>Ga0210387_10003805_pt1 | contig 11599 bp, 8 predicted proteins | sample IncBWC7OmetaG_FD_160108 | JGI IMG/M metagenome (GOLD analysis project Ga0210387, IMG submission 160108) | Forest soil microbial communities from Barre Woods Harvard Forest LTER site, Petersham, Massachusetts, United States - Inc-BW-C-7-O ... | reverse complement strand
GGCGGCGGCCACAGCTAGCGCCAAGCTCCCGCCACGCCTCGTCCTTCCGTAGAGAGTAGCGGCGCGGCATGCCGTGCGGGCTGCTCCACCCACCACTTCACCCACCCGCCTCAATTTTCCATTTTCCATTTTCTCATTGCCTCTAACGCTCTCCATTTCATTGCGACCCACCAACAGAACGTAATACAATCATCTCTCGACGAACTAATTTCCGATTGCGCCCGTAGCTCAGATGGATAGAGCGTGTGCCTCCGAAGCACAAGGTCGACGGTTCGAATCCGCCCGGGCGCGCCATTTTCTCCAGCACTCAAATGAATGTCCTGCCCTTGCTTCCGCGGATGCGTTGAATTCATAAATATATTCGCAGTCTCTCTTGAGCTTCCCGCTCCTTTACGAAATCTTTATATCGCCCTTACATATTCCTGATGTCCGACCGGCGACCGGCTTCCATCTTACGGATTCTTCCCGTTCCAAATATGATATCGTGCGCGACACACTAGGAGATGCCTATACCGATGGCGATCACGATGTTCGAAACGCAGGAGCTGACAGGCTGCAAATGATCGCGCTCCGTCCTAACATGCGAACACAGACCCACTCCACAGCCATGGCACCCTATCTCCGCATCGCCGTCGCTGTCGCAGCCTTAGCCGCCGTCGCCGTCAATACGCTGCTGGTAACCGCCGCCAATGCGCAAAACGCGCACGACCAGCAACTCGCCTGGTGCACCGGCGACGACGTCGGGCGCAAGATCGCCGGCTGTTCCGCGCTGATCGATTCTGGCCAGCAAACGCCCGAAACCCTAGCCATCGCCTACCTCAACCGCGGCAAGGCTCTCGACGACAACGGCCAGATTGATACGGCCATTCAGGACTACGATCAAGCCATCAAGAACAATCCGCAAAGTGCCGAAGCCCTCTATCGCCGCGGCGCCGCTCTCGAAAAGAAAGGCGACTTCGACCGCGCCATCACCGACCTCGACAGTTCGCTCAAGTTAGATCCCAAAAACGCCAAAGCCTTCGCCGCCCGCGGTCAGGCTCACAGCCGCAAAAAAGAATTTCCCCTTGCCATCGCGGATTACACCCAGTCCATCACGCTCGATTCCACCGACGCCGTCACCTTGAGCCTGCGTGCCTACGCTTACGACCAAAATGCCCAGTACGACCTCGCCCTCCAGGATTGTGAACAAGCCCTGAAGCTCGATTCTGACAACGCTCTTGCCTATTACGCCCGCGGATTAGCCAAGCAGAAAAAAGGAGACAAGTCAGGCGCCAAGGCCGATATCGCCAAGGCCAAGCAGCTCGACCCCAAAGTGGACCAGCAGTAGGTAAACGCACCAGACGGCAGCCACTCAACAAGAAATTCAATCAGCGCAGCTGGCCCGCGCTATCGTCTTGTTTGCTCACAGGTCGGCGGTGGCGGAAAAATCGCAAAATACGTGCGCGATATTCAGTTTCTACAATCCAAATTGCAGCTAAAATAGCAGCGCGCCGCTGTGGCATCCGTAAGCCGTCACGCTGTGTAACCGCCGCCGCGTCGCAGCCGTCCCTTGACTGCACTTCCGGGAGCCTTCGAAATGAGGAAATTGCTTTTGCTCGCGCCGGCCATTTTCTTCGCTGCCGCCGCTTTCGCCCAAGACGCGCCGAAGGTACAGGTCGCCGTGGATTATTCCTATCTGCACACTCCGCAAGGCAGCTTCGTCCCCGGTTCTTCTTTCAATGGCGGCGGCATATCCCTTGCTTACTTCTTCTTCAAACACGTCGGCCTCAAAGCCGAGTTCACGGACTACGGCAGCTACGGGCAGGTCGTCACTGTGCCCGCGAATACCCAAGGCTGCAATAGCCAGTCCAATTGCGCTCTGTCCGTTCACGGCAACCTGTTCACTTACACCGTTGGCCCTGTCCTGCGCTTCCACTTCAAGCGCGTCCAACCTTTTGCGGAGTTTATGTTCGGCGGAGCACACAACAATATCTACGCAAATATATTCAACAGCTGCACCGCCCAGGGCGAATGTATCAACCTCAGCAGATTGCCGAACAACAATTCGTTCGACTTGGTCATCGGCGGCGGATTCGACATTCCCTTCCGCGAACACATTGCCTTCCGCCCAGTCGAAGTTGATTACGTTCGCACCAGTTTCGGCAATCCCACCGTAATCGGCAATAGCACCCAGAACAATCTTCGCGCCCAAGCGGGAATCGTCATCAAATTCTAGCCGCGCGATTTCCTGGCGTTTCCCCATTCATCTTTTCGCGTTTTTAGTGTACTAGTAGAATTGCACAGACAATCTAAATCGTAGTCGTGGCACTACGACATCACCCGGCGCCCGGTTTCTGTATCCGCGAAGCAGCCACCGCAGCTCAGCGGCTACACGTGTTCTCCGGCTCCGCCGGTATCCCAAGGAGCAACGATTCAATGGCCCAAAGCAAGAATATCGGCATACTAACCGGCGGCGGCGACGTCCCCGGCCTGAATTCCGTTATCAAATCCGTGGTTTACCGCGCCACAGAAATGGGTCACTCCGTCACCGGCATCCGCAAAGGTTGGAAAGGTCTCACCAACATGAATCACGCCGATACCGGCGACGACCGCCTCGACCGCCAGCTCACCCGCGAAAATACCCGCACCATTGACCGCAGCGGCGGCACCTGGCTGCACACTTCCCGCACCAATCCCCGTAAAGTCGCCGCCAACAAAGTTCCCGCGCACATCTCCGCCGACCAACTCAAAAAACTTTCTTTCGATGGCAAGGTCTACGACTTCACTCCCATCGTCCTCGAAAATCTCCAGCGCCTCGGCATTGATTGCCTCATCGCCATCGGCGGAGACGACACGCTCAGCTTCGCCTCCGTGCTCTCCAGCAAAGGATTTCCCGTCATCGGCATTCCTAAAACGATGGACAACGACGTACACGGCACCGAATACTGCATCGGCTTCTCCACCGCCATCACTCGCGCAAAAGATGCCATCAATCGCCAGCGCACCACCCTCGGCTCCCACGAACGCATCGGCGTCTTCCGCATTTTCGGCCGCGATGCTGGCTTCACCGCGCTCTACACTTCTTACATCACTTCCGCGCGCTGCTTAATTCCCGAATTTCCCTTCGATCTCGATGGCGTCTGCAGACTCCTGGTCGAAGATAAGCGCAAGAATTCCAGCCATTACTCCTTGGTGATCGTTTCAGAAGGAGCCACATGGACCAACCGCGTCGTGGACGAGTACGGCGAAGCCGACGCCTACGGCCACAGAAAAAAAGTGGACATCGGTCACGCACTGGCCGATGAGCTGCAACGTCGCACCGGCGAAGAAACCATCGAGAGCGATCTAACCTACGACCTGCGCAGCGGCGAGCCCGACGCAATTGATCAGATCGTCGCCATTACCTACGCCAATATCGCGCTCGATCTAATTCGCGACGGCGTCACCGGCCGCATGGTCGGCGTGCAAAACGGTTGCTACGCCTCCGCGCCTCTGCCCGCCTCTTCCGCCGGCGCGCGCAAAGTAGACGTTGCCACGCTGTACAACACGGAACGCTACCGTCCCAATTACACAGCCAAACTAGGCGCCCCGCTGCTCTTCGGCCACGACTAAAATCACTGCACGCAACAGCGTCGAATATCTTGCGCGGTGTGTCGCGTCTTCCATCTTCCAGACGCGATGCACCACGCAACCCTCTCACTGCAGCGGAATGCGATAAAGGTTTCGTCGTGTGGTGTTCACCGTGTAAGCGTACAACGAGCTGCTCACCGCTGAGTCCACCTGATGCGGAATCACCACCACCGGCTTCATCTTCTTCAGCAACTCTCCGTCCAACGTTACTTCCGTCGGCAGCTCCGCCAGCCCGCCCGCCTGCCGCAGCCGCAGCACGTACGTGTTCTGATCCGACGTAACAAAAAATTGCATATACATCGATTCGCCCCGTACATCCCAGCCCGGTATGCAGAAATTCAGACAAACCTTGACGGGCTCCCCGCCCTCCACCGGGAATGCTGAAATTGCCGCCGGATTCTCGTCACTCCAGCCTCCCGCCTGTACCAGCGCCCACTTCCCGTTCGGCGACACATTGATCAAATCGAAAATATGCGAAGGGCTCACTTTCCGGCGGCCGCTTCCATCCGCGTGCACGCTCTCCAGAAAGTTTGACTCTCCCTCGATCGCACGAAACAGCAAATCTCCGTCCGGCAGACAATGGACGCTATCGTCCATCGTCGTAGACGGGATCTGGCGCGGCGATGAGCGCCGGTTCACCGGCGACACCCACAGTTTCGAGTGCCCATTCTCATCGGCCCGGGAAAATGCCAGTTCCTTTCCATCCGCGCAGACATCGTAGTCGTGCATCGTATAACCTGGCAGCGCCCGGTCCGTCGCGCCGCTGGCGACGTCCCGCACCCACAATTCGTAACCTTGCGTTTGGCCGTTATCCATCAAGTAGTACAGTTTTTTTCCATCCGCGGAGAACCGGGCCTCACCCGCATATCCTTCCGACGAGATTTGCTGCTCGCCCTTCCCATCGTGAATCCAAACCGTTCCTGTCACTGTCCCCACCGAAGTGATCAACGATTTGCCGTCCGCCGCCATCGCGATGCCCTCTTCCGCCGTCGGCCCAGACGTCACCTGCTCCGGCGTCCCGCCCGGAATTCGTTGTCGCCAGATATGAAAATTCCCGTCCGTGCTCAATGTCAGGTACACCCACTTCCCATCCGGCGACCACGCCCCCGAAGTACAAATACTCTTCGGCGGTCCCACCTCTTGCGCCGCCCCGCCTCCCTCGTAGGGCATAACTTGACAGGGTGTGAACTTCGTCTGGCTATTCATTTCCACCACCAGCATTGACTTCCCATCCGGTGAAAGATACGCATGATGTGCCATGCTCCGTTCGCCCGGCGGCGCATAAACTTCTCGGCTCTGTCCGCGCCCCAGATCCGTGCTCACCACGATCATGTGAATTCCCGCTTTGATCTCGGAGAATAGAAGGCGCTTTCCACCGTCAATCCATGTTAGCGACGACGCGTTCGGCAGCATCACCTTCGCCTCGCCGCCCAACACCGGCACTTCCCATGTGTCGAACGGAATTGCAGTCCCATACGCAACCACCGATCCATCCGGCGAAAATTCCGGCGTCATCTTCGCCAACGTATCGTGTGTCAACGCCACCGGCGCGCCGTCCGGCAGCATTTTTACGTAAACCTGCCCCGGCCCGAAAAACGTGTCGGCTCCACGAATGAATGCCAGCATGCGTCCGTCCGGCGACAACGCCGGATACACCGCCGAGTCCGTGAAAAATGTAAGCTGCTGCCAACTTGTGCTGGCCGGTGCCAAATGGCGCCCCGCGCGATACCACCAGAGTCCCCCGCCCGCAGCCAGCAGCACTGCGATCGCTACGATCGAAAAAATCAGCATCCTTCCACCGCGTGTTTTCCCCGACGCTGCTGCCGCCGTCGCTCCTATCATCGGTGCCGTGTTCCCCGATTCCGAATCGCGCTTCAGCCGCCGCAGATCAGTCCGCATCTCCCCCGCAGACTGGTACCGCAGCTCGCGATCCTTCTCCAGCGCCTTGTGGATAATCTCTTCGAACTTCGGCAGCACTTGCGGATTCAACCGGCTCGGCGTCACCGGCGCGCGATTCAGAATCGCATCGAAAATCACGCCCGTGGTGTCTCCCGGGAACGGCGTCTTTCCCGTGCTCATCTCGTACAGCACCGCGCCAAATGAAAATAAATCGCTGCGCGCATCCAGTTGCTCCCCGCGCACCTGCTCCGGCGACATGTACGTCACGGTCCCCGCCACCGAGCCTGCCGCGCTCTGCAGCGGTCCGACGCTCCGCGTTGGCAGGCCCTGCGTGTGCTCGCCTCCTTCTCCCGCCGCACCCGCCCGCTTCGCCAGACCGAAATCCAGCACCTTCGCTTGCCCCGTGCTCGCCACAAAAATGTTCGCCGGCTTGATGTCGCGATGAATAATCCCCTTTGAATGCGCCGCGTCCAGCGCACCAGCCACCTGAATCGCGAAATCCAGCAATTCCGCGGACGAAAAACCGCCGCGCGCAATCCGCTCCTTCAGCGTCTGCCCCTCCAAAAACTCCATCGCTAGAAACGGGCGGTCCTCACCCTGCCCAATCTCGTAAATCGTGCAAATATTCGGATGATTCAATGCCGAAGCCGCCCGCGCTTCGCGCAGCAGCCGTTCGATGGATTGCGAATCTGTATCGGATTCTTCGGAGAGAAACTTCAAAGCCACAAAACGCCGCAGCTGCGTGTCCTCAGCCTTATAAACCACGCCCATCCCGCCGCTGCCCAACTGTTCCAGGATGCGATAGTGCGAGACCGTCCGGCCAATCATCGCGGCATTATACGACGTGCCCAACCAACCGTCTCGCCCGCTCTACCTATTTCGTGCGCACCCGTGCCTTCCCGCGTTTCAGTTGATACCTCGATTTTAGTGAGGCGGATATCGCGCCGGCACGCCCCCGCCAGGCGTCAACTGCGCCGTGGGCACCGCGGCCTGGTCATTTAACGACCGCCGACCTCGCGTCTTTTAGAAAAATCGTACGGATTGTGGCTCAGCAGCGCTCGTGCGCCGCTTCCACAGCGCCAGCGCCGCAAGTCCCGCGCCCATCAGCAGCAACGTTCCAGGTTCAGAAACGTCTTGGACCCCAAGCTCGCGGCGGAATGGATCCGGATGCTCGATCCTGAGAAACTCGCCAGGACCTTCATGGTGTTCGCCCCAGATGCTCTCGAGCCGCAGCCGGATGGAATCAGATTCAATGGAGCGCTCGACGGCCTCCTCCGAATTGCCAAAATGTGAGTAAAAAACAATATCAGTCAACCGCTCGGCATCGCCCGATTCAAGAAAGGCCCTGCCCGCGCCGAACGCCATATCGCCCGGTCCTATCAAAGGATTCGAGCTGTGCAGCGCCTCTGTGGATAGCGCTTCAGAACGTAAGTCCTCTGCAGCGTGCATGGCGTAATCCGAGCCGCCATAGGTCAGTCTGTCAGCATGAGTAACCACCGCAAACGCCAAGACCGCCAACGCTAACCCCATGGCCCGCTTCATATGCCTCTCCCGGAAGAAACCATCGATTTAATGCTCCAGCCCAAAAAACAGCTTGAATCTCGGCAATAAACGAGCGCTAGTGCTGCACACGCAGGGTTCCCTAGCTGTCTGCGATTCTCCTTCACCAAGGACAAGCTGGAGAAATCGCGAAAACCCAGCTCCCCTGCATGTGTGCATACTTAGCCGCAGCCCGAAACCAATCTCAATCGCAGGTCAATCCCTCACTCCGACACTTACACTCTCAAAAACGCCGCAGGAATCACCCGCGCCGAGAAAGGTAATGCGGCCGTGTCGAACACACCATCAGCGAAAGCCTGTATGCCGCGAAACTGTTTTCCGGTAGCCCAGCCGTACTAGGCTCCCCTCGGGTAAGAGACGTCTCCTACGCAAGTCCCCGCACAATCGCGGTGACCACCCAAATAATTTTCGGGACGCTCCACCAAGCGCTCTCGCGCCACACCGGAGACATTCAAGCGCTAACGACCGCACGCAGATTGCGCGCCAAATAGTCATTGTAATAGAACGAACGGTCGTGCTATTATCCACGAATCGAAATGAACCCACGCCCCCAAAATTCCGCGCCTCCACCAAGCCGCGCCGCCACCACAACAAAGCAGCTGTCGCGCCGTCCCCGCGGCCTAAAAACCCGTCGCGCCATCCTCCGCAAAGCCGTCAACATCGCTTCCCTGGAAGGTCTCGAAGGCCTCACCATTGGCAAGCTCGCCTCCACGCTGCGCATCAGCAAAAGCGGCCTCTTCGCCCACTTCGGCTCCAAAGAAGATCTGCAGTGCGCCGTCGTGGACGAAGCCCGCGACATCTTCGTAGAAAAGGTCATCCTTCCTGCAGCGCATTTACGCGGTCTCCGTCGCCTCCGCGCCCTCTGCGAAAATTTGCTCGCCTACGGCGAAGAGAAAACCTTCCCCGGCGGATGCTTTTTCTCTGCCGCTTCTCTGGAGTTCGACGATCGCCCCGGCCCTGTTCGCGATCGCATCGTAGGCCTGATGAAAAAATGGCTGGGCAATCTGGAACGCGCCGCCCGCGACGCGCAGGACGCGGGTGAAATTCGCAACGATGTGGACGCGCGTCAACTGGCCTTCGAAATTCACGCCCTGGACATGGGCGGAAATTGGAGCTCGCGCCTCTTCCGCGATGAATCCGCCTTTCGTTCGGCAAAAGTTGCGATTTTGCGGCGTATTGACCAGGTCACAATATCCGTCCCATCGAGGAAGTGATGCGCATCGCTCCCGGATTTCTTCCTGTCGCTCTCACGAGCCTGCTGCTCTCGCTCTCGTTCGCCACGCAACCGCCGCGCGCCAACGCCCAAACCTCACCGACCGCAAACTCCAACGCCGCCGCCACCCCAGACACCGCCGCCGGCTCCACCGAAATTCCCCTGCAACGCTGTGATCGCCTTCCCGTCGTCATCGTTCAAGTGAACGGCGCCGACAAACGCTTCCTGATAGACACCGCTGCCACCTCCATGCTCAACGAAAAGTCTTTCACCTCCGGCCATTCCAGAGAACTTCGCGTGCAATCCTGGAATCAGACCACCGCGCTCAGCGCTCGCGTAGTTTCCATCGCCGAGCTGAAGCTAGGCAGCCACATTCTCCGCAACGTCACGCTCCCTGCGATCGATCTCTCAGCTCTCGCCAAAGCCTGCGGCGCCCCGCTCGATGGAGTCCTCGGCGTTGACCTCCTCGAACAGCTCGGCGTAACCATAGACCTCCAACGCTCCGTCGCCCGCCTCGGCATCGCCGCGCCCAGCCCCTCGGAAGTTTCCGTCATCGCGGAGATGGAACAAGCCATGCACTCCTGCGCGGAAGCCTTCAACAATGCCGACGCCGCCAAGCTCGCTGCTTGCTTCGATCCGGATTTCGTCCTCAGCTCTCCCGCCGGCGAACTCCGCGGACGCGACCAGGCCACCAATCATTTTCAGCAAATCTATTTCGGCCTCACTCCGCGCGTCCATTTTTCCATGACCATGAAAGATCAGCGCGCCGTCGGCGACGTGGTTTGGAGCCTCTATGACTACACCATCGAATCCCCATACATTCACACCACTGGCCGCGGCATGATGCTCTGCCGCAAATCCGAAAATCACTGGTACATCCTCAGCATGCATGAATCGCCGCTTGATTCCGCCGCAAATCGCGTGCAGTGAGATTGAGAATAGCGGCTAAAAAGGGGAAACGCCCCGGCTCTCACGAGCCGAGGCGTTTTTGAGGGTTTTTGGGGGAAGGGGTCTACTCGTGATCTTCTGCGTTCAATTCCGCCGTCACCGGCGTCAATGTTCCGAACAATCCATCCGCATAACCATTGATGCCCGCCGCGAAAAATAGCGCCGGACCCGCCGAAGGACTGGCCGTCGTTCCCGCTTCGTTGCTCCCGCGATTGTCGAATTCCAACCCCCACAATCCGCTGATGGCAATCGGAGCGCCAGAAGCGTCCAGCAGGTTACCCAAAAACTTTCCCGTAACCGTGTCAAACGCCGCAATCGTTCCGCCAAATCTGTTGCCGATCAGCAAATTGTGGCTGAAGAATCCGAAATCCTGCGGAGCCAGCGCCACTCCCCAAGGAGCCTGCAACCACGGGCCGTCTTCCAACCGCTGCACTAGTCTGCCGTTCGCCGTGAAGACGTCGACAAACCCGCACTGCTCGCCGCAATTGTCGGCCGCGCCATTCTTGGTCGAATTCTGCATCGCATATGTCACCACCACCGTTGAGCCCACAGCCTGCACATTGTAAGGAGCAAAATCGCGCGGGATGCGGTCGTCATCAAACGTCTCTTCGGAAATCTTTACGCGCCTGAAGTTTGTGTCGAACATCTCGATGCGGTTCTGACTGAAATTGGCGGCGAGCAAGAAGTGATTGCCATCCATTTCGACCCACGTCAGTCCCGTAAAAACCGCGCCATTCTTCGATTCGTCTACTTTGGTGATGGCCGTGGACTGCCCAACACCAGCGCTATTCGGCGTGATCGGCGTGGCCGGCGGACCCCAGCCGGCAATCGTGCCGTTCTTCGTCGCGAAAATGAACATCGCCGGATTGCCCGCAGCCAAAGCAAAATCGCTCGTGCCGTTGAAAATCATTCCCGTCGGACTCGATAGACCCTTTTCCCCCGCGGCGTTGGGAACAGTCACCACCAGCGGCGTAATGGCGCCTGCGCCGGTGTACAAAGTGGAAGTTCCGGTGTTGTCGTTGTTCACCCACCAGGGACTGGCCGCTCCGCGCGCCAGGCCCCAGGGATTTTTCAGATTAGGATCGATCGTCACTTTTGTTCCGTCGGCATTGTCAGGTTGCGATATGTCTGACACCAAATTCTCCTGCGTGTAATGTTGCGCAAGCGTCGTTGCTGGAACAACTGCTAGTACGCTGCCAGCCAAGAACGCCTTTACTGCTCTTGTGGAAATTCTCATTGCATCTCCCTCCGTAGTTAGATCTTTAAGAATTCGACTGGCGCGGCCTTTCGGCTGAACCATATCGATGCGCATCTGCCAGATTTCCCGATTTCTGAAGACGCGGTGGGGAGGCTACAACGCTTGCAGGGTCTTGCTTGTTTTGCCGCAGTCACAAGCTCGTTAACAATTTGTCTGCGCCGCGGCGCGAAGAATTAACAACTTTAAATCGCGTGTTGACGTTCATTCGTCACCGGCGCGCCTCGCGATTTCCGCGCCCGCAGCATCAACACAGCGAGTGCAACTCTTCGACAGTACGACTTAGATCCCGCTTACCTAGCGCTCGCCGCAGCGCGTCCTATTCCTCGCGCAAGTTCCCAAGCCCTGCGGGAAAAAAGGAGAAAGCCATGAACGCCGAAGATTTCAGAGCATCGCTCGCCAAGAGAGCACAGCCCAGGGCACGCTCCGCACCACTCTCCGCACCACTCGCCGCCGGCCACGTACATTGAAAAGAGGCAGTTTGCTCCGTTTCCCCTTGAGCCAGCGCCATTTATTCAACCCTTACGGTCGGCGGAAGCCTTCACGCAATTGACGACCCGGAAGGCCGCAGCTCCCCCGATTCTTCCAGTCCGCACACTCCGCTCTCGCCAGCTTTTCACAAAAAGTTTACAAAAAAGAGACTTGCTTGTTGCAATCCTTCACTCACCGAATGCCAGTATTCGCGCCGGGCAGGTCACCATTTCCCCCCAGCCGATGTCGAGCATCGCCTACTGGCCCGCCACAAAGGAGAACCTCGCATGCAAATCCGCACCGTCGCTCTTTCCACGTGCTTCGCCGTCGTACAACTGATCGTTCCCGGCTTGGTCCGCGCACAATATCAAGTCCGAAATTTGGTTTCCAATCAGGAAAAAACCGCAAAAACGACGGATCCGCTCCTGGTAAACGCCTGGGGCCTCACTCACGCTCCGGGCAGTCCTTGGTGGGTCGCTGACGAAGGGTCTGGCTGGTCAACACTCTACGATAACCATGGAACCAAAGAGTCCCTCGACGTGTTTATTCCCACGAAAGGCGAGGATGGTCCCGGTTCGCCCACCGGCACCGTTTTCAACGGATCGTCAGACTTCAAGATTAAGGGATCTCCGGCTGTCTTTCTG
>Ga0210387_10003804_pt1 | contig 11600 bp, 11 predicted proteins | sample IncBWC7OmetaG_FD_160108 | JGI IMG/M metagenome (GOLD analysis project Ga0210387, IMG submission 160108) | Forest soil microbial communities from Barre Woods Harvard Forest LTER site, Petersham, Massachusetts, United States - Inc-BW-C-7-O ... | reverse complement strand
GCTGACAATCAATCTCGGGGCGGAATGCGATGGAAATTAAGGAAGCGCAAGACAAAAATTAAGAGACGCAGCGGGCTGCGTCTCTTAATTCCAAAAAGCTGAAAAGCGAAGGCTCCAAAAGCGAAGGTGGAGTGCCTTACGGAGTCGTGGTGATCGTCTTCACCGCGGCGGTGTCGGCAGGTGCGGCCGGGCCGGCGATGAAGAAGTTGTGGTCGTACATGTTGCGGTAGATGCGTCCGGAAATTTCTGCCGCCTTGGGACCGAAGGTGGGACGCCCGCCCTGCAGGAATACGACAACGACCACGCGACCCACGCTGGTGTTGGCGTAGGAAGCGAACCAGCCGAAGCGGGTGCCGGCGTGCGAGCAGGTTCCGGTCTTGCCCAGAATTTCTTCTTCGTTGAAGTTCATGCGCAAGCTGCGCGCCGTGCCATATTGCACCGCGCCGGCCATGCCGTCAGAGATTTCAGGAATCAGCGGAGCGATATCGAGCTGGCGCTTTACCCGCGGCTGAAAGTTGGCCACCTCGTCAGGAGAAGTCGGGTGCTGCAGGTAGTAGAGCGTTCCACCGTTGGCGATCGCGGAAACCATGGCGCCCAGCTGCAGCGGAGTCATGGAGACGCCTTCGCCGAAGGAGCACATCTTGCCGACGCCGCCGAGTGCAGTAGGAATCGGCTCGTCAGGATAGGTGCCCATCTGCTCGCCGGAAATGTCGTATCCAGCCAGTTCGCCCAGGCCGTATTCGTGCGCGTAGTAGGCAACTTTCTCGAAGCCGAGCTTGCGTCCGAGCGCTTCGAAGTAAGCGTTGTTGGAGTGCGCCAGCGCGGTGGTCAGATCCATCCGGCTGCGCCCGCCGAGTGCGACTTTGGTTTCTTTTGAAACCACGCCTTCGCTGAGCGCGGCCAAAGCTACGGAAAGCTTGATGGTCGAGCACGGCTGCGCGCCACTCGAAAGTGCAAGCTTCTGGTTGACCATGGCCAGCACGCGTCCGCTGGTGGGCTCGATGGCGACGACGGTGCCATTCATGTTACCCAAAGCGTCAATAGCAGCCTGGCGAACGACCGGATCTTCACCGGCCGTGACGTCGCCGGCAGTGATGTCCTCGGCGAACGAACTCATGTGAAAGCGCTCATGATAACGGCGGCGATGCAGCGTGGTGGAGACGGGAGTGACAACGGCAGCCGTAGCATGCGAGGTGGCGCTGCGGCTGCGGGCCAGGTGATGCAGGCGGCGCCGCGTGCGTGTGGTCTCGCTGATCTTTTGTGATTTCGATTTCGCCGGCGGATGCGTGGTGATGTGCGCCGCCCAGCTTACCCCGGCCAGAGGCATCAATGAGAGAACAGCAGCGAATAGACGAAGAACGCTTGCCTTGAACATCTGTTTGGTTTTCACTCCCGGAATCTACTTACTTTCGATGCACGCGCCGTGCCAGCCGACGGTAACCCCGCCTATTATGGCCCAACTTCGCGATAATACGAGACTTAGCATATCTCTGGCAACGGTAAAGTTTAGATCACCAAAAACATTAATTTTGATTTAACCCGTTATGGGACAGCCACATAGACCGCGATTACGTCCGATCAGAACCCTTCAGTAACGCGTTACCACATTACTAGAAAGGTACTTCCCAAGGTGAAAAGGTTTTCCCACAAAAAGCTGCCGTTGGTCCCTTGTCGTTAGTCGGCGGTCACGCCGAAACTTTGAACGACTAAACGGCCGCTCTCTCACATCACATCATTGCGCTTGCGCAGGAATGCCGGCACGTCGAGATCGTCCTGCTCGAAGTTCGGAACGACCGCGCTGCGCATACTGTCGAGCGAAACCACTTCGCCCGCCATGCGATCGGAAACATGCGCCAGGGGCACCGGAGCAACATCGTCCGCGTAGGTGTTCGTCGCGCTGTCCTCGAACGCCGGCTCCGACGACATGATGTGCTCAGGCTCATCCCGATGATGGCGCGGCCCGGCGCCATCGGGAAAGTCCATGGGATCGTCGAGCGCTGCGTTATGCGATGAAGAAAACGACGTGTGGGTTTCCATTGGGCGATGGCGAGACGGCCGCGCCTCGCGGAATCCGGTGGCGATGACGGTGATCTTTACCGCGTCCTTCATCTTCTCATCCATCACCGCGCCGAAAATAATGTTGGCGTCTTCGTGCGCGGCGCCCTGAATGATTGAGCACGCCTGCTGCACTTCGGCCAGCTTCAACGACGACGATCCGGTGATGTTGATCAGGATACCGCGCGCGCCATCGATCGCTCCGGCTTCGAGCAGCGGCGATGCAATCGCTTTCTGCGCCGCTTCGATGGTGCGCTTGGCGCCGCTGGCCGAGGCCGTGCCCATCACGGCGTATCCCATGCCCGCCATGATTGTCTTCACGTCGGCAAAGTCGCGATTGATGATGCCGGGGATGGTGATGATGTCGGAAATGCCCTGCACGCCCTGGCGAAGAATGTCGTCCGCAATGCGGAACGATTCGAAGAATCCGGCATCCTCGGCGACGGCGAGAAGTTTTTCGTTGGGGATGACGATGGTGGTGTCGACCGATTCCATCAACTCGGCGATGCCGCGCTCAGCCTGTGCCATCCGGCGTTTGCCTTCGAACGAAAACGGTTTGGTGACGACCGCAACCGTGAGCGCGCCCATCTCGACCGCCAGCGAAGCAATGATCGGCGCGGCGCCGGTGCCGGTGCCGCCGCCAAGGCCGGTGGTCACGAATACCATGTCCGCGCCCTCGAGCGCTTCGATGATCTTGTCCGAATCTTCGAGCGCCGCCTTGCGCCCGACCTCCGGATTCGCACCCGCGCCCAGACCATTGGTCAGCTTCACGCCAAGTTGCAGCTTGACCGGCGCGTGCGACATGCGCAAAGCCTGCAGGTCGGTGTTAGCCACCACGAACTCGATGCCCTCCATCCCGGCATCAATCATGCGGTTGACCGCGTTGCCGCCGCCGCCGCCGACTCCGATCACTTTGATCTTGGCGTCGTTGCGGGCCTCTTCGTTGAAGCTGATGCGAATGCTCGAATCGTTTGTCATAGTCTCCACCTTGACTGAACTCCCCAAATTTTCGTTCCTAGCTCGCTATCGTGATTCTTTCTCGTCGTCGAGCCTGTTTCTACTTCGACTTTGCCAAAGTCTCCGGACCGCGTACGATCACGTATTCGTAGTCCATCCCCCTTAATGCGGTCTCGACGTCCGAGGCAATCTGACAGGCCTCAGCGGTCTCAATCTCTCTAGGGATGCTCACCTGAATCCCTTTCCATCCTTTACCTGTTCGTTCTCCTCTTAGGTCTAGGGTCACTCCATGACGTTTGTAGATGACCGAGATCCCCTCGCGAACCTTCGATTTGATCTGCACTGAGAACCCGTCACCGCGATACCTGCGGCGACGGTAGCCCAGGAGTTCGAGTAACAAGGTCAAGCTCCTTTACCCACCAACAGCGCTTTCAATCTCGTTCCCCAGCGATCTTCCTGCAGACCCCGCGCCACCCGCGCGCGCTGGCCGTAGTTCACCATGCCCAGCACGGTCGCGAACTCGGGCTCAGATAATGTTGACGGCATTTTCGCCAGCGGCGCGGGCCACGAGAGACGCACCGAGCGCCGCAACACTGATTCCGCCACGTCGAAAATTCCCGGCAGACGCGATGCACCACCGGTTAGCACGATGCCGGCCAGGCAGACATCGAACATGCCGCTCTGGCGCAGCGTTTCGCGCATCATTTCGAAAAGTTCGCGGGCGCGCGGCTCGAGAATTTCAGCCACCAGGCGCTGCGGCAGCAGGCGCGACGGGCGATCGCCAACCGACGGAACTTCGACTTCGTTGCCTTCGGGAATCAGAGTGACGATCGCGTTGCCGTAAATTTTCTTGATCTTTTCCGCCTCGGCCAGCGGCGTGCACAGGCCGACGGACAAATCGCTGGTGAAATGATCGCCACCGATTGGAATGACCCCGGTATAGGCGACCGCGCCCTGCTGAAACACAATCAGATCGGTGGACCCGGCGCCGATGTCGGCGAGGCAGACTCCCATTTCACGTTCGTCGTTGCGCAACACAGCGTCGGCCGCGGCCAGCGGCTCGAAAACGGTGTCATCGACATGAACTCCGGCTTTGTTCACAGCGGTGATTACGTTTTGTGTGGCGCTGGTGGCGGCCGTGACCATGTGCACGCGCACTTCGAGGCGCGCCGCCATCATGCCGAGCGGATCGTGCACTCCAGCCTGATCGTCGAGAATAAATTCCTGCGGCAGCAGATGCAGAATCTCGCGGTCGGCGGGCAGAGGAATGGCGCGCGCCCGGTCGACCGCCTGCTTGATCTCGTCGCGTCCAATCTCACGCGGCCGGGTTCCCAGACTGATGCCGCCATGACTGTTGACGCCGCGAATGTGGGCTCCGCCGAGACCAATGATGCCGTGTTCAACTGGCGCGCCCGCAGTGTCCTCGGCCGCTTCGACTGCCTTCTGAATCGACGCCACCGCCTTGTCAAGTTCGACGATGACGCCCTTGCGCGAGCCTCGCGATTCCGCCACGCCGTGGCCGCGGTAGCGCAAGCCGGCATCGGTAAGCTCCGCCATCAGCGCCACGGTCTTGGCGCTGCCGACATCAATTGCGGTAAGAAAACTTCCCTGCTGGTTCGCCATGCGCTGTCGATCCTGCCTTATGAATTGCCTGAGTTGCATCCATCTGAACTCGTTCACTTACTATTTCGTGATCGCCGCGCTCGGTTTCGGAATGCCTGTATTCGCCGCGGTCGGCGCGGTTTGGGGCGGCTTCTTCGCCGCCGGCTTAGCTGTTCCGGACTTTGCAGCTAACGCCGAACCCTTGCCCGCCTTGTGCGTCGCGCCCGGCTTCGCCGTAGTCTTCGCCGTGGTCTTTGCCGTAGCCTTGTGCGCCTTGATTCGCGCCGGTGACTTCTTCGCCGCCGCCTTAGGGTCAAGTTTCTTTTCGGTCAGCTCAAAAGCCGGCTTGGGCAGCGGGCGGTCATGCGGAAGATCGCGGGAAAGATCGTGCCCACCGATCCGCGTGGTTAATGCGGCCGGCTTCACGCCCGCGGCCACTGCGGCTTTCGCCGCCGCCGGCACCAGAGCAACCTGTTTCGCTTTCCCCTTCGGATCCGGTTTCACCAGGTCCGGATTGACGATCACCTGGTTGTCGTAGCGCAGGTTCACTGACTCGAGCTTCTGGAATTGTTGCCGCCAGTCCTGCACGTGGCTCACATACGTTTTGTAGCGCTTCAGATAATCCGACGATCCAAGTTCGACCAGCACATCGCCGGCTGGATCGTTCACCCGCACTTTCAGGTTCTCCAGATCGGAGAGATCGACTTCGCTCAGCTCCTGCGAGTAGTGAGCGCCGCCCGAATCGAGGTCGTCCACCAGTTCGTTGTAGGCCTTCATGCGCGGGGCGCGAGTGGAGAGCGGTTCGCCCGGATTCATCCCGAGAATGACGGGGAAGGAATATTTGTGTTTCTGAGGCAACTCCATGAGTGTGCCGCCGGCGTCAATCAGCTCGATGCGAGGGCCGACGCGGGCAAACGCCACCGGCGCGCGCTCGTGGATTTCAACTTTGAGGCGATTCGGCACGAAGCGCATCACGCTGGCCGATTCCACCCACGGAATCTGTTCCAGCTGTGCTTTCTGCTGGTCCAGCGGCACGAAGAAAATGTTGCGGCCAATGTCGGCACCCATCACTTCCATGATTTGTGCCTTGGTCACGTTCTGCATGCCGGTGACTTCGATGTTGTCGCTCGACTCCACCCGGAATCGCCAGGAGCGTTCGCCGTATTCGTACAATCCGGCGGCAACAATGGCGACGACGCATAGCATCGCGATCACTGCCGAGGCCCAGAGCAGGCGGCTGGCGGTTTTCTTGGGTAGCGAACTGCGCCGGGCGGAGACACGCTTTTGCCCGCGCAGAAAGGGAGATTCCTCAGCCACATCCAGATCGACCAGGCGCGCATCGTCCAGGTCTTCGCGACTGGATTCCGAGCGAGCTGATTCGGCGCGAGAATGCTCGGCGCTGGGTGGGTACAACTCCTCCTGCAAGATGGTGCCGCTGGATTTCCGCGCCATCAGTTCAGGTCAGTTGTCGTGAGGAATCGCTGAGCTTTTTTACTATAGCCGGATTTTTTATCTGGAGGTAGACAAAAGATTTGCGTTTTGCACAGGCGGGAACCGGATTGGACACGGCACCATCGGGCCAGACCATCGCGCGTCACCCGGATTGTCATTCCGACCAAAGCCGGAGCGAAGCGACGGCGTAGTGGAGGAACCTTGGGTTGGCTGTGCGCGTGATGTGAGACTGGGAGAGAATCGAGGTTCCTCCGCCCCTAGCTTGCGTTCGGGAGTCGCTATGACAACACAGTGAGGGCTACGCCAAAAAAAACGGGCGCGGCTGGTTATCCAGCGCCCGTTTCTTGGGAGGAAGGTTTGCGGCTAGATCGGGCCGCCGCCGTCCAAGTTCACATGAATTTCAGGCGACGGAATCCGCACCATCGGCACGGCGGGAATGCTCACATGAATCTGGGGCACGCGCACACGCGGGCAAATCGTGCGAACGTTGACGGAATCCACATTGAACGCCACCGGAACCGCTGCCACCCGGGGCATTCGGATACGCACCAGCTCTGCGTTTACCCTATCCTCGACGAGGATACGATTCGCCTCGATCCGGTCCAGTTGAGCCAGCTCCCGGTCCGAAATCTCCCGGCTGGACCGGCTTGACTGGGACTCCCAGCGCGCCAACTGCGTCTCGGTTCGCGCGATTTCGGTCTGCGCGCGAACAAGAGCGGTCGCAATCCGGCAGGATGAAGATGATGTCCGGTCGCTGTCCCTGACCAGCTGGGCAGCTTCTATCAGGCGATCAGCCCGGCCAGTCGTCAAGGCCAGAACAGTGTCAGCCCGCGACTCGACCCGGTCGGCCAGTTCATGCGCCCACTGCAGGCCACCGTCGTGATAACTTGCGTTCAACCCGGCTGCCAGGACTCCGGCAACCAACCATCCCCATGCTTGTGTTTTCATCGCCTTAGCTCCGTCTGTTGGATAGACGAGTGCCGCCGAATTCGGTTAGCAAGGGAAGATACGCAGCGGTAAAGGAATTAGTTCCCGCGAACATTCGATGAGTAGAATGAAGATTCTTCGCCAGTTGGAGAGGCGGCATGGTCGGCTATAATTTCTCCGGGCCATTTGGGCTGCCCCCATATTACCGCTGGGAGCAGGCATTGGAGGTCACAATGATTCAGCGTCTGCTAAAAGGACTGCTGTTTTTTGTTCTCGGCCTCAGCGCATCCACCTATGCAGGCTTTTTTCTCTTCCGCCTGTGGGACTGGTTCGTGGCGCCAGCCTTCCATCTGCCGAGAATTTCGACCTAGGTCATTTTGAACGTGGAGCGGGTTCGCTCCCTGCCCCAAAGACAGGAATGTCGAAGGCATTAGCGGCACAACCTTTACGCCACATCTTGCTGGGTTTCGCCCTGGTGCGGTGACAGGGACGTCTTCAATGGAAGAGTCGCATAGACTTTCGTGCCGGAACTGTCGGATTCGATAACCAAATCGCCGCGCAAATGGCGCACACGCTCGCGCATTCCTCTGATTCCCACCCCCGTACCCTGGGACTGAATCGCAGCCAGTCGCTCCGGGGACATTCCCGTTCCCTGGTCTTCAACCTTTAAGCGCACAGCGTCTTCTTCACGTTCAATTCGAATCAGCGCCATTTTGCTTCCAGAGTGACGATGAATGTTGGTCAAGCATTCCTGCACAAGGCGGAAGAGGACGAGCTCGATCTCGGACGGCAGTCTCCCGAAATCATCAGGAACCTGCAAATCAATCTGAATCTTGCTGCGCTCCGCCAGACCCCGCACGTACCAACTCATCGCCGACGAAATACCAGTTTCATCCAACAGCGGTGGGTGCAGAAGATAGGAAGTTGTGCGCAGTTCTTGCGCCAGGTGCTGGACCAACTCTTCGGCGCTCTCCACTTCTTTGACCAGTGCTGGATCTTTCTTTGAGTCTTTGTTGATTCGGGCAAGCTGCATGCCGAGCGCGGTCAATGTCTGGCCCGCGCTATCGTGCAGTTCCCGTGCGATGTGCCGCCGCTCGGCATCCTGAGCCTCCAGGAGCAGTCCCGAAAGCTCACGCATTTCCGAGTTTCTTTTCTCCAGTTCCTGCGTACGGAACTGCACTTGGGTGTCGAGCGCATCCGCCAGGGTTCGATAGCGTTCCTCGCTTTCGCGCAGAGCTCGCTCAATTTGTTTACGCTCAGTGATGTCTCGAGCAATTTTCGACGCTCCGATAATCTTTCCGCTGGCGTCGAGAACCGGCGAAATCGTCAGTGATATAGCGAGTGGCGTCTTGTCTTTGCGCAAACGAACGGTGTCGAAGTGTTCGATTCGCTCGCCTCGTTTGATGCGCTCGATGATGACCGTTTCTTCGTTCCTGCGATCAAATGGAATGATCAACGAAATATGCTGGCCTATCGCTTCGCTAGCGGTGTAGCCAAACAATCGCTCCGCGGTTGCGTTCCAACTGGTTATGACACCTTCCAGGGTTTTGCTGATGATGGCATCTTCCGAGGAGTCCACAATTGCGGCGAGCAAGCCAACGGCTTTATCAGCTTTGAGGCGTAAGGCGGGCAATTCATTCAGGAGCGATTGGCTGACGCTGTCGCTGGCCTCCGGGTCATTGAGGATGCAATCCGCGAGAGCTTCGTGTGTCGCGAGGAGTTTGTCGATGTCCTCGTCAAAAGCGATTTCAGGATGGGTTTCCGTCCAATAGTGAGCCGCCCGGACGAACGCCAACAGCAGCAGCAGGTATTGAAGGCGAACCGGACCAAGCAGCCGCGCTAATGCCTCAAGGCACTTCAGGTAGTCGGAAGTCTTCAAGAACACATGCCCTGTCAACACAAAGACGGCGTCTTCCATCTCCGTGTCGGCCAGCGGCATTTCGACAAGCGGCGCTTGGCAGGCTGCGCACATGGACAAGCAAAGCTGAAGTTCTTGTCCTCGCGGAAAAGGCCGCTGCAGGAGTCGAATAACGTCTGGAACACTTTGCATCGGCACAGTCGCATCGCCAGCCGGATGGCCGAGTCCGACCAAAAAGCCTACGTGACGAGCAATGCAGTAGCGGACGGCGCAAAAGCGCGACAGGTGAACGAAAAGACGCTCTTTGAAGATGGAAGGCAGGGGATTATCGAGGTAGGCAGCTTGGGCAAATCCCCACAGTTTCTCAATGATTTCCGGAGTCTCAGACGCAAGACGGAAGAAATTGGGAACAACCCCGAACCGCTCCTCTACGCGATTCTCAAGGGATGACGCCCGATTCTCCACTGATTTCACACCTCTCGAGGAAATGAGCATTATACGTCCATGTTGGCTGCCTGGCGAAACCCTGCGACTGCACTCAAGGCCCTGGGATCGTTCGGTCAATGAGCGGTATGTCGATGGGTCGCGAAACGAGCAGGGGATTTGCAAAGCCTACATCTTGACGAGGCTCGCTGCACAGTGTGCAATGCCCAATGAAAATGAAAAGGAGAACCGATGAGCCGATTCTTGAGTGTTTGCTTGCTTGCAGGCTGCGGGATCGTGTCGGTCCTGGCAGCGTCTGACTCTCCGCAGCGCACTTCGATGGCGGGCGACCGGGCGAATGCTTCGAAAGCGACCATCGAGGGCTTGGTTCGTGATGTTGCCTGTCCCATTCAGAATCTAGATGGAACTGCGACCGACCTCAGCCTCAAATGCGTGAGGGACTGCGTGAAGGGCGGTTCGCCGCTCGTTATTCTGACCAAGGATGGTTACCTGTATTTCCCTATCTCAGACAAAATGCCCGACACAGATCAGCGGCAGGAACTGATGCCATTCGTCGGCAAATACGTGCGGGCTAGCGGGACCGTATTTGAGCGGACGGGGACGCATGCGATTGTGATCACGGAAATTAGCGAAATGAAAGAGATCCACTTGAAATTAGATGGGCAGTAACCCAGGCTTACCGAGATCAATCGGCTGACTGCTAGTAGAATTGGCGGCTACTGACTCAGTCGAAAGGAGTTCCGGCTGGATGACAGTCACTGGTCTGGTTGCCGAAATTCGTGCGTTTCGCCCCTTCCTCCCTGCAAAGGAATTCGAGACGAGTTTGCGCTTCTATAAGGCGCTTGGCTTCGAAGCCTATCCGCTGGGAGAGACTCTCGCCGAACTAAGTCTTGGGACGCATGCCTTCCTGCTCCAAGGCTACTACGTCAAGGAATGGGCCGAAAACACGGTGATGCATGTCCTGGTCAAGGATGTCCACGCGTGGTGGCGACATATCGACTCTTTGGCCCTCTCCCGTCAATTCGACGTGGCGCCCCCATCGCCGCCCCGGCTCGAGCCGTGGGGACTCACGGTAGTCTACGTATTCGATCCATCGGGGGTTTTGTGGCACTTTGCGCAGGAGACCCAGAAAAATCCGAATTCAGACACGGCCTAATTCCAAACTGAGGCACTACCTGACGTGAGTATCGGCTGGTGGACGGATACTAGTGGACAATTTCGCTCATCGACCCAGCCAGAGCGGCATTGCCGCCGCTAGATTCGTTCGCGCGGTTCACTGTTCCTTCAGCTTCTCCAGAATCATCGGACCTAACTGCGAGACACTGCCTGCCCCCAGGGTCAGAATCATGTCGCCGTCCTGGGCTGACGCGGCGGCTTTGCTGACGGCCTCGGCGAAGGAATTGGCGTATTCCGCTTTCTTTCCACGCTCTTCGATCCTCTTGGCAAGGATTTCTCCCGTGATGCCTTCGATCGGCTTTTCGCTGGCAGCATAGATATCGAGCACCACGAGCGAATCGGCGTCGGCGAAGGCGGTGGTGAAATCGTCCATCAGATCGCGGGTGCGGGTGAAGCGATGAGGCTGGAAGATGACGTGGACTTTACGGAATCCGCACTGGCGTGCCGCAGCTAGCGTTGCCTTGATTTCGGTGGGATGGTGGCCGTAGTCGTCGATGACACTGACTCCGGCAGCGCGGCCTTTGAGTTGAAAGCGGCGGTCGACGCCGCGGAACTGGTCGAGCGCGGTGCGGATGGCGTCCGGGCTGATGTCGAGTCCGACGCCAACAGCGATGGCGGCCGTCGCATTGAGCACGTTATGCGCGCCGGGGACGTGCAGCGTGAACTCGCCGAGGTCGGTCTTATGTTCTCCCGCCTTGCCGTAACTCACATGGAAGCGATTCAGCGGCTTGGGATCAGCAATGGACTCCAGTTTGGTTGTGCCCAGCCTGATTAGGAAATCCGAGTTGCGCTTGGTGCCGTACGTCACGGTACGGCGCTGCACATCCGGCAGCAACTTGCGTAGCATTGGATCGTCATTGCAGGCCACGATCATGCCGTAGAACGGGACGCGGTCCATGAAGTCGAGGAAAGTTTTCTTCACGTCGCGCATGTTGCGGTAAGTGTCCATGTGCTCGCGGTCGATGTTGGTAACGACCGAGAGAATCGGCGACAACTTCAGAAAGCTGCGGTCGCTCTCGTCAGCTTCGGCGACCAGGTATTGCGACTTGCCGAGGCGGGCGTTCGAGCCCATGGCATCGACGCGGCCTCCGACCACGACGGTGGGGTCGAGGCCCCCCGCGGCAAGCAC
>Ga0210387_10003802_pt1 | contig 11603 bp, 11 predicted proteins | sample IncBWC7OmetaG_FD_160108 | JGI IMG/M metagenome (GOLD analysis project Ga0210387, IMG submission 160108) | Forest soil microbial communities from Barre Woods Harvard Forest LTER site, Petersham, Massachusetts, United States - Inc-BW-C-7-O ... | reverse complement strand
TGTGTCACGCTTCCACCCAAAAGGGCGACCATGTATTCCAGTCTGTTCACAAGCTTGCTTCTTTTAAACTCCGCTACCTTCCCAAAAAAGATGCATGCACGTGAACAGTCACTGGTAGCGAGTCTACAGACAGACATATGGGGAGTCTGGGGGTTGATATTATTATGACTTCATCACAAATGTTATAGTAATACATAGAGCTCGAGAATGATTTTCAAGAAGATTTAACAAAATTCTCATCGACTTACACTGTTACACATCACTCCGCAAAATCTCCAGCTTTCTTGTCTCAAGTGGAGCCTCGAAAACACCGTTGTCTTGCAGGATATTGCTGCGAATATGCTCTATCCATAGAAGAAATAAATTCTTAGGACTTGCCCAACACATACGATACTTTTAATCAGTAGCCAGTTTGAACATTTTTACCTATCCCGTTTCACACCCTGCCCGATTGCGTATCAGCATGACCAGATGTCTGAGATCTTCAATATCACAAGCCTTAGACTTCCGACGTGAACGCCGAGACAGTAGCTGCTGAATGCACTAAAGGTTAATATTTGCTTCCTTACATCACGATCGCTAATATCCAATAGGGATGTGTGGTTAATTTGGTGTTCTGACCAATGACCTGCCGGACCTGCTGGCGGGTGTCGGATCAATATCGGATTTCCCAAGGCACCCCTAACCTTGAGGCTTCCGAGCAGCTTGGTGACAGTTCGGAGGATTAGAGGAGACGCAGAATTGGAAGGGGTGTGCGTTAAGTTGTGGAAGATCAAGGTATGGTTGAATAACATACACATTGCCCAGTATGCGATCCAAAAGCCCTGTGGCTCGCAGTGGATTGCGGCAATTAGAAAAATATTTTCCATGGTCCATGCTTTGACACGTTTGGTAGAAAATCCAACGGTAGATAGAATGGAGGGGAGAGTCAACAACTGCAGGCAAGTCCCGTGAGTAGAAAAATTGGGTCAGTATGGTGGCACCAGTTTGATCTTTTCATTGAACAAGACCACCACGAACCCAATAACCGTTCTTCTCGGAACTGAGAACATACTCGCCATCGCGCACAAATCTCCCCATTAGGGGCTAGGGGGTCGGCCAGACTTTCAAGTAGCCCAAATAACCGGAGAATCTACTTGGAATGTATCTCCTTTCCACTCTTCCCGGATAAAAATCACCAGAGCGCGTCGTAGGCCGTTACGGTCGGTATCATAGTCATACAGAAGTCCAGTCAGTCGCCACCGGGAGGGGACACTTACTAACAGGGAACCGCCTCCGGCATATTAGCGGACCTTGCATACATGTATACATGTAGTCCTCATGTCCGTGTCCCACGTAACCGACCCCGGTTGGGTCCTTTTGCAAAGGAGGGAATTGGCAGCCAGTGAACGACTTGGTTACCCAGGTACGACCTTCTTTCGCGACATTCCAAAACCAAAGTAATAGAATGCAGACCACATCGATATATCCTATTTGGCATTCAAGCATTTATCGTCGTCGTGTTGATGAGTTTTTAGGCGGGGGAACAACCAAAATAGGGTTGTATCGAGTGGGCAGACGCGGGGATAGTATTCCAACAATTTTCTGACCTTCCGCGTCCAGAAAGTTAAATTCAACCGATGTGCACGGGGGGGTGGAAGGGTGGGTGCAGCGTTATTCAAGAACCTGTGTCGTTATACCGGAAAACCATCGAAACTACCGAATGGCATGTCCAGCAATGGACGGGAGCTCCCCACTTCCAGTCGTCGAACATTTCTTTATGTCGAACATCACGTACATCATTTGCCCTACGTTTGGACACTGCCTAGTGTTTGTCGTCCATGAAGCAGATGTCAAACAAGTACGGATGCCCGAACATCCAGCTGGAGCCGTGAAAGGGGTGGTGGATGCTTGCTGGATTAACTTAACGGTGGAGCGTTCGGGAGATCCAAAGCAACAGAGTTTTCCATACAGCGACGAGGCAGAGTGTTAAGACCTACGAGGGCAGGCGTTATTGCCACATTCATTCCCCGAACTCAACCTCGACATCACGATCAACAATCCACAGCAGGGTCACACCTCTCGCTCCCTATTAAAAAGTAGAATCGTCATCCTTGCTCACCATGGATGATGTCTATCTGTCCTCCTGCGATATACCGGGCTGCAACTTGAAGGATCCAGACTGGCGCAAGTACGGCTGTAGGGTGAATGGAACGGATCTTGTATGCTGTCGTCGACTCTGTGGATAGTAATCCTCGTCCTTTTCGTCATTACAGAAATCCCTTGCATTCAACAGTCGCTGCCAGGAGGGGACTACACGCTCGCCACTGACCCACAAAACATGCGGAACCGCCTCCAGCATGTTAGCAGACCCTACGCTACGTGTAATCTTCATGCCTGTCCACCCATGTAGCCGACCCCCGCTTTCGTCTCTTTGTAAAGGGGCAAATGGGCAGCGTCAGTGAACGATTCGATAACAAGGTGCGACCTCCTTTCGTGGCACTTCCGAAATTTTAGTGATAGAATCAGAGCAGGCCATATCGAAATTTCGTCTCCTAAGCATATATCGTCGAAGTGTCAGCGGGCCTTGGGCGAGTGGACATTCAAGACAGGGTTGTAACGAGCGGGGGCAGGCGCGGGGATAGTGTTCCAACCATTCTCTGCCAAGGACAAAAGAACAAAATCAAGGGATATGTACCGAAAGGATGGAGCGTCATTCAAGTACCTATTCGTATCGGAAAATCATCGAACCCACCGAATGACATGTCCGGCAATGGAAACATGGCTTATCACCAGTATCCCCACGGTATCGACACTGCCCAGGTGTTTGTCGTCGTGATGCAGATATCAAGCGAGTACAGGTGCCGGAACATCCTGCTGGGGCTGTAAAAGGCGTGATGGATGCTTGCTGGAATAACTTAAATCGTGGAGCGTTCGGGAGATCCAAAGAAATAGAGTTGTCCATGCAGTGGTGAGGTAGAGTGGTCAGGACGTATGAGGGCAGGTATTATTACTACATTCATTCCCCGAACTCAACCTCGACATCACGATCAACAATCCACAGCAGGGTCACAGCTGTCGCTCCCTATTAAAAAAATACTCCATCCTAAGAATCGTCATCCTTGCTCACCATGGATGATGTCTATCTGTCCTCCTGCGATATACCGGGCTGTAACTTGAAGGATCTGGACTGGCGCAAGTACGGCTGTAGGGTGAACGGAACGGATCTTCTATGCCGTCGTCGACTCTGTGGATAGTCATCCTCGCCCTTTTCATCATACAGGAATCCCTCGCATTCAACAGTCGCTGCCAGGAGGGGACAACACGCTCGCCACTGACCCACGAAACACGCGGAACCGCCTCCAGCGTGTTAGCAGACTTTGCACTACGTGTAATCTTCATGACATGTCCACCCATGTAACCGACCCCGGTTGGCCCCTTTGCAAAGAGGAATTTGCGGCGTTAGTGAACGATCTGGTAACAAGGTGCAACCTTCTTTCGTGGCACTTCCGAAACCAAAGTGATGAAATGGATCTCGAGATACCCATCCGTCTCCTAAGGATATCGTCGAAATGTCAGTAATTCTGGGGCGAGTGGACATCCAAGATAGGGCTGTGAAAAGCGGGCATGCGCGGAGAGAGTATTCGATTCTGACCTCCCAAGTCCCAAAGTCAAAATCAATGGATGTGAAAAGGCGGAGCGTTGTCCAAATACCTGTGTCATTGTTTTGGAAAATCATAGAAACTACCGAATGGGATGCCCGGCGATGGACAGAAGCCCCCCACTTCTTGTCGTCGAATATTTCTCAACATCCACAGGGTTTGTAAAACTCGCGGCAATAACATCATTTACCACCCGTAGCTCTACGCGTGGACGCGTTCAGCCATTTGTCATCCTTGCAGCAGATGATAAAAGATTCCGGGCACCATACACCCAGCTGGGTTGTAGGGGTAGTGGATGCTTGCTGAGATAATTTAATGGTGGAGTACCAAAGAAACAGAGTTAACCGTGCCATGGCGAAACGGACCAAGACCCACGGCAGTGCGTAGGACATTTGTTCCATGAATTCAATCATCGATGTCGTACTCGATAGTCCAGGGTGGCGTTGCGCCTCTTGCCCCCCATCCCGGAAATTCCTCATTGAGAACCATCGTCGTCACTCGCCAAACGTGAGGTATCCCAGTCCGTCTTTCTGTCTCTCCTCCAGCTTAGAACGATGTTGCGAGAATCCACATCAGGGCGAGGACGGCAGTAGGGTGGATGCTGCGGGTTTTGCAGGCTGTCGTCAACTCTGGGGATGTCATCCTTATCGCCGGCGCTCAAAAACACTTTCGGAGTCAACGCTGTGGATGATATTGCTAGGCGCGAACGAAACGAGGTGTCCCCGGGAATGCTCTTCCATCCATCTCAAAACAAAATGGTGTTCGCCCGCTTGGTCTTCGGTATTCCATGCCGCGGTTCCTGTCCCAGATGACTAGCGAACATCCTGGTTACGGGACCCGTCGTACATCGGCGTTTCCTCCTTGTACCTGCCAATTTCGTTTCCCGGGAACCTAAATCGCAATCTCCGCCGGACTAAAGATGGATCGAAGGGGAACGTTGCATAACGAGATAGCCTTTGGAAAACGAAGGATTGTTTGCAATCAGCCCTAATGCGCGGTATGAAGGCACCGTGCTTACCGGACAATCCCGCAACTTGTATCAAGATGAAGTACCTCCGCGGAGCCTCTGTATCCGCATTTTGATCCTTTAAGGGAGAGCAAAGGGACGTTGAAGGAAGGAAGTCTATCTGCAAATACCGAATCTTCTGTAAAAAAAAAACAGCGTCCTCGCACAAACCACACATCCTCCACGCGGACCAAAGATGACAGGGCGAAAGCATGACAGAATGTCAAGGATCCACACTGGAATTCGCGGGTTCCCTTATCTAGAACGTTGTCGCCGGAGATACGACTAGCTGTGGTCGAATCTATTCTTTTGCCTTCAAGCTCTGGCAATAACGCGTCGAGGCCGTGAGGGTGAACAGGAGAGCCAAAACCATTCCTTGAACTGTAGTCCCCACCCATCCGACGTTATTGTCGGCATTTCTCTCTTTCGCTTGTACTCGAATATCCGATCGTAACGAAGTCGCAGAAACTGGCCCGTGAAGGAAGCATTAAGCAGCTCTTTCTCGTCGACAATTTGCAATCCCTGAATGACCATTAACTCCCCAGTTATCTTCGCGCTGCCACAATCCTCCTCCATGTCCTTCACAGCTTCATGTCGTTTGTCGGAGAACGTTCGGTATGCCGATTACACCCTCGTTCGAGACCGATGGTATCAACGACCAATACAGGGCATGTTCAGAGCTGGAACAATCTCAAGAAGACCCAATTTAACCGGGAGTATTCTCACCCTGGCCATATCAACCGGCGCTGTGGCTAACCCGTAATGTTCGTGAAATCGGATGGCCGCCTTACGAGTGATATGCAGAAAGGCGACGATGCCAGTACCCTCCGAGTGCTCAGTGCCCAGTGCGGAAGCCAGTCTCGTACAACCATCGTCGCGTTGATCAAAGCGGAGCTCGAGCCTCTTTCGGCCGGAATCAATTCAAGCCAGCGAATTCGAGTTGGAAGATCTTCCAAAACTGCGGTGCCGTCGCCAAATAGCCGGATACATTTTAAGTTCGATGATGACATGCTTGTATATCCAATCGCAGAATTCGGATGATTGAGTTGACAGTGTTACATGAAGCATACAGAATAATTGTCTCCCAGCATTCATTACACTTTGATTCAACTTAAATAAAATCTGTTCGCAATGTAGTCAAAGAACCCTGATCTTGGTTTGGGGATGAAAGGCAACAACATGTATTATTCTCAAGACACAAATCAAATCAAGTAGTGACAGCAAAAATTATACAAGAGGTAGAAGAGATGGGAACATAGAGTTAGGAAAGAAATGGTGTATTGTATGAAACCATAAAAAATGAAACAAAATTTGAGTCCATGTTTATCCTGACTTGTCAACTCCATCATGACCATCACTAGTTCTCCCACTTCCACCAGGACCCATATCACCAGCTGACAATGGTTTAGCATACATTGGAGCACCATAAGCTGCATAGTGAGGATTTGGGAGTGGCATTTGTCCATCAGGCCGTGTATGCATCATATATGGTGGGTATGGTTGTGCATAAGGAGTAAGGAAGGTGGCTGGGTAGAACTGAGGATGCTGGTGGGCATATCCATGGTTATCCCCTTCTTGACTTCCATGGGATGGTGGTGGTGGTGGCGGCGCATGAGCAGAGACTGGGATGTAAAACTGGGGGTAATACGCTGGGCCCTCACCTGGCTTGGGTCCAGTGGGAGGTGGGTACTGACTGAAAAAGCCAGGAGGATACCCAACTGGGCCCATGTATGGTCCCATAGGTGGCGAACTACTTGTGGGTGGTGGTAAACCATTTGATATAGGCAAGCCCTGTTGTGTGGGCACATCTTGTTCGACGCTGTTGCCTGCGCGATCTCAAGAAAAATTAGACATGGCCAATTGTCACTCCACGCATCGGGACAGTTGAGGGGAAGAAACGAGAAGACGGGACACACCTTTTCCATCGCGCTTCTTGTACGGACCCCTCTTGATCCCTTTTTTCCGCTCCTTCCTCTGCGAATCGACACACTCTTCGGAGATGCCGTACTTTACGCAGCGAAGGCAGGGTCGAGCATCATCGCACTTTTTGCACGCCTTTTGACAATTCGTGCATGCGTTCTTGACTTGCCTGCGCTTGGAGCGAAGTGGTTGAGCTGGGACGAGACCGGGAGGGAAGGGGTACATGTGCATAGGCATGCCGGAGTAGCCTACTGGGTGCATAGTCATTGAGGGCTGAACGGAATCGGATGGCGAGTCGAGAGGATCGTCGCCATCGAGACTCTTTCCGTCAGTCGAAGCCATCAGGTATGCCGATAGATAAAATCAAAGAACACGAGACGCAGGGGCGAGACTGAATCCTCGTTGGACGAAGTGAGGCCCAGATAGGGCCAGCGTGGAGGAGATACCTAACAGGCCAGTGAATCTATTAATATGGTAGTATATTCAGTTTACTAGCCGGGCCCCACGTGTTTGGAACGAAATTACCAAGATACAAAGGATATATTGCGAGTATCCCCCACAGCTTGGAACCAGAGTGCCAACGAGGAAAGGGGCCGGAAAGGTCAGAACTAGCAAGAATCATGATCAGGAAAAACGTGTTGACCCGAGAAGGAATGAATTGCGGGAATACCTTGTTCGCTGAGCTGGCGGGCGTTGAGTCGGCGGTGAAATGAGGCTGGGATCAAGAACGGAGTACGAAGGAGGTCTGAGTTTGGGGCGGAGGATGAAGGAGAGAGGTAGGTGGTGTGTTGTTGACTGTTGTGCCTCCCGATGCCTGCTCTTCAACTTTGCAACCCGGCAAGGGACAAACTGCTCGCCAACCGCATACATAAATGCTTTGCCCATTTATCACAACGTTCCCCATCTCCGCGATCCATCTCATCAAAAGTTCCAAGTCCGCGAATGTACATACATATCCAGCGATTCCTACTCTCACGCAAGGGTCCTACATCTCTTCTCAGCCATCCTCATGTCAAACGTCTAAAGATCAACTAATGAATCTCTACACATGTACACCCAAGTTCATCGTTCGTCCTTGTTTCTGGCAAATCTAAGGGCGAGTCAGCTCTGTGTCAGATCTGGATGGCGGAGCTTCAGTGAGCTGGCTATCATGAGTGCAATTATTCAGACAGCGATCCGTCGTACATTTCTGATCAACACTTGCGAATCCTGAAGCGTTCACTAACAATGATGTTAATTTGGAAAATTGAGAAATTGGGCAAGCCATGCTTAGCAGTGCCTTGTGACAATCGCAAGGAGTATTCATCTCACAACCTTTTCCAGAGATGGGGCGGGATTGTCACGGTAATATTTTCAAGTCCGTAAACACTTCGTCCGTAAACACTTCCTAGCGCGGGTCGTGGAAAGACGTATTTCTCTTGCCAGGCCTATGTAAATTAAAGTACCAAGCACATCAAACGATCCATGACCTCTCACCTTTAATAAATGGAGGTGTATTCGAACGACGCGAGAAACATGCGTCCACCGAACGCCAAAGAGGGGGAATTGGAGGTTGAGCAATGAAGGATTAAATCCCCAGTCTCGACCGTTTTGCAGAAGATCAGTAGAATAAAACGGCAAGAAGTGCTCCATGATCTTCCATGTTGCGTCATGACGGCGATCAGCAACCTAAAAAGTATCCAGGAGGCTGGTGACAGGACCTCAGTGTGGCTGTGATTCAAATGATCCAAAGGAGACGGCGGCAAAGTTTCGCTGGCCACCAAAACGAAGCTCCGCTTCCAAGAACGCGGCCGGAGATTTTAGATTTAACAAGTGGACGTCTGTCTCTCAGGCAGGAGCGGCAGTCGAAGAGGTTGTACAAGGCCTGGCAATGACATTGGATACAGCGAGTACTTTTGCTTGACAGGATGTCGAAGACAACGGCTATCTTGAACCACTCGTCAACCTCGTCGTCACGACTTTGTACCCCAAGTCGACGTAGTGTTCACCTCTCTCTGCCATACATCGGATACATGGGAGAGGTAACCTGCAAGGTCATAGCTGTGAGGATGTCGAGGAGGGTACAGGTACATCAGGCGGGCAAATGGGTGGCCAGTGAGCACTAGTGAGCACTCTCGGCTGTCTTCGACTTCGCTTTACACAAAGATGATGAACGAGAAGATTCGCGCTGTGCATCATTAATGGAAGGACCATCGTACGTAGGTGTTGGGCTCTTTCGCTCCCAACCACCGTCGTCTCTACGATCTTCAAGGATCTGGACGTAACCACCGATCTCCCGGATAATACAGCAATCCCACCCACCCTGGGGGTCCCGGCCTCAACACCTGATTGGAACGTGGATGCGCTGCGATCGGTCGCGAATACCCGTTGTCTACTTTTCACCCAGCCGTGCTCAGCCATGGTTCAAACATATTAGGACCGGAAGAGCGGGTCCAGAAGGTTTTACGAAGTCACCGATTTTCTGTTCGCTGGGTGTCTCATGATTCGCCCTTGTACTTGTGCTCTCTGCAGTTCTTTGGAGATCAACGGAGATGAAGAAGTTCTCCATCTGAGGACGCGCAGTTTCCTCATAATTTGGGTTCGAGCATGGAGTTGAAGGGTTTTAAGAGACAAGGAAGACAGTGGGTGAGCACCGCCCCAATATCCAACGCCCCGACATATTGATATGTTAGGGTTTGCATATATTAACGCTCGGAGGACGATCATAGTGTCCTTTAGCGGGACTGGCACACAGACGCGAGATCCATCCCCTATCATCCAACTCTTTTGCAACGAATCGATGATTGGAAAGGACGTCGAGATGAAACCCATCGAAACATCATCAAGATCTTGTGTAGCCATTGGGGTATCTCAACGGTGCCCGGACATCCCCACTCCGGAGGATAGTGTGGCACGGATGGATGGCCATTCCCAAAACTTTGAGGGAGGGGCGGGGGTGGCCTCGAAATCATTGACACCCAGCCAAGCCCTCACCAAGATCCGAACCTCTGGGATGGCAACAAGAACATCCGCAAAATGCCATCTTCGAAGTAATGATTTGGACCCACAGCGAGGGCGGAGAGCGCAATGGGTTAGGAGTGGCTCCCTATCCTGGCCCTTGGGTTCTCCTTGCCCATCGTGGATTCATGTTCCCAGCCTCCGGATAAGCAGGGAGAATGACGCTGTGATTTGGGATTCCCTGAAGGCTAACAAGTTATCAATGTATCGACCATACCCATCGCCATCACACGCGATCTTATCCAGTCACTCGCCAAGATGGAAGGAAGGAAGCACTATGGTTACGAGGAAGGATGACAAGGTCTGCGGCTTGCTCACATGTGTCTCTGGTAGCCGACAATAAGAGACTCCAATAAGCCGACGGTGGTGAGTCGAATATTCTCCAGCGTAGAGGTTGACGGTGTGCTGATGGAAGTGGATGCGTGACGATATTGGATTGGGGCGCAGATACGGTGTCTCTAGTACCACAAAATTTGGTGTGGGTCCAGCTGTATCTTCAATCATAGGCGATAACCATCCAAGAATTATATCGTTCTGAAGCCAGTGTTGACGAGGAAATTTGACAACTGAATACCAGTGGGTTGAATGAGAACTTTCCCCACGACTTTGACGTACGATTATCATGGATTGCGCCACGAAGCCTTGAATAGAATCGAATATATACGACAAACGGCTGACGAGTCCATCCACAGGGCTTCAGGACCATCCGCCGTTTATAACATTCCTGGTTGAACGGAGAACAGATATTCACAGTCGGAGGTCGACCATAAGAGAGGGTGTCTGCTCATCTTTTACCCTTGGAAACTAGCAGTAATGCTAGGCTCCCCTTTGCTGGACACAGAAGCCGATTTTCAGCGCTTGGGTCATCGATCTTTCCCCAAAAAATATTGTCGGTAATCGCCCACGATGTTCGCATCCCTCCCACTTCGTTATCAACCATACAATGAATGATGTTGCACTCCTGTCGAGACAGTAAACAGGTATTTAATTGGTCTGCTCTCTGGGTCTCTCCATTCTTCGCCAACGGAGACGTCGAGACGTGGCGGCCGGGTTCAGCGACTCGTCGGGCGGACGACGGGAAATGCGAAGCTCATTGGCGTCGAACTGGCATCCTTGGGGTTATTCGATTCTACCACTATCATTGCTTGCCGGCACTGCAGAATTTGCGGACAATTCATCTGTTTCCTCCCCATCAAGCAGCCCCAGTGACCCAGCGACCCGTGACGTGCTCCTCGTTGCTTGTAGTTGATCCGAAGACGAGGAAGATCGAAGAGGCGGAGGGGTGGGATTATGGGGTAAAGAAGAGAAGATGTCATTCTTCGAGGATGGGTGGTAGAGAGCGATATTCAGAAGGCTCGATGCCAAACGTGGTGCGGGTAGACCGTCCAAGGGCGCCAAGTTTATTGTGAGGGGCACAGCGGGTGTTGGAAGTTTCGGACCATGACGAGGAGTAAGGATACAGGTGATGCACTTCGAAGTGTGATACCGCCAGCGATGCCGTGGATTGTTATACGCCATTGAGGCTGAGATATATCCGAGGACTGGTTGACTTTGCAATTTTGCATTCACGCCATCCATGGATACGGCGGATTTCTCGTACAGGATAGGCGTCCGTCGTCACTGGGCCGCAGACGTGATTTTCACTCCCCGAAGTTTTTTTGAGTTGATGCCAATATTTTTCTTAGCATTTCCTCGACCCGACCGTGACAGTTCCCTTTTGATTCCGGAAACCAAACCTCCTATCGAGTCTCTGGTTGGATCATTGTGGCCGACAGCGGTAAGCACGCCATTTGATCAAGGATCAGGACGTATCATCCTGGTCCAATGATTGACTCACTGGCAACTGGCGGGTAGTGCAGGATAAAGACCTTGTCGAAAATACATCAACCCATTTTCTGCTGACCCCCACAAACCCCCCGAACCAGCTTCAACTCGCACGCACTTGGCGAATTCGGTAGACGGTGACCCGACATGAGGATTGATTAATCGAGGAGTACGCCCGCCTGTCCCATAGATCCTGCGGTTTCCCCGATTGTTTT
>Ga0210387_10003800_pt1 | contig 11606 bp, 8 predicted proteins | sample IncBWC7OmetaG_FD_160108 | JGI IMG/M metagenome (GOLD analysis project Ga0210387, IMG submission 160108) | Forest soil microbial communities from Barre Woods Harvard Forest LTER site, Petersham, Massachusetts, United States - Inc-BW-C-7-O ... | reverse complement strand
ACGTAAACTATCACGGCGGGATGCAGTATCCGCACATCGAGCGTGATACAAAGCATCCGGACTATTTGGGCGAGATCATTCAGCCGCTGGCCACGCCGAAGGAAGCGCGAAAATAGCACTCGGTTCGCCGGGGTCTGACGGTGAGAACGCAACGCATTCGGGTGCTCGTGGAGCTCGGGATTGAAAATTAATTCGCTGGCACTTCTTGGCTTGTTGCTGGTTGCGCTGGGGATCGCCGGGTTGGTGCACCCGAATGTCGTGATGCCGGGGCACAAGCAAGAAATCCAGATTGCCGGAAGTAAAGTGATCATGGAAACGCGCCGAGTGATCACGATCCCCGGAGTGCTGGGAGTGCTAGTGATTCTGGCGGGCGGCGCTGCGGTGCTTCTGAGCCAGATCGATCCCGATAAGAAGCGACGAGCACCTGCCAGGCGACGCTGAGCGATCGCAGGGCGAAGAGTTGAATTACCTCTCAGTGGTGCGAATTCCCGTCGCTATCCGGTGCCGCGAACGCAACCCCCTCCTGACGCGAGTTCACAAAACACTTAACGGCGGCCAGCCTCGCGACTGCAAGAATCGCTAATTGTGAGCCCCTCGAAAGCGCGACAGAAGTGCTTGGAAAGCGAGTTTGGAAGTGCAATCATCACTGCGAATTTTGATTGGCAGAATAGAAGACGATTTTTAGGAGGACGGATGGATTCGCGACTCGGTGCGGTCGGGATAGTGGTGCTTGCTTTTGCAGCGACGGTTGCGACGCCTGCATGGGCGCAACAGAAGCGCCCGATTGCATTCAAAAACCTCGCGGGGATGCGCCGGTTGAGCGGGCCGCAGATTTCGCCCGACGGCAAATGGATCGCCTACGAAGTGGGGACGCCGAACGTGGAGGCGAATCGCGTGGCGCACGATATCTGGCTGGTGCCGGCAGCGGGTGGAGAAGCACGGCAAATTTCGCGCGGAGGAAGCGACATGCGGCCACGGTGGTCGCCGGATGGAAAGCGGCTGACTTTTCTCTCGTCGCGCGACGGCGAGCAGCAGATTTTTTGGATCAAGCTGGATGGGGGCGACGCCAACAGGCTTACTTCCCTTTCGGGCGGCGCGGACAATCAAATCTGGTCATCGGACGGAAAATGGATTGCGTTCGTATCGAGCGTGTATCCGGATTGCAAGGATGAGTCGTGCAATTCTGAACGCGCAGCGGCGCGCGAGAAAAGCAAAGTGAAGGCGCGGATCTACGAGCGGCTCCTCTACCGCCATTGGAAAGCATGGTCGGATGGTACGAGAAGCCATCTTTTCGTGATGCCGGCCAGTGGTGGAACGCCGCGCGATTTGACGCCGGGCGCCGATTACGACGTGCCACCGTTTAATCTGGGGGATCCAGATGCATTCGCATTCTCGCCGGACAGCGCGGAGATTTGCTTCACGGCCAACACTGATACGGATGCGGCGCTGAGCACGAATGGAGATCTGTTCACGGTGCCGGTGGCAGGAGGCAGCGCGCCGAAGCGGATCACGACGACCCCCGGGAACGATTGGGGGCCGGTCTATTCGGCGGACGGAAAATGGCTTGCTTACCGGGCACAAACGCATGCGGGCTGGGAAAGCGACCGGTGGCGATTGATGCTTTACGATCGCGCCAAGCAGACGCAGATCAATCTGACGGAGAACGTCGACCGCAGCGTAGAGTCGTTTGCATGGTTCACGGATAGCAGCGCGCTGTATTTTGCGACCGAAGAAAAATCTGAATTGCCGGTGTTTTCGATCGGTGCGAGCGAAGGAAGCGTGCCGAAGGCGGTGCTTGCGGAGGGTTTCAACGCGGATTTAGAGGCGAGCAACGACGGCCGCGGGCTTGTATTTACGCGTACAAGCTTGACGATGCCGGCGGAAATTTTCACGGCCGATGCGGATGGCAAGAATGTGCGGCAGATCACACATGCGAATGAGGCGCTGCTTTCGCAGCTGGACCTTTCGCCGATGGAGCCATTCTGGTTCGCAGGCGCGGGCAAAACACAGGTGGAAGGACTGATGGTGAAGCCACCGAATTTCGACGCGGCGAAAAAATATCCGATGCTGGTTTTGATTCACGGCGGGCCGCAACAGGCGTGGACCGATGCGTGGGGATATCGCTGGAATCAACAGATGATGGCCGCGCCGGGATACGTGGTGGTGATGATCAATCCGCGCGGGTCGCCAGGGTACGGTGAAAAATTTGAAGCGGAAGTGAGCCGCGACTGGGGCGGCAAGGTTTACGAAGACATTATGAAGGGCGTGGACGCGGCGATTGCCAAGTATCCGTTCATCGATGGAACGCGGCTGGCGGCGGCCGGCGGTTCCTTCGGCGGATATATGGTGGACTGGATCGCGACGCACTCGGGGCGGTTCAACTGCCTGATCAGCCATGCCGGATCGTGGGATCAAGTGAGCATGTATGGAGCGACCGAAGAGCTGTGGTTCATGGATTGGGAGTTTGGCGGCCCGCCGTGGTCGAAGCCCGAGTTGTACAAGAAATATTCGCCGAGCGAATTTGCTGCGGCGCTGGGAAAATATAAGACGCCCACGCTGGTGATTGGGGGCGAGCTCGATTTCAGAATTCCTTACACGCAGGATCTGGAATTCTTTACGGCGCTGCAGCGGCAAGGCGTGCCGTCGAAGCTGCTCCTATTCCCTGATGAAGGCCACTGGGTGCTGAAACCGCAGAACAGCGAGCTCTGGTACAAGACGTTCCTCGATTGGCTCGCCAAGTACTTGCAGTAGTTGGGGATGCGGTCGACCGGTGGCGCCGGCGGCACACGCCGCTGGCGTGCGTGGGAATCGCTTTCTAACTGCGTTTTTGCGTAGTTCCCGTAATTGACATTGCGCCCGCATGCTGTGAGATTGGCGGCCTGCTTCTAATTGACCGGGAGGCCGACGATGCAGGCGCCCTGGAAACTCCGTCTCTGTGGATCGATTGCGCTGGCCGCGCTGACGATTTTAGCGCCGCGAACGCAGGCTGGAAGTCTGACGATCACGAGTTCGCCGCCCGGCGCGACGATTGAAATTGACGGCGCTGCGATTGGAACCACGCCGTACACCATCGACTATCCTTCTTCCTATTTCCACAAACCCCATACCGTCTTCAGCTCACGACTCGAGCACGCTCTCACGCTGCGCATCTCCAAAGAAGGATACACAGCGCAGAAGCTCACGCTGACGGAAGGGCCGTTGCAATGGGTCTCGCTGACCGGACACCATCAGGGAACATACTTCGTTCTCAAAGGCGATCGATTCGACTTCAAGCTTGAACCGAGTGCTGACGCGAAACATGTTTCGCCGGCGCCTTCGCCCGGCGCGAAGAGTGGAGCTACCGGTGAGCCGTCCGGCGCGCTGGTGAAGGCCAGCCTGGATGCCGCGCGTGCGGCGGCGAGCAGCGTTACGTTCACATCCGATCCCAGCGGCGCGGAGATTTACATCGACGACAAATTCGTGGGACAGACGCCGTCAACTATCACGATGCAGCCTGGATCGCACGTCGTAGTGGTGAAGGCGGTCGGCAGAAAAAGCTGGCGGCGCGATTTGGACGTGATGAAGGACAGCCAGGTGGCGCTGCATCCGGTGCTCGAAATGCAGCCGTGATTGCCGGCCACGATCAATCGGGATTGGTGATATCGATTTGCGTGCGAGTTTTTCCGAAGCCCGCGATCGAAAGAGCACGAAGGAAGTAGCTCTCGAGTTCAGGGACTCGCAAGATTTTGAGCACGACGGCCAGCACCGCAATTCCCACCGTGCTGGCCATCACAAGCAGCAGAAGCGAGCCGAACGGCCCCTGCCATGCCATGCGAGCCTCGAGCCATGCCGTGAGCTTATAGCAAGCTAGACCGGCTACGGCGGAAGCAGCCGTCACTTTGCAAAAGAAGGCTGCGAGTCCAGCTTGCGCGTGATTCTTCGTGCGGCGATTCAGCAGAACGAAAAGAACCAGGGTGTAGGCGACGATTCCCAGCGAACTTGCGAGCGCCAGGCCGACGTGCTGCGAACGGCGCACGAGCCACCAGTACAGCGGCAGATTCAGCGCCGTCATCACGGTGCCGACGACGGCGGGCGTAATCGTGTCGCGGGTGGCATAAAACCCGCGTGCCAGATTGTATTGCGCGCCCCAGGCAAACATCCCAATCGAGAAAAACGCGAGGCATACTGCAGTGGCCTGCATATCCGGCGCGCGCAGGCGGGTGTGGGCAAAGACCAGATGAACGAGGGGCAGGCTCTGCGCGATGGTTAACGCTGAAATCGGTACCAGCAGGAACACGATGCCCTTGAATATTGAGTTCAGTATGCGATTAAGCTCGTCGAATTTATTTTCCGAGTAGAGCTGCGCGAGGATAGGAAACGAGGCGACGCCCACTCCCTGCCCCACGATTCCCAGCGGCACTCGCATCAAAGTCTTGCCGTAACTGAGCCAGGTGATTGAAGCGGGCTGCAGGTAGGAGCCGAACCAGCGGATGATCCAATCGTCGGTGAAGGATAGCGATACTGCGAGCATGATCGGCACGGAAAGTTTCAGAAACAGCCAGAAGCCGGGATGACGGACGTCGAAGTTTGGAGTGAATTTCGCGCCCGCGCGGTGCGCGCCGTAGATCTGAAGCAGAAAATTTCCTGCGATGGCGCCAACAAGCACGCCGACTGCAAATCCCGTCATTCCGATGCGCGATGAAAGCAGCACGCCGCCGAGAATGATTCCAATGTTGTACACCAGGGGGGCGAGCGACGGAATTACGAACTGACCCTTGGCATACTGTACGGCACTCAAGATGCTGCCCTGATAGAAGCAGATTTGGGCCGGCAGCATTAATCGCGTGAGGAAAACGACGCGTTCGCGCTCTGCGGGACTGAAACCAGGGGCAATCACCATCACGAGTTTGTGGGCGAAGATTTCGCCGAGCAGTACAAGCGCAACCAGCGCGAAGCCCATCACCGTGACGACGGTGGAAAATACGTGCCAGCCCTCGTCCTCACTTTTTTCCGCCACATATTTGGCGAACACGGGTATGAAGGTGACGCTAAGTGATCCGCCGGCGATCAGATAATTCAGGAAATCCGGGAGCGTGAAGGCAGCGTAGTACGCGTCGGTGACGGAGTTGGAACCGATCTGGTGGGCGACGGTCCAGTCGCGAAAGAAGCCGAGCACGCGGCTCAATAGCACGCTGGCCATTACGATGCCGCTGGCCGCGGCGATGCGCCGATGAAGGGTTCCGGTCGTCACGACCGACATGGTAGTGGGTTTGGCGCTGGACGGCTAGGGGGTTGGAAGTGGGTGTTTCCGGTTGGGGTGCGAGGTGGCGAGAACTAGCAAGGCGCGTTTCGACGTGTCGGCGATCGCGTTGGTGACGTCCCGGTGAGGGACCAGCGGGCACGGTCCTCCTGCAGCGGATCTGCCGACGTGCCGTGCCCCTACTGCCACGAAATACTATTTTGTGAGCTCGCGGGGTGGGGTTCCTGACGGAGCTGCTCGCAAATATTGCGCCGGCCATGACGCGGGGAAACCTTCGGCGTGGGCTACGTTGAGGGGCCAGTACGGCTGGCGCAGGAATTCGCGCGCCATTAGAATCACATCCGCGCGGTCCTCTCTAAGAATCCTCTCCGCCTGGGCTGCGGTTGAAATCATTCCGATCGCGCCGGTAAAAATTCCGGTCTCATGCTTGATTTGCTCCGCGAAGGGCACCTGATAGTCGGGACCGACTGGGATTTTCGCGTTGGAAACGTTTCCGCCGGAGGAGCAATCGATCAAATCCACTCCGAGCGGCCCGATTTGTTCGGTGAGCTTGACCGATTGGTCGAGATCCCAGCCGCCCTCGACCCAATCCGTGGCCGAAATGCGCACGAACATGGGCATCCCCTGCGGAATCACGCTGCGGACAGCCGAAACAACTTCGCACAGCAATCGGGTGCGATTTTCGAGCGAGCCGCCATATGCATCCGTGCGCTGGTTCGAAAGCGGAGAGAGAAACTCGTGCAGCAGATAGCCGTGCGCGGAATGAATTTCGATTACGTCGAATCCGGCTTCACAAGCGCGGCGCGCCGCGTCTGCAAATCCTTGTACGGCCGCGCGAATTCCCTTCTCGTCGAGAGCTGAGGGAAGCGGATAGTCGTCAGCGAATCGAATCGCGCTAGGAGCGACCGGCTTCCATCCGCCCCGCGACTCGGGAATTTCCTTGCCGCCTTCCCATGGCCGCGCCGTGCTTCCCTTTCTGCCGGCGTGTGCGAGCTGAATTCCGGCCGCGGCCCCCTGGCTGTGGATGAAACGAGTGATGCGCGCTAGCATTTCGACGTGTTCATCTTTCCAGATGCCGAGATCCTGAGGACTAATGCGTCCTTCGGGGAGCACGGCACTGGCTTCTGTGAAAACGAGAGCCGCGCCGCCAACCGCGCGGCTTCCGAGATGGACGAGATGCCAATCCGTGGCGAATCCGTCGGTGCTGGAATACTGGCACATTGGCGAGACTATGATGCGATTCCGAAGGAGGACATCGCGAATTTGCAGGCTGTCGAATAACACCAGAAGGCTCCCTTCCGTACAGGTTCAGTATTTGTTGCGGACGCGAAAATCGTTGTGGCGATTATTTTTGTTTCTTTTCGTGGGGTTTCGGATCGTCATGCCCTGAAATCCACGCCGGTGGATCGCTGGCAGGAAATGACTCGCGCGAGGCTTCATCTACTTCGTCGATGCTTTCCGGTTTTTGCGGAGGTGGAGGCTCCGCCTTCGCGGGGATTGGTGATTTTTTTGCTGGATTCGAACGTGAGCGTGCGGCCATAGATTCATTTTTCCTCTACGCCATTGGATGATTCAAATTCGAATGAGGAACCAGCCGATTTGCTTGGAGCATCGGCCCCCATCGATGCTTTCGCCAGAAAAGAGCCGGGAGGATGCCCTTCGTGCCTCAGGACACGCCGGCGCTAGGAAAAAAGCAACAGCACCCTTCGATGCCGCGGCAAACGGCCAAGAAAGCAAATCAACAAAGCCAACTAGAATTTGAAAACGACGCCGCCGAACACTTTCGGATTGTACTGATTGTCGTTGAAATAGCGGGTCCCCACCATGTCGATACCGGCGCGCAATGCGAGCCTGCGGAAGGGCGTGGGAAAATCGGCTCCGCCACCGACTTCGTAGCCAAACGCTCCCTGGCTCCCAAAAGCCGTTTGTGGGGTCAGGTGGGAGTATCCCACGAGCGCATGCGCCCAGAGTTCGATGCCCTTCCGCGCTTCCCATCGAAATCGCGGGCCGCCGCCGCCGAACAGAAACCAGGAACTCTGATTATTCGGCGAGTCGTGGGTGGCCATCATTTCACCGTCGAGGCCGAACCAGGAATTGAAGTAGTACACGAGCGAGTAGTTGAACCCGTTCTGGTTGCGACTGATGCCGTGCGGCCCGTCAAAGTGGTCAAAGGTGTAGCCGACGTAAACCTGCCAGTTGTAATTCACGAAGACGCCCTGAACGTATTGCGGATCGGGCGACAAATTTGGTGCCGGAACACTCGAAAACGGATTTGTGACAAGCGCTGCAGCGGGGGCTACGGTTGTCGCTGATGGTGAATCTCCCGTCGATGGGGATAAAGAAGTAGAACTCAAGTATCCCGAACCTGTCGGATTCATCGAAAACGGCGCGGCCAACAACAAGGGATTTGAGGGGTTGCTCTGTGCACTCGAACTGCCGGTGACAAACAACACTACTCCCAAGACAATAAGAACATGTCGCATCGCCCAGTTCCCCCAGATAACCACTGCCTCGTCCTACCTTCACAATTTGACATGAGAAGGCCCCGGAATGTCCACCCAAATTCTCCCTTTCCGGCAAGAGCCGGACTCGCCGGCGCGTCGATCGGTTCTTGACCTGACGATGTAAAAGGAGTGCGAGCCATTTGCTGTAGCTCATCCTTGCCGTATGATCAGAAGTATTATCTTTACAGCCATCCTCAGATCGTTATATAGAAGAGTCCCCCGCGATCAAGAGCCGCAACCAGGCCAGCGGCGGGTACCCGTAAACCGTCAACCTCTTTCGGAAACCGCACACCACTCGATTCGAGAGCGCGCTCCAAACGGAAAGAACTGAGGCAACCACTTCTCACGGAGGGTACCATGTCCAGTGTGACTGCAAATAAAGGCACGTTTTCGGTCCGCGCACACGTCGGTGACGCAAAGACGCTTCTCGCGTTGAACCTTGCCTCGAAGTCCGACACGAAGAATCTCGCAGGCTTTACAATCCAAGCTCAACCCAAAGGACAGCCAGCGTTTTTTATTCTGAACGAATTGCAATTCAAAACACCCGGGGACCACGCGCAAGACGCGACTGAGCCTGCGAACTCGAGCATCAACGCACCGTTTCACAAGTTTCGCTGGGTTCACGTACCCGGCTCGTTCCATCAGGGCACTACTCCCGTCTTCGGACCTTACACGTACACGGTGACTCCGAGATTTTTCGATAACAAGCAGTCGATGATGGCGCTCGATCCGGCGAGCAGTGTCGCGGTAACGGTGAATGTGGGACCCTTTGTGAAGGGCGATTTGGAATTGGGCTTTACTCGCGGCTATGTGCAGTCTCAGGCGTTTGTCCATCATTTTGGAGCGAAAGCCTTGATTCGGCCGAAAGGCAACGACCTCCAGTTCGATACTTCCGTCATCGCCGGATCGAACGCGAAGGGCCAGCAATTCAGTTTCAAAGATGAGTACACCTGGTCCGGATTCACGGCGCGCGAGAAGATTTTCGCTGTCCTAAACCAGGTGCTAACCGATTCTTCCCTGCATCTGGATATGTTTGCCTACGACCTGAATGAACCGGACGTCGTAAATATCTTGCTGCGGCTGGCGAAAGCAGGCCGGATGCGCATCATTCTGGACAACGCCTCTCTCCATCACGTTCCGGCTGGAACAAAACCGGAAGATCAGTTCGAGAAGCTTTTCAACGCACAGGCCAAGGCTCCGGCGGCCATCAAGCGGGGCAAATTTGGCCGCTTCGCACACGACAAAGTCCTGATTGTATCGAAAGGAACGAACTCCGCGTCCGCGAGCAGAGTCCTGACCGGTTCGACGAACTTCTCCGTCACCGGCATGTACGTAAATTCCAATCACGTTCTGGTGTTCAACGACCAGGCTGTAGCCACCGAATATCTCAAGGTATTCAACGAATCCTGGACGGATGGAATCAGCGCGACTGCATTTCAAACTACGTTACTTGCGGCGGGGCCATTCGTAGTCTCCTCGCCAAATTTGCCGAAGGCAAGCATCACATTCTCACCGCACCCCGTTGCGGAGGTAACGACAATCCTGAACAGCATGATCCAGAGAATTCAGCAGGAGAAGACGTCGGGTTCAGTCATCGGAAGCGTTCTATTTGCCGTTATGCAGATCGATGACGGAAGCCTCGACAAACCTCCTGCGCAGGCTGCGAAAGCGAAGCCTGTGAAAAAAGCTGATCAAAATCCGCTGTTTACTGTTTTGAATCAACTGCACGCGAAGACAAACATCTATTCCTACGGAATCTCGGACAGTCCGGGCGGCATTTTTCTGTACAAGCCCGGGACCAGCACAGGCGTCCTGGTCACCGGTAAGCCTGGAGCGACGTTACTTCCGCCTCCCTTCGATCAGATACCGCTCGTCGCCGGACATCAGATTCACCACAAATTCGTTGTGTGCGGATTTAATGGCGCCGATCCCGTCGTGTACTGCGGTTCGTCCAATCTGGCGAATGGGGGCGAGCACCTGAACGGCGACAACCTACTCGCAATTCGAGATGGCGACGTCGCCACCGTGTTCGCAATCGAAGCCGTCGAGCTTGTCGATCACTTCAATTTTCTCGACAGCGCGGCGAGGAAAGCAAAAGCCGCGAAGGTGAAACCTCCGGCTCCGACGTCGAATTTGCACCAGGCTGCGATCGCTGCGCAGTGGTTTCTCGGCACCACGGACGCATGGGCCGCGTCGTACTTCGATCCGAAAGATCTGCACTCTCTCGACCGCCAGCTATTCGAGTAAGCGCGCGACTGGCGGAAGGTGCGCTGTGCGCGGTACCGGGCGTTAAAGGAAGCGCAGCCAGCCCTCGAAAATGTCGGACCAGGCGTGAGCGATCATGCTAGCGCGCAAGTCGCGCCGCCACGCCACGAGTACGCCGTAGAGGATTCCAAGCGGCACGATCACGATCACCTGCTTCCAACCCTGGTAGGCGTGAACTATGCCGAAAATAATTCCCTGCAGGATGACCGCGGCCACGATGCTGTGCGTTGCCACGTGGAATTGTTTTTGCAAGTAGCCCCGGAAAACAAGCTCCTCGCAAACGCCGGCCGAAGCGGACAGCAATATCCACATGAAAATTTCAGCGAATCCTGACGGAGCCTGGTAGGGCGTGGTCGGAACTTGTACTCGATCCACGGCACGATGGACGAGCCACGCCGTCAATTCCCAAACTCCCCAAAACGGGATTGCGATGGCGACATCGAGCGCGAGGCTCCGCCAGCTGGTCCATCGGCCGCCGGTGAGGTCGCTCAAGTGGCCGCCCTTCCAGTGCACTCCGACAAAGGCCCAGTACGCCATTCCCCACTCGTTGGCGATGGAAATGAAATAGTTTCGAATGATTGCGGTGTGCGAAACCACCGCCTGGACGGATTCGGCGCTGCGGGCATGCTGAGCATCGCGGAAGCTGAAGTAGCCGAAAATCAGCAAGATCGAAAGCGTATGCCACGGTGAAGCAATGAAGGAGCGGGCACCGGGAGTTGGATTGGGAGAAGCCACGCTGTCGGTCATACGATTTCCGAAGCTTACCTTGACTGCTTCGTGCCGTGCACCTAAGATGCGCTTCCCAACGCGATTCGTTCGCGAAACTTTTCCGGAGGAAACTGATGCGGCGACCGGTGCAGCTAATGACTATGGTGGTGATTCTGATTGCGTTTGCTGCGCCGCTCAGAGCGCAAGCTGGTTCCGCGGGGCCACTCGTATTCGAGATTTCTTATCCCAAGGAACTCGCGGCCGGGCCCATCGACGGGCATATCCTGCTGATTATCTCCAAGGACGGATCGAAAAGCGGCGCGCCTGGCCTCGATGACTTTGGAGTGGTGGAAGGCATTGATTCTCAACAGGCGTTCGGGGTGGATGTTGACGCCTGGCAGCCGGGCGCTGTCGCGCGTGTGGATGCCGGAACTCTCGGCTATCCACTGGAAAGTTTGCGGGATCTCGGTCCCGGCGAGTATTCCGTTCGCGCCGTGCTCAATGTGTACGAGACTTTTCATCTGAGTAACGGCAAAGTCGTGAAACTTCCACCGGATAAGGGCGAAGGCCAACACTGGCAGACCAAGCCCGGAAATTTCCTGAGCGCAGCCCAGAAATTGCGCCTAGATCCGAAGAGCTCAGGAGTCGTACGCGTCAGCTTCGATCACAAGGTGCCGCCGCTCGAAGAGGAACTCGCTGCTGTGGAATCGCTGCTGGACTGGCACTCCATCACAAAGCCGGAGAGCCGCGAGGACAACAAGTGGGAGAAGCACATCCGTATACAGAGTGAGTTGCTCACGAAGTTCTGGGGACGTCCCACGGAAATCGGAGCGGTGGTGCTGGTGCCAGACGGTTGGGACGAGCATCCGGATGCGCGCTACCCTGTTCTA
>Ga0210387_10003798_pt1 | contig 11610 bp, 7 predicted proteins | sample IncBWC7OmetaG_FD_160108 | JGI IMG/M metagenome (GOLD analysis project Ga0210387, IMG submission 160108) | Forest soil microbial communities from Barre Woods Harvard Forest LTER site, Petersham, Massachusetts, United States - Inc-BW-C-7-O ... | reverse complement strand
CACCGTTTGAACCGCGCGGAATACGACAACACGGTGCACGAGCTCTTGGGCACCGAGCTCGACCCCGCGGAGTTATTCCCCAATGACGATCACGGCTTTGGGTTCGACAACAACGCCGGGGTGCTGAGTATCTCACCGTTGCAATTTCAGGCGTACGATCACGCCGCAGAGGTGCTCGCTGCGGAGGTACTGGCGCCCGCTCCGAGCGGCGCCACGAAGCAGGTACTTCGAGGCGAGACCTTGAGCAGCAGCTTCGGTGGCCGCCGCGCCACGGCTTTCAATCTGGCGACGAATGGCAGCGTGCTCGCGAAATTCGAGCTACCAGCGCACGGTAAGTACCGCGTCACCGTGCGCGCGTGGGGCGAGCAATCAGGTCTCGAAGTGACGCGTATGCGCGTCAGCGTCGCCGGTAGAGAGCTGCTCACGACGAACGTCCCGAACGTTGTGGACGCACCGGGCAGCTTCACGCGGGACATTTCGCTCAGCGCAGGCGCGGCCGCCGTGGAGGTGGCGTTTCTGAACGACTACGTCGACCCGAAGACTCGCCTCGATCGCAACCTGTTGATCGATTCCGTCACCGTGGAGGGACCACTCGATACCGCGGCGGACGCCGCAGCTCGCAGGGCGCATGTCCTCATTTGCGATCCGGAGCGCGAGGGCGAACGCTGCGAGCGGGCCATTTTGGCCAATTTCGCGGAGCGCGCGTTCCGTCGCCCGGTCAAGCCCGAAGAAGTCGAGCGGCTGATGCGGCTCGTGCACGTGGCGACTGATGCCGGCGAGAAGGCAGAGCGCGGCATCGAGCTTGCCGTTCGCGGTGTCCTGCTCTCGCCCTACTTCTTGTTTCGCCCGGAGCTCGATGCGCATCCTGAATCGCCGATCGTACGACGGTTGGACGGCTACGAGCTCGCCTCTCGGTTGTCGTACTTCTTGTGGAGCTCGATGCCCGATGCGGAGCTGTTCCGCGCCGCGCGGAGCGGAGACATGGTCAGTGTGTCTGGGCTTCGCAAGCAGACCGAACGCATGCTCGCGGATCCGCGCTCGGTCGCTCTCGTCGACGACTTTGCGGGTCAATGGTTGCTGCTGCGAGCGCTCGACGACCATCAAGTGGATGCCAACCTGACTGGCTTCGACGACCAAACGCGCGCCGATCTGACTCAGGAAACGCGCCTATTTTTCCAGGACTTCTTGCAGCAGTCGCTACCAGTGGAAGAGCTTCTGACCGCGCGCTTCAGTTTCCTAAACGACAATCTGGCGCACTACTATGGGCTCGCGGCGCACCCCGGTCCGAAGTTCGAGAAGGTCGAGTTGGGCGGTATCGAGCGTGGTGGTCTGTTACGCCAGGCGTCGCTGCTCACGGTGACCTCGTTGCCTCACCGCAGCTCACCGGTGAAGCGCGGCAAATGGGTGCTCGGTCAATTGCTGTGCTCGGAGCCACCACCACCGCCGCCCGGTGTGCCGCAAATCCCCCACGAGGGCTTCTCGAAAGCGACGCTTCGCGAGCTGCTGAAGGCGCACCGTGACAAACCAGAGTGTGCGGTCTGCCACAACGTGCTCGATCCCATCGGGCTCGCGCTCGAGAACTACGACGCGGTCGGCCGTTTTCGCGACACCGATCACGGACAACCGGTCGATGCTCACGGCACCTTGCCCGATGGCACGGTGTTGAACGGGCCCGACGACCTCAGTCGATCGATTGCAAGAGACTCACGTTTTCCCGCGTGCGTTGCCGAAAAGCTCTACGTTTACGCGCTCGGTCGAGGGCTCGAAGCGCATGACCGCAACGAGCTCGATCGCATCCTGAAAGACCTGGGCGGTGGCGGCTTTTCCCTTTCGGATTTGATCTCGGAAATCGTGCAAAGTAACGGCTTCCGCTACCGTCGCGGTGAAGTCCCGAACCTCGGAGCCAGCCTGTGATGAAGCACAACCAGATTGCTCGGCGGCGTTTCTTGGGCGGTGCAGCGAGCCTCGTAGCGTTGCCGTGGCTCGCGAGCCTCATGCCGAAGCAAGCTTGGGCAAAAGGGAGCGCCCCCAAGCGTTTCGTCGCGTTCTACGTGCCGAATGGCATTCACATGGCAGCTTGGACTCCCGCGAGCACCGGAGCGGACTACGAGCTCACGCCAATTCTCGCGCCGCTCCAGTCGATTCGACGCAAAGTCTCGGTCGTGACCGGCCTCGCGAACGCCCCGGCGCATCCGGATGGCCCGGGAGACCACGCAGCGGGCACGGCCGGCTTTCTCACTTGTCGGCATGTCGTGAAGACGGACGGCGCCGGCATTCGTAACGGCACCAGCGTTGATCAAGTGGCGGCACAGGCGCTCGGCCGCGCCACGCGCATTGCCTCGCTGCAGTACGGCATCGACAGTGGTTCGGGGGTCGGCAACTGTGATTCCGGCTACAGCTGCGCCTACGTCAGAAACATCTCTTGGGCATCGGAGTCGCAACCGTTGCCCAAGATCACCAACCCAGAAGCCGCATTTACCGCGCTATTCGACGGTTCGGACGGTAAATTGTCGGCAGTCGAACGCGCGCGCCGCCAGCACTATCAGTCGAGCGTGCTCGACTACGTGCGCGGCGAAGCACAAGGTCTGGAACAGTCGCTTTCGACGAGTGATCGTCACAAGCTCGACGAATACCTAACGGGTGTGCGCGAGCTCGAGCGGCGAGTACAGGGCGCTTCGGGGGCGTCATGTGTTGCGCCCGGCGAACCCCCTGCGACCTTGCCGTATCCGGAGCACGTGCGTTTGATGCTCGATCTCACCGTGCTGGCGCTGAAATGTGACACCACGCGCATCGCGTCTTTCATGCTCGGCAATGGCGGCAGTCCGCGTTCGTATCAATTCTTGGGCGTACATGGTGGCCATCACGACATCTCGCATCATCACAATCGCCCTGAAAATCTCGATAAATTGCAGAAGATCGACACCTGGGAAATCGCACAGCTGGCCTATCTACTAAATCAGATGGACGCGGTCGACGAGGGCGACGGCACGCTGCTCGATCACAGCGCCGTATTCTTCTCCAGCGAGATCGAAGACGGTGACAGCCACTCGCACTACAACCTGCCAGTGCTGCTCGCTGGCGGGCTCGCGGGCGCGTTACCCATGGGCACGCACGTTCGAGTGCCGCACAACGCGCCGCTCGGCGGCCTCTTCTTGACGCTGCTCGCTGGGCTCGGTGTACCCGCAGCCCATTTCGGTGATGACGGCACTAGCCCCCTCTCACTTGGCACGGATCACCCCGAAACAGTGCTGGGTCGACCGATGCAAGTTCCTCTCGCGATTTGATTTTGGGCGTGGGCATTGTTCCCCGCGGGCAAGCTGCGCTAAGGACCCGGCGTGCCATCCGGAAAGTACGCTGCTTGGCTGGTCGATCTCGACGGAACGCTGTACACGGCGCGTTGGGTGCGCCTGGCAATGGCGGCGGAGCTAGCCGTTTTCGGCTGGTCCGCGGTGCGAACGCTGCGTCGCTTTCGGCACGAGCACGAGGCGCTGCGCGCCGAGCTGATCGCTGGTATCGCGCTGAGCGCCGCTCACATGAGTCCATTTGCAGCGCAGCTCTCGCGTACGGCAGCGGCACTGTCTGTCCTGCCCGAGCAAGTGGAGCTCGTGGTCAACGATTGGATGCTCGAACGACCGCAGAAATGGATCCGTCGTTTCCCCCGTTCCGGATTGCTCGCTGAGCTGCGGGAGTTTCGCGCGCAGGGCGGCCGGACGGCGCTCGTTAGTGACTACCCGGCGCAGAAAAAACTGCGCGCACTGGCCGCGCAGGATCTGTTCGATGTCGTCGTTGCCAGCGGAGAGGAACACGGTCCGCGCAACTTGAAGCCGGATCCGGAAGGATATTTACGTGCGGCAGAGTTGCTGAAGGTGGAACCGACGCGGTGTCTCGTGATCGGTGACCGCGACGACGCGGACGGCGCTGCTGCCCGCGCCGCTCACATGGACTTTCGCCTGGTTTAGGCGGCGCAGCCCTGCAACTTCGGCGTCCAGAGGGTGACGCGATTTCGTCCGCCGCGCTTGGATGCGTACAGCGCCTCGTCGGTGGCCTTGAACAGGGACTCCCAGCTTTGCCCGGCCAAAGGGAACAACGACGCACCAACCGAGCAGGTGACGCCGAGCGGACCGAGCTCGGTGTGAAATTTCGTTGCTTCGAGCTCGCTTCGGATGCGCTCCGCCAAGAGCAGTGCGCCGCGCTCGTCCGTCTCCTCGCACACGATCACGAATTCTTCGCCGCCGAAGCGGCCGACGGCGTCCGTGTCGCGCTTCACGCGCTTCAGTACGTCGGCGAAGCCCTTGATCACGATGTCGCCGACGTCATGGCCGTAGGTGTCGTTGACTCGCTTGAAGTGATCGATGTCGCAGATCAAGAGCGAGAGCGGCTTCTTGAAGCGCTGGGCACTCTTGATCTTCTGGGTTGCGACCTCCTGCAACGCGCGCTTGTTGAAGAGCCCGGTCAAGCCGTCCATCGTGGCGAGCTCTTCCAAACGCTTGAGCATGCGAGCGTTGGCCAATGAGACCGCGACGTGACTGGCCAGGACTTCCAACGTCGGCCGCACGGAATCGCCGAAAGCGCCGCGCCGATTGGAGCCGAGGACCAATGTTCCGAGCGCGCGGTCATGAACTAGCAGCGGCAAAACCAGGAGCGAAGGCATCGACGGCGGCGTCAGGCGTCGGGTGAACACGGTCTGGCGCGCCGGGTCGTAATCGCCGCGGTACGGCAACGCGTGACGATTGGCGACGACCATCGAGACCAAGCCCGAGTTGTGCTTGAACCGCTGGCCAACGAGCGCGTCTGCGCCCTCGCCGCTGACTGCGCAAATCTCGTGCTCGCTCGCATTCTTGTCGAACAGCGTCACGACTGCGAAATCGAAGGCTGCAAATTCGCGAGCGCCGCTGACGCCCGCTTCGATCACTTGGGCTTCGGTCGTCGCGGAGGCGAGCGCGTTTGCCGCTCGGTACAGTTTGCCTTGCTCGACCTTGGCGCGGTCCAGCTGCACGAAGACTCGCTCATTTTCAATGGCGCGCAGCACGAAGTGGGCGGCGGAGCGAAGCGTCTCTTCTTCTTCGGGTGAGAACGGCTCGCGTGACTCGCGGTCCACCACCAAGAGGCCACGCGCGTTGCCGTGGTCGAGAAGTGGCGCCGCGCACACCGCGCCGATGGCGGGCTTGCGCGTGTAGTACGGCACGTGGGCGCCCGCTTTCGGACCGGCGATCGCCAACAAAGAACCCTTGGCCAGGCTGGCGCCGAAGATGCCGTCCTTCGCGCTGAACGGGCCGGTCGCGATCGCATCCTCCATGCTCGACAGCTCTTGAATGTGGAGTTGAGTCTGAGTCGCATCGAGACCAAGTAGCAGCGCGGTCCGAAGACCGAGCGTGCGGCACAGGAGAATCAGCGCGAACTCGACGGCTTGGTGGATCTCGTCGACGCCCGAGCGGATCAGTCGGTCTTCGGCTTCCGGGCTGGGCACGCTCGCCCGTTCACCCGCCGCGCTGGGCGCGCCGAGCAAGCGATAAGAGCGCGCGGCGTCCTTCATTTTGCGCAGCTCGGTCTCGATGCGCTGCCGCGAGAGTGCGCGAATGCGGGCAATTTCTGCGCGGAACACCAACATGTTCAAGAACGCGAACACGCCCAATAGCGCCGCGTGAGGAATCAGGCGGTCGGTGTCGCGGCTGCCCCAAGCGATGAAGTTGAGCGCTGCCTCCATCAACACGGCGAACGCGATGGTGCCCACGGCGGCCAGCGGCCTGGCGAAGCTCGCGCAGATCATGACCAGCGCGTACACGGCTGGGTAGTACGGGCCGTCGAGGCCACCCGGCGTGTGCAGGATCACTCCGTAGGCAAGCACGACCAAGTGCGTGAACAGCTCCAGATCGAGGCGCGTGGTTTCGCTTGGCGTCAGGCTGCGCAGCCGCTTCAATAAGCGATAGCCGAGCGACACGCACAAGACTGCGACCACCGCGACGTTCCAGGCTAGCGGCGGGGGCTCGACCGCCCAAAAAATCAAGTAACCGCTGAGCGCGACGCTCAACGCTAGGCCGGAGCTTTTGGTGATCACTTGCTGCACCCAAAGGGCCGAGCGCACGAGCGGGTCCATGTCGTTTGGGCGTATCAAACGGCGCCCGAAATGGCCTACTTTTTAGGGACTTTTCCAATACTTCCGCCAGAAATCGCGACTGTACGAGAAGGTCGGATACGGTAGCTCTGATGCGCGCCGGCCTGCGTCTTCAGATCTTGCTGCTTCTGGGCGGGCTCTTGCTCTTGGCTTTCGTGCCGCTGTTCTACGCAGTCGCCACTTATGCAAGTTTTACGTTACGCCAAGTGCGCGAGACACACGCTCAGGCACTTTGACGCGCCGTAGCGGGCCATGTCTCGGAAGCGCGTGCTCACCGCTCGCCCGAAGAGCTCTTGAATTTGCTCGGCGCGGAGGTGGGAGCACAAGGCGTCGCAGCGATTGGCATCTATGGCGCAGATGGTCACCCCGTGGCGCGCGCGGGCGAGCCCTTCATCATCGATCTTCTGCCGCCGACGGTTCGAGCCGGTCGCGAAGCGGTGATCGAGCTCGAGCAGCACGCGGCGCTCGAAGTCGTCGTGCCCGGCAGTGACGGTGCCGTTGCCGCAATCTTGCGAACGGACGACGCCGCCGCGCGTGCTGCACCGCTCGTCCGCTTGCTTGGTCTCTATTCGTTGCTCGTGGGCCTGGTGTTGCTCGTGGCGGCGTATTTCGCGCTCACGCGGCTGATCGTACGGCCGCTCGACGCCTTGGCACGCGCCGCCGAACGCGTGGCGCTCGGGGCGCGCCGCTTCTCCGTGCCGCAGGGCGGCGCGCGAGAAATGGTCGATCTCGCCGCCAATCTACACATCATGACCGAGCACCTCATTCGCGAGGAGGAGGCGCTGCGCGCGAAGGTCAGCGAGGTCGAACGCGCGACGGTGAGGCTCGAGGAGGCTCAGGATCGCTTGATCCGTTCCGAACGCTTGGCCTCGGTGGGACGTTTGGCCGCGGGGCTCGCGCACGAGGTCGGCAACCCGATCGCGGCGCTGCTCGGTCTCGAGGAGCTGCTGCTGGAGGGGGGGCTCGACGCCACGGAACAACAAGATTTTTTGCAACGGATGCGCAAAGAGACCGAGCGTATCAACCGCATCTTGCGCGATCTCCTGCAGTTCGCTCGGCCGGGTGGAACGCACGAGCTCGCCGTGGCGCCGGGCAATGTCGCCGAGGCGGTGGCCGACACGGCCGCGCTGATTGCGCCACAGAAAGCAATGCGCGGCGTGGAGCTCGAGCTCAAGGTCCCTGAGAATTTGCCGCTCGTTTCGCTCGGCGCAGAACAATTGATGCAACTCGTTTTGAATTTGCTTTTGAACGCGGTCGACGCGCTCGACGGCGGGGGTCGAGTGCGAGTCGCCGCGGAGCGGCGCTCGCGCGGCGTAGAGCTCGTGGTGGAGGACAACGGCCCGGGCGTCGCCGTCGAGGTACGCGATCGCTTGTTCGAGCCCTTCGTGACGACCAAAGAGATCGGCAAAGGGACGGGCCTCGGGCTGGCGGTTTGTCGAGGCCTAGTGGAGGCCGTTGGTGGCAGCATCACACTCGACGTGAGCTTTACCGAGGGCGCGCGTTTCGTGGTCGAGCTACCCGCGGCGGGCTAGCCAAAGCCCGCACGGCAACGAGGTACTGATTCCGCGCGCCCGACGAATCCCCGCATTTGTCTTGATTTATGGGCCCTTTCGCGCCGGTCGCGCGGAAAAATGCGCCTGACTTCGTCGTTCGCTTGTCCATTCCGCACGAAACGGCGCAAAATGGCGTTGCTCATGCGTTTGGGTATCGATTTTGGCACGACGCGAACCGTGATCGCCGCGGTCGATCAGGGGCGCTATCCCGTCGCCGTATTCGAGACAGCGCAGGGCTATTCGGATTTCATCCCGGGGCTCGCGGCGAACTCGCACGGTAAGCTCGAGCTCGGCTGGGAAGCCGCGGCGCGTTTCGGTCAGAATCCCGATGGCGCGCTGCGCTCGATCAAACGCGCCGTCAGCCGCGTTTCTCCGGACGAGGTCTTTGCAGAGCTCGGCCTGGCTCAAACCAGCGCGGTAGAGCTCGTCGCGGCGTATCTGAGTCGCGTCAGGAACTTGTTGCTGGAGCAGAGCAACCTGGACATCTCGCCGAACGAGCCACTCGAGGCGATGGTCGCTGTACCAGCGAACGCCAGCACCCGTCAGCGCTACCTGACGATAGAAGCATTTCGCCGAGCTGGGTTCGAAGTCCTCGGCATGGTCAACGAGCCCACTGCGGCTGCGATCGAATTCGCCCACCGAAACTTGGGCACGATCGGTAAGAGGAGCCCCAAGCGTTACGTCGTCGTGTACGACCTTGGCGGCGGTACGTTCGATACGTCTGCGGTGTCACTCGAACATCGGCGCTTCGAGCTGATTGCGAGCGAAGGCATCGGCGAGCTGGGTGGAGACGATTTCGATCAACTGATCTTCGAATTCTCTCTGCGTGAGGCAAAAATCGACGCGCATTCGCTGAGTTATGTCGAACGCGCGAGGCTGTTGGAGCTGTGTCGCGAGGCAAAAGAGGCGCTCACACCGGCCTCGCGGCGCATGCTCGTCGATCTCGGTCGCGTGCTCCCCGGCGTCGAGCCAATCACCTTGGAGTTGACCGAACTGTATGAGGCGACTCGCCCGCTGATCGAGCGCTCCCTGGCATTGCTCGAGCGCGTGTTCGAACGCCTGGAAGCTCGCGGCATCGACCCCAGCGACGCGCGTCAACTCGGCGCAGTGTACTTGGTCGGCGGCGCGACCGCCTTTCCGATGGTCGGCAAGATGCTGCGCGAACGCTACAAACGCAAAGTGCAGCTCGCGCCGCAACCCCACGCTGCAACGGCCGTTGGTCTCGCAATCGCCGCTGATCCGGACGCGGGTGTGTTCGTGCGTGAGGCCATCACGCGTCACTTCGGCGTGTGGCGCGAGGGCGAAGACGGCCGCGAGAAAATCTTCGACCCGATCCTCGACAAGGGTACGGTGAGCGAATCCGGTGATTTCTTGATCGAGCGCAGCTATCGACCGGTGCACGCGGTCGGGCACCTTCGCTACCTCGAATGCAGCGAGCTCGGTCGGGATGGTCGACCAGAGGGCGACCTCACGCCGTGGGGTGACATTTTTTTCCCGTACGACCCGCGATTCTTGGGCGATCACGATCTCCGCGGTCGCTCGGCGGAACGCTGCGCGGACTTGTCCGAGCAAATTGTCGAGCAGTATCACTATGGTCGTGATGGCACGGTCACCGTGACCATCCAGAATCAAACGCGGGGCTATCAGCGCCGCTTCGTGCTCGGTGCGTCGGGCGAGCTCGCGCCAGGCTGAGCGCTCGCCGGCTCAGCGCCGCAATTGATCGACACTGACGGTCTCGTACTCGCGTTCGCGTAGGGCCTTCAAGATGTCGGGCAACGCGGCGATCGCTGCAGGGCGGAAGTCATCCCGCTCAGCCGCGTCATGGAGCAGCACGATGGCGCCGTCGACCAGATGTTCGAGCACGCGCTCGGTGACGCGCTCGGAACGAGCACTCGCGAGTCCGTCCAAACTGCGCACGGTCCACGCGATGACCTCGACGCCTGCTCGCTCAGCGCCACGAAACGTGAGGTGGCTGGCAAAGCCAATCGGTGGCCGGAAAAGCGTCGGCATAACGCCACAAGCGTCCAGAATGGCGCGCTGGGTGCGTTGAATCTGCTGGAGCGCGTAGCCCGAGGAGCGCAAGCAGAACAACCGGTCGTGCTGAAATCCGTGCACACCGAGAGTGTGCCCGGCGGCGTGAATCTCACGCACGACATCGGGGTGGGCGAGCACTTTATGTCCGAGTAGAAAGAACGTTGCACGCACGTCGTGCTCGCGCAGGATTTGGAGCACGGCGCGTGTCGTGACCGGGTGGGGACCGTCGTCGAAAGTGAGAGCCACCGAGCGAGAGCCGGCTTTGCCGCGCCAGAGTGCGTCGCCGTACATGCCACAGTGAGGCCACAGTACGCCGAGCGTGGCATACAAAAACAGGCCAGCGAAGGCCAACGCGAGCTCGACCGGTCCGGGCAGCGGTGCATGCAGCGACAGCGCGCACCAAATCAATGCTGACAGGCTTACCAGCCACAAGAGCGCACGCGCGAGAGGCACGTCAGTGTTTCTCGCGCTTGCGATCGACGTCGTCATGTTCCTCGTCAGACTCGTCAGGCTCGTCCGAGCTCGACGCATCGGACCGTTCGCTGTCAAATCGTCGTCGCTCCGCACTGGGTAGGGGGGGCGTGCGTGTCCCGTCATCGTCGAGCTCGAAGAACAGCGCGAGCAACGAGGTCACGGCCGGCACGGTCAGCGCCGGCAGGTGCCCGGCAGGCCCGGCGCCGAGCGAAAACGACGTCAAATCGACGGTCACGCTGAGCCAACGTCGTAGCGCGAATGACGCACCAGCTCCAGCGACCGCGCCTGCGGCAGCTTTCAGCAGCGCCTCTGTTTTAGCGTTGCGCGCCCAGATTGGCCGGCCCGCGACGAGTCCGGTCGCAAATCCGGCGAGCGCACCGAGTAGCAGTGCGACCGCGCCACCCGGCGAGGCAAGCCCGATGCCGCGCGCAGCCGCCACACCCAAGGCGAGCCCCAGCGCGAGCCCTTCGGCCAGCCCTAGTAGTAAGCGGCGCAACATTAGCCTCGAAGTACTGCGTCAACTTTTGCTCATCGCCAAGCCATAAACCGCTTCGAACGACCATTTCCCCCTGCCGCGCGCGGGCCGCCTCGGTGAGCGACCGCGGCGTGGCCTTCGTGTAACGTGCTGGGCGACCCGTGCTGTTCACGACACTCGCGTACGCCAAGTTTTTTGCTCTCGCTTTCGTCGTAACGTGGCTGTTTTCGGGAGCACGCAAGCTGCGCCTGCTGTTTCTGCTCGGCGCGAGCTACTTCTTCTACGCGCAATCTGGGGTGCGCTTTCTGGCGTTGATCTGGACCTGCTCGACCGCTGATTTCCTGCTTAGCCACGCGATCGGTCGAGCCTCCGAGCCCCACGTGCGCAGACGCTGGCTCGTGTTGACCGTCATGATGAACCTCGGCGTGCTCGGTTTCTTCAAGTACCTGAACTTTGGAATCGACAGTGCGGAGGCCGCGCTCGGAGCACTCGGTGTCCATCTCCCGCTCGTCGTGCTCTCTGTCACGCTGCCTGTCGGGATTAGTTTCTTCACGTTCGAGTCGATGAGCTACGTCATCGATGTGTACCGCGGCGACATCGAGCCGCATGACAGCTACCTCGAGTATCTGACGTTCGTCGCCTTCTTTCCGCATCTGGTCGCGGGGCCCATCGTGCGTCCGCGCGATCTATTGCCGCAGCTCTCGCGTGCGCCGCGTTGGGACGAGCGGCAGGCGAGCGCTGCGCTTCTGATGATCGCTACGGGGTTGTTCAAGAAGCTGGCAATTGCCGACTATTTGGGCCTAAATCTGGTGGACCGAGTGTTCGGCGCGCCGACACAATATTCCGCGCTCGAGTGCTACGTCGCGGTCGTTGCTTACGCCGTTCAAATCTACGCGGACTTCTCCGGCTACACCGACATTGCCATCGGTTCGGCGGCTTTGCTCGGCGTGCGCTTCCCCCCG
>Ga0210387_10003797_pt1 | contig 11611 bp, 16 predicted proteins | sample IncBWC7OmetaG_FD_160108 | JGI IMG/M metagenome (GOLD analysis project Ga0210387, IMG submission 160108) | Forest soil microbial communities from Barre Woods Harvard Forest LTER site, Petersham, Massachusetts, United States - Inc-BW-C-7-O ... | reverse complement strand
ACTACCGTCCATTTGAACGAATTTCCGTCCGACTTTCCGTCCAAGGCCGTTTCTAACATTTCTAACAATTGGTTTGGAGAGCGGTCGGTAACGCCTTCCGTCAGCGAGACTTAGAAGTGAGGGATGCAATTTCGATCCCCACCGCCCCTACCAATATTTCCTTTTCCAACAATCAGTTGCAGATTCGCGAGGGAGCTTAAGGGCAAGGCGGCCGGAACCGCATGCGTGTAGATATTCATCGTGGTGCGAATATCCGCGTGCCGCAGGAGTTCCTGCTGGACTTTGAGATCCACGCCTAACGCGTGTAGCAGAGAAGAATGGCTGTGACGAAACGTATGCCAGCCGATCCGGCCTAGTCCCACCCTTTCCGCGGCGGGAACAAGCCAGTTCTCCTGGATGCGTCCGGGCCAGTACGGTTTTCCTGTAACCGGGTTTGCAAAGATCCAGCCTTCCGTGTTCACTGACGAAGCAGACCTCAATTGGTGCTGACGTAACTTTTCCGCCAGAGAACGGTCTAGTGGCATCCATCGCTGGGAAGCCGGCGTCTTTACGGCGCCGGGTATTCCGTAAACATACGACTGGCGTATGCCCATTCGCTTGCCTTCCCAATCGATATCACACCACTTGAGGCCGAGTACTTCGCTAACCCGAAGTCCCATGCACATCGCCACGATGCACATCGTTCGAAACGGTTCGGGGATATGTTCCAACATCTGCCGGAACTCCTCTGCCGACAGAATTTTCGGCTCTCGTTTTCGCTTCGAACCGTCTTTTACCCGCACGAGGCTCATGGGATTGAGCTGATATGGGGTCAACTCCCAACGCATTGCGGAGTTAAACAAGACGCGCATCAGATTCTTGAGATGAAACTTGCTCTTCGGCGCAAGGGAGAGCCTCTTCAACCAGTCTTCGACCGCAAGCGGTTTGATCTGGTCAAGCGAGCACTCGACCCATTTTGGCTTTACGTAGTTCTTGAGCCATGATCGATAGCGAGACGCGGTCGAGTTCCTTTCGGGAAGCTCTTGCGCGAGATAACGCTCAATCACTGCGCCGAACGGTACAGGAATTCCTTCGGGTTTCTCCTGGTTGATTGAAAGCAATAGGGACATGCTTGCCGTGCGTGCCCGTGACTCAGTTGGATATTCTTCGATTGATCCAACGATTACACTTGGCACACGTTTTGAGCCGTCCGCTAGAGTTTCCCTGTATCGCAAGACCCATACCTCCGGGCCATTCTTCCTTTTTTTCAAATCAAGCCAACCAAACTGAACCCGTTGCCGCTTATATTCCATCCGATTCCTCCAGTTTTAAGCGGCACGGATGGCAAGCTGAATTTACGTGAGAGAGCATCCAGAGTTCTAGCTCGGAGGTTCGGAATTTCCAATGCCGGAAATAATGATAGGCGGGTATGCGCAAGGATTTTGGGATTCCCAAAATGCCGTCCGAGAAACTGCGCCAGGCCGTAAGTGCTGAAACGCGCGCCAGCGGAGAGAAGCGAACTCAACCTGCCTGTCTTCTTGAAGGATCGTCACGCAAATCGGCTGCAAACCCGTTATTACTGGCGAGAAAAGTTCGGTCCAAGTTCGGTCCAAAATCACAGCTTCCTGACGCCCGAAACATCCACTCAGCGGCGCAACGGCAATCGAATCATCAAGGTTTTTGGTAGGGGCGGTGGGGATCGAAAACAACGACGTGAGGAATTTCAAGGACTTACGAGGAATGCGAAGGAAGACTAAGTCATTGAAAAGGAACGAGAGGGCATCCAAAGGTATTCCTATTGCTCCCTCAAAGCTCCCTCGTTTCTTCCTCGGGCGTTGAGATTCCAAAGGTGTGGGATTTTAGCCAACGGCCTTAATCGAGAATCGGCTTGGGCCCAAATCTTGCGGCGCGGATGGCAAGCCGATCCTCCGGCCGTTGGAAGAGATCAACGATCACGGCAGACCGCTGGCATGGCAGAGATCGCCCCACGCGTGGGGTGATGCAGTCAATTCCCGCTGGACGCTGGACGCGGACATTCAGGTCACCAACCTTGACGTAAAGAGTTCGGGCTCGTATCCAGCGCATACCTCCGCACACCGAAGCCCATGCCGGAACAAAAGAAACAGCACCATCGGGACACTCGAGATAGGTCCAAGGCCAACATTATTTTTGGCGAAGATCGTTGGCGAGATGGGACCCCGAAGCAGTTCAATTAACTGGCTCATTCCGTAATATGCCCCGGCTCGAAATAGAATTCGCTTTTGCTTCGCCACGCTATTATAATTGCGCGGTTTGCGGGTGGAACGCGCCGCAGCCGGCGCGAAAGTCCACAAATAGCGGTCACAGGGAACCAGTTGCATCAGGTTTCCTTTTCACGTTCACCCAGAATGCTACAATGAGGCTCCATGAGCGGCTCTCAACTCTCCACTATTAACGCGAGCCAGTTCCTTGCACTCAAGCCGCTACCCGAAGCCCGAGAGAAGGCAGCTGCGGTTCGCGTGAAACTAGATCAGATCCTATTCGAGAAAATTCCGAAATATACATCGGAAGATACGAGCCTCGTCGTTTTCGGTTCTCTTGCGAGAGGTGAATGGACTTCTGCCAGCGACCTCGATTGGACTTACCTGATCGACGGTCAGGCCAATTCGGACCATCTGGTTATCGCTCAAAAAATACAAACAATTCTTAAGGATCACGCGGCGGAATTTCGGCCGCCGGGCCAGACCGGAACATTCGGAAACATGGCATTCAGCCACGACATCATCCATCAAATTGGCGGACAAAACGATACGAACAAGAATACGACTCAACGAATTCTGTTGCTTCTGGAGTCGGCGCCTATAGGCAAGAATGTCCAGGCCTACGAGAGAGTGACGAAGGGCGTCATCAACCGTTATCTCGAGGAAGACAACCACCTGTTGACCGAAGACGGCACACGATACCGTGTGCCGCGCTTTCTCCTCAATGACATCGTTCGGTTCTGGAGAACCATGGCCGTCGACTTCGCCAGTAAACAGCGTGACCGAGCCGGTAAGGGTTGGGGTCTGCGAAATGCGAAACTTCGTCTGTCTCGTAAATTGATCTTTGCTTCCGGCCTCTTGGTGTGCTTTGGATGCTATTTAAATGCCGACCTGCAAGAGCAGATCTCGGACGATCCGAATATAACAAAATCGAACCTCGTAAACTTCATCCACGGACTGGCAAAGTCAACGCCGCTCGAAATAGTGGCCGACGCGATCGTTCGCTATGCAGTTCCGAAAAGCGTCGGAGAGGAACTCTTCGGTGCCTACACTGAGTTCTTGAACCTCGTTGACGACAAGAGTTCCCGGCAGGCGCTGGACAATCTACGAGCCTCAGAATCCGGAACCGATAACGTTTTCAACACTGTAAAAGAGATAAGCCGCGCGTTCGAACACGCTCTGGACGTTCTCTTTTTTGAGAACGATCAAGTGGCACCTCTGATTAGAAAGTACGGAGTGTTCTGATGAGACTCATCGGATTTTCGACTGGCGCATTGATGCTAAATGATTTCCGGTCAGCATTGCGCATCCTCGACCGTCAACACATCCGGGCCGTCGAGCTCTCAGCGCTGCGACAAAACGAGCTAGTTCCGCTGATCGAGGAACTCGATCGCTTAGACCTAACGCAATTCCGATACATCGCGTTTCATGCGCCCAGCACTATGGATCCGGAATTCGAGCCTGTAGCGATTGCTGCTCTGGAACAAGTGGCGCAGCGCCAGTGGCCGATTATTCTGCACCCCGATGCGATGCACACGCCGGTTAGCTGGGGCCGCTTTGGAGACCTTCTCTGCATTGAAAACATGGATAAGCGCAAACCGGTGGGCCAAACGATTTCCGATTTAACGGAAATATTTAAGCTCCTTCCGAATGCATCGCTGTGTTTTGATATCGGACACGCCCGTCAAGTCGATCCCACGATGAGTGAGGCCACGGCCATCCTGCAGTCTTGCAAGCGCCGGCTTCGCCAAGTTCATATCAGTGAAGTGAATTCGCAGAGCAAGCATGATGCTCTTTCGTTCGAGTCGGTTCTGGCATTTCGGAAGGTCGCACACTTAATCCCAGAAACTGTCCCCGTCATCGCGGAGAGTCGAGTCGCTGAGGACGAAGTCGAGGATGAGATCCGAAGTATACGCAAGGCGCTTACGTGGGAAAGGCTCGCTGCGGCAGGTGACTAGTGGCGATCTACTATTGAGGTCCTTTTCCAACATTTTCCATTCATCCCCGAACTCCTGAACGTTCGTGGCCCGTCCAAGATCAACTATATCCCTCTTTAAGTCACTCTTCGCGAAGCGATACCCTTTTCTGATAGTCCGCCAGTGCGCCAGTGCGTAACCATTTGCCAAACCTGTAGCCGATCTACGGAGCTTTGCTCGAAACTCTGAAAGCTATTAGAGTGCGCAATGCCGAAGAGCACGCATTTGTTTCGAATATTCTCATTTGCGCCTACGGGGCTAGTTACGGGGTCGTGGAGTGCTTGTCCACTTCCCCCGTCCCGAACAACAATATGGAAGCTTTCGGCAATATGTCCGAGACCGCCGATCTCGCGAACGGATGTCAAGTTTTATTGCACAAAAACTTGACATCTTTCCTTTTCCGGCCGATGTTCTGTTGACATAAAGTCCCACAACGTGGTATATCCTACAGTGTGGTATTTATAGAATCACAGTCATTTACTCGGCGGCTGCATCAGCTAGCGGGTGCGTCCGCCGACGAGGTCTTGCGCCGGATACAAGAGGACTTGCTCAGGAATCCCGAAAAGGGTGACGTCGCTCAAGGGCTGGGCGGAATACGCAAGGCTCGCACTTCGAACCCGACTCGAGGAAAAGGCAAGCGCGGCGGCTATCGGTATATGCATCTGTATCTGAAACACCGAGACCACCTTCATTTGCTTTTCCTGCTGGATAAGGACGAGCAGGAGGATTTGACCACGGAGCAACGAAGAAATCTTCGCTCGATCGTAGCGGAATTGAAGAGGTCGTAGGAGGACAATATGGCAAAGAAGATCAAGATGAAAATCTACGACGATATGCGGCAGTCACTGGCCGACGCGTTGGCGTATGAGCGCGGGCAGAAGGTTGATTTGCGGGTGACGGAGATTCCAGCGCCACCCAAGGTCCTCAAACCGAGAGAAATACGGTATATCCGAGAAAGCCTACACGCAAGCCAGACCGTATTCGCCCACTTTCTCTGTGTCAGTCCAAAGGCTGTGCAAAGCTGGGAACAGGGCTCGCGACGTCCGCAAAGCACCGCACTACGGCTCCTGATGATTGCCAAGAAGAATCCAAAGGCTCTTCTGCAGGGCTAACAAGGGTGGACCTCTATATAATCACGACCGAATGCCGACAACAGCGTTGGACTCTGTTTTCAAACCCATCATCTCGCCGCTGTGGCATTGATGTCCCATTCTCGAGAGAACCGCTTGTTGCACCTTGTCCATCTGAATCCGGGTCCCAGTCAATGCAATGAGTCGCCATTGGACTGCCGTCAACAGTCTGGCCGCTGCAAAGTCTCTCAAACTTTTCACTTGACATTCCCTGAGCTATCGACAACACTGTTGTAGATGGCTACCTTTTCTACTCGCGACGCTGCAAAGCAACTGGGTCTAGATGTATCCACGCTCAGTCGCTACATCACCGCAAAGAAAGTACCAGCGCCCAAGACGCTCACGACCGGCGGCATTACAGTTCATATCTGGACCCAACGCGACATCGAACGGGTTCGGAAGCTATTGCCAAAGATCAAGAACGGCCGGAAGCTCCGGTACAAGAGGGTCCAGGAGAAAGCGTAGAACATCAGAAGCGGGACGCGCCAGTGCTCTAACACCGACGCGGCCCTGACCAAAGTCGCTCATAGGAGGAGCAACAATGGCTGCTACAGAAGGTATCCGGTCCTCTTTTTCGACGCAACCTGTTCTACATTCCCCGAAGCTACGTATTTACGAATATCTGTTTCTGCTTAACCAAAAGCTCCAAGAAACCGTGCAGATTCTCAAACAACTAGAGAAATGCCCCTGGCTGCGCCGTGATTTCTTGCGGTCGTTTCAGGTCGAAGTGGAAGACCTGCGTGCCCAGACGAACTTTGAAGTGATTGAGCAGATGAGCGACCGCGAACAGCACGATTGGGCGCACTTCGGCAAGCTTCGTCGCGCGTGGGACCGACAGTTCGAAGATCCTGATGACGTTTATTTAAAGGCCGAACAAAGAGAAGAAGAACGCCGAAAGCGGGGATTGCCGCCTCGGCTCGGCATCATCCCTCATGAAGCGATTGCCGCCAAAGAAACTCGTTTGGATGCGGAACAAAGGCGCAAGAAAAGCCGCGGTAGGAAAGCCGGGAGATAGGGGGCCATATGAGAGAGTCAAATACACACATTGATCTGGGCATCCCTCAAAGTCTCCGTGCTGGAAAACAGTCAATGCATCTTGGTCGATTTGATCCGGTATCCGCCGAAACCACCGGCTCAGTTCAAGCCGTTGAACCGCTTCTCGATTGCGCTGGCGCCGCTGTTGTCCTCGGTGGCCTTCATCCGAAAACAGTCGAGCGTTGGGCCCGCGAGGGGCTCGTCGCTGTGCCGAATGATCTTGTGTAATGTCTGCGGAAGTTCGACAGGCACCTTGGGGCCGACCGAGCAATGCAAACCGAAATGTGTCCAAATCTGGACAGACGCACCCATTCACCACTCGTATCCTCCTGGTTGCGGAAGCGCGGCGAGTCACCAGCGCCAGCGCTCAAAAGGAGAATCGCATGGTAGAGACAAGAGTAGCGAGATACACGGACATCGTTCCCGCAAAGAAAACGGTGATAGGCAGCAACGTTGTCAACGCACAGAACGAGGATCTAGGAAAAATCGAAGACATAGTGCTCGACGCCGGAGCCGGGCGCATTGCCTACGCAGTCCTATCCTTTGGCACCTTTCTGGGGATGGGCGGGAAATTCTTCGCTATTCCTTGGAACGCGTTCCACTTCAACTTGAAAGAAAATCGAGCAGTTCTGAATGTTGACAAAAAACTTTTGGAGAATGCTCCGGGTTTCGACAAAGAGAACTGGCCAAACTTTGCTGATAGCACCTGGGGAAACAGCATTTACAAACACTACGGGTACAAACCTTACTGGGAAGACTTGCGCGGCGACCGCGGCTAAAGTGAGCGCATTGAGCCGTCCGGACAAATCGGGCGGCTCAATTGTGAATTTCATTGCACCTGAAGCATTCGCCAGATGCCGCCGTAATTATTGGTCAGCGTTTTGATCGGGCGCTTTTGGGCGTTTGAGACAAATATGGGCAGCAAACTCTTTGTCACGCTCAGCTTCGTATTTCGCTTTCATTTCATCAAGCGTCGTACCGGTTGGCGCACCGGCGCTAGGCTTGTGCTTCCAGTCGCACTCCGAGCAACCAAAGCCCTGAAAAGTCTGGCTCTCGATCCATTCCAATCTGCGTGGCATGGCGGCATTATAACCCCCCCTTGTGCCGGGTGTGCAAAATTGAACACCTAGCCAGATGGCTGGGGTTTTTCGGGCAATGAAAGTCCTGTTCTAGTTCCCGCCCGTAGAACAGGGAAGCACGTCGGGAAGATGACGGCGGCGGACAATGACCACCCATTCCAAAAACCCTTCAAATCGGCTTCCTGCAAATTGCTCATTCTGCTGGCTCACCGCCTGCGGAAAATGGCGTTCCACAAACACATGATTATGCGGTCTCCCCGGCTGGGATTTCTACCATTCGCGCTGTTTCTTTTTTAAACTTACCGTTTAAGTCTCGTTGTTTAGCTGGCGTCTTAATATCCAGACTTAATGCTTCAGGCAGACCGCCGCCTAGAATCTGGTGGCTTTCGGTCTTGGTCAGCTTGTGCAACGAAACGAGTGGTTGGCCTTGCCAACTACCAAGAAGTAAGGGATGATTAAAGCGGTAAGGAACAATAATACGAGTAAGGATCTCGCCATGCCGCATTCCACGGTAACAAGCAAGGGACAAACGACCATTCCGGGGAAGATCAGGAAAGCGTTGCGAATCAAGCCGGGTGACAAGCTAGAGTACTTGGTGGAAGGTGACCACGCCACCATTCGCGTGCATCTGGGCACGCAATCACTTAAGGGCGTGCTCGCCAGCAAAAAGGGCAAGGGGATGTCCTTCGCGCAAATCCGCGAGGCCGCAGCGAAGGCCGTCCGTGGTCGTGAGGGCGACCGGTGAGCAAACGAAGGCTTGTCGATACCAATCTGATTGTTCGCTATCTAGTGCAGGACCATGAAAAGCATGCCAAGGCAGCTGGAAAGCTGTTCGACGCATGCGACCGCGGCGACGTAGTAATTGTGGTGTTGCCAGCTGTTCTGGCCGAGTGCGTGTTTGTATTGGAGTCTTTCTACGAGCACCCGCGTGGAGATATCGCCTCAGCGCTCGGCAGACTCATTTCCAGCCCGGGTGTTGAAATTGATGCGGCGATTAACCTGGACGCTTTGGATCGCCATCGAAAAACAAAAGTCCATTTCGTGGACTGCCTGATCGCCGCAACTGCGGCGACCGAAAACATGCCGGTAGCCTCTTTCGATCAGGACTTTCGAAGGTTCACTGACGTTCGCGTAGAAACCGAATAGTTTCTGGCTGCTCTTCGCCGGTTGTGTAGATTAAAAGTAGGCAAGCTTAGTCAGAAGCGGCGACGAACCATGTGCTGTCACAGTCGTCTGTCATAGCTTGTCACAGTAAACTGTCAGAGTTTGTCACAGTAGCGGCTCGTAGTGTTTGGTGGGGTCGGTTGGACCTGTTCCGATCTCGCGGACTAAGCCCTTTTCAACCAACAGTTTGAGATCGCGCTGGAGCGTTCTTCTGTTCATTTTCAACTCCTTTTCGCATTCTGCCACTGTCGCTCTACCTGCGGTCAGCAGATAACCGAGAATGGCGACGGGCCGCTCTTTCAATCCGTTCTTCCGCGCTCTCGCCAGAACCACATCCTTGCGCATGACGTGCTCAGCAGTCATTTGAACGTCGCGCATCTGCGCGCCCAAGCCTTCTGTGAAGTATTCGAGCCAGCCAGTCACGTTCATTCCATGCTCGCGGACGCTCTGCAGCGCCTTGTAGTAAGCGGTCCGGTCGTGGTCGTAGTACTCGCTGATCGTGAAGAGCCGCTTGAAATCGTAACCTGTTCTGTAGAGGCAAAGGGTAGAAAGCAAACGCGCCGTGCGTCCGTTGCCGTCAACAAAGGGATGAACGTGAACGAGTTGAAACTGTGCAATGCCAGCCATAATGACTGGATGTATTTTTGTGTCCTCTTGCAGCCACGAGACAAAGTCGGTCATCATATGTGGAACCTCGAGCGGTGGTGGCGGCGTATATGTTTTCTCTCCTGTACGCAGGTTGACGATGTAATTTTGAATTTTGCGATACTCTCCCGGTGACGCCTTGTTTCCACGCACGCCTTGAACCAGGCGTTTGTGAATCTGGCGTATCAGCGCCTCTGTGATCGGCTCGCCGCTCTCCAGGTAACTTGAAACCAATTCAAATGCTTTCTTGTAGTTGAGGAGTTCTTGCGTATCATCCGGTCTGGCCCCTCGGACCTTTTGGCCCGCAAGAATGCGCTCCGATTGTTCAAGCGTAAGTTGAGTGCCTTCGATATGCGTCGTATAGTGCGCCTCAAGGACAAGGGCGCGCTTTTGCATGCCGGCGATCCAGTCCTCGGAAAGTTTGGCCGCGTCCAGAAATCCACGCGCTCGTTCGATCCTTGTCAACTCCGCCGTGATCGAATTCGTTATCTCAAATTGAGGTGCCAAGCTCATCTTTTGGGACACATCCGCACTCAATTGTAGTCTAGTAGTGCCCATCCGCCCGCAAGACACCACCCACTCCCATTTTGCGCAGTGCCAACTAACTCAGTCGAGTCGGCGAAGACAAATGAATTGTGGGAGGAGCGTCACAAGCCGTATTTGTATCCTTCAATGCGTTTCGCGTGGCGCACTTTGGGAAGAACGGCAGCTACGATAGCACAAGCCTCTTTATCTTTGGATCGCAGTACGGAAAGCTGTCTCGGGGCCGTTTGTTCCAGCCATACTCACGCCTGGGAGAATAAGATTGGGGTAGTCTTGCTATGTCCCGGCGCGCCACGCCATGCGCGTCGATCCCATGGTCGCGCTGCGGTATGAATAGAAGCAGACCGCGCGCAACTCTTCCTCGGAACAATCTTGGCAAACATCTGGAGATTTGGTGACCTTCCTGAGCGTCCCTCTCGAGTGACGGACGACTTCTTCCGGAATCCGATAAATGAAGGTTTGGCGACTCAGTTCGTATGGGTGGTGCAGGAGGCCGCGCGGGAGAGCAGCAGCGCGCGCTCGCGGGAGTTCTGCGTTAGCGCGGCGGCGCGAGTGAATTCGGCGCGGGCTTCGTCGAGGCGCCCAAGTTTCCGCAGCAGGTCAGCGCGAACGCTGGGGAGCAAATGGTAATTTTTCAGCGAAGGAGCGTCCGCGATCGCGTCGAGAATCGCGAGGCCTGCGGCGGGGCCCTCGGCCATGCCTGCGGCGACGGCACGATTCAGCTCGACGATCGGCGACGGTGTGACGCGCGCGAGCGCGGCGTAGAGAGCGGCGATGCGCGGCCAGTCGGTCGCGTCAGCGGTGAGCGCCCGGGCGTGGCACGCGGCGATTGCGGCTTGCAGCGTGTAGGGGCCGATGCTGCCCAGTGCGCGACTCAACTCTTCAGCGCGTGCGAGCGCCGCGAAGCCGCGGTGAATCAGAAGCTGGTCCCACAGCGCGCGATTCTGCTCGAGCATCAGAATCGGTTCGCCGCTCGCATTCACACGAGCACGGGTGCGCGAGGCCTGAATTTCCATCAGCGCGACGAGGCCATGGACCTCCGGCTCTTGCGGTGCGAGCTCGGCGAGGATGCGGCCGAGGCGCAGGGCGTCTTCGCACAGCGCGGGGCGGTGCCAGTTATCGCCCGCGGTGGCCGAGTAGCCCTCGTTGAAAATCAGATAGATCACTTGCAGCACGCTCGCGAGGCGTTCGGAAAGTTCTCGCCCGCGCGGGACTTCGAAGGGAAGGTTCGCATCGGCGAGCGTGCGTTTGGCGCGGACGATGCGCTGCGCGATCGACGGCTCGGGCACCAGAAACGCCCGCGCGATTTCGGTCGTAGTGAGGCCGCCGATGAGGCGCAGCGTGAGCGCGAGTTGCGCGTCGGTGCCCAGCACAGGATGGCATGATGTGAAAATCAGGCGCAGCAGGTCGTCGCCAATGTCGTCGTCGAGCGCGCTGACGTAGTCGGGCACGGATTTTTCCTGCTGCTCTTCGAGTTCGCGGCCGAGTTCGCCGTGTTTGCGTTCGAGGAGCGATCGGCGACGCACGAGGTCAATCGCGCGGTGCTTCGCCGCGGCCATCAGCCACGCGCCGGGATTCGACGGGACACCTTCGCGCGGCCACTGTTCGAGCGCGGCGATGAGAGCGTCGTGCGCGAAGTCTTCGGCGGCGCCGACGTCACGCGTGATGCGAGTGAGTCCGGCGATCAGGCGTGGAGACTCGATGCGCCAGACGGCGTCGATCGCGGCGCGGACGTTTCGATGCGGGTCAGCGTGCGAGTCTGTTGGGTCAGTGCCGGAAGACATGTCCGGCACCCATCACAACATTTTTCTCTGTAAGCC
>Ga0210387_10003795_pt1 | contig 11614 bp, 13 predicted proteins | sample IncBWC7OmetaG_FD_160108 | JGI IMG/M metagenome (GOLD analysis project Ga0210387, IMG submission 160108) | Forest soil microbial communities from Barre Woods Harvard Forest LTER site, Petersham, Massachusetts, United States - Inc-BW-C-7-O ... | reverse complement strand
GTCGGCGTGCTCGAACGCTCCAGTCGCGTCCTCGTCATCCCGGGCCGCTTCGGCTGGGACGACGTCGGCACGTGGGGCGCCCTCGCCAGGGTGCGCGAGAAAGACGGCGCTGGCAATGCGAGCTACGGCAACGTGTACACCCGCGACGCCCACGACAACGTCATCCACGCCGACGGACGAAACGCCGTCGTACTCGATGGCGTCTCGGGTATCGTCGTTGTCGTCGTCGATGGGATGACCCTGGTGACGACGGTCGAACGCTCGGCCGACCTCAAGGGCCTGCTCGAGGCGCTGCCGCCCGCCCTCCGCGATCCGCGGTGAGCTTTTTTCTCTACGATGACGCGCGGGCGCGAGCATTCGAGCCGTTCGCGCTCACCCGGCCCATCGGCGAGCTGCGGGCTGGTGCGCTCGTCACGCGCGATCGGTGGGAGCGCGTCACGGGCGAGGACGCGGCCGGCCATGTCGTCGCCGCGCATCTCATCGACTACGACGAGCCCCACGCGCCGGGGGCGGTGACTGACACGCTTCCCGCCGGCTCCTGGCTGGTCAACTCCCGATTCCTGCCCGCTCTCGATGCCCGGCCGTCGCATGACGCGTCAGTCTGGCGTTGCGCCGGTCGCTACGCGGCCGTGCGTCTGTCACGGCCGCTGGCGGTCGCCGAGTTGGCCGACGGGATGGTGGCGCTGGAGACGATCGGCGGGGACCAGACCGGCGTTGACATCCGTGGCCGCTGGATCGACGAAGTCTGGCACCTGATCCGCGACCTGCATGGTCTGCTCTGCGACGATATCGACATTCTCGGACCCGCGGCCGCGTCCCGGAGCTCGAAGCGCGACGCGCACGCCATGTACGTCGAGCATGGCGCCAAGGTGGATCCCATGGCGTCGATCGACTGCTCGAAGGGTCCGGTCCTGGTCTGCCGCGGCGCGGTCGTCAGCGCCTTCACCCGTCTCGTTGGCCCATGCTATATCGGCGAAGAATCGAGCGTGTCGACCGATCGCATCGAAGGGAGCGCGATCGGTGAGCACTGCAAGGTCCACGGCGAGCTCTCGGCGTCCATCATTCTGTCGTACGCGAACAAGAGCCACGACGGGTTCGTCGGCCATTCGTACCTGGGCCGCTGGGTCAACCTCGGCGCCGGCACCATCACGAGCAACCTGAAAAACACCTACGGCCCGGTGCAGCTCTGGACGCCGACGGGCGTGCGCGACACCGGCTTGCAATTTCTCGGCACGTTCTTCGGGGATTTCGCGAAGACCGGCATCGGTACGCGCCTCACGACCGGCTCGGTGGTGGGCGCCGGCGCGAACGTCGTGGACGCCGGCGTGGCGCCGAAGTACATCCCGCCATTCGCGTGGGACAACTCGGGGCAGCCCGGGACATACGCACTCGCTAAGTTCTATGAGGCGGCCGAACGACAGATGCAGCGCCGTGCGCAAACGCTGGGCGCAAAGGCCCGCCGTCAACTCTCCGCGGCACACGCGCTCGCCGTGAAACGATGAGAACCTGGTTGCTGGGAAGCGGCAGTCGAGGCAACGCGACCGTCATCGAGTCGGGTGACACGCGCGTGCTCGTTGACGCCGGTTTCCCACGCCGCGTACTCGCCCGTCGACTCGAGGCGGCCGGCATCGCGCCGGAATCGATCTCGGCGCTGGTCCTGACGCATGAACATCATGATCACGCGCGCGGCGCCGCGTCGAGCGCGCGGCGTTGGGGTTGGCGGGTGTACGGGACCTCCGGTACGCTCGCCCAGTGCCCGGAATTCGCCGATGTCGAGCCGATCCGCCCGGACACCACCTGGAAGTTCGGCGCGCTCGACCTCACGGCATGTCCAGTTCCCCATGACGCGACCTCACCGATCGCGCTCGTCGCGACCGAGCGGTCGACCGGCGCGCGCTTAGGCCTTGCCTACGATTTCGGGCACGTCACCGATTGTCTCCGCGCCACTCTTCAGCGTGTCGATGTGCTCGTCGTCGAGTCGAATCATGACGAGATGATGCTCCGTGCGTGCCCGTATCCGCCTTCGGTCATGTGGCGCATCGCGGGCCCTCGCGGGCACCTGAGCAATCGCGCCGCCGCGGAGCTCGTACGCTCGGTTGCCTGGCGTGGGTTGCGGCAAGTCGTGCTCGCCCACTTGAGCGAAACCTGCAACGAGCCCGCGTTCGCGGTGGCCGCCATGCGCAAAGTGTGGCGCGGAGACCTGACGGCCGCGCCACAGGACGCGCTCACGGTTACTGGACAGCCGGAGCAGTTGTCGCTCGGGCTCTGACGAACTCCACTGCTCTGGCGATCGTGTAGGGGTCGCTGAGCAGTCGCCGGTGCCCGAGGCCATCGGAGCTGCTCAGGCGACTCTTAGGCCACGCATCGGCGATCGCCCGCGCGTAGGACCAATCCGCGATCCGATCGCGCGGGTCGTGCAAGATGAGCAGAGGAATGTCCAGGTTGGACACCGCGCTCGGCACGTCGAACGATGCGACCGTGCGCCCAACGCGCTCCTCGATCTCCCGCTGCACGCCGCCCGCCCGAGCGCGCGGCAACCCGATCATCCGCGCGAACGGCACGATGAACTGATTCGGCGTCGCGACGGGCGCGAACAACACGACCGTCCGCGGTGCGATGCGCGACTCGGCGACGGCAAGCGCCGTGGCCATCGCGCCGAACGAATGACCCACCGCGATCTCGACGCCGCCGAGCGCGTGCGACACCGTCGAGAGGGCCCGCATGCACTCGACGATGTTGGTGCTTCGGCCCTTTGACGTGCCGTGCGCCGGCAGGTCGATGAGCGCCACGCGATAGCCGTTCGCGACGAGCGCCATCGCCAGTGGAACAAAATCAGCCGCCGATCCTTCCCAGCCATGCGTGAGCAGCACCGTTGGCCCGGACCCGGCGGTCCACACCGCAATGTCCTCGATCATCATCCGCTGCCAATCACCCGGCAGTCCGGTCTTCGCACGCCGGCGCGGCGTGAAGAACAGCGCGGCCGCCTGCCGCTCGACCACGCTCGGCGCGACCAGCGACGCCGCCGCGAAATAGTATTTTAGCACCGCACGCCCTCCACGAGAGCCGTGAACGCATCAATCGCCTTGTGCTTGGCTTGGGGATCGCGCAACAGTCGCTTCGCCCAGTAGTAGGCGAGCACGATCCCCAACATCTGGAACGCGAACTGCTCGGGATTGCTGCCACGATGAAAGTGCCCTTCGTCGATCGCGCGTTGGGCAGCGCCCGCGAGAAACTCCAGCCATTCCCGCTGAAACGCCGCGATCGCCTCGCGCACGGGGCCCGTGCGGTCATCCCACTCGAACGCCGCGTGCACGAAGACGCAGCCGCCGGGCATGCTGTCGCTCCGTTCCCACTCGAGCCACCGGGAGAACAGCGCTCGCACCCTCGGCGCGCCGCGCGGTTCGGCCAAGGCGGGCACAATAACGCCCCGCCGGAAGTTCTCGACGGCGGCGTTTAGGACATCGAGCTGCAGCGCCTCTTTCGAGCGAAAGTGGGCGAAGAGCCCACTCTTCGACATGCCAACGTCGTTCGCTAATTCCCCGAGACTCAGCGCCTCCAGGCCATCGACACTGGCTAGCGCGAGAGCATGGCCGACAATTCTATCACGGGTTGTTGCGCCCTTTGTCATCATGGGCACAATAATACGACCGATCGTTCTTTTCTGGCAAGCCCACGCTATATAAGTTGCGTGTCCCGTTATAGATATCGCTTGTCACTTCACTCAACACTTCAGCATACGTCGGCCGTCGTGGCCGCTGAGTGCGGTCTGGAGCGGGCTTGGAGCGTTTGCTGTAGAAGTACATCGTGCGGCCATCGGCCGAGATCCACGGATCTCCTTCCTCGTCCGGAGAGTCGACCGGAGGTCCGAACTTCCGTGGTGTTCCCCACCCACTCGACGTCCGACAACTCGCGTAGAGATCACCGTCGTTGTCGAACACGATCGCGCTCTCGTCGGCCATGATCGCTGGATCACCACCGGTGAACGGCAGCGCCTCGGGCTTGCCGTGCGGCGCCAGGCGATAGATGCTGTCGCCCTTCGCGAAATAGAGCACGCCGCTCGTTGTCAGCGACGGTGCGAACATGTACGTCGTGTCCCCGAGGAGGAACGACGGCGTACCCCAGGTCCCATCGGCATGGCGCGGCACGGACCAGATCTCGAATACGCCGTGGCCGCCGCGATTCGAGATGAACAGCACGCTTTTGCCATCGGGCGCGAATGCCGGATCGCCATCGCGGTAGAACCCAGAGAACGCCGCCACCTCGGGCGTCCGCCACTCGGCGCTCGCGGACGCTCGATGCGACTCGACGATCGTCATGTGCCGGAATTGATGGTCAGTCAGCACATACAGCAGCGTGAGACCATCAGGCGAGACGGTCGCCTTGAACTCTTCGGCCGGGGTTGATATCACGCCCGGGCCAATGACCCTCGGCTCGACCGCAAGCTGAATGTCCTGTGCCGTGGCGACCCGCGTGATGAGCAGCATGATGGCGATGGTTCTGGGCATGGTGAGAGAGTGTACCGACACCGCCCGCTGCCTACTATGGCAGTGCAGCCAACCGCGATATTTCCGCCGTGGAATATCCCTTTGCGCTAGTCGACGTGTTCGCCGAGGCACCGCTCGGCGGCAACCCGCTGGCAGTCGTCGCCGGCCCTCCGGCCGAGGCGCTCTTGCCGCGCATCGCGCGCGAGTTCCACCAGTCGGAGACGACGTTCGTGATGCGACCGACGCGCGCCGCCGCGGATTGGCGACTCCGCTCGTTCACCGCGGCCGGCGTCGAGGTGTTCGGCGCGGGTCATAACGCGCTCGGCGCCTGGTGGTGCACGGAAACCGCGGTGACGATCACTGGGCGCGGGATCGTCGTTGCCGAGGGGTACCTGCACCTTTAAGCACAAAGCGGGAGGCGATTGCTCGCCCCCCGCTCTGTTTTGTACGAAGGCCGAGGCCTTAGTACATCCCACCCATGCCGCCGCCCGGAGGACCACCGGCGGGAGCCGGCTTGTCCTCTTTCTTCTCGACGACCAAGGCCTCGGTCGTGAGCAGCAACCCGGCGATCGACGCCGCGTTCTGAAGAGCGGTACGCGTCACCTTGGTCGGGTCGATAACACCGGCCGCGACCAGGTTCTCGTACTTGTCGGTCAGTGCGTTGTAGCCGAACGAGCTCTCCTTCGACTCGCGAACCTTCTCGACGACGATCGAGCCTTCGCCACCAGCGTTCTGCACGATCATACGGATCGGCTCTTCGATGGCGCGACGGACGATCTCGACGCCGATCTGCTCGTCGCTATCGCCGGCCTTGAACGCCTTGAGCGCCGGCTGCACGCGAATGAACGCGACGCCACCGCCTGGGACGATGCCTTCCTCGACCGCGGCGCGCGTCGCATGGAGCGCGTCCTCGACGCGAGCCTTCTTCTCCTTCATCTCCGACTCGGTCGCGGCGCCGACGTTGATCACGGCCACGCCACCCGCGAGCTTGGCCAACCGCTCCTGGAGCTTCTCCTTGTCGTAATCGGAGGTCGACTTGTCGATCGCCGAGCGAATCTCCTTGATACGGCCCTGGATATTGTCCGTCGACCCGGCGCCATCGATCAGCGTCGTGTTGTCCTTGTCGACAACGATCCGCTTGGCCTTGCCCAGATCGTTCAGCACGGCGTTCTCGAGCTTGAAGCCCACTTCCTCGGAGATCACCTGGCCATTCGTCAGGACGGCGATGTCCTGCAGCATCGCCTTGCGGCGATCGCCGAACCCGGGCGCCTTGACCGCGGCGACGCGGAGCGTGCCACGGAGCTTGTTGACGACCAAGGTCGCCAGCGCCTCACCCTCGATGTCCTCGGCGATGATCAGCAGAGGCTTCCCAACCTGCGCGACCTTCTCGAGGATCGGGAGCAGATCCTTCATGGACGAGATCTTCTTGTCGTGGATCAGGATGAGGCCATCCTCGAGGACCGCCTCCATCTTCTCCGGATCCGTGACGAAATACGGCGAGAGATAGCCGCGGTCGAACTGCATGCCCTCGACCGTCTCGAGCTCGGTCTGAAGGCCACGGGCCTCCTCGACCGTGATCACGCCATCCTTGCCGACCTTCTCCATCGCCTCGGCGATCAGATCGCCGATCTCGGAGTCGTTGTTGGCCGAGATCGTGCCAACCTGCGCGATCTCCTTCTTGCCAGCCGTCGGGACGCTGATCTTCTTCAGCTCCTCGACGACGACGGCAACGGCCTTGTCGATGCCGCGCTTGAGCGCCATCGGGTTCACACCCGCCGTCACGTTCTTGAGGCCTTCGCGGAAGATCGCCTGGGCGAGCACCGTCGCCGTGGTCGTGCCGTCACCCGCGTTGTCGGACGTCTTCGTCGCGACTTCCTTCACCATCTGGGCGCCCATGTTCTCGAGCGGATCAGAGAGCTCGATTTCTTTCGCAACGGTAACGCCATCTTTGGTTACCGTGGGGGCACCGAACTTCTTGTCGATGACGACATTCCGCCCCTTGGGACCGAGCGTGACCTTCACCGCCTCGGCCAACTGATCAACGCCACGCTTCAATGCCGCGCGCGCGTCCGTGTCAAAAAAGAGTTCTTTCGCAGCCATAGTAATGGTTCCTCAACCAATGACCGCGAGTACATCAGACTCGCGGAGAATGAGCAACTGCTCGCCATCCACGGTCACTTCCGTGCCGCTGTACTTCCCGTACAGCACCTTGTCACCAACCTTCACTTCCATCGGCACCCGCTTGCCCTCGTCGAACCGGCCAGGACCCACCGCGACAATCTCACCCTGCTGCGGCTTCTCCTTGGCGGTGTCGGGGATATAGAGCCCACCCCGCATCTGCTCCGCCTCTTCCAACGCCTTGACGACGACCCGGTCTGCCAGCGGGCTGACCTTGCCGCCCACGGCACTCTTAGTGGCCATACTGAAAACTTCCTCCGTGTATTTGGATCTGTTAGCACTCAAGGATGGCGAGTGCTAGCGACGGGAAATTATCCGGCTATCAGCTCGAAAGCAAGCCGTAGCCCTTCCAGTGTGAGGAAGGGAGCGACGAGGTCGAAGCTCTCGACATAAGGCTTCAAAACCTCCGCCAACCCGCCGGTGGCGACCACAAATGGGGTCTCCTTGGTCGGCCACTCCTTCTTGATCCGCCGGACTATCCCATCGATCGAGTCGACGGCCCCAAACACCACCCCAGCCCGGATGCATTCTTCCGTCCTTTTACCGATGACGCGAGACGGGGCGATCAATTCGGTCGCCGGCAGCTTGGCGGTCCGCCGCACAAGGTTGTCCGACGAGGTCCGGACCCCAGGAGCAATGGCCCCGCCAAGGAAGGTCCCGTCAGCGGTAATGCAATCAAAAGTCGTCGCCGTCCCAAGATCCACGACGATGGTATCGCGGTGATAGAGCCGGCTCGCGGCCAGCGTATTGATCAACCGATCGGCGCCAACCGTCAGCGGTTCGTCAACGGCGAGCGTGATCGGCAGCTTCGACGTCGCGTCTACGATGATCGGCGGGCGACCGAAGGACGAACGACAGGCTTCGGCCAGCGGGCGCGTGATCGCCGGCACCACGGACCCGATCGCGGTCCCGAGGATCTCCGTCGGTTGCACCATCCCCACCCGCAGCAGCTGGTGGATGAGCAGCGACAACTCGTCGGGTGTCCGCTCGGGATTCGTGGTCAGCCGCCAATGGGCCCTGAGCTCCGCGCCTGCCCAGAGCCCGACCGTCGTCTCTGTATTGCCAACGTCGAAAACGAGAATCACAGACTAACCATAACGAGCGATCCCGAACGATAGGCACCGACGGCCTCGCCGCATCGCACGAGCAGCTCGCCAGACGGCGAGATGCCGGCGACCGTCCCCACGGCCGGCTCGCGACACGTATGCCCTCGCGCCATGTCGCGGATCGCATACTCCTCGAGCTCGGACTCCGTCAGCGCACCCTTCTGCCTCGCGGCCGCACGCAGCGCCGGCACGACCGCCGCGAGCAACTCCGCGCGATGAATGCCCTCCCGGAGACCAACAGCGCCAGGAACCTCGGGCGGCGCGATGACATTGACGCCGAGGCCAATCGCGACCCACGAAGGCCGCTCGTCCTGCCAACGGGCCTCGGATAGAATGCCCGCCAACTTCCCCGTGCCGATATAGAGATCATTCGGCCACTTGATCTCGACGCGTTGGCCGTCGGCGAAGCCGTCGAGCACGGGCGCCAGCCGAATGCCGAGCCGCAGCGACAGCACGTCGAGCGCCTTTGGATCCGTCGGCCGCTCGATCAGTGTCAGGTACAGCCCCGCGCCGGCAGAGGAGGCCCAGCGCCGTCCCGCGCGCCCACGACCGGCCGTTTGCCGATCGGCGATGATCAACGTCCCGGCTGGCGCTCCGGCCTCCGCGGCAGCGTGCGCCGCGTCCATTGTTGACGGGATACTGTCGTACACATCGACACGTGGTACCCCGAGCCTGGCCTTCAGCTCGGCCGCCTGCAGCCCATCATACTCGGGGCCTTCAGGCACCTGCGCGGGAGAACCAGAGTGCGACAACGGCGGCCGCGAGCAGCACTCGGTAGAGCGCAAACACGCCATAGCTGTGCGTCTTCACATAGCGCAGCACGATCGCGATCGCGAACCAGCTGCTCACCCCGGCCGCAATCACCCCGGTGGCGATCGGCGCCGTGATGCCCGCCTTCAACAAGTGCGGCAGCTTGTGCAGGCCCGCGCCCGCAATGATCGGCATGCTGATTAGAAAGCTGAAGACGGCCGCGCTCTCGCGATCGAGCTTGAGCGCCCGCCCCGCCGTGATGGTCGATCCAGATCGTGATACGCCGGGAACGAGCGCCAGGATCTGCGCCAGCCCAATCCAGACGGCGTCCATGACGCCGAGACGATCCATGGACCGATCCGCCGGCGCCCACTTGTCGACGGCCCACAGCAGGACGCCCATGACCGACAGCGTTCCGGCGATCAACAGCGGCGACCGAAACGTGTCCTCCGCCCGCTTCTCGAGCAGCACACCCGCGATCGCACCGGGGATCGTCGCGATGATCAGGAGCACGACCCGCAGTTCCTCCGGGCTTTGCACGCGCCCGCCACGCCGCACGATCCCCCACGCCGCCTGCGCCAGCCGCGCCCACTCGGCCCGGAAATACCACAGGACGGCGATGAGCGACCCGATGTGCAGCGCGACATCGAACTCGAGACCCGGGTCGGTCCAGTGAAAGACCCACGGCGCCAGGGTGAGATGCGCTGAGCTCGAGATCGGAAGAAACTCAGTCAGCCCTTGGATGATGCCCAGGACCAATGCTTGGACGACCGTCATGGCGGCGAAACATAGTAGGCGATCATCGCCACAGCCATCGCCGCCTTATAGATCGCCGGCCTTCGCGAAACCGCCGCTACAAGGGCGAGCACCATCGCCGGCAATGCGATCCAACGACGGTCCATAAAGGCGAACCACGCGCCACAGAATACGCAGGCAACCGCGAATTGGAATGCCCGCGCGAGGTCGACGCCTACGACGATCGGCAACGTGCGCCTTCGCCCACGGTCACCGTCGATATCATCGATGTCTTTGGCGACCTCGCGCGCGAAATGCAGCGGAGAGGCGATGACCAGGAGCGCTGCGCCCACCAAGGGCCTGCCAGCCGCCCACGCGCCGTAGAGAAACGGCATGGATCCCAGCACGGCCACCGTGGCGTTCCCCACAATGCCCCATCGCGATTTGATGCGGCCGTAGGCGAGCATGACGCCAATGACGCCGATGCTGACGATGGCGAGCACCGGCCGCGCCAGAGCGCTGAACGCGATGCCGCCGATCGCGCCGATCACGACGACGCGAAGAGCAGTGGCTGGCGTCAGTGTGCCAGAGGGAAGAGGGCGATCGGGATGAATAATCGCGTCGATCGCCCGGTCGTCGTAATCGTTGAACGCGTTGGCGACCACGCTCAAACACATCGCGGCCACTGCAGCGGCGAGCACCGCGAGCGACCAGGTGACGCCTGCCCCGCGCGCGCCAACGAACACGCCGGCGGCAGCGAGGAGCCCGTTGTGCAGGCGAACCAGGCGCGCGATGCTAGAAATCGCGATACAGTGCCTCGTACTGACTCACGATGTCGTCGGTCGCAAAGCGCGCCCGCGCATCCGCCGCCGCGGCGGCACTGACGACGCGCCATCGCTCCGGGTCGCGCAGGAGCGCGATGGCGGCATCCGCCATGGCATCAACGTCCCCGATGGGCAACAGCCACCCGGTCTCCCCATCGCGGACGACCTCGGGCAACCCACCCACGCGCGACGCGACGACCGGGACACCGGACGCCAGCGCCTCGAGGGCCGAGAGCCCGAATGACTCGCTCTGACTCGGCAACAAGTACACATCGGCGCCGGCGAGAAGTGGCGCGACGGACTCCAACTTCCCGAGGAATTGCACATCATCCTCGACTCCCAGCAGCCGCGCTTCATCCTGTGCCTCGACGCGATCGGGCCCGTCGCCGACCATCACCAACACGCTCGGCACCGCCTTGCGCACCTTGGCATAGATGCGCACGACATCCCGAACACGCTTGACCGGGCGGAAGTTGGAGATGTGCATGAGCACCTTCCGCCCATTGCTCATGAGCGGCTGGTACCGCGACCGATCGAAGACCTTCGGATCGACGAAGTTGTGGATCACGTCGACGCGACAACCGCTGCACCCGAACGCCGTGTACGTCGCCTCACGCAAGTAATCCGATACGGCCGTCAACCGGTCCGACCGCTCGATAGAAAATTTCGTGATGGCGTGGAACGAGGGATCCTGCCCGACGATCGTAATGTCCGTCCCGTGCAGCGTCGTCACGAGCCTGATGTCGTCGCCGTTCTGGCGCAGCATTTCTCGCGCAATCCACGCGCTCGTCGCGTGCGGGATCGCGTAATGACAGTGCAGCAGATCGAGCTTGTTCCGGAGCACGACCTCGTGCATGCGCACGGCGAGCGCGAGATCGTACGGCGGATACTCGAACAACGGATACCGCCCAACGTCCACTTCGTGAAAGTAGATCCGCGGCTGGAACATGGGCAGCCGAAACGGCTGCTGATACGTGATGAAGTGCACCTCATGCCCGCGAGCCGCGAGCGCAATCCCGAGCTCGGTCGCGACCGCGCCCGAGCCGCCATATGTCGGATAGCAGGTAATGCCGATGTTCACCGGACGAGCTCCTCGAATCGCGCCAACGCGTCCGGCGAGCGAGGGTCGATGCGTGTGGTCTGGTCTGCCGGCAGCTGGTGCCGAAACCAGGTCCGCTGTCGTTTGGCGTACTGCCGCGTCGCAATCACGACGGCCTCCCGCGCCTCGTGTTCGGACAGGTTGCCCCGCACCATCTCGCGTACCACCGCGTACCCGCTCGACTGCCACGCGGGCGCGCTGTCCGGCACGTCGCGCTCGAGTTGCATCACTTCCTCCCGCCATCCGCTGGCCAACATGACGTCGACCCGGTGGGCGATCCACTCGCGCAACACCGGGCCGGGATCCACCACAAGATAGCGGGCGTCATATCGCATGATCCCCGGCTCGGGTGTCACGAGTGCGCGAATATAGAACCCCGCGCCGCCGACGATGACCGGGATTCGTTCAGACCGTCGCGCGTCGTCGATGGCCATGGCC
>Ga0210387_10003792_pt1 | contig 11616 bp, 12 predicted proteins | sample IncBWC7OmetaG_FD_160108 | JGI IMG/M metagenome (GOLD analysis project Ga0210387, IMG submission 160108) | Forest soil microbial communities from Barre Woods Harvard Forest LTER site, Petersham, Massachusetts, United States - Inc-BW-C-7-O ... | reverse complement strand
CGACCGGCTCCAGGCCATGGCGGACAGCGACCAATTCCGATCTTCCCAGCGCGACGGAGGAAAAGCTGTATGCGATGATCGGGATGGTCCGTACGAGGAATGATGGTCACGGCGAGCCAACAGAAGCTCATCGATGAAATCGGCAAACTCCTCCATGAGGAAGCGCGTGTAGAGGCTGTTTGGCTTGCCGGGAGCCTCGGCCGTGGCCAGGGCGATATCTTCAGCGACGTTGACCTGTTGGTTCTCGTCGAGGATGGGACCTTGGCCGAGGTTTCGTCTGCGCTCGTGGCGAGATTCTCGACCGTTGTCTGTGCTGTGCACGTGAACAAGTTGTTCGGCGGACGCGTGTTGAATGTCGTGACAGCCGACTGGCAGCGGTTTGACCTCAGCTTCATCCAGCGCGAAGACCTCGCTCGGCACAATGGCGCGCTTCTCAGATCACTGTTCAACAAGAGCGGACAGACTCCACCCGAAGAGCCTGAGATGCCTTACCGGCCAGCGCCGGAGCAACTGCTCAAGCTGGTTCAAGAGTTCATCCGCGTTCTGGGCTTGGCCGTCGTGGTCGTAGGGCGAGAAGAATACGCCGTGGCACTGTCCGGCATCGAGCACCTGCGCCGTATGACGTTCGATCTCATGATGGAGGAAAACAGAGTGGCTCCTGGGAGGCGGGGCGGAGCACTGCACCGAAATTCTCTGCTGAATGCCGAACAACGCGCGCAACTCGAATCGTTATCGCCGCTCGTGGCCGAACGGGCAAGCGTCATCGAAGGCCACCGCGCGTTCGCGGAGGTCTTCCTTCCGCGAGCGCGCCGACTGGCGGCGGAAATTGGAATGGTTTGGCCGAGCGACTTCGAGGAAGCAACGCGTCGATACCTGGAAACCAAATTACAGCTGCGCATTTGAGTTTCGAACGTTAATCGTTGGACTCGTGCAATTCGTGACGGTCCATTGCACTATCGCGCCGTCAAGACAAAAGAAGTCCCAGGAGAGAGCCCTGTCCAAGATCGCAAAACTTGCGTCCGCATTGGCTTTGATTGCTCTCGGCGCTGCCGCGGCGCCCGTCGCCGGCGGGTGAGGTGAATTCGTTGGAAAGACGCGAGGAGAGGGCCGACATGAGCCAACCGCACGGTCCCCTGCATGGTGTGAAAGTCGTCACCTGCTCTACGGCGCAGGCCGGCACGGTGCCTTACATGCTGATGGCCGATCTCGGCGCCGAGGTGATCAAGATCGAGGTGCCCGAAGGCGGCGACCCGTCGCGCGTCTCGACCGTGCTGCCCGGCCATCCCAGCACCTATTTCGAGACCAACAATCGCGGGGTGAAGAGCGTCACCTTGAACCTCAAGACCCGGGAAGGGCGCGAGATCCTGCACAAGCTGGTCGCGACGGCGGAAATCTTTGGCCAGAATTTCCGGCCCGGTGCGGCCGAAAAGAACGGCTTCGGCTACGACGAGCTCAGGAAGATCAATCCCGCGCTGGTCTACATCTCGATCTCGGGCTACGGCCCCAACGGCCCGCATGCCGATCTTCCCGGCACCGATGCCATGGCCCAGGCGCTGGGCGGCATCGCCGAGGCCTACTCGACACCCGGCCAGCCGCTGCGCACCGGCATCGTTTCCGTGGCCGACGAGACCTGCGCCATCCTGGCCTTTGGCGGCGCGCTGGCCGCGCTCACCCACGCGCGCAGCACGGGCGTCGGCCAGAAGGTCGATTGCTCGCTGCTGGGCGGGCAGATTCGCCTGATGGGCTGGACGCTCACCACGACGATGTGGCGCGACCGCAATCCGGTCACCGGCCAGGCGCGCATCGTCGGCACCCCGGACCGACCGGGCATGAGCGCGAGCTTCAACGACCAGAACGGCAAGCCGCTGGTCTTCCAGCTCAATGGCGCGCGTCATTGGCGCAGCGGCATGACCGCGCTCGGCTTCTACGAGCGCCTGGAAGCGGCAGGCTTCGGCGAGCTGGGCGTCGTCATGTCGTCCGACGACAAGCGCGTGGAATTGCTCCGCCTGCTCGATGAGCTGTTCGCCACCGGTTCGCGCGACGACTGGGTCGCCCGGCTGCGCGCTGCGGACATCGTGTCGGCACCGATCAACACCCTGCTCGAAGCCTCCAACGACCCCGACGTCCTGGCCAACGGCTACGTAACGGAAGTGGGCTATCCCCAGCATGGCAAGAAGCTCAAGGTGCACGGCTCGCCATGGCAATTCTCCGAAACGCCGGCCCGGATCGGCGTCGCCCCGGGTCTCGGCGCCCACAATGACGAGGTGCTGGCTCGCCTCGGCTACAGCGAACAGCAGATCGGCGACTTCCGGGCGCGCAAGGTCATTTGAGGCGAGGGGACGAGGATGAGCGACGCATGGGAAATGCGGCGGGCGGTGGCGTCGGACGCGCCGGCCGTTCGCGCCTTGACCCGGGAAGCCTATGCCAAATGGGTGCCGCTGATCGGCCGCGAGCCCAAGCCGATGACGGCCGACTATGCGGAGGCCGTGCGCAGCCATCGCATCGACCTCCTTCATCTGGACGGCGTGCTGGCCGCGCTGATCGAGACGATTGCTGAAACCGATTATCTGCTGATCGAGAACGTGGCGGTGGCGCCCGCCTTTCAGGGAAGAGGCCTCGGCCGAAAGCTGATGGCCCATGCCGAGCAGATCGCCGCCTCGTCTGGCTTTGGTGAAACCCGGCTCTACACCAACAAGCTCTTCGCCGACAACATCGCGCTCTACCGCAGGCTCGGCTATCGGATCGACCGGGAAGAGGTGCTCACGATCGGCGTCGCGGTCCATATGAGCAAGCCGTTGCGTGCACCAGGCGCGCCGATCTGCTAGAGTGACCGCACCTTCGGAGACCATGTCGTGTTGATTCGCATCGAAGACTTCTGAGATCCGACTCCGGCGTCCAACGCCGGAATCCGCCGCGCTTTTTGAGCGCTCTCAGGCCGTTCTTTCGAGGCAATCATGGCTTCCGAGCTGGTGGTTCACACCACCCTGTCGGCGCGCGCTGTCGCCGAATTTTCCGCAACCGTCTATCCGTTCGAGGTGCCCGCGGGCGCGCGGCTGGTGAATCGCGGGCTCAACGATGTCTACGAGCTCACGATGCCCGGCCGCCTCTTCCTGCGTATCGGTCGGCAGGCCCGTCGCACGCTTTCTGACGCCGAGTTCGAGGCCCAAGCGCTCGCCGAAGCGCGGGCGGCCGGCGCTCCGGTCGCCGTCGCGCTGCGCGGCCGCGACGGCCGGTTTGCCCAGCGCCTGGAGGCGCCGGAAGGTGACCGGGCGGTGCTGTTGTTCGTGGCCGCGCCGGGCAGCGTCCCTGAAGACATTCCCGAACATGCCCACGCCCAAGGCCGGGCTCTGGCCCGCCTGCACGAGACGGCCCTCACGGCATCGACGGCCGCCAACTTGCGCCGTCTCGATATCGATGGACTGGTGAACCAGCCCATCGCCTGGGCGAGCGAACAGCTGCGCGACCGCCCGGACGTGCTTGGCCGCTTGCACGACGTGGCGGTCGGCATGGGCCGCTATCTCGAGACGGTGCAGGTGGACCTCAGCGTCGGCCTGTGTCACGGCGACTGCCATGGCTACAACGCCGCGATCGACTGCGGCGCCGCGACGCTTTTCGACTTCGACGACGGCGGCATCGGCTGGATCGCCTACGATCTCGCAACGTTTTTGTGGAGCTGCGAGAGGTACTCCTCGGCGTTGCGGTTGCCGTTATGGGCGCACTTCCTGGCGGGCTACCGGTCTGTGAGGACGCTGGGCGGCGCGGACAGGGAAGCGCTCGAAGCCTTGGTCATGGTGCACGAGCTGTGGATCTTCGGCGCCATCGCCGAAGGTGCAGCGCACTGGGGCGGCGAGTGGTTCCGCTCGGCGAACGCCCAGCGCCGTGTAGAAGAGCTCGGCGCCCGTTTCGACCGTTTGGTCGGCCCCCGTCTGGCCTAGGACCTACCGTTGCGCGCCCGCGAGAACGGGGTCTATCGTTCCGGCAGGGAAGAAGCACCGTTCGCGAGGCACCGGCATGACGATCACGGTCAAGGCGCGCCATCCTGCGCTGGGCGCGGAAATCCATGGCGTCGATATGCGCCAGCCGCTCGATGCCGCGACGGTGCAGGCGATCACCGACGCGTGGACGAAGCACCTGGTCGTGGTGTTTCCCGACCAGCACATCACCGATCAGCAGCACGTGGCCTTCACGCGCCATTTCGGCGACCCGGAGATCTTTCATCAGACGTCGCTTCACCTCCGCTCGGACCGGGTGAAGGAGATCTTCCTGGTCTCCAACGTCGACGAGCAGGATCGCCTGATGACCCCTTCGGAGCCATCGCAGAAGCAGCTCTCCTCGGCGCGGATGTGGCACACCGATTCGAGCTACCGTCCGCTGCCCAGCGTCGGTTCGTTGCTGCACGGCATCGAGATCAGCCGCACCGGCGGCATCACGCAGTTCATCAACATGTACACGGTCTACGACGAACTGCCGGAGGGCCTGCGCCGCCAGGTCGAAGGCCGCAAGGCGCGGCATGATTTCAGCATGCTGTCCCGGCTGGTGGGCTCGCCGCCGCCGACGCCGGAGGAACAGGCCGCCATGCCGCCGACCTGGCATCCGATGGTGCGGCGCCATCCCGTCAGCGGGCGGAAGTCGCTCTATATCAGCTCGATCTACAACGATGCCGTCGAAGGGCTGGACGAGCGAGCCGCGCAGCGCCTGATCGAGGACCTCTCGGCCTTCGCGGCCCAGCCGAAATACATGTACCGGCACGTCTGGGAACCCGACGACGTGCTGATGTGGGACAATCGCTGCACCGTTCACGCCGTCACGCCTCACGATCCCACCGAGCGCCGCGTGATGCATCGCACGACCATCGTCGGCCGCGAGCCCGTGACGGCGGGATAACCTGTCGCTGCGCCGGGCGCTCAATTGTCCCAAAACGGACAAAGAGCCCACATGCGGCAAAGCGCTGATACCTTAAATCCCCCACGCGATGCGTCGTACTGCCGGGTATGCCAACCTTTGCGCGCAAGCGATTCGCCGTCGCAACCGTCCCCTGGGGCCTTTACGCCGAGCGTTGGGATGGCGTAGTTGCTGAGTAGCAAAAGCGTCGTTGTGGTGTCCGAGGGAGACAGTGCACTCGATGAAGAAAGTCCTGCGATTTGCAGGCCAGGCGGTGGTCATTGCGGCGATAACGCTGGCGCTGGATTTCACCCTCACCAACTTCATGTTTCCGGGCCTGAAGCGTGCCTTGTCGGCTCCGAGCGAAAGCAACGACCGCGCGTATATAGTGGCCCCCTACGATCACGACCTGGCACCCAACGAGAAATCGACGCGCGTCTGGGGCAACATCCTCTATCCGTGGCAGACCGACCGGTTCGGCTTCAGGACAGGTGCGTGCGCGCCCCGCGAGCCGGAGAAGGGCCAGGAGAATATCTTCGTCATCGGCGATTCCTTTACCGAGGCGCTGGGCTCGAGCTACGAGCAGAGTTTCGCGGGCCTCATGGCCTGCGATGCCGCCCGCGAGGGCAAGGCGCTGTGGAATCTCGGCGTCGCGTCCTACAGCCCGGCCATCTATCACCGCAAGATCCGGGCGGCGGCCGAGCGGTTGGGGGTCACGCCCGACGAGATCTACATCTTTCTCGATTTGTCGGACATCGACGACGATGCCAACGTCTACCGCGTCGACGGGGACCGCGTCACGAGGGCCGGCCGGTCCGGTGGGCACGGAACGCTGTCTTGCGACCTCGGCCGGTTCCTCACCGACAATTTCATGACTGTCCGGCTGCTGACCGATCTCTGCCTCACCTCGTCGTTCAACTACGTGATGTCGGTCGGTCGGCCGCGGGCGCGCTGGACGATCGATCCGGCGCTCTTGGAAAGCTGGGGCCGGCGCGGGCTCGAGGTGGCGGGCGCCAATCTCGACAAGATCGTAGATCTCTGTCGGGAATGGCGGTGTCGCCTCACGCTCGTTGTCTACCCTTGGCCGGACAATGTCATGGAAGGCGATCGCGACAGCATCCAGGTCACGCACTGGCGCGACTGGGCGGCCGCGCGCAACGTGCGCTTCATCGAAGGCTTCGCGCCGTTCTTCCGCGAGCCCGCTGACACCGCGCTGCGCAAGTACTACATTGCGGGCGACGTCCACTTCAGCGAACTGGGCAACCGCTTGCTCTATGACACGGTGAAGCGTGCGATCGGCGCCGATGACGGCGACGCCCGCTCCGCCGAAGGCGCGCGTCAATCGCCGGGCGAACGAACCATCAGCTTGCCCTGAGGACACCCACACCCTCACCCTGAGGAGCGGTCCGAAGGACCGCGTCTCGAAGGGTGGGAACCAGTCGTGCTGGTGTCCATCACAGCGCGGGGGCTACCCCGTGCGATCGAGACGGCGCCGCGCGCCTCCTCGGGATGAGCCCGGCTTTGGTTCTTCTGATGTTTCGATCAGAGATGATCTCGCGCTGGAGCCGACTCTCCCTGTCTATTTCTTCCGGCTCATGTTCCAGAACACCGCCGCCGGGGCCACCATCATGCCCTCGATCTCGGCGCGTAGCGCGATCGGCTGGTACCATTGGCCGAGATGGGCGAAGGTCGGATGCTCGACCCAGTACTTCTGCAGCTCGATCGCGATCTGCCTCTGCTTGGCCGGATCGGATTCCTTGGCGAACTGATCGCGCATCTTCTCGATCGTCGCGTCGCACGGCCAGCCGAAGAGCGCCTTGTCGCATGACGCATTGAAGAAGGCGGCGCTCACCGGGTTCAGGATATCGGCTGCTCCCCAGGAGGTGATGAAGGCGTTCCAGCCGCCTTTGTCTGGCGGATCCTTCTTGGTGCGGCGCGAGACCAGTGTCTGCCAGTCCATCGACTGGATGTTGACCTTGAAGCCGGCGGCCTCGAGCTGCGCCTTGGCGACCGGCGCCATGTTGGTCAGCACCGTGAGGTCGGTCGACTGCAGCAGCTCGACCGGCGTGCCGTCGTAGCCCGCCTCCTGCAGGAGCTGCTTGGCCTTGGCGGCATTGGCGTTCAGCACGTCGGCCATGCCCTCGTCGCTGGCCAGCGGCGTGCCGCACACGAACACGGCCTTGCACACCTTGTAGTATTTCGGATCGCCGATCGTGGCCTTGAGGAAATCCTCCTGGCCGAAGGCGACCAGGGCGGCATGGCGGATCTTGGGATTGTCGAACGGCTTGAACAGCGTGTTGAAGCGCAGCGCATACTGGTTGCCGAGCGGGTTGCTGTCGAACAAGTTGATGTTCTTGTCGGCGGCCATCAGTGGCAGGAGGTCGGGCGACGGCTGTTCCAGCATGTCGACTTCGCCGGTCTGCAAGGCCGCCACCTGCGTTTGTGCGTCGGGAATCCAGATCCATTCGATGCGATCGACCTTGGCGATCTTGCCGCCGGCCAGGCCCGAGGGCGGCTCGGGGCGCGGCTTGTAGGTGGTGTTCTTGACGAACACGACCTTTTCGCCCGGCTTCCACTCCTTGGCGATGAACACGAACGGGCCCGAGCCGATCACATCCTCGGCCTTGATCTGGGTGAAGGGATCGGTTTCGGCGACCCGCTTGGGCATCATGAACGGCACGTTGGCCGACGGTTTGCCCAGCGACTCCAGCACCAGGCCGTACGGCTCCTTCATTTTCATCTTGAAGGTCTTGGCGTCGACCGACTCGAAATCCGCGACCGAGGCCAGCATCTTCTGGCCCATCGAATCGCGCGCGCCCCAGCGCTTGATCGATTGAATGCAGTCGTCGGGCGTGACCGGCGTGCCGTCACTCCACACCAGGCCATCGCGCAGGACGAAGGTCCAGGTGAGCTTGTCGGGCGAGACCTCCCACTTGTCGACCATCTCGGGTTGGACCTGCAGCTTTTCGTCCAGCGCGAACAGGGTGTCCCACACCAGGTAACCGAAGCCGCGCTGGACATAGGCAGTGGTCCAGATCGGATCGAGGATCTTCAGGTCCGAATTCATCACCGCCTTGATCGTCTCGGCCCTGGCGGTCATCGGGCCCAAAAGTGCCGCGATGCTCGCCGCGGCCAACAGCAACACGGCCGGCTTTCTGAGAATGACCATGAGCGACCCCTCCATTTCCCGGGGACAATAGTCGCAAGAATCACGCCACTTGGCGAACGATCGCCGGCCCGGGTCTTGCCGTCACAGCAGCTGCGGATGCGCCCCGCCGTCGATCAGGATGCTCTGCCCCGATATGTAGCCCGCGTGCGCGCTGCAGAGATAGGCGCAGAGCCGGCCGAGTTCCTGCGGCTCGCCGAAGCGCCTTGCCGGCAGCTCCGCCCGCCGCGCGGCCAGTGCCGCCTCGGGGCTGATGCCTTCCTGCTTCGCCCGGAACGTGAAGTTGCTGATCAGCCTGTCGGTGGCGAACGGCCCGGGCAGGATGTTGTTGATGGTGACGTTGCGGCCCACGTGCGCGCGCACCAAGGTGCTGACGAGGCCGTGCAATCCCGCGCGGGCGGCGACGCTCAGGCCCTGCACGTCGATCGGGTGGCGCACGACGCTCGACGTTATATTGACGACCCGCCCGAAGCCGCGCCCGGCCATGCCGTCCAACACTGCCGCCAGCATCGCTACGGGCGCGCGCAGGTTGCTTTCGAGGGCGTTCGACCAGTCGTCGGCGGTCCAGCTCTGGAGCTTGCCGGGCGCCGGGCCGCCCGCGTTGTTCACCAGGATGTCGGGCGCGGGGCAGGCGGCGAGGAGGGTCGCGCGACCCGCTTCCGTGGCGATGTCGCCCGCGACCGCGGTGACCTCGACCTTGTGCGCTGCCGCGATCTCCGCCGCTGCCTGCTTCAGCCGCGCCGGGTCGCGTGCATTGAGCACTAGCGCCACGCCCTCGGCGGCCAACGCTTCCGCGCATGCTCGGCCCAGCCCTTTGCTGGCCGCGCAAACGATGGCGGTGCGGCCCTTCAAACCGAGATCCATTGAACACTCCGTCGCGCCGCGTCGAACGGCTTTACAAGAAGGTAATGAGTCTCTAGTTTAGTTCAAATAAGAACTGACGTTTCATTAGTAAAACATAGCGTCTTTCAGTTTCGTCCATCTGCTGAGGAGCGTGTCCATGGCCGCGGCCGCGGAAACGATGCTGCTGACGATCTTCCTGCGGCACGACCAGTCGAACAATCTCGACGCGATCCAGGCGCGCCTGAAGGCGGCCAACTGGTGGGACGGGTTTCCTCCCGCGGGCGTGGAAATCGTTTCCTGGACGGTGGCGATGGGCTTCGGCCAGATCGTGACGCTTCGATTGCCGGCGTCGAAGCTCGCCGAGGTGAATGTCGAGCTCGAGCGTTCGGCCTGGGGCGTTTTCCGCACCGAGTGCTATCCGGCTTATGATTTCGTTCCGGTGCGCGAGCGCATCAAGGAACGCGTCCGCAACGGAGGCCAGTGATGATGAAGCGCGAGCCTTACCTCAATCCGCACCAGGCGCGCGACCGCGAGCCCGACGCCTACCAGAACCTTTTAGGCGACGCGATCGAGCGCTGCTACGCCGCTGGCGTCCACGATCTCGCGGGACTGGTCGAGCGGCTGAACGAAGCGAAGGTGTCGACGCCGGGCGGCAAGCCCTGGACGGCGGAGCTGTTCAAGCAAGAGATGAAGCGGCTCGGCGCGTAGCGCGACTTCAATCCAAGGATCGACCCATGACTGCGGTGACCAACCAGGCGATCGGCAAGCTTCTCGCCAAGGGCGTACGGAACATCTGGTATCCGATCTGCCCCTCGCACTTCCTCGGCGACAAGCCGATCTCGCTGCGCCGCGTCGGCATGAAGCTGGTCCTGTGGCGCGACGAGGCGGGCGCGCCTGTCATGCTCGAGGACCATTGTCCCCATCGAGGTGCGCCGCTCTCCATGGGCATCCCGATGGGTGACCGCATCGCCTGCGGCTATCACGGCGTGCAGGTGCGCAAGGACGGCACCGTGGTGGCCGTTCCCGGCAGCCCGGGTTGCAAGCTCGAAGGCAAGAACTGCGTGAAATCGTTCCCGGCGCAGGAGCGCAATGGCGTGATCTTCGGCTATTTCGGCGACGCGCTTCATCCCGAACCGATCGAGCTGCAGTTCCCCGAGCAGCTCACCTCGCCCGACTACAGCTCCTTCCTCTGCTACTGCGAATGGCAGGGCGACTATCGCTATGTCTACGACAATGTGATGGACCCCATGCACGGCACGTTCCTGCATCGCCAGTCGCATTCGATGTCGTTCGGCGGCACCACGGCGACCTTCCAGATCCGCGATACGCCGACCGGCTTCGTGTTCGAGAAGGAAGGCCAGCGCAACGTCAACTTCGACTGGACGGAGTTTCTGGACACCGGCGCGCACTGGCTGCGCCTGGAGATTCCCTATCCGGCGACCGGCGGCCCCGGCGGCAATTTCCATATCGTCGGCGTCTACACGCCGATCGACGAGAGGCAGACCGCCGTCTTCCACTGGCGCTGCCGCAAGGTCGATGGCTGGGCGCGCGACACCTGGCGGTTTCTCTACAAGAACCGGCTGGAAGCGCGGCATTGGGCCGTCCTCGAGCAGGACCGCGTGATGCTCGAGCAGTTCGAGCCCGACGCCAACCTGCGCGAAAATCTTTATCAGCACGACATGGGCGTGGCGCGCCTGCGGCGAGTCTTCCGCACCAAGGCCGAAGCGCAGTTGAAGGCGCTGGAAGCTGCCGGTCACGCGGTGCTCCAGTGAACATCGGAGGCATCGACCGCATCACCTACGGCGTCGAGGATATCGCGGCGTGCAAGCGCTTCTTTCTCGACTGGGGGCTGCGCCTGGTCCGCGAGAACGACGCCAGCCTCGACTTCGAAAGCCTCAATGGCTGCGAGGTGAGAATTCGCAAGACCGACGATCCGTCGCTGCCGCACGCCTCGGAGGCCGGGCCGACCCTGCGCGAAGTGATCTGGGGCGTGACGGGTGAGGCTGATCTTGCGGTGCTGCGGACCTCGCTGTCCCGTCAGCCGGATTTCCAGGAACGGGAAGGCGTGATTTCCTGCACCGACCCGAACGGCATCGGCACTGGCTTTCGAGTGACCTGCAAGCGCGCCATCGACGTCACAGGCACGCCGGCCAACGTCTGGGGCCACGCCGCGCGCATCGATCAGCCGGCCGCTATCTACGAGCGCGCCGAACCGGTCGAAGTCGGACACGTTGTCTTCTTCACCGATGCGCTGGCCGAGACCACCGCCTTCTACGAGTCGCTGGGCTTTCGCCTGTCCGACCGATATCCCGGCCGCGGCCATTTCCTGCGCTGCTCGGCGCGCGGCGGCCACCATGATCTCTTCCTGCTGCAGACGCCCGAGGCCAAGCGCGGCCTTAACCATGTGGCCTTCGCGGTGCGCGACATGCATGAGGTGATCGGCGGCGGCCTGCACCTGTCGCGCTGCGGCTGGGAGACGCAACTCGGTCCCGGCCGCCATCCGATTTCCTCGGCGCTGTTCTGGTATTTCAAGAACCCGGCAGGTGCGCTGGTCGAGTATTACGCCGACGAGGACGTGCTGACCGAGAACTGGAAGCCGCGCGACTTCGAGCCCAGCCCCACTATGTTCGCCGAATGGGCCATCGCAGGCGGCATCGACGGCAATACGCGCCGCCAGAAGTCCGGCGGGTGATCGTCATGACCGGCAGCCCGCGGCTCGAATTCCG
>Ga0210387_10003791_pt1 | contig 11621 bp, 3 predicted proteins | sample IncBWC7OmetaG_FD_160108 | JGI IMG/M metagenome (GOLD analysis project Ga0210387, IMG submission 160108) | Forest soil microbial communities from Barre Woods Harvard Forest LTER site, Petersham, Massachusetts, United States - Inc-BW-C-7-O ... | reverse complement strand
CTCACCAGCGATATGCAGGGCTACGCGACCGCGCTGCTCGGCTACATCCAGACCAGCCATATGCAGGGCGCGCAGATGGAAGACATCATCGGCGGCGGCGTGTTGATCCCGAGCAGCATGGCCGTGCGCCATGGCGCGCTGCCTTATGCCGATCCAAATCCGCCCTACATACCGCATGTTTGGACGCTGGTCGGGACACCCGTTCGTTACAACGCGATCCCCGATCAATACCGCACGACCCTCGAGGTGAAAGCAAACAGCAGCCAATTCGACACCGGTAGCATGCGCGACACGCACCCAGTCGTCATGTTCGATCCCACGCTCTATTCCGACGAGATTTATGGACGGCGGCTCACGGTCGAGACGAACTTCGATCAGAATGGGATCGGGTCGGTTCAGACCGAGTATTACAACGAGCGGGCTTGCTTGGCGCTCGATGCGGTGCCTTGGACCGACTGGCCAGCGACGGGTTGCCTGGTGACGTATGACTATGTGCCGGACGGCTTGCCGCCGCTTGGCAAGCCGATGGCGCGCACACTCCCGGTGAGCTTCGATCTCACCGTCAACCACCCTTATGCCGCGGCGGCGCCGGATGAGGGCGCCGGCACCTACATGGACGAGACGCTGACCAAAGGTACGCTCCTGGTGACATCGGTCACCATCGTGCATGGCTGGGGCGACGTGAGCCCGGCGCTCCTCGCCAAGTGGTCCGAAGAACGCGATTTCGACGCGAAGCTGCCGATCCTCAACGCCTATACGCGATGCCAGGGCTCATTGGGGGGAGACGGCGAAATCTGCGTCGGCCTGCCGCAGCCGACGGGCAATTTCGAACGCGAGAAGCTGGCGGCAGGCTGGCTGGCGCAGTTCTCGCGCGCCGCCCGCATCAACGCCCAGCTCGCCAACGCCGTCCCGCAGATTCATCATGCGCTGGGTTTGGTCTCGGCGGCCAATGGCTTGCAGCCGGTGATCGCCGACCCCGCGCACCCGACCGTCGGCTTCGTGCTGCCGGAGAATACCGACTTCGTCGATGTCGATGCTGGGATCAGCTTCTCCAGCCGCACAAGCGACACCGCGTCGGTCCCCAAGCGGCGCGGCGCGATCCGTGCCTTCGCGGCCGCCGCCGAGACGCTCGAAGGCAGTATCCTGGGGCAGCAGGAGGACCTTCCCGACACAGCGTCGACGGCGACGCGCTTCGAGTGGGGCAACCGGCCACCCATCGATGCGCTGCAAAATCCCTTCGCGATGGGGTCGCAGTATTTCTACGCGTTCAACCAGGCCAACGTGTATCAGGCCTATCAGGATTCGACCCATCACCTCATCGAGACCGACGGCAACATCTCGGGATCGTGCACCGGCAGCGCGCCGCAGCTCTGGAGCAGCCAGCCCGTGTTCACGCCGCAGGACTGCATGACCCTGCAAACCAACCTGGCGGCCCAGATCACGGATTTCGCTGGGGAGGGCTTCAACGTCTATGCCTCGCAGGAGTCATTCCTAGGGCCCGGCCAGCGCGGCGGCGTGATCCAGACGGTTCTCGGCTCGAACGGTCTGCCCACGCAGTACTACCACGCCGCCGGAAACCAGCGTGGCGGCGCGTTCGTGGCGATCCGGAGCGACGGCGAGGAGCCGCTTGAGATCGCCCATATCATCATGAGCGGGGCAGGCATCGCCAAAGGCGGCGGTGGTGGAACCCAGCCCGACACAAAGACGACCTACGACCCGGGCACGGCGGCGGACATCCTCAAATCGCGCTTTGTCGACCGCTCGAACGCCTTGGGTGTGAACCTCGCCAATGGCTCGCTGGGGATGACGAGCCCGGTGTCGATCGACATCGGCAATGGGGGTTTTCCGTACCAGCTGTCGGCGAACCTGTCATGGCATCCGGGACCTGCGCCGGCGCCCTTTGGGCCGACCTCGCCCATTACGCCGCCCACGGGCTGGACGCACAGCTGGAAGAACAGCCTGACGCTGTCGGGCAGCGGTATGGAGGCGATGGGGGCGAGCGACATCCGCGCAGCAGTCGGCGCCATCGTCGCCTTCGCGACGGCCCAGGACATCTATCAGTCGAGCGAGACGGCGCAGCGCGAGGTCGCGGGCGTGCTGACTCAGTCGTGGTGGGCGCACCAGCTGAGCGGCAACGTGGCGACGGTGAACGTCGGCGGCAACACGCGCCAGTTCGTGCGCCTCGCCGACGGCAGCTGGATCGCGCCGGGGGCGGGCTATGCCACACTCGTGCAGACCGGCACGCGCAACCCTTACGAGGAGAAGTGCTTCCACCAGTTCTTCCACCCGCCCTATGGGCTGTCGCGGGGGTGGGATTCGTCGGGCGTGTCGTTCACGGTGACGAACGCGCCGGGGGACGTCGAGACCTTCAACTATTTCGAGAACGATTATCACACGGTCTCGACGGCGCTGCCGTCCGATCTGTGCGGGCGGTTGAAAGGCTTCCGGCTTGCGAGCTGGACGTTCCCGCAAGGGATGACGGTGACGCCGACCTACACGCCGGTCACGGTCGGCGACGACAGCTTCGACACGCTGAGCGCCGTCTCGAACAATATCGGCCGTAGCCTGAGCTTCGACGACACGCGCATCTCGGCCGGGTCGCGGCATATCGACATGAGCGACGCGACGAGCCTGCCGCTGTCGATGACCGACGCGCTGGGCCATGCGACGAGCTTCACCTACCGCCCGCCGCAGGCCCCGAGCGCGACGCAGCGCGAGCTTCCCTATCCGCTGCTGGCATCGATCACGACGCCGGAGCATCCGAGCCAGCACAACACCGACTACGACTATGACGGTGTGAACCAGATCGAGACTGTGACCGACGCCGTGGCGATCCAGCAGGGAACCAGAGGGCCGTACCAGTTCCTCATCGCAGATGGTACGCGCGGCGAGCGCGACGACCCGCTGGGCCAGCCGTACACCGTGGTCTACGACACCTATGGCCATGCCAGCCGGTACCTCGACGAGCTCGGCTTCGAGACCGACGCGCTGTTCGACAGCCGCGGCCGCGCGGTGAGCTACACTTACCCCGAAGGCGACTGCGAAGCCTTCGCCTATGACGACCGCAACAATACGACCGACTTCTGGAGAGTCGACAAGACGTCGAGCTGCAACACGGGGGCCGGGGCGAGCCACGTCCTGCACGCCTCCGCCACCTGGGACCCAACGTGGAACAAGCCGCTTACGGTGACCAACGCGCGTAAATTCACAACGACGCTCACCTATTACGGCAGCGGCAACGGCACGTCGCTGCTTCACACCGCGACGCGGCCGACGATCACGGAAGGCACGCCGGTCTACACCTTCGCCTACGACGCCAAAGGCAAGCTCACCGACATGACTGGTCCCACCGGCATCGTCACGCATAACGGCTACGACGGCAGCGAGAACCTGACTTCGACGGCGGTGGATTATGTGACCGGTCACCTCAACCTGACAACCGCCTTCGGCTACGACACCGACGGCAATGTCAACAGCACGACCGATCCCAACACCAACGTCACCTCGACGATCTGGGACGCCAACCGCCGCAAGGTCGAGGACGACCATCACACCGGAGCCACGCTCGCTGCCGCCGAGAAGACGCTTTACGACGCCGTCAACCGCGTCACCGACAACCAGGTCGGCACCGCGTTCAGCGGCACCACGGTCACGACCTGGCTCACCACCAAACATACGACCTATACACCGACCTCGAAAGTCGCCACCGTCACCGACGCAGAAAACCGCACGACGACCACGGCCTACGATGACGGCGACCGTGTCCAGACGTTGACCGATCCAGTGTCTCGCGCAATACGCTTCAACTATTGCACGACCAACGACCTGCCCAACTGTGCGGCAAACCAGGTGGACAAGGAGATCAGGGGCTGGACCAGCGGTAATGCTTGTTCGGTAAGCGGAACGTTGCAGGAATGCTATCGCCGCGTCACCTACGGCGGCGACGGCGAAGAGCTCACGATCCGGGATGCCAATGGCAATATGACGACCTATTCCTACGACGGCTGGAACCGGCTGAACGACACAGCCTTCTCCGACACGACCCACGAGCATCTCGTCATGGATGAGAACGGCAACGTCACTACCAAGACGACCCGGGCGAGCCAGAACCTCATCTACACTTACAACAGGCTCGGCTGGATGACGCAGAAGGTCTCGCCATCGCCGGCGCTGACGACGAGCTGGACCTACCTGCTAGATGGCCGCATCAACGTGCTCAGCGACAACACTGGCACGAACGACTCCATCACCTACGGCTACGACACCGCGGGCCGGATGAAGTCGGTCACGACGTTCCAGCCCGACTTCGGCGGCCATCGCATCGTCAACTACACGCTCGACGCCAACGGCAACCGCACCAAGCTCACCTGGCCCACCATCGATGGCGGCGACTTCGTCGGATATTGCTACGACAGCCTCAATCGCATGGTCATGGCGCAGGACAACGCCACCGACTGCGCCAGCGGTCCGCTCGCGACTTACGCCTACGACGCCCAGTCGCGGCGGACAAGCGTCGCTTACGGCAATGGCGCGAGCATGTCGTATCCGTCGTACTCGGCGGCGGGCGACCTGCTGACCCTGACGCATAGCTTCCCCGGCGGGACCGGCAACAACAATACCTTCAGCTATGGCTACACCAACGCCCACCAGACACAGACCATTGCGACGTCGAACGCGGCGTTCTTCTGGCAGCCGCCGCTAAACAACTCCACCAGCTACACACCCAACCAGCTCAACCAATACAGCGCCATCGGCACCCAGACGACGGGCGGCACGAACTGCCAGGGCGCAGCGCAAGGTCTGTCTTACGACTGCAACGGCAACCTCACCTTCGACGGGATATTCACCTATGGCTATGACGCGGAGAACCGCCTGCTGACAGCCAACAAGACCGCCGGCGGCACGGTCGCGGCCAGCTATCTCTACGATCCCCTCGGCCGCCGCACCAAGAAGTCCGGCACCGGCGTCACCGCCACCTACTTCCTCAACGACGGCACCGACGAGATCGCCGAATACGACAGCAGCAAAACGATCACCCGCCGCATCATCCCCGGCCCCGCCATCGACGAGCCGATCGCTATCGTCACGGCCTCAACGGGCGCCAAAGAGTTTTTCCACACCGACCGGCAAGGCTCCATCGTCGCCATGAGCGACGGCTCCGGCAACATCGTCGAAGGGCCATACACTTACGATGCTTGGGGCAACTGCTTTGTCGGCGTCTCGGTGTGCAACTCGGCCGGCGAACCGTATCGATTCACAGGTCGCAGATACGATCCAGAGACGGGACTCTACTACTATCGCGCAAGATACTACGACCCAGCTAAGGGCCGATTCTTACAGGTCGATGTCGTAGGATATACTGCGGATCTCGGTCTCTATGTCTATGTCGGAAATGATCCCGCCAGTAAGAATGATCCTACCGGTGCGGCTAACAATTGCGGGTCAGGAAACACTGGGTCGCGAATAGAGGGACAGGATGCACCAAACTGCGAGGGTGAAGCAGAGTATCTTGGAGCGAAGGAGCAGGAAAAGAAATCTTCGGGTGTGGGGAGCCCAGGAACGTTTGTCGGTCAAACGAGTGCCCCAATCCCGCAAGGCAGTGGCACTTCCTCTCCGACTACAAGCCAAGGTGCCGCACCGCAGACTGTGCATATAGTTATTACGGATCCCAGCAGCACGTATGTAGTCACATCGCCCGACTCCAAGGGGGGCTATGTGCATCAATATCTTCTTCAAATAACTGACGCGAACGGCAATAAGATCACCGTTCCGGGGTACGTTGTACAAGAAGATTTGCACACATTTGTCGGGGCGCCTGTACAAAACGCCGGTCCGACAATACCTATCGGTGGACTATTTGACGACAAAGTTGGCGTCACCCCAGCTGCTGGTATACTTTACTCTTCGACAACTGGTGACTCCGCAGCCTTTCAAAGCTGGACAGTCACATATAACGGGAAGCCCGTAAATGTGCCGACCAAGATGCTGCATCACGTAACAATAAACAGCGGAGTTGTAACGACATTTGATTATGTCGTTCAGCCATGAGGAAGTGACATGAGGGCCTTTGTTGTTGCTTGCGCGCTTTTTGCCATCATCAGCCTGGCGTTGGGCTGTGATACCTCATCCGCTGATGAAGCGCCGGATTTGCAGACTGCAATAAATGCCAAACTTGAAGTCTTCAGAAGCGTACAAGAAGTTCTAGCTAAATCGAATAGTGCAGGGCGTATCTATTATCGCGCCATATGCAGGCCTGATGAGGTAAAGCTGAATACTTTTCCCCAGGCGATCCGCTTTCCAAGCCTTGTTACTTCACCAACCACAAATGGCGACACGTTGGCCCAACTCCGCGAAATGTTGAGTGGAAATGGGAATGTTACCATCTCGAAGGGGCGAAATAAGCTAGTTAGAATAAATGTTGGTGAGGTACCTAATGGGATACTCAGAACACGGATCTCTTCCATAGAGTTTACGCATGATCAGCGGACCGATCCCGATGCAGCGATATCTGCCGTGTTTCTTACGAAGGAAGTCAGCGAGGCGAGGCGCCAGCTTGGGGTCGAGCCCGTCTTGCGTGTAGAAAATCGCTTAAGCCCCGGGCCGTATGCGAAAGGGCCGCTGTTGCCAATTGCTTTGAAGGGGCTGAGTATTGATGAGATATTGGATGTAGTGGCGGTTACGTTCAACGTAACTGTGGTGTATGGCGCTTGTGCGCAGCCTCAAGTTTTTGACATTGAAATTTACCCGTAACGTGTCTCCGACACGAGTTTTCTTGCGGCTCTAGATTTAGCTAAGTGCCGCAGTATTTATGGAGAAAGTGAGTGGCCCACGTGTAGCGGTTTGTCTATTAGGAGGGTGTGTCCGAGCTTGGTGCTGTTTGTTCGTGTTCCAATCGAAGCACGACATGCTCGTTTTCTCCGATTGGTTTACGCAGGCGCATCCCGATCAATTGTCATCGGCGCAATCGAGGAGAGGAGGCTGCCACGCTATCTTGCTCGCAAACGGCAGCAATCAGCTCGACTGCCGGAAAATCTGTACCGATGGGTCGAGCGCTCGCAAGGTACAGGATACCTCCCGCTAAAGCTGATCTACGAGACGCCTGACGTCTGCATCGGCGTCGGCTTTTGCATGGATGTGAACCACACAGATTTCATATTCGACCTGCGAAAGCGGATACACGCGAGCGGCGCTGCTAAGAGACTCTTGTGTGTTCCTGGCGATATGATTGATTTTCGGGCTGTCTTCACGCTTGCTTTGAACGCATCTGTGTTGCGGTGTGAGAGTGCCGCTTGAAATGGGGATGGTAGCTCGACTACCATGCGCCACCTAGCGTTGAGCGTCCGTGCATTCCAGACATAAGGGGCATGTCGATGGCTGATGGTCAAACGCTCACTATTTCCAAACGGATTTACTGGCGGCGGCTGATCAAGTCGCTGATTGACTGCGACGACAACGATTTGCGGGAATTTTTGTCAAGAACGCTCGGCAGGATCAAAGCTGAACCAATGTTCGCTCCGTTGATAGCGGACTTTGATCGCGCCTTGCGAGAGGAACCCAGTGTGTCGAATTCCGAAATTCGGGACACTCTCGGCAGCGCATTGTACATAATTGAGGCTCAACCAGCGCCCGAGATTGATGAAGTTGCGAAGCTCCAGATACGAGAGGCGGTTCACCTCGAATTGAGGCAGCATCCGTTTGTGCGTTTTGCCCCCCAGCTATTCGCGGCGCTAGTGGTTGTCGTCGCAGGAGGGACGACTTATGGCGGGCTCAAGTTTAAGGGACTCATGGAACTCGCTCAAGACGCGCGCACGAAAATTGAAAGCGCGGTCGCTAGCTCGCAACAGGAAAGAGACAATATCGTCGCGACCGGCAAGCAAGTGAATCAGACCGCGTCCCACCTTGAGCAGACGCTTATCGAAAAGAATAGGCAAACGACGGCGGGATGGCAAAGGCAATTCGGCACTGCTCTACAGCAGTCGAACAGATCTGCCGATGCGCTGCTCGCGCACATGGGCGAGCGAAAGCAGAGTGTCGATACGCTCGCGGCTAGCACCGCGAAGAGCCTTGCAGCACTAAACAGCAAATCCATGCAGGATTCGGTCAAGAAGGCCGATAAATATTTTAGCGATGTCGAAGATATAGGCTACGTCCGAAATTGGGCGCGCGATATGCGGACGATAGGCAGTTGGCTACATCTCGGTGACAGTCCCATGACGGCTAGTGTGCTCACCCTTTTGCTGGCATACGCACTATTGCGAGCGGTAGAAGAGATGATTGTGTTGGTTTGGAAGAGGATATTCCAACGGCGGGCCAGAGTTTAGTACCATTGGGAAGCGTCGCCATGGTGCGAACAGGTTCCCGAATGAATAACGAGCGTAAGAAATGCGGGTTCGCGCCAAGCGTACTTATGCCGAGCGAGGCGTCGCGCAGAGACGAGACGGAAATCGTTCATTAAAATTCCTTTTGATGCCGAGTTCGACCGTGGGGGCGACGATCTCCAGGCTTCCCTTCTGATCTCAAAGACGTTTGCTGCACGACCTATAGCCTTGGCCGGCTACTTCCCAGCACGCTACCCGCCTTGGACGCAGCGACATTACGCCCGCGATGCGGAGAATAGCGTGTCTGCCGAGTTCAGTACGGCCGTAGCGGTAACTCCAACTATGCCTTCCTCTGCTCGAATGTGACGATAACCCCCACATTCTTTAGCTGATCAAGGTAGTCCGCCCACCACCTCATCATCCGCACGCGCTCATCCCAGTGCTCGCCGCGCGCATAGGCACGGCGGACTTCATTGCTCTCGACGTGCCCTAACTGCCGCTCGATCGCGTCAGCGCTCCAGCGACGGGACTCATTGAGGAGGGTCGAGGCGCTCGCGCGGAAGCCGTGGGAGGTCGCTTCGTCCTGCGAATAGCCGAGGCGGCGGAGCGCTGCATTCAAGGTGTTCTCGGACATCGAGCGCTGCGGAGAATGCACGCTTGGCAGGACGAGGGGCCAGTGCGTGCCGAAGGTCGGGGAACCGCGTAAGATCGCAACGGCTTGGGGCGCGAGTGGGACGCGATGCTCGCGCCGCATCTTGGTTCTCGCTGCCGGTATCGTCCATACCGCCTTGTCGAGATCGAATTCGTCCCATACGGCTCCGCGCAGTTCTCCCGGCCTCGGGAACAAGAGCGCCATGAGCTGCAACCCGGCGCGTGTCGTCTCCTGGCCCACGAAGCCGTCAACGGCCCGGAGGAGCGCACCGAACGCTTTTGCGTCAGTGATAGCAGCCATGGGCTTCACGACGTGGGAGGTGAGGGCACCCCGGAGCGGGACGGTCGGGTCGGCCTCGGCTCGTCCAGTCGCGATGGCATAGCGGCAGACCGCGCCAATGATGGCCCGCAGCTTGTCGGCGGTCTCGTAGTGCCCCTTGCGCTCGACCGTTCGCAGCACGCCAAGCACATCCACGGGTCGGATGCTGGGCACCAGCATGGGGCCTAGGACGGGATTAGCGAGTTTGAGCAGCCACTCCATCTTTTCGAGCGTGACGGCTGCGCGGCCTTCCCTGCGCGCCTTGGCGACATACTCCTCCGCGATTACCTCGAACGTGTCGCCGGTCACCTCAATCTGGGCGCGTGCTTGTTTCTTCGCTTCGGATGGGTCGTGTCCGTCCTTGAGAAGCACTTTCGCTTTCTCGCGTTCGGCTCTCGCCGCGACCAACGACACATCGGGATACTGGCCGAAGGCGAGCAGTCTCTGTTTGCCACGAAAGCGATATGCGAGCCGCCAGAGTTTTGATCCGTTCGGGAAAATCCAGAGCTGAAGTCCGCCCATATCGGAGAGTTTCCGGAGCGATGTACCGGGCTTCGCAGAGCGGCAAGCGAGGTCTGAAAGCGGCATTCATGGTACATAGCACGAACGCGAGTCCGTACCAACAGCATCGTAGCGGATACCAACAAAATACCAACAATTTGCGTGTTCAGGCTTGGTGCGGTTTGAGAAGCTATGGAAAGAAAATACCGTTAAATCAAATATTTAATGAAAATTGCACTTTGCTTCGTGAGGGTCTGAGAGGGGTATTGGCGACCCCGGGAGGACTCGAACCACCGGCCTACGGTTTAGGAAACCGCCGCTCTATCCTGCTGAGCTACGGGGTCGCGCGAGGGGAGGAATAACTCATCGCCCGCGCGCGATCCAGAGCCAGCGTGAGCGGTTGTAGTCGCGCACATTGTCCACCCAGCCTTCGACCCGGGGCTGCACCAGGTCCTGGGTGATGCGGAAGCGCCAGGGGAGCCAGGGATAGTCCTTCAGCGCCAGCCTCTCGGCCGCGAGCAGGCGCTGGGCGCGCCGCGCGGCGTCGCTCTCGCTTTGGGCCGCGGCCAGCGCCGCGTCATAGGCGGGATTTCGATAGCGCGCGTAATTGTTGCCGCTCGCCGATTGCAGCAGGTCGAGGAAATTGCTCGCGTCGTTGAAATCGGCGACCCACACCGCGGTCGCGATCTCGAACTCGCCGATCTGCATGTTGCGGTAGTGGATCTGCTGGTCGACGTTGCGGATCTCGAGCGCGATGCCGATCGGCTTGACCATCGCCTGCAGCACCGCGGCGATGCGCACATTGTCGGGATCGTGCGTCGTCTCGAGCGTGAGATGCAGCGGATTGTCCGGCCCGTGACCGGTCTGCGCGATCAGGCTGCGCGCCAGCGCGAGCCGCGCGGGCGCGGGCAGGCCTGCGAAATCCATCGCCGCGCCGCCCGGATAGTTCGCGATGCCCGGCGGCACGATGCCGTAGGCGGGCGGGTCGCCGAGCTTGAGCACCTTGCGCGTCACGATCTCGCGGTCGAAGGCGAGGTTCAGCGCCTTGCGCACGCGCGCGTCGTCGAGCGGCGGGCGCGACATGTTCATCGGCATATAGGAGATCGCGAGGAACGGATGCATGTGCAGCGCGGCCGGCATGTTGGCGCGCAGCCAGTCGATCTGCGTCGCCGGGATCGGGTTCTGGATGTCGAGCTCGCCGGCGCGGAAACGTCGAAGGCCGCTCTGCGAATCCTCCGAAGGGATGTAGTTGACCTCGTCGATGCGCACATGGGCCGCGTCGTAGAAGCGCGGGTTCTTCGCGAGCGTGACATGGTCGTTGGCGATCCACGCTTTCGGCACATAGGCGCCGTTGCCGACGAAATTCTCCACACGCGACCAGGCATTGCCCTTCGCCAGGACGACGTGGCGCGGCACGGGATAGGCGGTGTCGTGGGTGAGAAGCTCCGGCAGATAAGGCGCGGGATGCTCGAGCTCGACGACGAGCGTGCGGCCGTCGCGCGCGCGCACGCCGAGCGCCGTCGGCGGCATCGTCGCGCGGCTGACCGCGCGCGCGTTCTTCAGGACCCAGAGATTGTAGGCATAAGGTGCTGCGGTCTTCGGATCGAGCAGGCGCTGCCAGGCGAAGACGAAATCGCCGGCGGTGACGGGCCGGCCGTCGGACCACGATGCGTCGCGCAGATGGAAAATCCAGGTCTTGCCGTCCTTCGATGTCTCCCAGCTCTGGGCCGCGCCCGGGATCGGCCGGGCGGCGGCGTCGAGCGTGGTGAGCCCGGTGAGAAGATCGCCCAGGATATTGGATTCCGCGACCGTGTCGACGAACGCCGGATCGA
>Ga0210387_10003790_pt1 | contig 11621 bp, 8 predicted proteins | sample IncBWC7OmetaG_FD_160108 | JGI IMG/M metagenome (GOLD analysis project Ga0210387, IMG submission 160108) | Forest soil microbial communities from Barre Woods Harvard Forest LTER site, Petersham, Massachusetts, United States - Inc-BW-C-7-O ... | reverse complement strand
CATGGCGGCGAAAACTTGAGGAGTTGCGAAATGTCATACGTATCAGTCGGCAAGGAAAATTCCAGCGACATCAACCTGCACTACGAGGATCACGGGTCCGGAAATCCGGTCATCCTGATCCACGGCTATCCGTTGAGCGGCGCATCCTGGGAGAAACAGGTATCCGCACTATTGAATGCCGGATTTCGAGTCATTACGTACGATCGCAGAGGCTTCGGTAAATCCAGCCGGCCCACCGTCGGGTATGACTACGACACGTTTGCGGAGGATCTGCACAAGTTGATCACCCAGGTTGAGCTGCGTGACGTCACCTTGGTGGGCTTTTCCATGGGCGGCGGCGAGGTGGCCCGGTACATCGGCAAATACGGTTCCAAAGGCATCAGCAAAGCGGTAATCATTTCAGGCGTGACGCCGTATTTGCTGAAGACCGCAGGCAATCCCGAGGGAGTGGATGCCGGCGTGTTCGAGGGCATCCAGCAGGCGGTGATCGCCGACCGCTATGCCTTCTTCACGGGATTCTTCCAGAATTTCTACAACACCGACGTGCTGCTCGGCAAGCGCGTCAGCGAACAAGCCGTTCAAGCGAGCTGGAATATAGCGGCTGGCAGCTCCGCGAAAGCCAGCCTGGCATGTGTTGCCGCGTGGCATGAGGACTTTCGCAACGACGTTGCCCGAATCGATGTGCCGACGCTTGTCATGCACGGCGACGCCGATCGCATTCTGCCGATTTCAACGAGCGGGTCGCGCACCGCGAAACTCATCGCAAACGCGCGCTATGTCATCATCGAAGGTGGTCCGCATTGCATCCCGTGGACGCACGCATCAGAAGTCAACGCCGAATTATTGAAGTTCTTGGGCGCCAAGAGCGGCTCGGCCGAGAAGGCAGCCTAGCTGTCACCCGTCCGTGGGCAATCGGAGGACCGCGGGAAAGCCATGGCGATTGCTCGGCCGTTGAAGATCAGGGCGCCGAAGAGCGAGGCCGCGGCGGCGGCCAGGGCACCGTACGCGGTCACGCCCAGCGCGCAAATCAGCACCGCCGCCACGGCGCCGGATGCGATAGCGACACCGATGCGCTGCGCATTCCATTCCACCACCGCGTGCCGTACCCCGGACGGCCGACACCATTCGCCCATTGCACGCCCAGAAGGAGCGCATACACGGTCAGCAGAGAATCGTACGGCTTGCCATAGAGCGCCAGGGTTGCCGGGGCCAACACCAAGAGCGGTACGACGAACGCTGAGCTGTAAAGCAACGCCGTCGCGAGCTGCCTGAAGAACAGACGTCGCGGCGCCTGCAGCGGTTGCGCCGCTGTCAAGGATTCTCTGCCGCCGGTCAGATTCAATGCCGGCAGAAAGATATCCACTACCAGTGCCGTGCGCGCGGCCACGGCGTATTGCGCCATCTGCAGCGGCGGCGCCCACACGGCGAGGATGCACAAGGGTCCCCACAGCAGCAGCCCGCGCGCCAGACCGATCAATTCCCGCGAGTCCACCCCTTGCAGTGCTTCACGACGAATTCGTCGGTAGCTCTCGCCGGGTGCGACCCGGAAGGTACGCCAGGCGAGCGCCGCCGCCACGCCCGCGGAAACCAGGCTCCCCAGGAGGAATGCCCACGAGTAAAGCGCAAGGGAGGCGTCGTCAGGCGCAAGCACCACCGCCAGCAACATGGAGAGGTTCACGGCATAAGCGGCGACCACTATGCCGAGCGTCCGGTTGGCCGCCCGCAGCGCCTCGCCCAACAGGTTCGAGACGCTGACGCAGGGCACGGCAAGCACGAAGGGCAGATAGGTTTGCAGTATGGTTTGCAGCTGCGGGGCCTGGATATCCAGGTCTGCCATCACGACCAAGAGAACTGCACACACGAGGCTCGAGCGCAGCAGCATGCGCCGCGCGAGCTGCATCAGCAGCACGCCATTGGGGATACCGGTGCTCGCGGCGCGCCGCCCAATGATATGTTGCGCCATGTAGATTTCGTACTTGCCCCGCAACAGCGCGCTCAATCCTAGGGCGATCACGAATCCGCGAAAGTAAACCCCCGCCTCCTCCGGGGTGAGCGCACGGATCACTGCCCAGGTCGCGAGGATTTGCAGCGCGGCGCCCAGCAGGCGCAGCGACAGCTCGCCGATCCACGGATGCGCCGCGATGCTGGAGTGCTCGCCCCCGGCTGCTGCAGGCTCCGCCATCTTTAGTTCCCCTCCTCCCCAGCTACACTACACTCACGCGGTCTTAGTTCGAAGCGGCCGCTGCGTCGTGCTCCCGAAGTCCGCCACCCAGGGCCTTGTACAACGTCACCAGGTTTTCCAGGCGCTGCAGCCGCACGGTTTGCAACTGCTGCTGGGCGCCATACAGCGAAACCTGCGCGACGAGCGCGGTTAAGTAGCTGTCAACACCGCCACGATAGCGCATGTCAGCCAGCCGATAGGCTGCGGCCGAGGCCGTCACCAGTGCTTGTTGAGCTGCGAGCTGATCATCGAGTGTACCGCGGGCGACCAGCGCATCCGCGACTTCGCGAAACGCAGTCTGAATCGCCTTCTCGTACTGTGCGACCGCGGTTTCGCGAGCGAACTTGGTCGCCTGCAGGTTGGCGACGTTGGCACCGCCGGCGAAGATCGGCAGGCTGATATTGGGCGAGAATGACCAGGCACGCGTGCCGCTCTTGAACAAACCCGAGAGCTGGGGGCTTTCGGTGCCGAAATTGCCGGTAAGCGAGATGGCGGGAAGGAATGCCGCGCGCGCCGCGCCGATCTCGGCATTGGCTGCCTTGAGTTGATGCTCGGCGGCGAGTACATCGGGCCGGTGCACCAGCACATCGGATGGAATGCCCTCCTCGAGCTCGGCGACCAAGTTGCCGCGATCCAAGCCGCCCGAGAAATCGATATCGTCCGGAATCGGCGCGCCCAGCAGAAGCTGCAGCGCATCGCGGTCCTGAGCCAGTTCGCGGTTGTATTGGGCGAGGTTAGCGCGTGCCGTGTCCACCGTGGTCTCCGCCTGGCGCAGTGCGAGCTCCGTGGTCGTGCCGCCGTTGAACATCTTCAGCGTCAGCGCGTAGGAGTCTTCCTGGCTCTTCAACGTGTCGCGGGTGATGTCGAGCAAGGTCTGATCTGCGAGCACTGCGAGGTACGCGGTGGCAACTTCGGCGACCAAGGTGAGCTGCACACTGCGCCGTGTTTCGCCCGAGCTGAAGTACTGCTGCAGGGCTGCATGGCTCAAGCTGCGGATGCGGCCGAAAACATCCAGCTCGTAACTCGTGAAGCCGACTCCAACGTCAAAGGTGCGCACCGTAATGCCGCCGCTCGGCAGCGGGTTCCCGCCGGCCACGGTTGCCGCGGCGCTGGGAAATTCAGCCTCCAACACGCTTAACGGAATTCCCTGGACCTGCTCGACGGCGCTTGCGTTGATGGTCGGAAACAGCTGGGCATTCTGGATGCGGTATTGCGCCTGAGCGCTTTGCACATTCAACGCCGCGACGCGCAGGTCGCGGTTGTTGGTGAGCGCCAGCGCGATCAGCTGCCGAAGCTGCGGATCGGGAAAGAACTCGCTCCAGCCGATGTCGGCGGCGGCCGTGGCGCCCGCTGCGCCGTCCGGCAGCGCCGGCACCGGTGCAGGCGGCCGCTGATAATGCGGCTCCAAGGTACAGGCGCCGAGCAGTGAGGCCAGAGCCGCGGCGAGCACACACGCACTGGCGCGAAGCATCCTCAGCGTTCCGCAGCCGGCGACGGGGATTGCGGCGGCAACGCAGGCTCCTCGTGCTTATCGCGCTCGCCGAATACCGAGCGAACGCTCACGAAGAACACCGGCACCAAGAACACGGCGAGTACCGTGGCCGTCAGCATGCCGCCGATCACACCGGTGCCGATGGCGATGCGTCCGCCGGCGCCCGCCCCGGTAGCGATGGCCAGCGGCAGCACACCCAGGATGAAGGCCATCGAGGTCATGAGAATGGGCCGCAGGCGCTGGCGCGCCGCCGCAACCGTCGCCTCGATCAAATGCATGCCGCGCTCGTGGTTCTCCAATGCAAACTCCACGATTAAGATCGCGTTCTTGGCCGAGAGTCCCACCGTGGTGAGCAGGCCCACCTGAAAGAACACGTCGTTACCAAGTCCGCGCCAGAGTGTGGCGCCGATGGTGCCGATGATGCCGAGCGGCACCACCAGCATCACCGAGAAAGGTATCGACCAGCTCTCGTACAGCGCCGCGAGGCACAAAAACACGACGGTGAGCGAGATGGCGTACAGTGCCGGCGCCTGCGAGCCCGAGCGTTTCTCCTCGTAGGAGAGACCGGTCCACTCGTAGCCGATGCCCTTGGGCAACTTCGCCACCGCCGCCTCCATCGCTGCGAGCGCATCCCCGGTGCTCTTGCCGGCTGCAGGAGCGCCGAGAAATTCCAGCGAGGGTGTGCCGTTATAACGCTCCAGCTTGGGCGAGCCCACGATCCAGTGCGCCGAGGCGAAGGTCGAGAAAGGCACCATTTGGCCCGCACCGTTGCGCACGTACCAAAGACCCAAGTCCTGCGGCAGCATGCGCGAATCGGCGTCGCCCTGCAGGAATACGCGCTTGACGCGGTTGCGATCCACGAACTGATTGACGAACGCCGAGCCCCAGCCCGCGCCCAGCGCATCGTTGATGTTGCCGATCGCCAGGCCGAGCGCGCTCGCCTTTTCCCAATCGATGTCGAGCTTGTACTGCGGCTCATCATCGAGGCCGTTCGGCCGTATCGAGCCGATCGCCGGGTCCTTGCTCGCCAGTCCGAGCAGCTGACCGCGCGCCTGCATCATCGCCGCATGGCCCACGTTGCCGCGGTCCTCCAGCTCGAAGTCGAAACCCGTGGCGTTACCCAGCTCGAGCGCGGCCGGTGGTGCGAACGCGACCACCACCGCGCCGCGGATTTGATGGAAGCGCTTGTTGGCGCGTTCCGCCAGGGCAAATACCGAGTTCTTCTTCCCCGGGCGCTCCGACCATTCCTTCAGACGGACGAACACCAGGCCGGCGTTCTGCCCGTGGCCGCCGAAGCTGAATCCGTTGACCGTGAACACGCCGCTCACGAGATCTTTCTCATCCTTGAGGAAATAGTCGCGCGCCTCGTTCAAGGCCCGCTGTGTGAGTTCACTGGCGGCGCCCGGCGGCGCCGACACCTGGATGAACAAAATGCCCTGGTCCTCATCCGGCAGAAAGGATCGCGGCACGCGCACGAACAACACCCCCATCGCCACCACGATCACCGCGTACACCACGAAGTAGCGCCGGGTGTGCCCGGTAACGTGAGTAACCCCACGCTCGTAGCCGCGATTCATCTTTGCGAAGCCGCGATTGAACCAGCCGAAAAATCCGCGCTCACGCTCGTGGGAATCGGCGACCTTAGGCTTCAGCAGCGTCGCGCACAATGAAGGCGTGAAGATCAGTGCCACCATGACGGACAGTGCCATGGCCGAAACGATGGTGATGGAGAACTGACGGTAGATGACACCCGTGGATCCGCCGAAGAAGGCCATGGGCAGGAACACAGCCGACAGCACCAGAGCGATGCCGACCAGAGCGCCGGTGATCTCGCCCATCGAGCGCCGCGTCGCATCCTTCGGCGAGAGCTGCTGCTCCTCCATCACGCGCTCGACGTTCTCCACGACCACGATGGCATCATCCACCAACAGGCCGATGGCGAGCACCATGCCGAACATGGTCAAGGTGTTGATCGAAAATCCGGCGGCGGCGAGCACGCCGAAGGTGCCCAACAGCACCACGGGGACGGCGATGGTGGGAATCAACGTGGCGCGGAAGTTCTGCAGGAACAAGTACATCACCAGAAACACCAGCACGATCGCCTCGAAGAGCGTCTTCACGACTTCGTCGATGGAGACGCGCACGAATGGCGTGGTGTCATAGGGATACACGAGTTTCAGTCCGGACGGGAAGAACGGCGCCAGCCTGTCCATGGTCGCCCGCACCGCGTTGGCGGTATCCAGAGCATTCGCTCCCGTGGCGAGCTTCACCGCGAGGCCCGCCGCCGGCTTGCCGTTGTACTCGGTGTAAATCGAATAGCTCTCGGCGCCCAGGCCGATGCGCGCGACATCCCGCAGCCGCACCTGCGAGCCGTCGGTATTCACCTTGAGCAGTACGCGGCCGAACGCCTCCGCACTGGTCAGACGCTCGGGGCCGATGATGGTGGCGTGCAGGCGCTGTCCCTTCACGGAGGGAAGCCCCCCCAGTTCCCCGGAAGGAACCTGCAAGTTCTGCACCTGCAGTGCGTTATTCACGTCCGTCGGCGTCAACCCATAGTTGTTGAGCTTCGCCGGATCGAGCCAAATGCGCATGGCGTACTGCGTGCCGAACAGCTGATAGTCGCCGACCCCCGGTGTGCGGCTGACCGGATCCTGAACGTAGGAGGCGATGTAGTCGCTCACGTCCTCGCTGCTCATCGAACCATCGGTTGAGTAGAAGCCGATCACGAGCAGGAAATTGCGCGTGGCCTTGGCGACGCGCAGCCCCTCTTGCTGCACTTCGACCGGCAGCAGCGGCGTCGCGAGCTGCAGCTTGTTCTGCACTTGCACCTGAGCGATGTCGGGATTGGTGCCCTGCTCGAAGTAGAGCGTGATGGTCATGCTGCCGTCGGCGTCGCTTTCCGACCCGAAATAGAGCAAGTGATCGATGCCGCTCATCTGCTGCTCGATGACCTGAGTGACGGCGCTTTGCACGGTGTCGGCCGAGGCGCCGGGATAGGTGACCTGAATGGAAATCGCGGGCGGCGCGATGCTCGGATATTGCGCGATGGGCAGAGTCGTGACGGCGAGTGCCCCCATCAACATGATGACGATGGCGAGTACCCAGGCAAAGACCGGACGGTCGATGAAGAAGTTGACCATGGCCGGACTACTTGGCGGGGGCCTGCGCGTTGGCGGCTTGTGGCGGCGCCGTCTTCTCATCCGCCGGCCGATACTCCTCGGGCACCACCTTGGTGCCGGGCTTCGCCAGCTGAATCCCCTCGACGACCACGCGATCCCCGGGTTTGAGCCCTGAGGTTACCAACCATTGGTCGCCGATGGCCCGATCGGTCGCGATGGTCCGCAGCTCGACGGTATTGTCCGCGCCCAGCACCAGCGCATTGGGTTGACCCTTTTGATCGTGACTGACGCCCTGTTGCGGCACCAGCACGGCACCCTGGCGCACGCCTTCCTGGATCTCTTCGCGCACGAACATGCCGGGGAGCAGCTGACGGTCCGGATTGGGCAGCAGCGCACGCAGTGTCACCGAGCCGGTGCCTTGGTCCACCGTCACTTCGGAGAACTCCAGTGTGCCGGGATGCGCGTAGTATGTGCCGTCTTCCAGCCGTACGCGCACCTGGGCCTTACCCTTCTCGTTTTGCTTGAGCAATCCCGCGGCGGCCTCGTGTTGCAAGCGCAGCAGGGTCGTGGTGGGTTGGGTCACGTCCACGTACACCGGGTCGAGCTGTTGCACGGTGGCAAGCGCGGTATCTTGATTGGCGGTGACCAGCGCCCCTTCCGTGACCAGCGAGCGGCCGATGCGCCCGGTGATCGGCGACAGCACCCGCGTGTAGATCAGATTGATGCGCGCCGTTTCCACTGCCGCCTGCGCCTGCAGGTGCGAGGCAATGGCATTATCATAGTCTTGCTTGCTCACGGCATTTGCTTCGGCCAGCGGCTTGTAGCGTTCCGCGAGTGAGCGCGCGGACGCATTTGCCGCGACCGCGCTGTCGTAACTGGCCTGATAAGGCGACGGGTCGATCTGGTAGAGCTGCTGCCCCGCCTTGACGTCGCCGCCCTCGACGAACAAACGTTTCTGAATGATGCCATAGACCTGCGGCCGCACGTCGGCGGTGCGATAGCCGTTCACGCGTCCGGGAAGCTCGGTGGTGATGGGCACCTCCTGAGCGCGCACCGTGACCACCGAGACTTTCGGCGGTGGCGGCGGCGCCGGCGGAGCCTTATGCCCACAGCCGCCCAGCAGCAGCATGCCTAAGGCGGCGAGGCGCAGCGCGCCGCCTGCGCCGAGGCGGTCGCCTATCAAGACGCACGACATGGAAACCATTAATTCAGGTACTTCTTGTGTTCGCGTGCCTGCGTGCAGGCGGTATCGCGCATGATTTTCTTCCAGATGTATACCTCGTCATATCGATGCTGGGACCTGCCCGGCTGTCGGATAATTCTGACACCGGCCTTCATCAGCCGGCATGGCTGTCTTACGCTAGTCGCCCTCTTGGCTCAAGGCTTGCGTTGGATTGACATGGCTTGTGCAAATCATGCGTGAGGTAAGACAACCCTCATCGCCAAGCCAATGATGCCCGATCGCAATTTTGTCCAAGCAAAGATAATTTAGTGCAAGCCTCTGCAGTTCTCGATCGGCAACATATGCCGGCGCTGCACCACCCCGCCGGATCGAGCGGAAGGATGTGGCGCGCCAAATTTACCAGCTATTCCTCGACCTTTAAGAGTATCAAAACCATGCATAAGTTAATTCTGAGTCTCTTTGCTATCGTCTTCGCGTCCGGTGTAGCGTCGGCGGCAGACGCTGGATCTTCGTCACCCGTCCCGGACAGCGCCATCCCATCTGCCTACGTGTGGCTCAGCGGCGGCGCTGTCGCCATCGGCATCGGCTACAGCTGGGGTCACGGCACTCTTTACTACAGCAAAAACCAAAAACAGTACAAGTTCAAACTCTCGGGCGTCTCGGTGGCTGATGTGGGCGCCGCCGGTATTACCGCCGAGGGTGAAGTCTATAATCTGAACTCTCCTGCGGATCTTAGCGGCAACTATTCGGCAGTCACTGCCGGCGTCACCATCATCGAGGGCGGCTCGGTCGCATACCTCAAGAATGAAAAGGGTGTCGTCATCAAGCTGCACTCACAGACCGGAGGCCTGCGATTCAACCTGTCGGCGGACGGGATGCGCATTACCCTGCAAGCATCCTAAGCAAGATCCTGGGTCCATGGACGGCGTCGTGAATGCACGAGCCGTCCATGCCCTGACTCAACGGTTCAGTCTTTCCAAATAGTCGCCGATACGATTTTCCGCATCGCCCGGTTTATGAAATCCGAGATCCATGAAGGCTTTGATTCTCGCCTGCGTTGCCGGGCGCCCCACGGAAGCGATACAGGCATCCCAACCCGCCGCCATTTCGACGTCCGGCGGCAGACTGGCGGCATTCACCAAGCGCTTGGTGTTCGAAATCGCCCATTTATCGAATGAACTGATGCGCGTCGCGAGCGCATCGACAAACGCATCCAGTTCCGCGTCCGGTAGCGACCGATTGACATAGCCGTAGGCTTCCGCCAGATCACCATGGATGTCCTCGGAACTCATGAGCACTTCCATCGCGCGCCCCCTGCCGATCAGCCGCGGCAGACGCGCCATCGGCCCACCGCCGGCAACCATGCCAACGCCAACCTCCCACTGCGACAGCAGTGCTCTTTCCCGACTCACAAAAGCCATGTCACTCGCCAACAGAAGTTCGCTGCCGTTGCCGGTGGCCCGTCCGCGAATTTTCGAAATTGACACGACCGGGGCACGCGTAATGCGCACGAGTATGTCGGGCCACGATTCCAATCCCGTCGGCCCCTGGGGCAGACTGGTCAGCTCCTCGAGTTTAACCGTGAAATCACTATGATTCAGAAAGAACCCTTCCACCGCGCTATCGAAAACCACCACCCTGAGCTGCTCGTCGCTCTCGATGGCCGTGACGATCTTCGCAAACTCCACCAAGAATTGAGGACCCATCAAATTCAAAGGCGGATTGTCGAATGTGACTCGCCAATACGCCGGTGAAACCTTGCTCACTCGTATCTGCCTTGCCGTCGTTGCCGGCGTTGATTTCATTGTCGCGCTCATCGAAGCCTCCTGTTGCACACACGTCGTAGGTACAGATTTTTGAGCGTGCGCGAAAATGTAGCTATTGCACGTTGGTATCGGATCGATCCACCAATACCATCGTGCAATCGAGCAATGCTGATTCCTGTGTTTACATTGAATACCAGAAAACACACCAGGAGATTTGCATGACCAGACCAGCCACATCGTTGGACCTTACCGACGCGCGCCGAATCATCGCAGCCGGTGAGCGCAAGGCCGTTGCAATGGGGGTCCCATACAACATCGCAGTGACCGACGCTGGCGGAGGCCTCATAGCTCATGTACGGATGGACGGCGCATGGCTCGGCAGCGTGGATATCGCCATCAACAAGGCATGGACTGCGCGAGCATTTGATGCCTCGACGGATGACTTATCGCGCATGACGCAAAGCGGACAGCAAGGCTTCGGGCTCAACACCACCAACGAGTCCAGAGTCGTCATCTTTGGGGGCGGAATTCCCATCAAGCGCGACGGCGCCGTAATCGGAGCTGTCGGCGCGAGCGGCGGCAGTGTCAAACAAGACATCGAGGTCGCCGCAGCAGCGGCCGCGGGTTTCAGCAACTAATACCGCGTTTCGCGGGTCGCCGCGCGGCTGTTGGCCGGCGGAGCGGAACGATCGACTTAGGACTCGCCAGCGAGTCCGTCAAGGACGTCTCGCACGCGCGTCGCAAGGTCCGACATGTTGAAGGGCTTGGTGATAAGTTGTACGCCCTGATCGAGCCGCCCGTGATGCACAATCGCATTGCGTGCGTATCCTGTCGTAAAGAGCACCTTCAGATCCGGTTTGGCGGCGCGCGCTTGGGCGGCGACCTGAGCGCCTGTCATCCCTCCAGGCAGCACGACGTCCGTGAACAGCAAATCCACCCGGAATTGGCGCTCCAGCAGCCGCATCGCGGAGGGGCCATCGTGGGCCTCAATAACCCGATAGCCGAGTTCCCGCAAAATCTCCACCGAGTAGGCCCGCACATCATCATCATCCTCAACGACCAGGATGGTCTCTTCGGATGCTGCCTCCGGAGCCGACGGTTGCTCATCCGGCGTATCGACGCGCGCGACGTCGTTCAAGCGCGGCAGATAGATCTTGACGCAGGTGCCTTGCCCGAGTTCGGAATAGATCTTGACGTGTCCGCCCGACTGTTTCACGAACCCGTAGACTTGGCTCAACCCAAGCCCTGTCCCCTCGCCCACCGGCTTGGTCGTATAGAAGGGTTCAAAGGCTCGCGAGACCGCGTCCTCGCTCATGCCGGTGCCGGTATCGGAAACTGAAATCGCCACGTACTGGCCGGGCAGCACTTCGGCGTGCATGACGGAGTAGGCGCGGTCGATATCCGCGTTCGCCGTTTCGATGGTCAAGCGGCCGCCTTGCGGCATCGCGTCGCGAGCGTTGAGCGCGAGGTTCAGTATCGCCGACTCGAGTTCTGTGGCATCCGCCTCGATGCGCCACAGTCCTGCACCCTGCACGGTGAGTACATCGGTGATTTCCCCGAGCGTTCGGTGCAAGAGGTCCGACATTCCTGACACCAGGGCATTGACGTCGGTCGGCTTTGGATTCAACGGCTGCCGCCGCGAGAATGCCAATAGCCGCTGGGTCAATGAGGCAGCGCGCCGCGCGCCGTTCGCCGCACTTTCCAACGCCCTGCTGATGCGCGGGGACGGATCCTGCAGGCCGCGCCGCGCGGTTTCAAGATTACCCATGATGATTTGCAGCAGGTTGTTGAAGTCGTGCGCCACCCCGCCGGTGAGTTGGCGGACCACCTCCCTTCTTTG
>Ga0210387_10003789_pt1 | contig 11621 bp, 7 predicted proteins | sample IncBWC7OmetaG_FD_160108 | JGI IMG/M metagenome (GOLD analysis project Ga0210387, IMG submission 160108) | Forest soil microbial communities from Barre Woods Harvard Forest LTER site, Petersham, Massachusetts, United States - Inc-BW-C-7-O ... | reverse complement strand
TTCGCTCTGCTCCGCCTGCGCCGCCACCAGCGAGCTGGAGCATGGCGATCCGGAGGCGCCGGTGGAGTTCTTCTGCGAGGTGGCCCATCTGCGCGCCCGCGTGGTCGGTTTCACGCCCCCCGCACACGGCCCCTGCGCGTTCTGCGAGGGCGGCGCCCACCACGAGCGCCTCCTGCGCGCGGTCGACAGCGTGCGGGCGGGCGAAGGGAAGGCGCTCCGGCCTGCTGCCAGGGCAAGCTCTCTCAAGGTCTTGAGCACTGCCTCGGCGTCGTCTTGTTCGAGCGGCGGGTGCGGCGCCTGTGGCGCCGCGGAAGGGACATAGGATCAACGGATGACCCCAGAGTCACCGCCCGACGACGGGCATGGGCGAAAGCCGTACGAGAAGCCGACGCTGTCGCAGGTGGCGTTGCGGCCCGAAGAAGCCGTCCTCGGCAACTGCAAGACGATGGGGGTGGCAGGACCGGCGGAGTCGGACTGCACCTCGCTCGGCGGCTGCATGACCTTCGGCTCATGAGCGGGGCCTTCGCGCTCGACATCGCAGGAATCAAGATTGCGCTCTCGTCCGGCGCGGACGATCTGCCGATCGCCGCCGCGGGTGCCGCCGCCAAGTTCGTCTCTGACACCGAGCGGCCGGAGGTGCGGATTCGGGCCGGCTGGGGCGACCCGCGCGAGCCCGACGCGGGCGACCTGTTGTTCGATTCGGGGAAGGGGCTCTGGCGCCTCTACCGCGGCGGCCTGGGCCTGCAGTTCGTGTTCACCTCGTCGCCCCTCGGGAGGCGCCCCTACCAGATGGCGTCGTTCAGCCCGGACTTCACCGAGGGGGAGGTCTCGGTCCGCCGGGAGGTCTTCGCTGGCCGGCTGCCGCTCTACCCGTTGCAGTATCCGCTCGACGAGCTGGTGATGGTGCACCTGCTGGCGCGCGGGCGCGGCGTCGCCATCCACGGCAGCGGCGTGGTCGACGCCGACGGGCGCGGGACGCTCTTCGCGGGACAGTCCGGCGCCGGCAAAACGACGATGGCCCGCCTCTGGCTCTCCGAGCCGGGCGTGAAGATCCTGAGCGACGAGCGGGTCGTCCTGCGCCAGGAAGGCGACGTCGTCTGGATGTACGGCACCCCCTGGCACGGGGACGGGCGCATCTCCAACCAGGGGCGCGCGCCGCTCGATCGGATCTGCTTTCTCCGCCACGCCCCGCGCAACCAGATGACGGCGGTGGCGGCCACCGAGTCGATCGCGCGCCTGTTCGCCTGCTGCTTTCCACCGTTCTACGATGCGGCCGGGCTGGACAACATGCTCGGCTCGCTGGAGCGCATCGCCGGCAGCTGCCGTTCGGTCGAGCTCGGCTTCGTCCCCGACGCGGCCGCGCCGGCCTTCGTTCGCAACAACTGAGCGTTCGGCGCGCGCAACAGCCGAGCGCTCGGCGCGCGCAACAACCGAGCGCTCGGCGCGCGTCACAACCGGGCGCGCGGCGCGCGTCCGATAAATGACAGCGCGCGTGTCAGATCTCCGTCGGAGATCGCGCTTTGCGATGGCGTGCTCTGCCTTAATTTCTCTGCGGAGGTTCCGATGTTTTGAGTTGTGAAGTCGAGCCTAGGGGGGCCCGATCTCCGACGAGGTACGTTCGCGTCCGTCGTTGAGGGGTTATTGGCCGAAGGGATCAGCGTACGCTTTCGCGCCGGCGGTCGCAGCATGACGCCGACGATCGAGGACGGCGAGGTTCTGATCGTTGCGCCGGTCTCGGCCCCCGACGTCGACGTCGCCGACGTCGTCTTCTGTCAGGTGGGATCGCGCTCGGTCGCGCACCGCGTTCTCTCCATCAAAAGAGACGCCCGGGCGACCCGGCTGACGTTGTGCGGAGACGCGGCGCTGGAGATCGATCGCCCGGCGACGGCCGAGCACGTCCGCGGCCGCGTGATCGCCATCGAGCGCGCCGGTCGGCGCCTCGACCTCGAAGTGGCGGCCGGCCTTCTCGGTCGCCTGGCCCTGGTCGCCGCGTTCAAGCTTCGCCGCTCGCTTCGCCGCTGGCGCGCCCGCGCCTGGTTGGGCTCGCTGGCGCCCGCCCGCGCTGTGGGCTGACCGCCTCCGATCGCCTCGCGCGGGCTAGAGCGTCGAGGCGAAGCCTGCGTCGGCGTTGCAGAGGAGCACTTCGACGACGCGGACCGTCTCCAGGGCGGCAACGAAGAACGGCGGGCTCGATCCCGCGCAGGCAAGGCCACCGTTCGGCGCCGCGATGACGTCGAGCGTGTAGGGCCCGCCGGCCGCGATGTCGTACAGGCTCAGGTTGACCTGCCCGGATGGACGACTGAGCTGCAAGGTCAACGATCTGGGGGCGCCCCCCTCGGACCGGAGCCGAATGGTCAAGGGACCGAGGCTCACGACCTGACCGGTCGAAGTGTCGATCGGCAGCCCTATGGTGAGCGAAATCTGGCCACTGTCCGAGACCGGCGGTGGCGAGGCATCGACGGCCTCCAGGGTGGTCGCGTCGTCGCCGAGAGACAATCCGAGCGGAGGGGGGCCTTGCACCGCGGCGTCGGCGGACCCCCGGCTCACCACCGAAGGGAGATCGCTCCCCAAGCATCCGCCGGCGGCCAGAAAACAGACGCTCGCGAACCACCAGAGAGCGGTCCGCCTCCCCGTGGCCTGGCCTGGGCGCATGCGCATCACGCGCGGAGCTTAGGGCTTTGCCGCCAAACGCGATCTGCCAACTCCGAAACCGTTCGTGCGAAGGGGGTGTCGGGTCTGTGACAAGCGGAACCAGCGGACCGCCGCGTTTCGATGGGCAGGCGGCGCGGGCCCCGAGCGGTGGCGCGACCGCGCCGCGGGCTGATTTCCGCCGGCCGGTGCTCTCCCGGTCGGCCAGGCTTCCGCGGGTGCGTGCGCCGAGTCTGGTCCTCGTGCTCGCAGCCGCGGCGTTCGCCGCACCGGCGGCCCGCGCCTGCGGCGTCTCGACGGCCGACGGGCTCTCGTCGTGCAGCCTCGAGGAGCACGAGGAGGAGACGCGGCCGCGCTGGCGGGCGGGCACCGCCGGTCTTTACACCTCGACGGCGATCAACTTTGGCGCCTTCCGCAGCGACGAGACGCGCGGCTCGGTCATCGCCTCGCTGGCCTATCAGCCGACGCGCCGTCTGACCTTCCAATTCGCCGCCGGCAGCACGGTCGGGGGACATCTCGACACGGCGGCCGGCGTCTACGACTTCTCGCCGGGGCCGACCGTGGCGATCGGCAGCTCGTACCGTTTGGTCCAGGGGACCAAGCCGTTCGTGATCCTGACCGCGAACCTCTCGTTTTCGAGCGCCAACACCCGGTTGAACGGAGCCGACACGGCCTCCAATCCCGAAGACCCCGAGGTCCGTTACGACGCCTTCGATCTTCGCGGCGGCGTCCTGGTGGGGACCACGCTCTGGCGCCTGCTCAGCCCCTACGCCGTGGTCCGTGCCTTCGGAGGCCCTGTCTATTGGCAGTACCAAGGGGCGAACGTCACCGGGACCGACGCGCATCACTATCAGGTGGGGGCGGGCCTCACGTTGGTCGTTGTCCACCGGGTGGACCTCTTCGTCGAAGCGATCCCGCTCGGGGAACGCTCGCTCGCCGCCGGCGCCGCCGTCGCCTTCTGACCCGGCCGCCTCAGGCCTCGGCGTGGGTGCCGAGCCGGCGCTCGAGACGGCGGGCCAGGCGGGTGAACGGATAGCCGAGCGCGAAGTAAAGGGCGGCGCAGAGCGCGCCGGGCACGATCCAGCCGCGGTTGTCGACAGCGGTGATGGTCATGCGTTTGGTCAGCTCGACGACGGTGAGGACCGAGACCAAGGAGCTGTCCTTGAGCAACGAGATGAAGTCGTTGGTCACCCCGGGGACGGCCAGGCGCAGGGCCTGCGGCAGGATGATCTGACGGAAGGCCGCCCGGCGCGGCGCGCCGATCGCCAGTGCCGCCTCCCACTGGGCGCGTGGCACCGAGGCGATCGCCGCGCGGTAGATCTCCGATTCGTACGCCGCGTAGTTCAGGCCCAGGCCCACGATGGCGGCGGTCCAGGGGCCGAGCGGCAGCACTCCGGCCAGACCGTAGTAGAGGAGATAGAGCTGCAGCAGCACCGGCGTGCCGCGCACGAGCTCGACATAGATCGTCGCCAGCGGGGCGAGTCGGGGACGTTCGAGGCGGACCAGCGCCAGCGCCAGGCCGAACGGCGCGGCCAGCCCCATCGCCGCCAGCGAGATGAGCAGCGTCACCAGCGCCCCTTGGCCGAAGAGGAGGATCTGGGAGGCGGTCAGCGGCAGAGCCGCCGGGGCGCCGGTGGTGCCGCCGGCGTCGAGGACGACGGGTGGAGCGGCGCCGCCCGAGGCCGCCAGCGCTTGCTCACGCTCGCCGTCGAGGCCCCAGCGGGCCAGCGTCTCTCGCCAGGCGCCCGAAGCGATCATCTCACCGAGCGCGCGATCGAGCGCCGCGCGAAGGTCCGCGTCGGCCGGGCGCAGCGCGATCGCGTAGCGCCCCTCGGCGACTTCGGCGACCGCCGCCAGCGTCGGATGCCGCCCGAGGTAGCGGGCGACGATGACGTCGTCGAGCAACACGGCGTCGGTCCGGCCGTGCTCGAGGTCGACGAACTGCTCGTCGACCCCTTCATAGGGGACGGCAACGGCGCCGCTGGCGCGCAGCAGGTCCCAGGCCTGCGTGTTGGCCAGCGTTCCCACCCGCAGCCCGCGCAGCGACGAAAGATCGCGCAGGCGGGGATCGGCGCGGCGGGCGACCAGCTGTTCCCCGAAGATGTAGTACGGGCGCGTGAAGCTGACCTGCGCCGCGCGCGCCGGTGTCACCTCGATCCCGTTGAGGGCGACGTCGAAGGTGCCCCGCTCGAGCGAGGGGATGAGCGTCGGCCAGTCGTTCTGGACCATCCGTGCCCGAACCCCGAGCGATCGCGCCAGCGCCTCGGCGAGATCGACCTCGAAACCGACGAGCGCGCCGCCGCGCGCCGGATCCTCGAAGGCGTAGGGCTCGCCCCCCTGTTCGTCGGCGCCCCAGAGCAGCTCGCCGCGCGCCGCGATCCGTGCCAGAGCTCGGCCATCCGTCCGGGGTTCGGCCGGCGCACAGGCCCCCACCGCCCAGACGAGCGCCACGGCGCCCGCGAGGGCGAACGCGGGCACCTGTCGCGATTCCGCTTTTCGTAACAGCTCGACCAGCGACGTTACGAGAGTTTCTTAGACGGGGGAACATTTTCCCGCGGAACCTCCCGGTTTTGGCGCCCCAGTGACCTGGCACGGGGGTTGAAGAGCAATGGCGACGACATGGACGAGAACTCGGGACATTCAGGACTCTCCGCCGCACGAGCGGCATGGTCGAAGGGGCGGCGCGGGGAGAACGGATCAGCGGTGGCGGCGGCGACGGGCGTCGGGGCGGTGGAGCTGAGCGGCGGGGAGTCCTGTGTGCCCCGGATCGGCGATCTGCCGATCCGGGCCATTCCGATCATCCCGGCCCATCTGTCGATGGCGGCGGCCCGGAAGATCGCGGATCTCAAGCGGGCGACCGTCCTCTTCGTGGAGCGCGACGGCCGATTGATGGGGGCGCTGGACGAGCACGCGCTGGTGGCGGCGCCCGACGAGGCCGAAGTGACTGCCTGTCTCCGATCGATCGAGCTGTGCCTCGGTCCGACGACGACGGCGGCGCGCGCGCAGGAGCTCTTCGTCCGGTCGCGGACGACGGCGTTGCCGGTCGCGGCGGGTGCGTTCCTGCTGGGCGCCGTTTTTCGGACCGACGTCGAACGGGCTTTGCGAAGCCGCCGCGCCCCGAAGCGCCGCGAGCGCGACAGCTCGATTCGCGCCACGGCCTGACGCTGCGTGAGTCGCGCTTCCCTCGAAAGCGCAAGAGGCTGGTTCGAGAATTTCGTCGCGGTTTTGTACAACACGCTTGACGTTTTTCTTCGGAGGTGATCGGTAGGTCGTCAATGCTACGCTCACGGTTCTTAGACCCTAGGAGCGAGCGATCATGTCGTACACGACCGAGAATCAGACTGAGACGGACCGCTCCGATGTCGTGGATCCAGGACCGCCTGGATCCACGCCCGGGAACGGCGACTCCGCGCCGAACAAATCGTTCGCCCAGGAGCTCTTGGCGGCGCTGCTTCGCTACCGCGACGGCGACTTCAGCGCCCGCCTACCGTCCGACGTGCTCGGCGTCGAGGGGAAGATCGCCGACGTCTTCAACGGGATCCTGGCCGTCAGCGCGCGACGCACCTCGGAGACCGTCCGTGTCTGCCGCGAAGTCGGCAAGAAGGGGAAGCTGAAGGAGCGGATGCAGGTCCCGGGGGCGGTGGGCGGATGGGCGGACGACATCAGCGCGCTCAACACGCTCATCGACGATCTCGTCTGGCCGACCACCGAGGTGACGCGCGCCGTGGGCGCGGTGGCCAAGGGCGATCTGTCGCAGGCGATGGCGCTCGACGTCGACGGCCGGCCGCTGGAGGGGGAGTTCCTGCGCTCGGCGCGTCTGGTGAACAAGATGATCGACCAGCTCTCGGTCTTCTCGTCGGAGGTGACCCGGGTGGCGCGTGAGGTCGGCACCGAAGGGAAGCTGGGCGGCCAGGCGCAGGTCAAGGGGGTCTCGGGCGTCTGGAAGGATCTGACCGAGTCGGTCAACCAGATGGCCGGAAACCTGACCGCGCAGGTCCGCAGCATCGCCGACGTGACCATCGCCGTCGCCAGCGGCGATCTCTCGAAGAAGATCACCGTCGACGTGCGCGGCGAGATCCTGCAGCTGAAGGAGGCCATCAACACCATGGTCGATCAGCTGCGCGCCTTCGCCTCGGAGGTGACGCGCGTGGCGCGCGAGGTCGGCACCGAAGGGAAGCTGGGCGGTCAGGCGGTCGTCCCGGGCGCCGCCGGCACCTGGAAGGATCTCACCGACAACGTGAACGCCATGGCCTCCAACCTGACCGGTCAGGTGCGCAACATCGCCGAGGTGACCACGGCCGTCGCGCGCGGCGACTTGTCGCGCAAGATCACGGTCGACGTCAAAGGGGAGATCCTGGAGCTGAAGAACACCATCAACACGATGGTCGATCAGCTGAACGGGTTCGCCTCCGAGGTGAGCCGCGTGGCGCGCGAGGTCGGCACCGAAGGGAAGCTGGGCGGGCAGGCGCAGGTGCCGGGGGTGGCCGGCACCTGGAAGGATCTCACCGACAACGTGAACTCGATGGCGTCGAACCTGACCAACCAGGTGCGCAACATCGCCGAGGTGACGACCGCGGTCGCGCGCGGCGATCTGTCGCGCAAGATCACCGTCGACGTCCGGGGCGAGATCTCCGAGCTGAAGAACACCATCAACACGATGGTCGATCAGCTGAACGGGTTTGCCTCCGAGGTGAGCCGGGTGGCGCGCGAGGTCGGCACGGAGGGGAAGCTGGGCGGACAGGCGCAGGTGCCCGGCGTGGCCGGCGTCTGGAAGGACCTGACCGACAACGTGAACTCGATGGCCTCGAACCTGACCAACCAGGTGCGCAACATCGCGGAGGTGACGACAGCGGTCGCGCGCGGCGATCTGTCGCGCAAGATCACGGTCGACGTCAAGGGGGAGATCCTGGAGCTGAAGAACACCATCAACACGATGGTCGATCAGCTGAACGCCTTCGCCTCCGAGGTGACGCGGGTGGCGCGCGAGGTCGGCAGCGACGGCAAGCTGGGCGGGCAGGCGGCCGTCCCCGGCGTGGCCGGGACCTGGAAGGATCTGACCGACAACGTGAACGCCATGGCCTCCAACCTGACCGGCCAGGTGCGCAACATCGCCGACGTGGCGACGGCCATCGCCAACGGCGATCTGTCGCGCAAGATCACGGTCGACGTCAAAGGGGAGATCCTGGAGCTGAAGAACACCATCAACACGATGGTCGATCAGCTGAACGCCTTCGCCTCCGAGGTGACGCGGGTGGCGCGCGAGGTCGGCAGCGACGGCAAGCTGGGCGGTCAGGCCGAGGTCGAGGGGGTGGCCGGCGTCTGGAAGAACCTCACCGACAACGTGAACTCGATGGCCTCCAACCTGACCGGGCAGGTGCGCAACATCGCCGAGGTGGCCACCGCGGTCGCGCGCGGTGATCTGTCGCGCAAGATCACCGTCGACGTCCGGGGTGAGATCCTGCAGCTGAAGAACACCATCAACACGATGGTCGATCAGCTCAACGGCTTCGCCTCGGAGGTGAGCCGCGTCGCGCGCGAGGTGGGGACGGAAGGGAAGCTGGGTGGCCAGGCGCAGGTCCCCGGCGTGGCCGGCGTCTGGAAGGACCTGACCGACAACGTGAACTCGATGGCCTCCAACCTGACGGGGCAGGTGCGCAACATCGCCGAGGTGACCACGGCGGTCGCGCGCGGGGACCTGTCGCGCAAGATCACCGTCGACGTCAAGGGGGAGATCCTGGAGCTGAAGAACACCATCAACACGATGGTCGACCAGCTCAACGGGTTCGCCTCCGAGGTGAGCCGGGTGGCGCGCGAGGTCGGGACCGAAGGGAAGCTGGGCGGGCAGGCGCAGGTGCTGGGCGTCGGCGGCGTCTGGAAGGATCTGACCGACAACGTCAACTCGATGGCCTCCAACCTGACCAACCAGGTGCGGAATATTGCCGACGTGACCATCGCCGTCGCCAAGGGCGATCTGTCACGCAAGATCACCGTCGACGTGCGCGGCGAGATCCTGCAGCTCAAGGACACCATCAACACCATGGTCGACCAGCTGAACGCCTTCGCCTCGGAGGTGAGCCGCGTGGCGCGCGAGGTCGGCACGGAAGGGAAGCTGGGCGGCCAGGCCCAGGTCCCCGGCGTGGCCGGCGTCTGGAAGGACCTGACCGACAACGTCAACTCGATGGCGTCGAACCTGACCGGGCAGGTGCGCAACATCGCGGAGGTGACCACGGCGGTCGCGCGCGGAGATCTCTCGCGCAAGATCACGGTCGACGTCAAAGGGGAGATCCTGGAGCTGAAGAACACCATCAACACGATGGTCGATCAGCTGCGCGCCTTCGCCTCCGAGGTGACGCGCGTGGCGCGCGAGGTCGGGACGGAAGGGAAGCTGGGCGGGCAGGCCGACGTCCCCGGCGTGGCCGGGACCTGGAAGGATCTGACCGACTCGGTCAACGTCATGGGCGCCAACCTGACCAACCAGGTGCGCGGCATCGTCAAAGTGGTGACCGCCGTCGCCAACGGGAACCTCCGCCAGAAGCTGACCGTCGAGGCCAAGGGGGAGGTGGCGGCGCTGGCCGAGACGATCAACAACATGACCGACACCTTGGCGACCTTCGCCGAGCAGGTGACCAACGTCGCGCGCGAGGTCGGCGTCGAGGGGCGCCTGGGCGGGCAGGCCAACGTCCCGGGGGCCTCAGGGACCTGGAAGGATCTGACCGGCAACGTGAACCTGCTGGCGGCCAACCTGACCACCCAGGTGCGCGCCATCGCCGAGGTCGCCACCGCGGTCACCAAGGGGGACCTGACCCGCTCGATCCAGGTCGACGCGCGCGGCGAGGTGGCCGAGCTCAAGGACAACATCAACACCATGATCGACAACCTGCGGGCGACCACCGATCGCAACCAGGAGCAGGACTGGCTGAAGACCAACCTGGCCAAGTTCACCAGCATGCTGCAGGGGCAGCGGGACCTGGTCACCGTCGGCAGGACGCTGCTCTCCGAGCTGTCGCCGCTGGTCGAGGCCCAGCAGGGCGTCATCTACCAGATGGAGCGCAACGAGCCCGGCGAGGTGGGCGAGACCGACGAGCCGCGCAAGCTGCAGCTCCTGGCCGGGTATGCGCAGCGGGAGGATCAGCCGGAGCGGATCACCCCCGGCGTCGGTCTGGTCGGACAGGCCGCGGCGGAGAAGCAGCGCATCCTGCTCAACGACGTGCCGCCCAACTACACGCAGATCCACTCCAGCCTGGGGACGGCGCCGCCCAAGAGCATCCTGGTGCTCCCCGTTCTCTTCGAGGGGGAGACGATGGCGGTCATCGAGCTGGCGGCGCTGCGCCCGTTCACCAACACCCACCTGGCGTTCCTCGACCAGCTGACCCAGTCGATCGGCGTCGTCCTCAACACCATCGAGGCGACGATGCGCACCGAGAACCTGCTGATCCAGTCGCAGCAGCTGACCACCGAGCTGCAGACGCGGCAGATCGAGCTTCAGCGCACCAACGAGGAGCTGGCCTCCAAGGCCAAGCAGCTGGCCGAGCAGAACGAGGAGGTCGAGCGGAAGAACAAGGAGGTCGAGCAGGCGCGGCGCGCGCTTGAAGAAAAGGCGGCCGAGCTGGCACTCACCAGCAAGTACAAGTCGGAGTTTCTGGCCAACATGTCGCACGAGCTGCGCACGCCGCTCAACTCGATCCTCATCCTCGGACAGCAGCTGGCCGAGAACGTGGGCGGCAACCTGACCGTCAAGCAGACCGACTTCGCCAAGAACATCCACTCGGCAGGAACCGATCTGCTGACCCTCATCAACGACATCCTCGATCTCTCGAAGATTGAATCGGGGACGGTCACCGTCGAGCCCGAGCAGATCACCTTCAACTCCCTGCGGGAGAGCGTCCACCGCACCTTCCATCACATCGCGGAGACCAAGACGCTCGGCTTCAACGTCGACATCGACCCGGCGCTGCCGCGGGTCCTCATGAGCGACTCCAAGCGCCTGCAGCAGATCCTCAAGAACCTGCTGTCGAACGCCTTCAAGTTCACGGCGCAGGGCTCGGTGGCGATGAGCGTGCGCCACGTGACCTCCGGCTGGACACCCGACCACCCGGTCCTCTCCTCGGCGGGCGTGGCAGTCGCCTTCGTCGTCACCGACACGGGGATCGGGATCGCGCCCGAAAAGCAGCGGCTCATCTTCGAAGCGTTCCAGCAGGCTGACGCCGGGACCAGCCGCAAGTACGGCGGCACGGGGCTGGGGCTGGCCATCAGCCGCGAGCTGGCCAACCTCCTCGGCGGCGAAATCCGTCTCACCAGTCAGCCGGGCGAGGGGAGCATCTTCACGCTCTACCTGCCGCTCACCTACACGGGGCCGGCGCGCGGTCTCACCACCGCGACGTCCACCACGGCGCAGGCCCCCATCCCGATGCTTTCGGTGGTGAAGCCCGACGAGAGCGTCCTCGACGACCGCGAGGAGATCCGGGAGGGGGACTCCGTTCTCCTGGTCGTGGAGGACGATCCGCACTACGCGCGGATCCTGCTGGGGATCGCGCGCGGCAAGGGGTTCAAGGGGATCGTCGCCCAGCGCGGGCAGTTGGCGCTCTCCTTGGCGCGCGAATACCGCCCCACGGCCATCACGCTCGACGTCTTCCTGCCCGACATGCTGGGGTGGACGGTGCTCAGCAACCTGAAGCTCGATCCCGCCACGCGGCACATCCCGGTCCAGATGCTCTCCGTCGAGGAGGAGCGGCAGCATGGCCTGTCGCACGGGGCGTTCTCCTACCTGGCGAAGCCGGCCACCACCGATGAGCTGGAGGGGGCCATGGACCGCCTCAAGCTCTATCTGGCGCCCCACACCAAGCGCCTCCTGGTGATCGAGGACAACGACCGCGAGCGGGCCAGCATCGTCGAGCTGCTCTCCCACGACGACATCGAGATCGAGAGCGCCGGGACCGGCGCCGAAGCGCTGGCGCGCCTGCGCCAGCGGGCCT
>Ga0210387_10003787_pt1 | contig 11624 bp, 6 predicted proteins | sample IncBWC7OmetaG_FD_160108 | JGI IMG/M metagenome (GOLD analysis project Ga0210387, IMG submission 160108) | Forest soil microbial communities from Barre Woods Harvard Forest LTER site, Petersham, Massachusetts, United States - Inc-BW-C-7-O ... | reverse complement strand
ACATTCGGAGCCAGTGCCAGTGGGGCCATGACCGACCACTATCTGAATCCCGTGGTCCCGCAAAACTATTCGAATACCGGCACTCTAGGCGTCTTTTCGATCAACTACGAGCGCGACTTAACGCCGAAAGACCGCTTGCGATTCATCGTTTCTCATGAGCTCTCGCGCTACGACATCCCCAACGAACAGGTGCAGCAAGCCGCGGGCCAGCGCCAAGCGGCCGACAACATTGAGACGGTGGGAATTGCCTCCTATGAACATACTTTTTCCTCCAATGCGGTGGCCGACTTTCGAACCATGGTCCGCGAAAACGCCAACGATTTCAACTCCAACGAACAGTCGACTCCCATCGAAGTCTTTCAGCACAACTGGTTTCGCGAAGCGTATTTCAAGGGAACGGCAACCATCAATCACGGCCGGAACGAATGGAAGTTCGGGGTCGAATCGGACAATACGTTTGTGAATGAAAACTTCCGCTACCACATTACGGACCCGAGTCAATTCGACCCCGATACTCCGAGTGACTTCAACTTCTTCGGAAACCGGCCGGACCTCGAGCAATCCGCATTCGTGCAGGACCAGATTCACCTGCGCAACTGGACCATCAACGCCGGGCTGCGCTGGGACCACTATCAACTATTACTGAACCGGCAAGCGGTCGACCCGCGCGTTGCAATTTCTCGCTACTTTCCCTCCGCTAGTCTACTGTTGCATTTCTCCTATGACCGGGTTTTTCAGACCCCGTCCCTCGAGAACATCCTTCTATCGAATTCAGCCGCAATTCAATCCCTAGACGCAACGAACTTTCTCCGCTTAGCGGTGGAACCTTCGGAAGGAAACTACTACGAAGCGGGCTTAACCAAAACGTTCGTCGCAAAGGTCAAACTGGATGCCAACTATTTCCGCCGCCTGGTAGCTAACTATGCCGATGACGATCAGATCAATAACACCACCATTAGTTTCCCCATAGCATTTCGGAAATCCATCATCTATGGTGCCGAGGCCAAACTTGAGGTTCCCGACTGGTATCATTTCTCGGGCTTTTTGAGCTACTCCTATACCGTCGGCAACGCCTGGTTCCCGGTCACAGGCGGCCTCTTCCTGGGCGACGCCGCCGCGCTGGCCCAGACGGCAGGCCATTTCCCCGATTCTCAGGATCAGCGCAACACAGTTCGTGGACGTGTTCGTTACCAGGTGGCGCCACGTTTGTGGATCGCAGGCGGAATTCAATACGACACTGGGCTTCCCTTTGAGTTCGATGGCAACCCAACCACGGTTTTCGCTCAATACGGCCAGCAGGTGTTGAATCGAATTAACTTCAACCGCGGACGCATTGATCCTGCTTTTCAGGTCAGTGCCTCGGCAGGTGCCGACATTTACAAGTCCGACCGCATGAACATGCGGTTTCAGATCGACGGACAGAACCTTACCAACGTTCTCGACGTGATCGACTTCGGCGGTCTCTTCTCCGGAAATGCCATCGGTCCGTCGCGGAGCTATGCCATGCGCCTGACAACCAACTTTTAGAGTTGAACCGCTGGGAAATCTAGAAAGTGAATTGTGCTGAAAACTGCAACCCCCGGGGCAGACCTAGGCGCCTGCTGGGGGCTCGATTCCCCTATCGACCAGCGGCAGCATTACCGTAAACACCGCGCCGCCGCCCGGCCCGGACGCTGCTTCCACGTTTCCATTGTGTTCTCGCATAATTGCCTTGCAGATGCTCAGACCCAGGCCTGTGCCCCGACCGGGACGTTTGGTGGTATAGAAGGGATCGAAAATGTTGGGCAGGATGTCCGGCGGAATTCCTGGCCCATCGTCCTGAAAGATCGCGGCGACCGACTTTTCGCGCTTCTCCAGCCGGATCCGTAGCGTGCCGCTATCGCGCGCTTCGCGCATCGCCTGCTCTGAGTTCAGGATCAGATTCAGAAACACCTGCATGAGTTGGTGAGCGTCCCCGGTCACAGAAGGAATGGAACTCTCATGCAGAAAATCCACCGTGATATTGCTCTTTCGCAAAGAGTACGCATGCAGGTGCAATGTCCTCTGCACCAGTTCGCCGAGGTCGATCGGGCCCTTGCCGGGCGCGGGTGGCCGGGCAAAGTACATCAGATTCTGTACAATTTCTACCGCGCGCCGTGCCTGCTGCTGCAACATCTCCAGTTGCTTGCGGGACACTTCCGCCCCTTCTGAATCCTGTAGGAGTTCGCTCATTCCCAGAATGCCGGTGAGTGGATTATTCAGCTCATGGGCAAATCCTCCAATCATCTGGCCCATGGCGGCGAGGCGTTCGCTCTGGATGATCTGCTGCTCCAGTTTCTTCTCTACCGTGATGTCGCGTACCGAAACGATCACGCCGCTTACTTTGCTTTCCGCATCGAACAGCGGGCTGGCCGAGGCGCGCATGGTCCGCCAGCTTCCATCGCGGTGGCGGGCACCACACTCGCACGTTCCAAACTGCTGCCGGCCGGCTATCAGGTTGCGAACCAGCGCCAGCAGCTCGGCGGAGTAGTCTTGCCCCGCCTCGATCTTCTTCTTCAACAGCTCGTCCGGCATGTAGCCCAGCAAATCGTGGACACGCGAACTCACAAAGCTGTAGCGCTCATCGAGATCGATCACCAGAATCAAATCGGGGAAGCTTTCGAGTAACTCACGCTGAAACGCCTCCTGACGGCGAAGCACTTTCTCCATTTCGCGCCGCTCCGTAACGTCCACCAGCGTGCCCTGATAGCGAACGATTTTGCCCGACGCGTCCCATACCGCGCGCGAAGTATCCAAAAACGTGCCGGGGCGTCCATTCTTGCGGCGCAGAGCAATTTCGCGAGTGCGCACGCCGCCCTGATCGTCAGCGCTCCGTCCCAGCACCGGGTTTTGATTGGGCTCCGAGTTCAACCCCTTGGGATCGAGGGCAACTAATTCCTCCTTGCTCTCATATCCCAGAACCCGTACCAGGGCCGCGTTCCCGTCGAGGATCTTCCCTTCCGGGGTGCTGAAGTAAACGCCCTCTTGCAGAGTCTCGAACAGCTCAGTGAATCGGCGCTCCTTTTCGTGCTCCTCAGTCACGTCGCGAGCCAGCGTGCTCACTCCTACAACCTCGCCACCTTTCACGATGGCGTTCACCACACAATCGAAATAGTGCGTCCGTGCGTTCGACTTCGGACGCACCTGCACCGTCCCCGACCAGCGCTTGGTCTCAAGAAAACGCGCCAGACCATGCTCCACAGCCTCGCGTTTGGGCTCGTCCAGAAACTCGTCCAGCTGGTGGCCTACGACTTCGGTATAAGGAATGCCCAGCAGTTCCGCCATGCGTCGGTTCACGGTGCGCAGCTTGCCGTCCAGCGAGATGGCAAAAGCTACATCGTCGATGGAGTCGATGAGCTCTTTGAAACTGCGTTGTGAGCGCGCAATTAACTGCCCCAGTTGATCGAGTTGCTGTTCGCTCGGCGTACTGACGCGCTCTTGCAAGTCCCGCACCAGAGCCTTGAGTTCGGTGACCCGCTTGCGCCGGCCATAGGCAAAACCCGCGAATGCAATGGCGACGCACAACAGGCCAATCGACAGCAAACCCAGGTGGTAGGGGAGATTCTGCAGGCGTTCCCACGACTCAGCCGCTAGCGCGGTGGCCATCAGCACCAGAAATAGCAATGCAGTGCGCCACAGCCAGTTCTCTTCCTTTTCCAAGTGGCTGGGAGTGCGGGCCGGTCCCGGATGTTTCTCTTCCTCTGCCATAAGTTGCGAACGCTCTGACTAGGGCGAGCAGCACCTGGGAGCTGGAGTCGTTAGCCGAATCCTAGTTCACCCGGGAGGCGCAAACAATGGAAGGGGTAGTGGAAAGTTTGGTTCACACATAGCCACTGGTCACTTGTCACGGATTGATAGTGACCGCTGTCACCCTTGGTTCATGGCGGAAGGGGTTAGGTTCAAGGTTTCGGCACGCGGGCGGAGCCTGTAACTTGCGGCCGAGGTTTTCCTCTCAACATAACACTATGCTCTACAAGACCATGAGCGCCGCGGTGTACGGCATCGACGCCAACATCATTGAAGTCGAGGTCGATATCTCCGGCATCAAGACCATGGAAGACCAGTTCCATACTGTCGGCCTGCCCGACGCCGCGGTTCGTGAGAGCCGCGACCGCGTGCGCTCGGCACTCCGCAATTGCGGCTACGATATTCCGTCGACCCATATCACCGTCAACCTGGCACCCGCGGACATCAAGAAGGAAGGCTCGGGCTTCGACCTGCCGATGGCCCTAGGCATCGTGGGTGCTTATGGAGGGCTAAATAAGAAGGAAGTCCCTGACTGCCTGTTTGTTGGCGAGTTGTCACTCGACGGCGGCGTTCGCGGCGTCCGCGGTGCGCTGCCCATTGCCATTGAGGCCCGAGGTCGCAAGATTCCGCGTCTCGTAGTCCCCGAACTCAACGCCCGGGAAGCGGCAATGGTCAGCGGAGTCGACGTTTATCCCGTGAAGTCGTTGCTCGACGTGATCCGCTTCGTAAACACCGGCAACGGCATCCTCCCGCTCAAGGTGGATGGCCAAACCCTGCTCAGCGAAGCCGCCCACTACACCGTCGACTTCAAAGACGTTCGCGGCCAACAAACTGCCAAGCGCGCGCTGGAAGTGGCCTGCGCCGGCGGCCACAACCTTTTAATGATCGGGCCGCCGGGGTCGGGCAAGACCATGCTCGCGAAACGCATGCCCACCATCCTGCCTCCATTTACATTTGAAGAAGCCCTGGAGACGACCAAGATTCACAGCGTAGCTGGGGTACTCGATGCCGGGGCCGGCCTGGTCGGAGTCCGCCCCTTCCGCTCGCCTCACCACACGATTTCAGATGCTGGACTGATCGGCGGCGGCGCCGTGCCCCGTCCCGGCGAAGTCTCCTTGTCACATAACGGCATCTTGTTTCTCGACGAACTGCCGGAGTTTCCCCGCAACGTCCTCGAAGTGATGCGGCAGCCGCTCGAGGATGGCAACGTCTGCATCGCCCGCGCCGCCATGTCTCTGACATTTCCCGCGCGCTTCATGCTGGTCGCGGCCATGAATCCCTGTCCCTGTGGCTACTTCAATGACCGCACGCGGGATTGCAGATGCACTCAACCCATCATTCAGCGCTACATGTCGAAAATCTCCGGACCGCTGCTCGACCGCATTGACATTCACATCGACGTGCCCGCGGTGAACTACAAGGAAATCCGCTCAAAATCTGAACCGGAGAACTCAGCTACAGTCCGTGCGCGCGTGATCCGGGCGCGGGAAACCCAGCTGCAACGGTTTTCTGTCACGCCCCGCGACCAGCTCTACTGCAACGCGCAAATGGCGCCCCGCCACATTCGTACTTTCTGCGAACTCTCAGCCGACTGTGAGCGCCTGCTGGAGCGTGCCATGTTGCAGCAAAGCCTCACCGCCCGCGCCCACGACCGCATCCTGAAAGTAGCCCGAACTATTGCCGACCTCGAAGGAGTTCCCGGCCTCGAGCCCAAACACATCGCCGAGGCCATTCAGTACCGCACGTTGGATCGAACGTTCTGGGCGTGAAGTTCGTGATCCGAAAGGGAAGCTGCGGAGCAGCGCAAGAATAAAGCCCACGCCGTAAGGCGTGGGTAGGAAGCGACATGAAGTAGAAGCCCCGGAGGGGAGTAAGACCATGGGCCACACCTCCACAAATCTCCTCGTCCATCTAATCTTCAGCACAAAACAACGCGCCCCCTACATCACCATCGAAATCGAGTCCGATCTCCACGCCTACCTAGGCGGAATCATCCGCGAAATTAGAGGTGTTGCTCTCGCAATCAACGGAACCACCGACCACGTGCACATCCTGACCCGTGTTCCAGCCAAACGCTCCACAGCCGATCTGGTGTGCCTCACCAAAACCAACTCATCCCGCTGGGTCCACGAACGCTGGTCGGAACACCGAGAGTTCGCCTGGCAAACCGGCTACGGAGCATTCTCAGTCAGCGAGTCCGGGGTAGGAGCCGTGAAGGATTACATCTCACATCAGAAAGTGCATCACAAGCAACGTTCGTTTCAAGAAGAGTTTCTAACGTTCCTCCGCAAGAACAAAATTGCATTTGACGAGCGCTATCTCTGGGATTGATTTTCTTACGCCCCTCCGGGGCTTGCTGATTCGTTTGGACCTGCCCACGGCTTACGCCGTGGGCTTTATTCTGAGCCGCTCCGCGGCTTTGATCAGACTGGGCCTGGATCTGTGTAGACGAACGAAGCTGCGAACGTTCTGGGCCTAGCCAGGCCTATTGAGGCACGGGCGTTCTCGCCCGTGCCGGACGATCCCAATCCCAAAACGGTCCCACTAACCTCGCTTTGCTTTTCTCTCTCCATCTGCCAAACTGACTCATACCCTATGGGCCGTATTCATATTCTTTCCGAAGCTGTTGCCAACAAGATCGCCGCCGGAGAGGTCGTGGAGCGTCCTGCCTCGGTGGTCAAGGAACTGCTGGAGAATGCGCTGGACGCCGGTTCCACTCGCATCAAGATTCAGGTCGAGGCCGGGGGCAAGAAGCTGATCCAAATCACCGACAACGGTTGTGGCATGGTCCGCGACGATGCTCTGCTGGCCTTCGAACGTCACGCCACCTCGAAGATCAAGAATGCCGAAGACCTGCTCAGCGTCGCGACGCTGGGTTTTCGCGGCGAGGCTTTGCCTTCGATCGCCTCCGTTTGCCGCCTGCGCCTGGAAACGCGTGCCGCGGATGAGGACTCAGGGACAGTCATCGAAATCAACGGGGGCAAGATTTTCAGAGTGGAGGAAGCCGGGCTCCCGGCGGGAACCTCGATCACCATCCGAGATCTCTTCTTCAATACTCCAGCGCGCAAGAAGTTTCTGAAGGCGGAGTCCACCGAGCTTTCTCACATCGCGTCGCTGGTGACGCATTATGCGTTGGCCCATCCCGACAAGCATTTCGAACTGCACTCGGCCACTAATGCCGTACTAGTAGCGTCTCCGGTCGCTGGGCACAGCGAGCGCGTGTATCAAATCTTCGGGCGAGAAGTGCTGGAACAACTGATTCCCGTGGCAGCCATGCAGCCGCTGGAGCGGATCGGACTGCCCCAGCCGCCGCCCTGGAGAAGAACCGAAGACGACGAGAATCAAGCTCCGGCAGAGCCAGGCGAGTTGCGAGTGCATGGATTCGTTTCCAAGCCTGAAATCCAGAAGCTCAACCGCAATTCGATCTACATCTTCGTGAACGGCCGTCTGATCAAAGATCGCCTAATCCAGCACGCTATTACCGAGGCTTACCGCAACATCCTTCCACCGACGGTGTATCCGGTGGTTCTGTTGTTTCTCGAAATGCCCAGCGGTGAAGTGGACGTAAACGTTCATCCCTCGAAGACCGAAGTCCGCTTTCGCCAGCAAAGCGTCACCCATGATTTCGTGCGGGACTCGGTTCGCGTGGCGCTGATGAAAGCCCGTCCGGTGCCGCAGTTTGTCACCGAGATCAGCGCTCACCCTACCGCGCCGCAATCGCTGACGCCTGGCGCTCGTTTCGCAAGCGCAGCCTCGGCCGCGCAATGGCCCGCACCTTATGCCTCCGCTGAAGCGCAGAGTTTCAGCCTGCAAGCTCCAATTCCTCCGCCGGTGAGTGGGCGATTCGCCTTCGGCATGGATGGCATCGCCATCGACGGAAACGCTGCGCTCTCGCTGGCACGCGGCCCCCAGATCGTTCCCGAGGTCAGCAAGAGTGACGGTTGCACTCCGCCGGTTGCGGACGAACCCGAAGCGCCCAGTGACCTGGCCCCAGCACTGGCTTCGTTGAAACCGCTCGGCCAGATTCGCGAGTCGTTCATTCTGGCTGTAAATCATGAAGGGCTTTGGATCGTGGACCAGCACGTGGCTCACGAACGCGTCCTCTTTGAAAAGATCCTGAAGCAACGAGCGGCATTGAGAGTCGAAAGCCAGCGCTTGCTGATGCCGGTGGTGATGGAACTGACTCCCGCTCAGCAGGCGGTGTTTACTGAGATTTGTGAAGAGCTCAACCAGAACGGTTTCGAGGCGGAGCCCTTTGGCACACGCAGCTTTGCGGTGAAAGTGGCTCCCGCCGGAGTCGACGCCACCCAGATTGAACACATGCTGCACGAACTGCTCGAACAGTTCGCCCGGGAGGATCAGGCGCTGAACATGGAGAAAGTGCGCACTCGCGTTGCCGCCTCCATAGCTTGCCACGCGGCCATCAAAGTGAATATGCCACTCGAGCAAAATAAGATGGAGTGGCTGCTGGCGGAACTGGCGAAAACCGAGTGTCCCATGTCCTGTCCACACGGCCGCCCCGTAGTTCTGCGATACTCAATGAAGGACATTCAGAAGGCGTTTAAGAGAATCTGAAAAGAAGCATTCAGCACACAGCATTCAGCATTCAGCAAAAAGGGGCATTGCCGAATCGTTGGAGACTGAGGACTGAATGCTGAGTGCTGAATGCTGAATGCTATGTTCGATCTCGACCAACTCCGGCGCTCCAAGTGGCACCTCGACCGGCATCCCGTCCGCACCCTCGACGAGGCCCGCGAATTCATCGAGTCGGTCGGGTTCTGCCAGATGTATCCCCTGAAGACCCCGGTTCTAGCCCCCACGTTTATTGGGGCGTGGGTTGGCTCGGATGAGCACTTGCCCACCTGGCAACACGCCTATTCCGATCCGCGCGCCCACGAGGCCACCGACTTGATGGTGCGTCTGCTGCGTGAGCGTGCCGCTTACGAAGCCAATCTATTCGATGACAACAGCGGCTTGCTGGTGGCGGCTTCGGTTTTTCCCTATTTCTACGCGCTGGTGGGGGATCGCAATCCGAAACAGATTCCCCTGGCCGGCGCGCGCTCCGAGTATTCGCAACTGGTCTGCGACGCATTCGAAGTCGTTCGTCGCGATGGTCCCATCTCCAAACAGAAATTGCTCGAAGCCGTGGGAGGGGGTACCTCCGCCCCGGCGCTCGACAAGTCGCTGGCGGAACTCTGGTCGCGGCTGCGCATCACGCGAGTGGACTACAAGCCCGGAGAGGGTGCCGTCTGGGATGTTCTCTACCGCTGGTCGCCGGATGCCGTCCGCGAAGGGATTTCGCTTTCCGTAGCGGAAGCGCTTTCCGCTCTGATTTCGAAATATCTCGATTGCGTGGTCGCAGCCGACCACCAGGAACTGGAAACCTTTTTCGGTAATTTCGTTCCCCGTTCGCGAATAAAGGAAGCCGTAAACACCCTGCTGGCTGCGCGGGAACTGAGTTTTGTGCACGTGGGAAATCGATCCCTGATCCAGATTACGCCGGAGAAAATACCGGCGGTAGCACCGCTCGTTCGCCATCTCGAACCTGCAAAACGTCAAGCCACTGTCAGACGCAGGCTCGCCGAGCGGAAACCTTAGGACTCCTCGCGCCGTTGTTTCGGAATATCAATTCCAAGTTGTTCGGCTTTTTTGTAGAGATGGCTGCGCTCCAGGCCAAGCTCCTTCGCGGCTCTTGTGATCCGATACCCAGCGCGCTTTAGCTCGGCAAGAATAGCCTCGCGCTCGAAGCCCTGCACTCGCTCCGCCAGCGGCCCTGAGCCGGTACTCGATGAAGGCGGTAGCCCTTCAGCAGGCAGCACCAGGCCAACCGTTTCCACCGTGACTCCACTGTCAGTCGCCAGCAGCATCAGCCGTTCCACCACATTACGCAGTTCGCGAACATTCCCCGGCCAGGAATGTTGTGAAAGCTTCTCAATCGCCTCGGGATCAAAAGCAATTGGCCTCCAACTGTTCTGCGCACACACTTGGGCGGCAAAATGGGCCACCAGTATGGGAATATCATCCCGGCGCTCGCGCAACGGAGGCAGCACCATAGGAAATACAAACACCCGATGAAAAAGGTCCTGACGAAATCTCCCTTCCCGCACCAACGCTTCTAGATTGCGATGCGTCGCGACCAGCACCCGCACGTCTATCGCCATCGGTTTGTCTCCGCCCACTCGTTCAATTTCGCCCTCTTCCAGCACCCGCAAGAGCTTGGCTTGCATGGGAAGCGGCATATCCCCGATTTCATCGAGAAACATTGTCCCGCGCTCCGCCTGCTCGAACTTTCCAATATGACGCCCGGCAGCGCCGGTGAACGAGCCTTTTTCATGGCCAAACAATTCGGACTCGATTAACTCCGCCGGCACCGCAGCGCAGTTCAGAGTTACAAATGGCCCTTTGGCGCGCGGGCTGTGTTCATGCAGAGTGCGTGCGACCAGTTCTTTTCCCGTGCCGGTTTCTCCCAGGATGCAGACCCGAGTCTCACTCGCTGCCACTCGTTCCACCTGGGCCATCAGCTTGCGCATAACCTCGCCCGACCAGACCATTTCGTGTTTCCCTAGACGCTGCCGCAGCTGGCGGTTCTCCGCTTCCAATTGCTTCAGCTTGAGAACGTTCTCCACGGTAAGCAGCAACCTGTCTGTAGAGACGGGTTTCTCCAGGAAATCCATCGCTCCCAGTCGCGTGGCTCTCACCGCCATCTCGATGTGGGCCTGTCCCGACATCATGACCACTGGAGTATCGTTTCCTTGAGCGCGTAGATTTTCCAAAAAGGAAAGCCCGTCTTTGCCGGGCATCACCACATCGCAGAAGATCAAATCGAACGGTTGTGATTTGGCGAGTTCCAGTGCTTTGGTCGCGTTATCACAGATCGAGGCTTCATGACCGGCCAGGCGGAACGCGCGAGACAACGATGCCAAAGTGTTGGCCTCGTCGTCCACAATCAACAGATTGGCTTGCTGCGGCAATGATCGCTCCTCAAGATCAAGATATAGTGGCGGATGTCTTGCTGGCCTGGTCTGTCTGCAGCTTGTCGGCGTTCCCCGGCAACTCGATCACGAAGGTGGTTCCGCGGCCGGTGTCGCTGCGCACGCCGATTCGGCCTCCGTGATCACTGATTATCGATTGCACGATGGCCAGTCCGAGCCCAGTGCCATGCGCCTTGCTGGTGTAATACGGCGTGAACAGGCGCTCACACTCCTCGGGAGTAAGCCCGGTTCCTGTGTCCGCCACCTCGAGGACGGCCCACTCGCCCTCCCGCCGTGTGCGCAAGGTCAGCGTGCCGCCCTGCGCCATGGCGTCCATCGCATTCAACACCAGATTCGAAAGCGCCCGGTGCAACAGCTCGGGATCAGCAGCGATCGGCGGCATGCCCTCGGCAAGTTCCAGTCTACATTCAATCGGAGCGCGATCCGGGGTGCGTAGCTGCGCCTGAAACAGCCGCGAGACACTCTCCACCACATCATTCAACTGGACGCGCTGAAACTGGGGTTGCGGCATTCTGGAAAACTCGCTAAAGCGCGAGACAATAGCCTTCAGATTAGCAATCTCCGCCAGCAGCGTGGACGCACTCTCCCGGAAGATTTCTTCGAACTGTTCTGGACTTTGCTGCCGTGCCCGCAACAAGTTCTCGACCGTGAGCTGCAACGGGAAAAGAGGATTCTTCAGCTCGTGCGCCACACGGCGAGCCAGTTCCCGCCATGCTGCCACCCGCTCGGATCGCACCAACTGCTCCTTCTGCTGCAAAAGCTCGTTGGTCATGCGATTGAAGGAGTCGGCCAGGTCCCCCAGTTCGTCCGCGGAAGTCACTGAAACCTGTGTGTGCCAGTCGCCCGCCGCAACCTGACGCGCGGCTT
>Ga0210387_10003785_pt1 | contig 11626 bp, 13 predicted proteins | sample IncBWC7OmetaG_FD_160108 | JGI IMG/M metagenome (GOLD analysis project Ga0210387, IMG submission 160108) | Forest soil microbial communities from Barre Woods Harvard Forest LTER site, Petersham, Massachusetts, United States - Inc-BW-C-7-O ... | reverse complement strand
GAGCGCCGGATTGTGCTCGCGCGTTGAACACCGTGTTTCTGCAACCCACGTCCGCTTTGATCAAATGCTCGGAACCGACCCGGTCCCGCAGTTTCACCTCATGCCGGTCGCAGGGACGACCGCAGTTTGTGTAATCGGTGCCATCCGAAAGGAATGCGGCAAATACGCAATGCTCCATATGAAACATCGGCATATGCTGGTGGATCGTCAGTTCAAATCGATTGGCCGGCTCATACTGCAGCAACGAAAGCACTTCCTTAATATTCAAATCATAAGAGATGGTCAGTTGTTCAAGACCTCGCTTTGCGAAAAAATCTGCCGTCAACGGATTGGCAACGTTCAGCGAAAAATCTCCGTGCAACCTGAACCGGCTGCCGCGGAAGAACGAGATCGAGCCAAGATTCCGTATCAGCACGCCGTACGGTCGCGCGTTTTCAATCAGCCGGAAGATCCCCTGCTCGCCGGATTTCTGAATTCGTGGAGTCGCCAGAAATGCGTGCGCACGATCACCGATCCTCTCGATCGCTTGGGAATAAAGCCGGACATCCTCAAAATCGACATAGATCGTTTTGATTCCTTCCTCCATGGCAACCTCGATCTGATCGAAGGTTCGGCAAAGCGTGATTAATTCAGGGGACCCGCGCAGGCAGGTTTGCGCGCTGACGAGAAGGTGAGACAAAGCCGATTCCGACGAGCGCCGGCGCGCTCGGTTCGAGGCCGGCGGCTCCTCCGGTCCAATGATGCCAGGGGAGCAAGACGCGCCGAGCGGTTTGCCCTGCGTCGATCGATCGGCGTCAATTGCGGCGTCCAAACCGGTCATCGCATCTCGTCGAAGCCGGTTAATGAATCCGATCGGAATGAAAACGTCGTCCTCGATTTTGACTTCGAGATTTCGCAACGCGTACCGTGTCTCTCCAAGGCGGCTCAGCTGCTCGCGCAAGACTACGCTGCTCAACACCGAAGTTCTCGCGGGGCAGAGATCCAGCTCAGAAGACGCCTCGACGGCATATCCACCGGAAATCACGCGCAATCGGAGCGGTCTGCCGTTGCGTCCTGAGACCTCCATGTCAACCGGAGTTCGTGGCTGTTCAGGATCCCGCGCGAAAGTTTGCCGCAACCGCCGGTTGAGGGCTGGATCATCCGTTTTCCATAATCGATCGCCAACTTTCACCCGCTGAAAATCAATTTGTCCGTTTCGAAAATGGAGCCGTTGAAATCGCACCTCATAAATCCGGCCGCCTTGCTCGTGCTCGGTATCCTCACCTGCGTCAAAAACAACACCATCTCCTGGCTTGACCTCCACCTCGGGATCGAGCTCCACAAAATCTTTTCCGATTCTCCGGACCAGCCCAATAAAAGCGCCGCGCTTCTTGCCGCATCTTCCGTTGACTAGTCGTTGGTGGTTGACTCCATGAAGCCAGCCGGAAAACAGACCTCGAGAAAAAGTCATCTCGAGACTATACGAATCGTCCTCCGGAATTCCTGCAACCGCATTTTCCGACTCAATCGAGGCAATGGCGCGATCGATCGCCTCCCGATAAACTCTCGTGACTGCTGCCACATATTCAGGAGACTTCAACCGTCCCTCGATTTTGAAACTTGCGACACCAAGTCGGATCAACTCAGGGATCTCCTCGACCCCTGAGAGATCTTGAGGAGACAACAGAAATCTTTTGTCCCCAAGATCTTTGAGCCGGCCGTCAACCAGCAGTTGGTACGGAAGACGACAGGCTTGAGCGCACTCGCCTCGATTTGCGCTTCGCTGGCCAAGCGACTCGCTCGTCAAACACTGACCCGAGTATGCGACGCAAAGTGCACCGTGCACGAAAACCTCGACAGGAAATTTTTCGGTTGGAAACCGCTTCAACTCTCGCAGTGAAAGTTCCCGCGCGAGCACCGCGCGAGTAATGCCCAATTCCGTGGCCAAGGCAAGGCCTTCGGGCGAGGTGATCGTCATTTGCGTGGAAGCGTGCAACTCCAGCTCCGGAGTAATCTCGCGAGCGAGCCGCGCCAAGCCGGGATCCTGCACGATGATCGCGTCCACGCCGGCATCCGCCAATTGGATCAACATCTGTCCGGCTGCTTGCAGTTCGTTGGTGAAAATCAGCGTGTTAAAGGTGACAAAACCGCGAACACCGTACCGCCGAAGATATCCCATGATCTCCGGCAACTCCTCGGTGCGGAAATTATCGGCGCGCAGACGCGCATTAAACCGTTCGAGGCCGAAATAGATCGCATTCGCTCCGTTCGCTACGGCCGCCCGCAGACATTCCCAATTGCCTGCGGGACTGAGTAATTCCGGCCGTCGATTCATTCGGATACCCTAGCGCGAATCCGGCATGGAGCCAAGGGGAGGCGTTCGGCGGCGAAGCGTTCGGCGTTCGCCGTTCACCGTTCACCGTTCACCGTTCGGCGTTCGGCGGGCGCAGTAGGCGAAGCGTCCCGCTTTGCTTCTTGGTGCAGGTTCAGGACATAGGTAACACTTTAAAGACAGGACAGGGCGTAAAATGGCCCGGTAATACCGTGGAAAAAGAGTGAACCTATGGATCAAAAGAAGAGAGTTTTCCATTGAAGGCGGTTGGAACGCTGAATTTTCGAGCGTTGTGCCGGGAGTATGGGATCAGCGCCAAGACTGGTTACAAATGGCGAGAAAGGTTTCACGCCAAGGACTCGAAGGGATGGAGGAAGATTCGCGGCGGCCACGCAGCAGTCCCAAGCAATTGAGCGAAGGACAGGTGTGCGAAATGGTGAAGCTCAAGCTGGTGCATCGACATTGGGGACCGCGGAAGATCCGGACGTTATACCATCGGCGCCACGGGCAGTCGCCAAGCGAGAGCAGTTTTAAGCGGGTCTTGGAGCAAGTGGGTTTGACCCAGCCGCGCCGGGTGCGAGAGGGGCCCCACAATCGCCTTTTTCCGGGGCCGGCGTGCTGCTGCGACGTGGTGTACCTGTGCCAGGCATTCTCGCAACCCACCGGCCCGGGGCGATTATGGATAAGTCTGGGCGCCATTTTGTTGCCCGATATTCAGGTTCGTAGATGACAGAACTAAAACATGAACTAAAACAGTAACAGTGTTACCGATGCCTGACCCATAAGTGTTACCTATGTCCTGACTGCTCCTTTAACCGCCGAACACCGAACGCCGAACGGTGAACGTTCTCATCTGGACTTGCTACTTCTCGTTACTGCTGTTTTATAATTTCAGTGCTTGTTAGACCAACTGTAACGATCTGGTTTATCGTATCGGCGCCATTCTTGACGTTTTTGATGCTGGCAGCCGGGTGGAACTGGGGACTAGGCATTTTGATTGCCTCTCATTTGTTGCTGATGGCTGTTACCCTGGTCCCATCGCTTCAGGGTTTCGGACCAGTCCTGACGAAGTATTTTACCACTGCGAAAACGGCCTGGTTAACCATCGACGACGGACCTGACCCTGGCACAACGCCGCAAGTTCTTGCGTTGCTGGAAAAATACAGCGCGCGGGCAACCTTTTTTTTGATCGGCGTAAATGCGGCCAAATATCCGGAACTGACCCGTATGATCCTCGATTCGGGGCATACGATCGGAAACCACACGCAAACCCACCCGAGATTCAGTTTCTGGCGATTCGGTCCGAGAGCGCTTGCGCGGGAAATTGACGAATTCGAAGCGACAATCTCTTCGATTGGCGTAGCCGCGCCGATCTGGTTTCGTGCGCCGGCCGGCTTGAAGAATCCGTTCCTGCACCCGATTCTGGCGGCGCGCGGCCTCCAATTGGTCGGCTGGAGCGCCAGAGCATTTGACACCCAGATCGACGATTCCAGCAGAATTGTTGAGCGCATCAAACGATCGATTGTTTCGGGTGCCATTATTTTGTTTCACGAAGGCCATCAACCTGCGGTCTGCCTCAAGGCGTTGGAACAGCTGCTGCAGGAACTCACCGCAGAACACTTCAAACTTGTTCTTCCCGATCCTAGGGAATTGCTCGCCGGGCGACGTGCAGCCTCTTTGGAAAACCCTTGAATGCACGCACGCCCGGGCGAGACTTTGCAACCATGGATCAGTACTACGTTGTCCTCGCGGAGGCGTTGCAGGATCGGCTTGCCGTTATCGCCGATCGTCAGCTTCGAGATCAGAATCCAGACGCTCACTTGGCAAGGCTGAAGCAGGCTTCTGAACGGATCGAACAACTCCGGGAAAAATTACCGCCGGATGCCGATCCGATGCTCGTCCACTATCTCGGGCGGATGAGTTTGAGCAAAGCCCTCGAATTTGTCCAGGAAAGGTATCTCCGTTAGTCCGCCTTGCTTAGCGCGAAAATCTCACGAGCGCTTTGGCTTGTGCGATTTTCGGGCTAGGGTTACGATCCGATGCAAATCGCCGTGCTCGCGGACATCCACGGAAATCTGCCGGCTCTGGAAGCGGTCGCAGCAGAGATCGATCGACTCAAACCTGATCTTGTCTTTGTGGCCGGAGATTTTCAGAACCGTGGACCGAACCCGCGCGAAGTGACCGAGTTTGTTGCCAAATCCGGGTGGACGCTTTTGCGAGGGAATCATGAAGATTACGTGATCCGGCAAAGCCAGAAATCCGCGACCCAGGAGGGGACCGACAACTACAGTTGGCTGCCCGCTCGATGGACTGCGGATCTGACGCGCGATTTTGTGGAATCAATTAAGCAGCTGCCAATTGCGACGACTTTAATCGGACCGGATAGGCTCTCGATCACCGTCGCTCACGGTTCCCCGAGGTCGAATAACGAAGGCTTTTTTCCAACAACCACGGAAGCGAAAGCCAAAGAAATGATCGGCGACAACCCTCCCGCTCTTCTCTGTGTCGGGCATTCTCACCTTCCTCTTGTTCGACAGGTTAATACGACGCTTCTGGTCAACGTCGGAGCGGTCGGATTTCCTTTTGACGGCGATCGGCGGGCGAGTTTCGGACTGATTACCTGGGAAGGGGACCGCTGGGAAGTCCAGATTCGACGGATCGAATACGCGGTCGAGAAAGTCGTGGAGGAATTTGAGAGGGTGAATTTCTATCAGGGCGCGGGGCCGCTTTCCCACTTGATACGGCGAGAGTTGGAGTCGGCCCGTCCGCATCTCACGCCGTTTGAATATCTGTTCGGACCCCCCCTGCGAGAAGGCAGGTTATCCATCCAGAAAGCTGTCGGAACCTACATGAAATTGTCTCAGGCAGAGATCGAAGAACGGTTCCTGCGGGTCTTTCGAAAATAAATCCGCTGAGCAAAGCGGAACGGTGCGGGGGTAAGGCGAGACGCCTTACTTACTCCTGCGGACAAATTGGGATGGTTAGCTCGCGAAAGAGGGTAAGGCGGGACGCCTTACCTTCCCGGGTTGAAACCTTCGGGCGGCCGATCGTCCCAAAGAACCCTAACTTCGCGCCATTCCGTCCTGTCTATCGCGAGTAAAGCTCTACGACGAGCTGCTCGTTTACCACCGGAGCGATCTCTTCGCGGGAAGGAATCCGCATCATTTTGCCTTGGAATTGGTCCTTATCCACCACGAGCCAATCCGGTACCGGTTGGATCTGGGTCAACTCGAGATTTCGAGTAACCAACCGGCGTGAACCCGGCCTGTCTTTGATCGCAACTGCATCTCCCGCTTTCAGATTGTAAGAAGCGACATTCACCTTGCGAGTGTTCACAGTGACGTGTCCGTGGGACACCAACTGCCGAGCGGCGCTCCGCGAATTCGCAAATCCGAGCCGGTAGACGATATTATCGAGTCTGGTCTCCAGAATTTGCAGCAAAGTCTCACCTGTGACACCGCGTTTTCGAAGAGCGGTTTCAAAGTAGCGACGGAACTGCCGTTCCATCAAACCGTACATGTGCCGCAATTTCTGTTTCTCGGCGAGCGCGGTTGCGTAGTCCGATTGCTTTCGGCGGGATCCTTTCGGCCCGTGCATGCCGGGCGGATAGTTCTTTCTCTCCAGTGCTTTGCTCGGACCGAACAGAGCGATTCCGTAACGACGACTGATTTTCGATTTGGGACCAGTGTAACGAGCCATGATTAAGTTCTTCCTCTCGAATCAGACGCGGCGCTGTTTCGGTGGGCGACAACCGTTATGCGGTACAGGTGTAACGTCCCGGATAACCGAAATATCGAGGCCGATGGCCTGAATCGCGCGAACCGCAGATTCGCGTCCGGCGCCGGGGCCTTTGACCAATACTTCAACTTCCTTCAATCCATGCCCCATGGCTTGACGGCAAGCGTCCTGGGCCACTAGCTGGGCAGCGTACGCCGTGCTCTTGCGGGATCCTTTGAAACCGACTTTTCCCGCGCTGGACCAACCGATCACACTGCCCGTCAAATCGGTGATAGACACGATCGTATTATTAAAAGTAGCGAGGATGTGAGCGACCCCCGCAGAAACATTCTTGCTCCCCTTCGCTTTGACGATCTTGGGCTTGTCAGCTTCGCCGCCGTCCAGTGAGAGACTCACTTTGGCGCCTTCACCGGAAGCGCCCTCCTTCTTGGTCTTTGGCTTCGGAGTGCGTATCGCCTTGGCAGGCTCAGCAGCCGGTGCTGGCGACGGTACCGTCGGCGTTATTACTGGCGCCGGTGTGTCCGCCGAAGCCGCTGGAGGAGGGGCAGCAGCGGATTCTTTCTTGGGTGCCGGTGTTGGAGTCGTAGGTTCGTTGGGCATTCGTTCCCTGGATTAGACTTTACCTGCCTTGGCGTCTTTGTTGCGCTGCACGCCGACCGTCTTCCGCGGACCTTTCCGAGTGCGAGCGTTGGTTGAAGTTCTCTGTCCACGCACGGGAAGTCCGCGAATGTGACGTGTTCCGCGATAGCATCGAATCGCCTGCAAGCGCTTCAGGTTTCCTTGAATATCCCGTCGCAGATCGCCTTCGATCAGTAATCCACTCCCATTGATGGCGTGAACAATTTCACCCAACTGTTCCGGCGTCAGACTTTTCGCACGCGCGTTTGGGTCAATGTTTGCTTGCTCAAGGATCTTTTTAGCGGTTTTGGGTCCGATGCCATAAATGTACGGCAGCGAAGCTTCGATCCGCTTATCTCCAGGTATATCAACTCCAAGTATTCGAGGCATATCCAATTTTTGGGGCTCGCCGAATAGGATAACCAGTCGCAATTGGTTAATCCATGCGGCTCAGCCCTGTCGCTGTTTGTGCCGTGGATTCTTACAAACCACACGGACCACATTCTTTCTTTTTATAATCCTGCAGCTCTCACAGAGCCGCTTTACAGATGGTCGCACTTTCATCCAAATTCGTCCTCAGGGGACAAAAAAACGCAACCCGAGGAGATACCCTCTCAGGAGCGTTTCTCTTTCAAAATAGTCTCACTTTTGCCGAAAGGTTATTCGGCCTTTCGTCAAGTCGTAAGGGGACATCTCTAGCATAACTTTATCTCCTGGCAAGATCCGAATGAAATGCAGTCGCATTTTTCCGGAGATATGGGCCAGAATCCGATGTCCGTTGGGTAGCTCCACCCGAAACATCGTATTGGGCAGCAACTCGACTACCTTGCCCTCAACTTCGATGACGTCTTTTCGCGCCATGTCAAAATATCTGGTTCACCTTTCGTCACTAAAACGGTGTGTTCAAAGTGCGCGGAGGGCAGATGGTCGGCCGTAACAACGGTCCATTCGTCATCCAGAACTTTTACTGCCGCGCGGCCCATATTAACCATCGGCTCGATCGCCAGGGTCATTCCAGCTTTAAGCTTTGCCGTGGCGCCCGGGGTCCGATAATTCGGGATCTGCGGTTCCTCATGAAGGTGCCGGCCGACACCATGGCCTACGAATTCCTTGACCACACTGAATCCGTTCGATTCGACTTCGTCTTGAATTGCTGCACAGACCTCGTTCAGGCGCCGGCCTTCGCGCGCATTTTCTATCCCTTTGCTCAGCGCATCCTCAGTGACAGAAAGGAGCCGTTGCACATCATCGCTCACTAACCCGATCGGGATGGTGGCCGCTGTATCGCCTACGAAACCGTCCAAGACGACGCCGATGTCCAGTTTTACGACATCCCCATATTGAATCCGTCGGGAGCCGCCGATTCCGTGAACCACCTCATCGTTCACCGAAATGCAGATGTGGCCCGGGAACCGTCTGTAGCCGAGGAAGGCGCTTCTGCAGCCGGCTTCTGCCATCAGCTTCGCGCCGGTATGATCCACGTCTTTCGTGGTGATCCCCGGACAGAGCATCGCGGAAAGCCGTTCAAGAATGGCACTTGCCAGCTTGCAGGAGGCTCGCATCCTGTCAATTTCCTGCGGTGTCTTGATTGGGATCATGCGATAATTAGTTCGCTTACGTCCTTAAAAACCGATTCCCCCGCACGACTGGCGTCGACGCGCGCCAATATACCTCGTCTATCGTAAAAGTCTGTCACCGGAACAGTTTTCTCCCTATACTCGTGCATCCGGCGCGCCAATGCACCGACGTTATCATCATCGCGGGCTTCGAGTTTGCCGCCACAGTTTGGACACGGATTATTCGCTTCTCGAACATGCCGCCCAATACTGATCACTTTCCCGCAATTGGAACAAGTCAACCTACGCAACATCCGCACTTGAATGACCGGTTCAGGGAGTTCCAGCAAAATTGCTAAATCGAGCGCTTGCCGACGCTCGCAAAGCAATACCTCGAATTGTTCGGCTTGCCTCACCGTTCGAGGAAAACCATCGAATAAAAAAGTACCATCAATCTTATCGAGCCAAGCCGCCACCAACTGCAAAACCATTTCGTCCGGCGCCAGGCTGCCCGTGCTAATGATCTTGGCAGCCTCAACCCCAACCGGAGCTCCGTTCCTGGCCTCTGCTCGAAGGATCGCTCCGGTCGAAGTGGCCGGGATGCCAAACCGCTGCTGGATCAACTCTGCCTCAGTCCCTTTGCCGGAAGCTGGCGGCCCTAGAAGAACGATTCGCCTCTTCACCCAGTCGTTTATCTCTGGTTGACAAATATGGAGACCGCCACACCCGCAACAGCCAACAGCGCGAAAGCCAGCCACATCCACAAAAGGACCCCTTCTTTCACCACTTTGCCCGTTCCGCCGGCGACGCGCTCGAAGCGACCCCGGATGCGCCCTTTCCGCAAAAACCCATCGTAGTGCCGCTGAATCAGGTGCGTTTCCACCTGCCGCATCGTGTCCAGAAGGACGCCGACGATAATCAAGAGGCTCGTTCCGCCAAAAAATCGCGCAGTCATCCTCGGTACGCCAAGCCAGGTGATCATGGTTTCCGGGATCACCGCAATGATCGTCAGGAAGAGCGCGCCCGCGAAAGTCAAGCGAGTCAAAGTATACTCGAGAAATTCGGCGGTCGGCTTCCCTGGTCGATAACCGGGAATGTAGCCGTTATATTTTTTCAGATCATCCGCGATCTGGGTTGGCTGAAACTGAATCGCCACCCAGAAATAGCTGAAGAAAAATATCAGAGCCCCGGTCAAAGCGTAATGCCAGACACCTACCGCCAGAGCGTTGGAAAGTGTGACCGCCCATTCCTGATTTCGGAATGCCATGCTCAGAATCGTCGAAGGAAAAAGCAGGATTGCCTGGGCAAAGATCAACGGCATCACACCAACAGAGTTGACTTTCAAAGGCAGATATTGCGTCTGACCGCCATAGACCTTCCGGCCGACCACACGTTTAGCGTATTGGATGCTAACCCTCCGCTGTCCCTGCGTCAGAGCAATGACGGAAGCAACCACCAGAACCAGAAACGCGATCATCAAAACCAGGACGATCGGACTGACCCGGCTCGGTGCACCGCCGGTAGGCACGAAGGTGTTCCACACCTGCACCAAAGCGCCCGGCAGGGATGCTACAATTCCAACCGTGATAATCAACGACGTTCCGTTGCCGATCCCCCGCTCGGTAATCTGGTCGCCCACCCACATCAGGAACATCGTTCCCGCACTTAACGTCATCGTGGCAACAATCTGAAAACCGAGACCGGGATTCTCCACCAGCGGTCCGAGCCGCGCCGTCACCGCATCGATCCCCTGTAAGAAAGGATTTGAGGAAGGATTCTGCATCGAGACGGCAAGCAGATACCCTTGAAAAATACAAAGGGCGAGGGTCACGTACCGGGTGTACTGAGTGATCTTTTGCCGGCCGCCATCCTCACGAGCCAGCTTGTTCAGGCGCGGTATAACCGCGGTGAGCAGCTGCATCATGATGGATGCGCTGATGTACGGCATAATCCCAAGGGAAAAAATAGCGCAATGCTCCAGTGCGCCTCCGGCAAAAATATTGAAAAGGGCAGCCACACCGCCACCCGCCGATTTCGACATCGAGGTCTGAAACCATTCGTTCAAGACGTGGGCATTGACTCCCGGAATCGTGATTGCCGCGCCGGCTCGAACGATGACCAGCATTGCGACCGTGAACAGAATGCGTTGCCGCAGCTCCGGAATTTTGAAGATATTCGTGAATGCGGAAATCATGGCGGCGAACGACTGGAGATTAACCGCGAATTACCACCGATCCTCCGGCCTTTTCAATTCCCTGCCGCGCGGTTTCGCTGAATTTGTCGGCTTCGACAGTCAACTTTTTGGTGAGTTCGCCACGCCCCAGAATCTTCAAACCGTCAAATCTTCCGTTCACGAGCCCTTTTTCGCGCAAGACTTGCTCCGTCACCTGTGCGCCCTCTTCGAACTGCTCGAGGTCACCCAGATTCACCAGTGCGTACGTGGTCTTGAACGCCGCGTTATTGAATCCTCGCTTTGGCAACCGCCGGATGAGCGGCATCTGACCGCCTTCGAACCCCAGCCGGATGCTTCCCCCCGAGCGCGCCTTCTGTCCCTTATGACCTTTACCGCTGGTTTTTCCGTGACCGGAACTTTCGCCGCATCCGAGCCGTTTCACCCGGTGCTTTGATCCAGGGCGAGGCTTTAATTCGTGTAACCGCATAAATAGTAAAATCTCGGTAGGGACGCGCTTCTGCGCGTCCGAGTTGTTTTGATCGCCTTTCGTCGAAGTCGCAGAAGCGCGTTCCTACCTGGTTTCCTTACCGCGAAGTCTGAGGATATCCTGGCGGCGCCGGAGCCCTCGCAAAGCTTCGATGGTGGCTTTAACTACATTCGCGTGATTACTGGAACCCAGCGATTTCGCCAGGACATCTTTGATGCCCGCCGCTTCCACCACGGCCCTCACACCGCCGCCGGCAATGACGCCGGTACCGGGAGAAGCGGGCCGCAATAGAACTCGCCCGCCGCCAAATTCCCCAATCACTTCATGCGGGATGGTGTTTTCGTAGACCGCCACAGAAACCATCGATTTCCGGGCGGATTCGGATGCTTTGCGTATCGCCTCCGAAACCTCATTCGCTTTCCCGAAGCCGTATCCCACGCGTCCCTTGTGGTCGCCGGCGACGATTAACGCGCTGAAACTGAAACGGCGTCCACCTTTGACCACCTTCGCGCAGCGGTTGATGAACACCACTTTCTCGGTCGTGTCGCCTTTTTGCCCACCCCGATCACCCGAACTGTCGTTACGACGATTTCTTTGGTCAGCCATATATATCTTTGTGGTGGGGGGAGGAGGAGTAGGTCCTTGTCCGATTCCCACCAAATTTGCGCTAAAACTCCAACCCACCGGCGCGTGCCGCATCGGCCAACGCCTTCACTTTCCCATGGTAAGTAAAACCTCCCCGG
>Ga0210387_10003784_pt1 | contig 11627 bp, 11 predicted proteins | sample IncBWC7OmetaG_FD_160108 | JGI IMG/M metagenome (GOLD analysis project Ga0210387, IMG submission 160108) | Forest soil microbial communities from Barre Woods Harvard Forest LTER site, Petersham, Massachusetts, United States - Inc-BW-C-7-O ... | reverse complement strand
ACCAGCGACTTCACCGGCTCGAGGTCGATCTCCGGCTGACCATTCACCAGGCGTCCCGGGATCTCACCCGCCTCGGTCAGGATCGTGATCTCACCGGTGAGCCCAAGCAGGGACGCGAGCCGCACGGTGCACAAGGTCGCGTTGCCGCAGAGCGCCGCCTGCGACCCGTCCGCATTGAGGTAAAAAATCCCGAGCGAGCCCGGCGTCATCCGCACGACGAACACCACCCCGTCGGCGCCGACACCCGTCCCGCGCGCACACAGGGCCTGCACCCAGTCAGCGCTGAACATGCTGAACATGTGGCTGCGCGGTCGTTCGCTCAGCTCGAAGAACACGAAATCATTCCCCGAGCCCGTCAGCTTGTAGAACTGCCCATCCTTCATAGCCGGCCTGTGATCGACCACCAGCGGAGCCGCCAGACCATCCACACGGCCTCGCGGACGATGCGCTGCGACATCTTGCTCGTCCCTTCCGTCCGATCGACGAACACGATCGGAATCTCCACGATCTGAAAGCCCTTCTTCCACGCCCGAAAACTCATCTCGATCTGGAACGCATACCCGCCCGATTTCACCTCGTTCAGGTCGATCGCCTCCAGCACCGACCGGCGAAAGCACTTGAACCCGCCGGTCGAGTCGTCGAGGTGCAGTCCGGTCACCGCCCGGGCATAGACGTTGGCGAAGTAGCTCAGGATGAGGCGCGACATCGGCCAGTTGACGACCGTCACCCGCCCCTTGCGATACCGGGAGCCGAGTACGAGATCCGCGCCCTGGATCGCCTTCAGGAAGTCGGTGAGGTGCGCCGGATCGTGCGAGAAATCCGCGTCCATCTCGAACACGTACGCATAGTCGCGCTCGAGCGCCCAACGGAACCCGGCCACGTACGCCGTGCCGAGTCCCATCTTCCCCGGCCGATGCAAGACGTGCACGCGCGAGTCGCACTCGGCCAGCGCGTCGACGATCGCCCCCGTGCCATCGGCCGAGTTGTCGTCGACCACCAGCACCTCGAGCCGGGGATCCTGCGCCAGCACCGCCGCGATCAAGCGCTCGATGTTCGGCTTCTCGTTGTACGTCGGCACGATCACCAGCGCGCGCTCGTTCTCCGCGAGCGCGCCGGGCTCCTGGCCGAACTCCCCCGAGGCGCGGAGTCGCCCCACTATGCGGCCGCCTCCGGCCGTACCGAGGGCGGACGACGGACCAGCGTCAGGCCGAGCCACGCCACGGTCACGAGCAGCATGCCGAACGTGATTTTCTCGCCGAGGGGGAGCGCCGGATCGTGGAACTCGAGGTCGACCGTCGTCGCGCCAGTCGGCAGCGGCACGCCGATGAGGGTGTAGTCGGCGCGACCCGCCTGTGCCGGATGACCGTCCACCGTCGCCGTCCAACCGGGATAGTAGTTCTCGGACACGACGAGCGACGCGTGCGCCGGCGCCGGCGCGCTCAGCTTGAACGTCATGTGCCCGGGGTCGTATCGCGTGCTGGCGACCGTGAGCGGCAATGGCTCGGGCAGGGCTTTCACGTCGGTCGCCACCGGCACGTGCGCCGACGTGTCGAAGATCGCCGCGCGGAGTGGATCGAACCGTGGGTCTTGCACCGTGGCAAGCGACTGCTCGTCCGGCGCGCGTACCGCGATCGGCGTCACCCACGCGACGGGGTTGTCTCCTGGCAAGCGATAGAGGTCCACGATAGATCCCGCGGCGTTCTTGATGGGGCCGACGACCTTGGTCGCGCCCGGAATGGGCACCGAGTCCACGTTCGTAAGCAAGAACCGGACGTTCAGCAGTCGCCAGATCTGAGGACTGCCGATCTCGCGATCGGCGATCAGGTTGTCATAGCGGCGGAGCTCGTTGCCGTGATACCCCATGGCCTCGCGCACGCCATGCACCATCGGCAAGTTCCCGCCGAACTCCGGGTCGTGCCACACCGCGCCCTCGGCGAGCGGGATCGCTAAGAGGCGACCCGGCTGCGGCTCGCGATTGATCGCGTCGAGCGCGGCGTCGGACGCGAACGTGATCGACGCCGGCGGCGAGAACTTCCAGTAGAGCCGCTCTACACTCCACAGCTCGACCACCATCACCGCGGTCACGATGTAGGCGCCAATGACTGGATCGGCCCGGTCGCGCGAGACCACGAGGATCGCGCCGCCGACGAGCAGCACGACCACCAGCGCGCGAATGGCGCCGAACGTCACGGACGGTGCGTTGGCCAAGACCTTTTCGTACGCCTGAGTCGGGGCAAATGTGCCGGCGAACGTGACGAGCGCGCCCGACACGGCCAGGATCGCGATGAAGGCGGCGAACCCCATCGCAATGAACACGTAGGTGCGGCTCACGCGCCGCGCGATCATGGCATCGACGCCCTCGCCCGCGAGCGCCGCGATGGCGAACGACGTTATGAAAAAGAACGCCGACGGTGCCCGGAAATACTTTGTGCCGGGTACCAGATAGTAGATGAGGTGATAGAACGGCGTGGCGCCGCCCAACGACCACAACAAGCCGACGACGGCCACGATCAGCCAGAACCGGACGCCCCGCCGCTTCTCGCCCGCGGGCGCGAAGAAGAAGCCGGCGAAGGCCAGCATGTAGACGGCGGCACCGATGAACTCACTGTGGTGATGGATGCCATTCCGGCCGAAATAGTTGTCGAGGATGCCCGTGAATTCGGGCAGGTACGTATTGAGGATCTCCTCGGGCGGTAGCGAGAACTGGGTCACGAACTGGTACGGCTCGAGCCCCGTGCTCGCATTGCCGCCACCTGAGCGCGGCGAGAACGGGATGTAGGAGAGGAACGGCCAGTAGTAGATCGCGGCGATCAAGAGACCAACCGCGACCGCCACAACCAAGAGCCCTACACGCCGGAACGCGACCTGGCGAGAGACTCGATCCGCGCGGTCGGGCTGCCAGAAGACCGCATAGAGCGCGACCGCGCCCATCCCCAGGAGACAGTACTGCATGACCTGCGGGTGCGGCGATAGGATCCCGAGCGCGACGAGCAGCGCGAGCGTCGGATAGGCCCACTGTCGCCCGCGCATCGCGTAGAGCGCCACCATCGAGATCATCGGGAACAAGGCGCTCACGTACATCTTCCCGTCGTGGCCTGGGGAGACGTACGAGGCGAATGGGCCGCCGAGCATGTAGGCCAGGCCGCCGAAGAGCGCGCCGTAGAACGAGAGGCCGAACGCTCTCAGGAACAGATACGTGAACCATCCGGCGAGGAACTCGTGGAGGATGAACGACCACGTGAGGGCGACATCGCAGGGCACCAGCATGCGGAGGAGCTGCATGGGGTAGAACACATCGCCGTTCTCGGATCCGGCGATGTAGGGGACGCCGCCGAAGACGTATGGGTTCCACTGTGGGATGTGGCCGGTTGCTTTCCACCAGTGCGTGCCGAACTCGCACACGATGTAGCCGCCGATGTACTGGTCGCTCCTCGGCGTTACCAAGAAGCCGCCGGTCAGCGCCGGGTAGGCGAGAATGAGCGTCGCCAACAAACAGACCGCGGCGGCCCACCACATCGCGTGGGCCGGCTCGGTGGCGAGCGGCGTGGCTCGCGAAGGGGTGCCCTTCTCAACCGCTGTCTTCACCATGGCGGCGAAAACTGCCGCCTGCTCGCCGGGTACGCTAGCGGGAAAACGGGCTGCGGCTCGGGGCGCGGACGACATATCGGCTCCAGCGATGTGCGGCTCCGCCGCAAGTCGACGCGCTGCGCGCTCGACCGGTCGGTTGGACCGAGGTGCGGCTGCGCCGACCTCCTACGCGATCGCCTACGCCGATATGTCGTCCGCTAGCGGGCCCCCCAGAGGCTCACTACGTTGTCCGACGGCATGTCGACCACCAATCGGGCCTTTTACGACGAGCGCTACCACTACGGCGAAGACGTCGACCGTCCGAATCCCGAGCGGCTGTGGCACGCTCTGGGTGCGCTCGAGCCGTTCACAGGCACGCGGTTTCTGGATCTGGGGTCAGGCGTGGGTTGGTCGACGGCGCTGGCGGTCGCTCGCGGCGGCGTAGCGAACGCGATCGGGCTCGATTTCTCAGAGACCGCGATCAAACTCGCTGCACAACGGGAGACGCCGCGCGACCAGATCGCGTGGGTCGTGGGTGATGGCATGACATTGCCGTTCGGCGACGGGACGTTCGACCGCGTCTTTTCGTTCGGGTCAATGGAACATTTTCCCGATGTGCGGCAAGGATTCCGCGAGATGGCGCGCGTCCTGACGCCCGATGGATTCGGCGTGACCGTCGTGCCGAATTTCTACATCAAGACGACACAACCCATCGAGCATCGGGATACGCTCGCAGGGTGGAAGCGCATTATTGAAGGGGCCGGGCTCCGCGTCGTCCGCGTGGCCGGCGACCCTGGGCCCGCGATCTTCAAGAACCGGCGGCCGCTCCGCATGGCGCTCCGCCTCGCGCTCCGCGCGATCGGGTCACTGCCGCCGCTCCGCTACCAGTTCATTTTCCTTGTGCGCAAAGCGTGAGCGGAGCCAATCGGCCCCCAACATCACGCACGCGGCCACGACCTCGATCGCGATCTGCCAGAATCGCGAGGCAATCGCCAGAATCGTCGCGGCTTCGACGCCAATCGATGGTTGCAGGAGCCCGATGATCGCGCCCTCGCGCACGACGATCCCGCCCGGCGCGAACACCGCGATCAGCCCGGCGAGATAGCTCGCGACATAGCACGTGATCGCGACCCACGGACTCGGGGCCCCCTGCCCTAGCAGCGCCCGGCTGAACAGCCAGAACGCGAATCCGTAGATGAGCCAATTGCCCGCGCAGCGAATGACATAGAGCGCGAACTGACCGCGCGGCGGCGTGGGCAGCGGCACCGCCCGCTTGAAGATGCGCTCCAACAACGAGCGCATGCGTGGGAGCAAGTGCGGCAGCGCTACGATGAGCAACGCGACCAGCAATGCCGCGATCAACAGCTGCTCGATGCCCGTGAGGCCCGCGGTCAACGGCAACAAGCGCGGCGCGGCCGATACCGTGATCATGATGCCAGTCGCCAGCGTCACGATCTGCAGCAGGATCACGCCGGCCGCGGCAGCGGTCGCCGAGCCGCCGGCCTCGATCGTCATCCCAGCCAGTCCCGCAAACTGCCAGATCGCACCCGGGATGTAGCGCGCCAGGTTGGTCACGAAGAACACGCGCAGGCCCTTGTACCATGGCATCGATGAGCCCCACCACGAGAAGCTGCTCGACCAGAGCAGGATCATCTGCGTGTAGCCGCTCGCCCAGACCAGTGAGGCGAGCAACACCTCGCCCCAGGACACACCGACTGGAACCCGCAGCTGGGCGGTGTAGGACTGATAGAATTTGTAGAGCGCGACGAAGCCGGCGATGAGCGCCACGCCAGCGCCCCACTGGACCAATTTTCTGGCACCTGGCTTCATGAGTCGAGAGTATACGTGTAACTTGCGCCGTGCGCATCCTCGTGGTGTCGACGGCCTTTCCCCGGGACGCCGACGACCCGACCGTGAAGTGGCTGGCCGAGACGATCCGACGGCTTCGTGCGCGTGGATATGCGATCGAAGTATTCACGTCGGCGTACAAAGGTGGTGGTAATACCACCCTCGACGGCATACCGATCCACCGGTTTCGATATTTCTTCCGGCGGTGGGAGAACCTGACCCACGAGGAGTCGGCGCCCGATCGCATGCGGCGGTCGCTCTTCTACGCGATCCTACCGGCGTTCTATCTCCTGTTCGGATCCGTTGCTATGTGGCGACTGCAGCGCCGCGAGCAGTACGATATCGTGCACGTGCACTGGCCGTTGCCGCACGCGCTCTTCGGGTGGGTGGCCCGCGCGGCGCGCCGGCGGACTCGCATCATCATGCAGTTCTATAGCATCGAGCTGCGGTGGGTCAACGAGCGCATCGCTGCCTTAAGAGGTTTCTTGCGGCGCGCGATTCGAACCGCGGATCGCGTCGTCGCGATCTCGACGAGCACCGCGCGAGAAGTGACGGCGTTGGCCGGGAGTGACATACCCGTCGAGGTGATTCCCTACGCGGTCGAAATGCCGCCGCAACCCGCGGTGCGGGATCAGGCGACGATCTTATACGTTGGGCGACTCGTCGAGCGCAAAGGCGTGGCGTATCTCATCGATGCGGTGGCTCAGGTGCCGCAGGCAAAGGTCGTCATCATCGGCGACGGGCCCGAGCGCGAGGCGCTGGAAGCGCGGGCGAAGGAGCGCGGGGTGACCGATCGCGTGTCGTTTCGGGGATGGGTCACACCTGAGGAGCTCGACCGGGCGTATGCGAGTGCGACCGCGTTCGCCCTGCCCGCCGTGATCGACAAACGCGGCGACACGGAAGGACTGGGGATGGTCCTCATGGAAGCGATGAGCTATCGGGTGCCGGTCGTGACCACCGCGCTCGGTGGCATCACGGATATCGTGGACGACGGCAAGACCGGTATGATCGTGCCGCCGAACGATGCGACGGCGTTGGCCGTGGCGCTCCGGCGGCTCATCGAGGACCGCGCGCTCGCCGATCAGCTCGGGGTGGATGGGCAGCTGGCGGTCGAGCGGCGGTTCAGCTGGGCGCGCATCATCGATCAGTTCGCCGCGCTATACGACGGGCTCGAGGTCCCAGGGCGTCGAGAGTGAGCACCGGCCGTCGGGCGCGACCGCGGTCGCCCGCACGGCGCGGCGGGCACGGCGCCAGGCGACGAGACGGTCGAGTGTGGCGACGTACGGGGATTCGCGCAGGATCTCGGCGAGAAGGCGCGTGTAGGCGGCTGGCGCGTCCGGGTAGCCCAGCGGCGGCGTCAGGTTGCAGTGCCACAGGCCGACCCAGAGACCCTCGACGGCGCGCGCGGTGGCGGCCAACTCCAGTGCGTCATCGACCCAGGCATTGGGGTCCTCGACGCCCCGGTACTTGCTGAGCGCGCGGTCCATCCAGACCAAGGGTACTTCGTCGAGGCCCTCCGCGAACGAGCTTGGCACGATGTCGGCCGAGCCGAGGCGGAACCCGTTGCGATCTGGGAATCCGAACGTGGCGTCGTACGTGAATCCCGCCGTGCGCATCGCCCGTTGGGTTGGACCGGGCCACATCCGCAGGTAGTGCTGTCGCACCCCAGCTCGATTCGCGCCCAAGCGACGCCGCTGTTCGGCGAACACCTCGGCGTCGTCGTACGTCGCGAAGCTTCCGTGCAGGCCGACCTCGTGACCCACGGCGGCTAGTGCGTCGAGTAGCCGCTTCACGGTTGGCGACTCGGGCGAGTACGTGAGATCGCCCGCGCGAAACGTGGACCACGTCGGCGTGCCGCAGAGCAGGAACCAGGTCGACACGACGCCCGCTCCACGTTCGGCCGTGAGGACATCGGCCATGCCTCGCCAGGTGGGGTCACCACCGATCGCGCCCAGGGCGGCGGCGATGACATGGCCTGCGCGGCGGAGCTCACCCTTGCGGACCAGCTCGACCAGACGCAGTCCCATGAACGCGGGCCAAGCGGCGACCACGTCGACATCGTGCGTGAAGGCGGCCGCCCAGCGCTTGCCATCCGGCCACGGCGCCAGCACGCGGACGCACCGCCGCCCTGCTGCTTCGCGGACGCGGTCGCGGAGGGCCACCGCGGCTTCGCTGACAACGGGCCGGCGCTCGGAGTGGTCGGTCACCAGCGGGTTGGCCGAGGACGGGACGCGCCCATAGCGGTCGCGCAGCGATGAGCGGCTCTCCGCCTCGGCGCCGGCCACATCGAGCACGCGGACAAGCGCGGACGTCCCGACGGTGACCTTGGCCTCGGAGACCGTGTAGCCCGGTGCCCCGGGCGTCGGATCGATGTCGAGCGTCACCACGTCGGCGGCCGGGTCATCGACCACCAGCACGCGGGACTGGTCGACGAGGACGTCGAGTCCGTACCGCAATGGGGGTTCGAGCGCGAGGGCGGCCGGCGAGAATCGGAGCATATCTACCAGTATATTGTCAGGTTAGCGTGCGTACACTGATACCATCCTCGCGTCTGCCGATCGGCCATCTGGCGATGTTCGGCTGGATGCCGAGCCCTCTCAAAGTGTGGGCGTACCGCACGTTCTTAGGCTACAAGATTGGGCGCGGCGTCAAGATTGCCCCGGGCGGCGTGGTCATCGGGCGTGAGGTGACCCTGGCCGACCATGTCGAAATCGGGCTCCTGGCGATCGTGCAGGGGCGGTCGATCACGATCGGGCGGCATTCGAGCGTCGGGACCATGAGCTACATCTCATGCGAGCGCATCGAGATCGGCGACGACGCGAGGATCCGCGAGCAGGTCTATGTCGGCGGACCGACGCTGCCGGAGTCGCGGTTCGTGCTGGGGTCGAGAACCATCATCCTGCAGCTCGCCAACATCAACGCGACCAAGCCGGTGATCATCGGCGATGACACGGGCATCGGGGGCCACTGTCTCATCTTCACGCACGGGGCGTGGCTCAACGTGCTCGATGGCTATCAGGCTAACTATGAGCCGGTGACCCTCGGCAAGAGCGTCTGGTTGCCCTGGCGGGTCTTCGTGATGCCGGGGTCGACGATTGGGGACGGGTCGGTCATTGGCGCAAACTCGCTCGTCGCCGGCAATATCCCGCCGTGCAGCCTGGCCGTGGGGACACCAGCGAAAGTCATTCGGCAGGCGCCGGCGTTTCCGCGGACCGTGACTCCCGACGAGAAAGCTGCTCTCGTTCGCACCATCGTGAGTGAGTTCGAGCGGTTCGCGGAGTACAAAGAGGTGAAGGTGGCGCAGACGCCGCCGTTTCGGACGTATACACGAAACGGGAAAACCTGGCGGCTGCTCTGGATCCACGGAGACGACGCGGCCGGTGTTGCGTCGCTTACCGCTGGCGGTGATACCGTGCTCAGTGAGACGGCGCTCGATAGCGGCACCCGAGCGGACCTGAAGCGACGTGGCGCCTACTGGCTCGACCTCGCCGGTCGGACTCGGAGTGAGACCGGGTCGCCGCTCACCGAGGAGCTGGCGCTATTCCTCGGGCGGTACGGCATCCGGTTGCCGAGAGACCGCTAGCGTCGCGGGATCACGCTGCGCGACTGGTCCACGTCGTAGGCGATGTCGTCGGCGCTCGACACGTTCACCACGAGCTTCACCAAGCCCGTGACCACGGCGTCCATCGACGCGCCGTGTTGCACCTCGGGGCCGATGGCCGAGTCGAGCGCATCTTGGTGCGCCACGTAAGGGCTGAGCCGCAATGGGACTCGAGAGGCGATGAGTAACAAGTAGGTCTCGTCGGCTTGGTCGCCGTTCGACAGGAGGGCTTGCACGCGCTGCTCGTGACGCACGTTCGCCGATTCGATCGGAAGGTCGTGGTCGCCGGCGGGTTCGGGCGCTGTCTGCGCGTTGAACGGGTACAGCAGCGCGACGCCGTGGCCGGGCAGGATCACGAAGATCGCGACGTAGGCGCGGTCGCTCAGTGAGTAGCGGAGCTCGCGAGTGCGGGCGTTCGGCTCCGCCGGGCGGAACTGCGCCGAGAGCGGCGCCATGAAGACGGCGGCGAGCACGGCGAGTGTGGCGCGCATGAACATTCTACTGAGCTCGATTGATCATTTTGGGTGGCATCCCTGTCTATATAAGTATGGGGAGGCTAGTCATCGGCACAGTTTACTTGTTGCATTTCGATCGGCCGTATCGTCACGCGCGGCATTATGTCGGATTTACGCGCGACCTTGCGCGGCGCACCGCGAGGCATCAGGCCGGGAGAGGATCGCCGCTCATCGAGGCGGCAAGCAATGACGGTATCGAGTTTACCGTGGCGCGAGTTTGGCACAACGTCACCGGGCGATTCGAGCGACGGGTTCACAAGATGCAGGCCAAGCTCGTGTGCCCCTTGTGCGTGGGGCGCCGAGAGGTGCGACCGGCGCGGCCGAGGATAGCTGACTACCGGGAGTATGAGTACGAGGAGGACCAAGAGAATCTGGAATACCACGGCCACTGGGAGTACCAGCCGCTAGAAGAACCCCGGCGAGAATCTCCCTATGGGCCGGACTAGCGGGGTAAAAACATCCCCGTTGCGCGCTGGTGGTCGGCGAACGTCGGGCCGAATTCCTGGGCCAGGACGGCCTCTTCGCGCCGGGCCTTGAGCCAGAAGCCGAAGAGTAGGAGCCCGAAGCCGAGTGCGGAGCGCCAGAGATCGTTGGCGAGGCCGGTGCCGAATATTGCGAGGAGGAGCCCCGTGTACATGGGGTGGCGGATGCGGGCGTAGGGGCCGGTGCGGATCAACTCGTGATCAGTCTTGATCGTGACGTTCCCGCTCCAGTTCCGCCCCAGGTGGAACCGCGCCCAGAACGCGAGGAGAATGCCGAGCGCGGTGAGCACGGCGCCGACGTCGAGGAAGATCGGGCTCCAGGGAAAGATCTGAGTCCGGAGCACGTCGATCGTATAGCGGTTCGGGAAGATCAGGAGGGCGCCGGCCGCGGTCACCAAGCGATAGGGTAGCTGGCCGAGGAAGGACTCGGCGGAACGCGTGCGCTTCGTGCGGAAAGCGGTGATCAGCCAGACCACGATAAGGGCGGTCCAGCACCAACCGATGAACCTCCACATCACTCGTCGTCGCGGCGCATCTCACGCAGCTCGGCGCGTATCCCGGCGATCTGTTCGCCGAGGAGGCCGGTGGCGAATGAGAGGAAGCCGAGGATGAGGCAGACCTCGATCAGGTTGAGTAACGGGCGGAAGCCCTGGTAAGGCGGGATCACGAAGCGCATGAGCAGGGCGACGATGCCGGTGAGCACACCGAGCAAGAACAAGAACGAGCCAAGGGTGCCGAAGAGCATGAGTGGCTTGCGCCCGAATCGGAGCTCGAACCAAACCGACAGCATGTCGAGCGTGCCGACGACAATGCGCGATTTGCCGAACTTCGAGTGGCCCGCGTGCCGCGGATAGAGCGGCACCGGGATCTCGGTGACGGTGAAGCCCTGGGCCGCGGCGATCACGATCATGTAGCGATGCCAGTCCGGCCGGACCGGGAGCTGCTCCATGATCTCGCGGCGGTAGGCTTTGACCGAGTTGAGATCGCGCACCGGGATCTCGAACAGCAGGCGGCTTAACCGATTATACACGCGGGAGACGAACGCCTTTTCGTACTTTCCCTGCTTGTACCCCGTGACCATGTCGGACTCGCCCGCGAGAATCGGGGCGACGAGGCGCGGGATGTCCTCCGGCTTGTATTGCAGGTCAGCCGGGTAAAAGACGAGCACATCGCCACGCGCTTGGAGATAGCCGGTGCGGAGCGCATCCGCGATGCCGCGCTGGCGGCGGTGGCGAACGCGACGCACGAACGGGTACTGGTCGACGAGCCGGCCGAGGACCGCCCATGTCTCGTCCGTCGAGCCGTCGTCGATGACGATGACCTCGAAGGTGGCATCGGCCGTCTGGAATGCCGCGGCGGCTTCCTCCAGGAACAGCGGGAGGTTGGCCGCTTCGTCTTTTGCGGGGACAAGAACGCTGACGTCGACCTTGGTTGAGGGCGCCACGATGGCGAGAGCCATCAGACTCGCTTTCTCATGCGGGCCGAGAGCACACCGAGTTGGTCGCGGTATTTGGCGACGGTGCGGCGGGCGATTTGGACGCCGCTGTCCTTCAGGATATTCACGATCGCCTGGTCGGTCAGCGGGTGCTTCGGATCTTCCTCGTCGACCAGCTT
>Ga0210387_10003782_pt1 | contig 11631 bp, 13 predicted proteins | sample IncBWC7OmetaG_FD_160108 | JGI IMG/M metagenome (GOLD analysis project Ga0210387, IMG submission 160108) | Forest soil microbial communities from Barre Woods Harvard Forest LTER site, Petersham, Massachusetts, United States - Inc-BW-C-7-O ... | reverse complement strand
TGGTCTCGCCTTCGTTCCGATAACGGCTTAGCCTGACTCTGTGAGTTGGGTCGACCTCGTCATCGTCATCTTCGTGATCCTGGCGGGCCTGCGCGGTTTCGCCGCCGGCGCCATCACGCAGATCGCGATGTTCATCGGCCTCGGCGCAGGTTTCTACGTCGGAACCTTGATCGCACCGTCGCTGGCGGGCGACATCACCAAGGGCCACTGGCGCCCGGGCCTGGCACTGATCATCGTGCTGGTGGCCATCATGCTCGGCGCGGTCGTCGGAGGGATGCTGGGGCGCTTGGTCAGCCGGGTGGTCAGCGTGTTGATGCTCGGCATCGTGGACCGCATCGCCGGTGTCGCGGTGAGTGTCGCCGCCGCCTTGGTGTTCTGCTGGCTCGTCGCGGGCCTTCTGGCGTCCGCGCCAGCCGCCTCGGTCGACAGCGCCATCCAGAACTCGGCGATCCTCTCGGCCCTCGATCACGTGATGCCCGCGGTGCCCTCGGTCGAATCACAGATTCAGTCGCTGTTCCGTAAGGCGGGGGTGCCGTCGATCTTCGCCGACATCGTCGCTCCCACCCTGCCCCAGCCGGTCAAGCCCTCGACCTTGCCTCCGCCGGTAAACCACTTGAGCACGCCGAGTGACGTGGTCAAAGTGCTCGCGAGCGGGGTATGCAGCGACGAGAGCGAAGGAACGGCGTTCTACGTTACTGCGAGCGACGTCGTGACCAACGCCCACGTCGTGGCGGGACACACGAAGTTCACCGTCAACGGAGCATCGGCTACCGTCGCGCTCTACGACCCTGACAACGACATCGCCGTTCTGCGCGTGAGCCAGAGCGGCACGCCACTCACATTCCTCTCGAGCGAACCCTCAACCGACGCCAAGATCCAGATCGTGGGCTTTCCCCTCAACGAGTCGCGAACGAGTACCCAGGGCTACTACGAGGGTGAGATCAGCGCCGATAGCCGTAACTTCTACAACCAGGACCTCGCCGCCCGCTCCATTCTCTCCCTGGAGGCCAACATCGAGCCCGGAAACTCGGGTAGCCCGGTGCTGGTGGGCGGCAAAGTGGCCGGCGTCGTGGAGTCGTACTCGCTCAGCCAGTTGAGTACGGCCTACGCCATTCCCCTCAGCGTGGTCGAGCACGACATCGCGAGCACGCCTGCGAGCGGGAGCGTCTCGACCCAGGGTTGCCTGAGCGACTGAACGGCTAGTACCGGGCCGATGAGCCCGGGTGAATTCTCTTGGTGACGTCACTCCTCCAGACTGGAGGGATGAACTGGAAATCACTCCTCGCGAGCGTCGTGTTCGTCTCAGTGAGCGTCCTCGCGCCCATCGCGTCGGCGAACGCCACCCCCGCCATCTCGGCCACCCAGCCGTGCGGGGTCTCCTCCGCGATTCCTACGTACACCCACGTCGTGTGGATTCTCCTGGAGAACGAGGGTTACTCGGTCGTCGGTTCTCCGAGCGCGCCGTATCTCAACGCGCTGTCTCATCGGTGCGGCCTCGCGACGAACTATCTAGCGATCTCGCACCCGAGCCTGCCCAACTACGTCGCTCTCACCTCGGGCTCGACCCATGGCATCACGGACGACGGCGAACCCGACGTGCATCCACTCAGCGGCCCGAGCATCTTTTCCCAACTCTCGGGCGACTGGCGCGGGCTCGATCAGTCGATGCCCTCCAACTGCGACAAAGTCACCAGCGGCTCGTACGCGGCTCGCCACAATCCGGCCGTGTACTACACGTCGCTGCCGACGTGTGCGCGCGACGACGTCCCCTTGCGTCTCCCACTGGACCTCAGCGCCAAGTTCACCTTCGTCACGCCCAACATCTGTGACGACATGCACAGTTGCCCGATCTCGATCGGCGACCGATGGCTCTCGCAGATTGTGCCGTCGATCATCGCGAGTCCGGAGTATCAGTCGGGTTCCCTCGTGCTCTTCATCACCTTTGACGAGAACGACAACGCCGCGACGAATCACGTGCCCACCTACGTCATTGCTCCGTCCGTTCCCCGGGGTCTACGGGTATCGAGTGCACTGAGCCACTACTCGCTGTTGCGCACCACCGAAGCACTTTTGGGGCTCTCGTACCTGGGAGCCGCCGCCCACGCGCCCTCGATGCTCGCGCCGTTCCATCTCTAGAACCTCTTAGATGCCCCCGTTGTCGGCGACGTTGTCGAATCGCGCGAACTCGCCGCGCCACGTGAGGTGCGCGGTGCGCGTGGGACCGTTGCGGTTCTTGCCCACGATGATCTCGGCGTCCGCCTTCATGTCGTTGGTGACCTCGCCGTAGATCTCGGGACGATAGAGGAACAACACGACGTCGGCGTCCTGTTCCAGCGAGCCCGACTCTCGCAAGTCCGACATCATCGGGCGCTTGTCGGCGCGTTCTTCAAGTTTCCGCGAGAGCTGACTCAGCGCGACGACCGGGCACTCCAACTCACGCGCGAGGATCTTGAGCGAACGGCTCATCTCAGAGACCTCGACCTGACGGTTCTCCGCGCGACCGCGACTCGACATGAGTTGGAGATAGTCGATGATGATCACGCCGAGGTCGCCGTTTTGTTGCTTGATGCGCCGCGCGCGAGCGCGCACGTCCATGATCGTGAGCGCCGGGTTGTCGTCGATGAAGACCTTGGCAGACTGCAGGTACCCGAAGGCGTCGTGAGCGCGGTTCCAGTCGGCCTCCGAGAGGTCACCGGTGCGTAACTTGGAGGAGTCGATGCGTGCGGTGGAGGCCAGGATGCGTTCGGCCAACTCCTGGCGGCTCATCTCGAGGGAGAAGAACAGCGCAGGTCGATTCACTACGGCGCCCACGTGAATCAAGATGCCCAGCGCAAAGGCGGTCTTACCGGTTGCCGGACGCGCACCCACGATGGTCATCGAGCTCTTCTGTAGACCTTGAAGGATGCCGTCGAGCGAGCGGTAGCCCGTCTCGAGGCCGTTGAACTGTCCGCGCGTCTCGCCTCGCAACTCGAGAATGTCGGCTTCGTTGAGCAGCAGTCGCTGCAACGGGGAGACCGAATCGACCTTGCGGTCGTCGGCGATGGCATTGATCTTGCGCTCGGCTTCGTCAATGAGCCCGACCACGTCATCGGTCGCGACGTAGGCGTCGTCGACGATCTCTCCGGCCACCGCAATGAGTCGGCGCTGTTGAGCCTTTTCTCGGACCAGTTCGGCGTAGTGCAACGCGTTGGCAGCCGACGGAGTGTTGAGCTGCAGGGCGGACAGCACCGCCAGTTCGACCGCCACGGCGCCGCGCTCTTGGAGCTTGGCCTGGACCGTCACGTAGTCCACGGGCTCGCCCGCGTGGGCAAGCGCAATGATCGCACCGAAGATCTGGCCGTGCAGCGGGCGGTAGAAGTCCTCGACCTGGACGGTCTCGTAGGCGACGCTCACCGCCTCGGGTGAGAGCAACATCGCCCCAATCAATGACTCTTCGGCCTCGATGACGCTCGGTGGAACGCGCCCGCCCGACGCGGATCGCGGGCGTTCGATGTCAATCTGCGTCATAAGACTTCAACGCTTGTCGACATGGGCTGCAGGTAACAAGACGGGCATGTTGAGGATTGGCGAAGGGCACACTGGGGAAAGCCTGTGTAGAAAGGTACGACCGACACGCGCCATAGTCTCGCAACGGTCTGTGACATGGGTTTGGACTGTTGAAAGCACTGTCGCCGGGGATTTCCTCCCCGGCGACTCGCATGATCAAATCCTGAAAAACTACTTAGCCACGACCTCGATGGATATCGTCGCTTCGACGCCGTCAAAGAGCGTGGCGCTAGCCGATGCGGCACCGACTTCTTTCAGATGCTCGCCAAGAGTGATTGCGTGGCGATCGAGCGAGATGCCCGTCGCGGAGCGCAACGCATTGACGATGTCGGACTCGGTGATCGAACCGAACAGTCGTCCGTTCGCTCCGGCGCGCGCGGCGATCGTGACCGTCTCTTTTTCGATCAGGGCCTTCTGCGCCTCGGCCGCTTCGCGGCTCTTGGCGTCCAGGATGTCGCGCGCCTTGCGCATAAGGGTGGCTTGGCTTTCACTGGAGTCGCTCGCGGGTAGCGCCGCTCCCGACGGCAACAAAAAGTTGCGGGCGTAGCCGTTCTTCACGTCCACGATGTCCCCGCGTCGGCCGAGACCGCGCACGTCACTTCGGAGTAAGACCTTCATTCGCTCGTCTCCTCGGCGGCGGGCACGAGGACCTCGGCGGCGACACTGGCGTCCTCGACGAGATCGCCCTCCGCCTCGGGGCGAGCAACGGGCGTGGTTTCTGCGTTGTCGCGGCTGGGACGCGGACCGCGGGGACCACGATCGTCACGTCCTCCGTCACGACCCCGACCACCACGACGCTCGGTCACGGTGCGCTGGGTGTAGGGCAAAAGCGCCAACTCGCGCGCGGTCTTGATGGCCTCGCTCACGTCGCGCTGGTGCTGTTGGCAGTTGCCCGAGACCTTGCGGCCGCGAATCTTGCCGCGGTCCGAGATGTACTTACGCAACTGGGCCAGGTCCTTGTAGTCCACGCGATCGACGCCGTGCTGACAGAACGCGCAGGGCTTCTTCTTCGCCCCGCGACGGATGTCGATCTTGGGCGCGCGCTTGGGCGGCTTGGGGTTATTAATACGTGGCACTAGAAGGGCTCCTCATCAAATTCGTAACTGGTACTGCTGGGTGCGTTGGTACGCGGGGCGGGACGATCGGGCGACGAAAAGTTCGAGCCCTCGGCGCGCGGGGTGCGGGTCACCACGGCGGTGGCGAATCGCAGGGACGGGGCGATCTCGTCGGCGTTGATCTCGACAATGGAACGCTTCTCGCCGTTCTCGGTCTCCCAGCTGCGCTGCTCCAGGCGACCCGAGACGATGACCCGGGTGCCCTTGGTGAGGGAGTTCGCCGCGTTCTCGGCGAGGGCGCCGTACCCGGCGACCTCGAAGTACGACACGCGCTCTTCCCACTCCTGGGTCTGGCGATTCTGCCAACGGCGATTGACCGCGATCGACAGGCGTACGGCGGCCTGTCCAGAGTTCAAGAACTTGAGCTCGGGGTCGCGGGTGATGTTGCCGGCGACGGTGATGGTGTTATCGGGCATGGTGTCTCCTTAGCGCTACGCGTCTGAACTTAGGCCTGCGCACTTACGGCGGAGGCGGTCGGTCGCACGTGACGCTTGAGGATCTTGAAGCGCAGGACTTCGTCCGAGAGGGTCAGAATACGGTCGAGTTCGTCAACCGTCGACGACTCACCACTGAACTCCACGAGGACGTAGTACCCCTCTTTGCGCTTGTTGATCTCGTACGCCAACGGACGCTTGCCCCAACGGTCGATGTTGCCGGGGGTTCCTCCGTTGGCACGGATGGTTTCGAGCGCGCGGTCCAGAGCGATCTGGATCGACTGCGCGTCGACGGTCGTGTCGAACACGATCATTGATTCATAGGGCCTCATGGCCTTTTTCCTTTCCCTCTGGTCCGAATGCATCGGGCTCTGCGGAAAACAGAGCAGGGTTCAACTGAGTTCCCACGGGTGTGGGACGAAGAAGTCTACCGTCTGGCCGAGAAATCAGCCAATTGTTCGCTTCTAGTGGATCAGTACCTTCAGGGCGTCGAACTTCGACGCGTTGGCAAACACGTCGTAGGCCTGCAGGATCTGAACAAAGGAGTACTCGTGGGTGACGAAAGCCTCCACCGGGAGTCGCCCCTCGGTGACGAGTTTGAGCAACATACCCAGGGTGTTCGTGTTGACGAGTCCCATCGAGATGTCGATGTTGCGAATCCAGAGCTCATTGAGCGCCAGGTCAACGGACTTGCCGTGGACGCCGATATTCGCCACGTGTCCGCCGGGTCGCACAATCTGGGTGGCCATGGTGAACGTCGCGGGAATCCCGACCGCCTCAATGGCGACATCGACCCCTGCGCCATCCGTCAGGGCGAGAATCTGTTCCTTCCAGTCCGCGTCCCCCGAGTTCACCGCGTCACTCGCCCCAAAGTCTGACGCTCGCTTCAGCCGTGCATCATCGAGATCGATGGCGATGATCTTGGAGGGACCGTACAGGCGAGACGTCGTGACCGCGGCCAGGCCTACCGGACCGGAGCCGATAACGGCCACGACGTCGCCGGGGCGGACGTGGCCGTACTCCACACCGATCTCAAATCCGGTGGGCAGTATGTCCGAGAGCAGTATTCCTTCTGCGTCGCTGAGGGTCTCGGGCATCGGGTAGACCGAGTTCTCCGCAAAGGGAACACGCACGTACTCCGCCTGCGTGCCGTCGATCATGTACCCCAAGATCCACCCAATCCCCGCTTGGCCCTCCGGGTCAAGACAGTGGCTGTAGAGACCCTGACGACAGTTCGAGCAGCGCCCGCACGAGCTGACGCACGACAAGATGACGCGATCACCCACTGACAGTTGCGTCACGCTCGCACCGACTTCGGTGATCTCTCCGATTCCTTCGTGCCCGAGGATGCGGCCGGCTTGCACTTCGGGCACGTCGCCCTTGAGGATGTGCAGGTCGGTCCCGCAGATGGTCGTAGCGATCATTTTGACGATGACGTCCGTGGGACGCTGAATCACCGGGTTGGGCACGTCTTCCCAACTCTTCTGACCGGGGCCTTTGTAGACGAGAGCCTTCATGGCTACTTCTCCTTGCCCTTAGATGAACGAGAGATTGATTGGTTCTAAGTGACCTAGCCATACTCGTTGGGCTTGGAGCGCGTAAGTAGTGTCAAATGTCCCGTTGGGACACGCGGGTAGAGATCACGACCACGAGATGCGGTCTGCTTGATCCCGGGCCGAGCAGCCCGCTCAGCCCCCGTACACCTTGGCCGCCACGCAAAACACGTGGCCCTCGGGATCTTCCATCACCGTCCAGCTGTGAACGCCAATGTCGTGTTCTTCGATCACGCGCGCACCTAAGTCCACCAGACGCGCCACCCGGTTCTCACCGGGATCGATCAGATCGACGTGCACCCGGTTCTTCGTCGTCGCTGGTTCAGGCACCTTATGAAAGAACCACGCTGGCTGGGTTCGCTGCACGTTGGCACCGCCGATCGAGGCAAACGCTTCGCTACTCCCCTCATCGACGCTCTGGCCCAGCGCCGCCGACCAGAAGTTCGCCACCCGCCAGACGTCCTCACAGTCGAGTCCCACGTTGGCCACGCTGAGCGCCACGAGAGTCCTTTCGTACGAAGGGCTAGTTCACCAGCTCGTCGGGATTGGGGTAGACCTCGTCGGGCCCGGGAAACGAGCCCGCGCGCACGTCACTGGCGAAGTGCGAGACCGCCTCGGTGATCAGCGAGCCCAGGTCGGCGTACTGGCGAACGAACTTGGCCGGGCGATTCTTGCCCAGGCCCAAGAGGTCGTGAAAGACCAGGACCTGACCGTCGGTGTCGGGGCCTGCGCCAATGCCGATAGTGGGAATGTCCAGCGCGGCGGTCACCCGAGTTCCCACGATGTTGGGCACCCCTTCAATCACGATGGCAAAGACCCCCTCGTCCTGAAGGATCTTCGCGTCGAGCTCCAACTGGTGTGCGGCTTCGCGGGTCTTGGCCTGCACCTTGAATCCCCCGAAGGCCAGCATGCTCTGGGGCGTAAGGCCGAGGTGTCCCATGACGGGAATCTCGGCGTCGAGTATCGCGCGCACCACGTCGCGGCGCACGCGGCCCCCCTCGAGTTTGACGCTGTCAGCGCCGCTGCGAATAATGCGCGCCGCGTTGCGCACGCTGTCTTCGATGCTGACGTGGTAGCTCAGCCAAGGCATGTCGGCGACGATGTGCACGTCGGGCTTGGCCGCAGCGACGGCGCGTACGTGGTGACAGATCTCTTCGACGCTCACGTGCAGCGTGTCTTCTTGGCCCATGACCACGTTCGCCACGGAGTCGCCCACGAGGAGCATGTCCACGCCGGCTGCGGCCACCAAGCGCGCGCCTGGCTCGTCGTAGGCGGTCACCATCACCAAGGGGGCGCTGCCGTTTCGACGCTTGCGCGCCTTGATCTGGGGGGCGGAGAGTTTCACTCGCCCACCTCGCGCGCCAGTGGCGCGCGGCGGCGCGAACGACGTCCCCCCGCCGCCCACTTGCGAGCCAGGTGGTGAAACGAGCACTCCACGCAGATCTCGACGGCGTAGCACTGCACCGGCTCCTCGCGCCGCTCAAGCTTGAGCAGTTCCGCCCGGGTCGCCGGACACGTACCGCCGGGGGGCAGGCGCACGCCAAAGACGTAGGTCACCTCCACCAGTTCGGCGTCGCCACAGACCGGGCAGGTCTCTCCGGTCTTGCGCCCGAGGTTGCGTCCGGCCCGCAGGAGTTCGGGGTGGGCGTCACACACGTCCTCGTAGCGCAGTAGACCCGTCGCGATTTTGGCGAGCAGCGCGCGGCGGACAAGCCCGAACTCGACCACGGCCCCATTGGCGGTGCTCGAACGGAATCGCTTATCCATTGGTGGTGATGCTACATCCGGCAAATACCTGGTCTGTACACACACCGTCACGCTCGATATATCGAAGTGATATGATGGATCGCGTGTTAGACATCGCGATCCTGGGCCTGCTGATGGAACGTGATCACCATGGTTACGAGATCCGAACTCAGCTCCGCGACCGGCTCGGAATGTGGGCGAATGTCTCCTTTGGATCGATCTATCCGGCCCTCGCGCGACTCGAACGTCACGGCTTCGTCGAAGCGGTGTTGCCCGTTGCGCCGCGACTGACCTCTCTGTCCACCGGTTCGCTTTCAGGCGAACGCGCCTCGCTGCGCTCGTTGCGCGCGAGCTCGGGACTCGGTCGGCGCGGCCGCAAGGTCTATCGCATCACCGCCGCTGGCCGTGAGGAGTTCGTCGCGCTCTTGAGCGACCCGTCGACGCTGGACTCGGCCAAGAACTTCTCATTGCGCATCGCTCTCGCCAAGCACCTCTCCTCGACGAGGCGGGTGGGGCTCTTAGAGCGTCGCCGCGCCGACCTGCTCGAGCGCCTGGCCGAAGTGAGAACCGGTGAGCGCAACGTCGAGCTCGACGACTACGCCCGGGGCGTGATGGAACACGCCGCCCGGGGCGTCGAACTAGATCTCGCTTGGATCGACGACATGTTGACCAGCGAACGCAGTAAGGAAACCTTCGCGACCGAAGCGAAGTAGGAAAGGAAGTCATGAGCAAGATTCGAGTAGCGATCGCGGGCGTGGGCAACTGTGCCAGCTCGCTGATCCAGGGTGTGACGTACTACCGCGACGCCAAGAAGGAAGACCACGTCCCCGGGCTGATGAACGTCGAGCTCGGCGGCTATCACGTCAGCGACTTAGAGTTCGTCGCGGCCTTTGACGTGGACGCCTCCAAAGTCGGCAACGACCTCGGCAAGGCCATCGACGGCGGCATGAACAACACCCTCAAGTTCGCCGACGTGCCCGCCTTGGGCGTCATGGTCCAGCGCGGCCCGACCTTGGACGGTCTGAACAAGTACTACCGCGCCGTCATCGAGGAATCACCCTTTGAGCCCGTCGACGTGGCGCGCGCCCTGCGCGAAGCCAAGGCCGACGTCCTCGTCTCCTACCTGCCCGTGGGCTCGGAAGACGCGCAGCGCTACTACGCCCAGGCGGCCATTGACGCCGGCGTCGCCTTCGTGAACGCCATTCCGGTCTTCATCGCCTCAGACCCCGTGTGGGCCAAGAAGTTCCGCGACGCCGGTGTACCCATCATCGGTGATGACATCAAGAGCCAGGTCGGTGCGACGATCGTGCACCGCGTGCTCACGCGACTCTTCGAAGACCGCGGCCTCACGTTGGACCGCACGTACCAGCTCAACGTCGGCGGGAACATGGACTTTAAGAACATGCTCGACCGCGACCGTCTCGAGTCGAAGAAAGTCTCCAAGACCCAGGCCGTCACCAGCCAGATCGAGTTCAACGACCTCGACGCCGACAACGTGCACATCGGCCCGAGCGACCACGTGCCGTGGCTGGAGGACCGCAAGTGGGCCTACATCCGCATGGAAGGCCGTAACTTCGGTGACGCGCCGCTCAACATCGAGCTCAAGCTCGAAGTGTGGGACTCGCCCAACTCCGCTGGCGTCATCATCGACGCGGTGCGCTGCGCCAAGTTGGCGCTGGACCGCGGCATCGGCGGACCGCTGCTCGGACCGTCGGCCTACTTCATGAAGTCGCCGCCCGTGCAGTTCCACGACGACGTGGCCCACGACATGATCGGCGCCTTCGCCGAGGGGGCGGAGAACCCCGTCTGGCCGTAGTCGCTGACCTTTCCTAGGAGAATGCCCCCGCTTCGGCGGGGGCTTTCTTCATGTGTGGTCTCGTTGCGCCCACCAGGCGCGCAGTCGCACGGCGGCCTCGTCGGCATCGATCTCGCCCTCATCCAGGCGAATCTCCATCAAGAAATCGAGCGCCTCGCCCACCACCCGGCTCGGGCGGATACCCAGGATCTCCATGACCTGGACACCGTCGAGCGCGGGGCGAAGGCGACTGAGGTCCTCTTCTTCACGCAGTTCGCCGATGCGCGCCTCGAGCTCATCCATGCGCGCGGCCAGCATCTCGGCGCGCCGGGCATTGCGCGTGGTGCAGTCGCTGCGAGTGAGTTCGTTGAGCTGATCGAGCAACGGGCCGGCGTCGCGCACGTAGCGGCGCACCGCCCGGTCGCTCCAACCCAGCTTGTAGGTGTGAAAACGCATGTGCAACTCGACGAGGGTCGCCACGTCGTCGATGAGATCCTGGGAGTACTTCAGTTCGGCCATGCGGGTGCGCGTCATGCGCGCGCCCACCACGTCGTGGAAGCGAAACGTCACGCCCTCGTCGGTGATGGCCCGGGTATTGGGTTTGGCGATGTCGTGAAAGAGCGCGGCCAGTCGCAGCGTCAGGTCGGGCGACGTCTTGTCGACCACCGCCCAGGTGTGCTTGAGCACGTCCTTGTGCTGATGGACCGGGTCTTGTTCCAGTTGCAGTTTGGGCAGTTCGGGGAAGAAGTACTCCGCCAGACCCGTGCGCACGATGAAGTCCAGACCCACCGAAGGTTGAGGGCTCAACAGCAGCAGGTCGAGCTCGCCGCGCACGCGTTCGGCCGAGACTTTTTGGAGTTGCTCGGCCATCGCCGAAGCGGCCGCCTCCACCGCGGGATCAATGGTCAACGAGAATCGTGCGGCGAATCTCGCGGCGCGCAGCATGCGCAGCGGATCGTCACGAAAGAGCACCTCGGGATCGATCGGCGTTCGCAGCGCACGATCGGCCAGGTCCTGAAACCCGCCGAAGTAGTCGAACAGGGTCTGCAACCCGGGAGTGTCGTGATTCACGGCAATCACGTCCAATGCGAGGGCATTGATGGTGAAATCGCGCCGCGAGAGGTCGGCCTCGAGGGAATCGCCCCACTCCACTGACGGTTTGCGCGAGTGATCGACGTAGGCCTCGGAGCGAAACGTCGTCACCTCGGCTTTGATATCGCTCTCGCGCAGCGTGCCACCGATGGTCCCAAAGGCCCGACCCTGCTGCCAGAGCGCGCTGGTCAAGGGTTTCATCAGCCGTTCAATGTCGTCGGGCCGGGCGTTCGTCGTGAAGTCGATCTCGAAGTCCTCGCCCCTCTCGACGCCGAGCAACGCATCTCGCACCGAGCCGCCCACCGCGTAAAGGGAGAAGCCCGCGTCCGCGAAGGCGTCGGCGAGCGGAC
>Ga0210387_10003780_pt1 | contig 11637 bp, 10 predicted proteins | sample IncBWC7OmetaG_FD_160108 | JGI IMG/M metagenome (GOLD analysis project Ga0210387, IMG submission 160108) | Forest soil microbial communities from Barre Woods Harvard Forest LTER site, Petersham, Massachusetts, United States - Inc-BW-C-7-O ... | reverse complement strand
CGAGTGGGTATTTGAGCGCACGTGATGGGTTGTTGGGAATGACGGCAAGCGCTCCTTTGGCCGCAATGGCTTGCCGCAGATGATCCGCGTCATAGGCTGTATCGGCCATGACCACCTCTGCTGGTAATCCCTCGATCAGGGCCGCGGCTTGTGGAGCATCGCCCTTCTGACCTGCGGTGAGTGTGAACCGCACGGGACACCCCAGGCCTCGAACGGCCATGTGTATCTTGGTGCTCAGGCCACCGCGCGAGCGGCCGATCGCTTGATCTTCAGACCCCCTTTTTTAGCCCCGGCAGCGTGCTGGTGGGCTCGGACGATGGTCGAATCAACGATCAGGTATTCGAAGTCCGGATCATCGGACATCGCCTCGAAGATCCGCCACCAAACACCCTTGATGCTCCACCGACTGAAGCGTCGGAACACACTGTTCCAATCTCCAAACACCTCCGGAAGATCACGCCAGGGAGAGCCCGTACGCACAATCCACAGCACGCCCTCCACGAACATCCGGTTGTCGCGTCCAGTCGAACCCTTCTGGTCGGGCCTGCCTATGATCAGCGGCGCCATCCGATCCCACGCCGCGTCGCTCAAAACCAAACGACCCTTCACACCCAAGATGGCCTCCCAAAAGCCAGCCTTGAATCATGCTTCAACTGATTTGGGAATCCCTAGAGTCCACACCACCTAGGCCGTGATCACCACGAGCGCCTGGGCAACCTTGCCGTTTAACGAGCGGGAACGGTGCGGAATGAGCGAATCGAAATAAACGCAATCGCCGCTGTTTAGCTTATAACTTTGGCCACCGAAGCTGAGTTCTATCGCACCGGAAAGAACAAAAATCATTTCTTGTCCCCCATGCTCGAAGTGTCGATCGTCCTGAAACTTGAGAGGCGGCCGCATGATGAACGGCTCCATCGTCTTGAAGCGTTTGCTGGGAGCGAGCATTTCATAATCGTATCCTGACGCACTGCCGCCGCGCATGAACGACGGACGTTCGTCTCGCCGGACGACCGAGATCGCATCGTCGTATTGAGTTTCGCCGAGCAACTGTCCAACAGAAAGGTCGAATGTACCGGCAATTTTCAGGGCAGTCGAAATCGATGGAACGGACAAACCACGCTCGACCTTTGAAATATAGCTCTTTGTGAGACCCGCCGCATCGGCGAGCTGATCGAGGGTCATTCCGCGCTGCTTGCGCAAAAATGCTATTCTGCTGGCCAACGTCGTACGGGATGTTGCCACCGACCGTTTTGGTTCGGATTTCGTCTTGCGTTGCTTAAGGCCCCGGGCAGGGCGCATTGCAGTCATTGATTTGGCCGCTGCGTGGGTCTTCGAAAGGTTGCGGGCACTTCGGGGAGTTCGGCTCATGTCGATTCACTGACCTTGTTCGAGGCGAAAGATTTCGACGTGCCCGCGTGCCAAGGAATGTAAGCAGGCGGGCGCCTATCGCAGGTCCTTGAAAACTCTAATCGTTTATTAGGGAAGTGATCGCGTGTAGTCATGCTACACCAAGTTTCGTGAATCTGCGCTGTAGTTCTCAGGACACCTCAATCTGACACCATCGGAACGAACTTGAAGCTCGAACCGATCGGCACTGTGAAGGCTCCAGCGGCGGACCAACGTCACTCTCTGCGTTGCCGGCTTCGCTGCGATACGATAATCGAGTGAAGGCCGTTGTTGCAGTGCAAGGTTCCGGTGTTGGCACTCAGCGGACCTGCCGGCCGGCGTGTCTAGTTTCCGCTTTTGCTACTTGAGCCGACATTTAGCCAAAAGGGGCAGAATAGAGCTACGTGGCTAAGTGACAAGCTCTGGTCGCAAACAGAGTCCGATAAGGAAATGTAGACATAGCTTATCAGTCCGACCAATGGTTGCTGACGACCGATCAGCGCGTCAACAGCCGCTCTGGCCGTGCATCTCTCCCTAAGTCTACGGGACGATATGCGCCGCTCCCAAATTAATCTCGATCTCAGCGACGGTGTGCCATCCGCGGCGGTTAGTTGATCTGGCTGGCAAGCGGGATTCTGGTCCCGGCAGTGATGGAGCCGGCTTCAGTTGAAGGCAGGTTTCAACGTTACTGTCTGTGGTCGTTTGACGGCCCGCAGCCGCTATCAAACGCGATTGCGAAATTGTAATCAGATCGCCCGCATTGTTCTCCAGATGACAGGATCCTAGGTGAGGAAATCGAAAGAAGTTCGCGCTGCTCCCGGCGCGAAGAAGACCAAGGGTTCCCCGCGTTCGACGATCTCCTCCTTTTCGCCGCTGGGCATGCTGGCGCTCCATCTACTCGAACAATCGCGGCAATCGGGCCGCGACGGCATCGTATTCCTTGCCGAAAACGAGAACAGGGCAGAGCGGCTGGGCAGCGTGCTCCATTCACTCGATCCTTCGCTCGACGTCCTTGTGTTTCCGCGACTAAACACCTTGCCGTTCGATGGACTGGAACCATCCCGAGAGATCGCCGGCAGACGGGCTTCGGTGCTGCGGCGTCTGACCAGGACGAGGAAACCCGTGTTCCTGATATCGACAGCCGAGGCGATCATGGAGCGTCTGCCGCTGCCCACGAGTTGGAAGCGGCTCAGCATAAGTCTGAAGGTGGGGGCGCCATATGCCGAGCAGGATATCCAGAGCCGTCTCGAGGCTCTGGGATACGATCTCGACGAAGAGGCGGAATATCCGGGCACCGCACTCTTTCACGGCAAGACCTTTGAGATCTTTCCCGCGGGCGCGCTTGGCCCGTTCAGAGTCGAGCACTCCGATGACGTCATCCGCAGAATCGTTTCCGTCAATCCGGGTGAGCACGACGTCGTATCGGATGCCAAGGAACTGCTCGTCGACCCGATGTCTGAGCGCCTTGCCTTGCAAGGCAAGCGCGGGGAGCGAGCGACGCTGTTGGACTACTGCGATCGAGCGCGATGGATTGCGGACGCGGGCATTGCGGGCCACGCAGAGAGTTGGCTGAACACGATAGAGGAGGCGGCCGGTCGCAAGGAGGTGGAGCGAGAATATTTGAGTCAAGGGGACTGGAAAAAGCTGGCGATGCGGATGAGCGTGCTGCCTCGCAAGGGCGCCTTCACCGGTACGCCTGACTTCTCGATGATGGCTTCACCGAGGAAGGCTCTCCGCGCGTTCATCAAAGATACGCAACGCGCCGGATCGCGGCTCGTTTTCGTCGCGGCGGTTGACGACGATTTGCGCGCGATGGAGCGTATCGGGGGGATCAAAGCGGAGCGTTTTACCGACTGGGACGAGACGAGGACGAAGCGAAGTCGAGAGGGCGCCTTTTTGGCTGACTTCGACGCTGGGTTCGTCGGCCCTGCCCGCAAGCCTCTTGTCGTTGTGACCGCGTCCGACGTGCTTGGCAGCAGAGCTCATCACCCACAGCCGATGGCGAGGGCCTGGACGGCGGCATTCGATCACCCCGATGTTCCGGAGCGGGGCGCAATCATCGTTCATCTGCAGCGGGGGCTCGCCTTGATGGATGGCTTGCAAAGCATCGACATGGGCAAAGGGTTGGCCCGCGATATGATCAGGCTTGAGTTCGCGGGGGGCGATGCCGTTCTTGTTCCTCCCGCCGATCTCGCACTGATTTGGCCCTACGCGGCCGAGCACGGCAAGCTGGCCTTGGACAAGGCGGATGGAAGCACGTGGTGGGATCGACGTGGCGAGGCCGAGCAGGAAATCCAGACCGCGGCCAAAGAGCTTGCCAAACATATCGCCCAGCGGCGCCGGCGGCGGGCTCCCAAGCTCGTCGCGCCGGGTCCCGCCTACGAAAAGTTCGTGGCGCGCTTTCCGTATTTCGCGACGGCCGACCAGGCGCGAGCGATTCAGGATGTCCTGAAAGATCTCGCGTCCGGGCATCCCATGGATCGGGTCGTTTGCGGCGACGTTGGTTTCGGCAAGACCGAGGTCGCGTTGCGGGCGGCCGCGGCCGTTGCGCTGTCGGAAAAGCAGGTCGCCATCGCGGTGCCGACAACTGTCCTGGCAAGGCAGCACGTCGCGACTTTCCGCAAACGGTTTGGCCCGCTTGGCATCGAAGTGGGAAACCTGTCACGAGCCGTGTCGGCTCCGGAGACGAGGCAGACGAAGGAAGGGTTACGTCGCGGAAAACTGAAGATCGTGATTGGCACGCAGGCGCTCGCCTCACAGGACGTGAGGTTTGCCGACCTTGGGCTCGTTATCATCGACGAGGAGCAGCACTTCGGTGCGGCGGAGAAGGCCAAGCTCTCGGGCCTGACGAAAAGTGTCCATACGCTTTGGATGAGCGCAACCCCGATACCACGTACTCTTGCTGCGGGCCTTGCGGGCTTTCGGGATCTCAGCGTGATCGCGACGCCGCCTGTTCACCGGTTGCCGGTGGTTACGAAGGTGGGCCCATTATCGGACGCCGCCATCGTTGCAGCGTTGCTGCGCGAGCAGTGGCGTCACGGGCAGAGTTTCTTGATCTGCCCGCGCATTCAGGATCTGGAGCCGATGTTGGCTCGTGTCCAATCGGCCGCCCCGGATCTCCGCATCGTTTGTCTCCACGGCAAGCTGCCCGCCGATGAGATCGACGATCGGATGATGAGTTTTGTCGAGGGCGAGGCAGACGTCCTCCTGGCGACCAATATCGTCGAGAGTGGGCTCGATATTCCCCGTGCGAATACCATCGTCGTCTGCTGGCCCGAGAAGTTCGGCTTGGCCCAACTCCATCAGCTCAGAGGGCGCGTGGGACGAGGCGGCACGCGCGCCTTTGCGTATCTCCTGACTGAGTCGAGTTCGGAACAATCCGAAAAGCGTCTGGCTGTACTGGAGCAATTTAGTAAACCGGGCGCGGGCTTTGCCATCAGCGAACGAGATCTCGATCTGAGAGGAGCGGGAGATCTCTTTTCGGAGCGACAGTCCGGTCACGTACAGGTGTTCGGCCCGGTACTTTATAGCCATCTTTTGACATTGGCCGCTGAGAAGACCGGCGACGGCGCAGCCGGTCTCTGGGTTCCCGATCTGAATCTTCCGGTCGCGGATATGCTGCCTGCAGACTACGTCCAGTCGGAAGCTGTCCGGCTTGAAGTCTATGGTCGCGTTGTCAGGTGTCGGAACGAAGACGATCTGGAAGATCTGCAGGAAGAGACCGCACTTCGTTTTGGCAGGCTTCCGCGGGCGGCGCGGGATTTCTTCGCGGCAGCCAAGCTCAGGCTCGAATGCAAGCGCAGAGGTATTGTGAGGCTCGACGTCGGGCCGGAAGCCGTAGCGGCGACGTTCCTGCCCGGCCGATTGCGTAAATCCAGGGCGAAGTCACTGGAGCGCGATGGCGATCGGGTGGTCTATGGCGGCGAGGGGGGTGAAAATCCGTTTGAGCGGGTCGAACAATTCCTGGAGATACTGGACGAGTGAAAGCGCTTCGGTCGACGGAGGTTCGCTTCAGCGCCGTTGCCCGAGCCGGAGCTCCATAAGCGCGATGCGTTCGAGCACGATCGCATCTTGGTCTCGTGTATTGGCGGCACGCAGAATCGATTCCGCGATGACCGTGACGGGGGTGCGTGCATGCTGCGTTTACAAGTGCCCGATCCACTTCATCACGGTATCGATCGATTTCCACGCGGTCCAACCAAAGCCTGCGAGCGACAGGAATGCTGCAGTGACGGCGAAGGTGAGAAGAAGGCCGTCGTCTTGAAGGTAGGCGATGGCCAGGACGACGATGATCGCGCCCGGAATGACATTCGCTAACGGCAGCGGCCAGAGAGCCGATAATGCGAGAAAGAGAACCAGGGCTCCAACCAGGCGGCGCGCGACGCCGTGGGGTAACATCCACCGAGGGCGACTGAGTTGCTCGATCGCTCGAAGCAACGGACGAGTTCTTTGCGTGAAACGTTTGAAACGCTCAAAGTCGAAAGGATGCTTCGAAAGGAAGCGCGGAAAGATGGGTCTGGAGCGGCCCAGCAACATTTCGGCGCCCGGGAAAATTACCGCGACGGCCGCAATCGTCGCGACGCCTGGCACGATGACAAGAAGGCCGAGTATCAGCAACAGAAGTCCGAAGGACCGTTTATCCAGATGTCCCAATAGCCAAGCAAGATCGACGGCTTCATCGGGGGCCTGCGCCACAAGTTTCTCGAGCAGCTCGGAAGTATGGATGGAGGTCGATCCCTGCGTCAGCGGCTTGCGGCTCAATCGGGTTGCGGATCATATATCTGTTTGACTTGTTCGATCCGGTATCCTTCCGGAAGAACCTGAGAGCCGTTTTTATCCGATGCCTTCAACTCTGCAATGCGGCCTTCGCTCGATACTGTCTTCATTAGCTCCTTCTCACTCGGGCAGGTATCGGTAAGTTGAGTATGGCCTTTGAACAGGGCGTACGCGGGCGCCTTTGCTTTTTGTCGGTACTCCCTCGCGGCGTCGCGAAGCGTTTCCTGCAGGACCTCATCAACGATCTGGTCGGCTATATTGTCGGCCGGGTTCGCTTGTTCTTCCAAAGATTCCTTGCTCATGCTGGCCAGCGTGACCGGCGGGCGCCGTTCCTGGGGACAGGAACGGGCCTGACCCAAGGACGGCGCCGACGGCTTTCACTGCGCACCGTAGAATGGCCAGCAGCCGTCTTCCTCATGACGTCCCGTCCGCTGTGTAGGTGTCGTTCAGCAGGCGCTGCCCGACATCCTTCCAGACGGCATATTGGCCGTAGAGCCGGATGGCATCGACTTTCTGGATCTCGACGGTCCGGCTGCAGCGGCGGCAGCTCACTCTGAGAGGGTGTTGCGGAATTTCGGTCAGCTGCAACGCGGCTACACAGGATGGCGCGACCTCGGCGCCGGGAGGCAGATCGTCATCCGGAGCGAGGGCAGGGGTGACCGGAGCCTTGCTGCTTTGAGCGGCGGCCATCTTTTCCATCTGCCTTGTGCTCGGCATGCGCCAACGCGGGGCGGTCGGTCGTGGCTCATTAGAACATAACAAGAACAAATGTCGAGTCCCGCTCGGTCCAAAATATTGGTGTTGTGGAGAGGCCGGAGGCGTCGGAACCATGATGGTCCATTCGTCTTGAATCCAACCACCCTCGTTTTTCGGAGTACCGCGTTCATGGCTCCCCGCGCCAACTGGAAAGGCTTCCTGCGCCTGTCGCTCGTCACTTGTCCGGTCGCGCTTTATCCCGCTACCTCAGAAAGCGAGAAAGTCTCCTTCAACCAGCTCAACAAGCAGACCGGCCACCGCATCAAATATGTGAAGGTGGATGCCGATACGGGCGAGGAAGTGCCGAACGAGGACATCGTCAAGGGTTACGCGCTCGACAAGGAGACGTTCATTGAGCTCTCCAAGGAGGAGCTCGAGGAGCTCGCATTGGAGTCGACGCGCACCATCGACATTGACGAGTTCGTCGAAAAATCCGAGATCGATCCGCGCTATTTGATCCGGCCTTATTATCTGCGCCCCGACGGCAAGGTCGGTCACGACGCCTTCGCCGTGATCCGCGAGACCATCCGTGACATGAACAAGGTCGCGATCGGCCGCGTGGTGCTCACCAATCGCGAGCATATCATCGCGCTTGAGCCGTTCGACAAGGGACTCGTTGGTACGTTGCTCCGCTATCCATACGAGGTGCGCAGCGCGGACGAATATTTCGATGAAATCCAGGATGTCAAAGTCACCAAGGACATGCTCGATCTCGCCAAGCACATTGTGAATCAGAAGTCAGGCAGGTTTGAGCCCGAGAAGTTCGAGGATCACTACGAGACGGCGCTGGTCGATCTCATCAACCAGAAGCGCGCCGGCAAGCCGATCACGCCGAAGGAAAGGCCGAAGGGCGAGAACGTTGTGGATCTGATGGAGGCGCTGCGGCGCAGTGTCGGCGGACGCGCTGCTGAAGCCACGGCCAAGTCTTCGGGAAAAGAGTCTCCCGGCAAGGCCGCCAAGAAGCCGCGCAAGGCGGCGGCGGGTCAGCAAGAGATGCTGATGCCGATCGAGGGCAAAAAGCAGAAGGCTGCGCCTGCAAAGAAATCGACGGCCAAGCCGCAACGTCGGTCCGCTTAGGAATCGAGGGGTTCTGGACCGGTTGCTTGGTTAATCTTGAGAGGTCGCCATGGATGTGAAGGAAGCCTTGGCAATGACGGAAGCCTCAGGGATGACGGATAATCAGGCCGGTCTTGAAAGTGCTTCTCGTAGGACGCAGGCAAACCAATTTGAAACACAACTGCGCTCATCCATAGCACGTCTATCCGCGCAGTTGCGGCGATGACCTTGGAGGCGCCCTTGCGATCGCTGTTCCTCGCGTTCGTCTTGGGCGTATGGGTCGCCCGTCGGCGTTGATGGTAGTGGACGGATCGACGGCGTCGCGCGGGATTAATGGCAAGGAAACTCAAGACCTATCAGACATCGCTGGGCTTCTTCGACCTCGCGATCGCCGCCCCCTCCATGAAGGCGGCCCTGGAGGCCTGGGGCGCGGGTAGCAACCTCTTCCATCAGGGCGTTGCCAGAGAGACGGACGACCCGGACGTGGTCGCCGCAACGATGTCGAAGCCGGGCGTCATCCTTAAGCGCCCTGCAGGATCGAGCGGACGCTTCGCAGAGCATTTCGATCTGCCCACCGGTGATGAAGCCCATGGTGGCCGCGAAAAGCGCCGGCCGAAAGCGAAAAAGCGGGTGCCTGCCAAAATCAGTGAAAAGGCTGCCCGGAAAGCTGCACTGGATTTTGAGCGGGAGCAGAAGCGGAACGAGGCAAAGCGCCGGGCGGAGCTCGCCGCCGAGGCCAAAAAGCGCGAGCGGCGTGAAAGGGCGGTCGCTAAAGCCCAGGCGGCTTTCGACGAAGCCGAGCGCGATCATGATGCGCGGGCAGCCGCCATCGAGGCCGAACGCGCGGCTGTCCAAAAACGGACCCAGGATGAGGAGGCTCGTTGGGAGAAGCAGAAGGAGAAGCTTGCGGTTGCTTTGCGTCGCGCGCGGAGCGAATAGCGTCATCTCCTTCGATCTCTGAAAGGAGTGAACGATGTCAAGGGGCGCGTCCGGCAAGCCGGACCGGCTTATATGAACGGAGCCTTGTCAACCCACCAATGGCCCACCAAACCCATCGCGCCCCCCGTTTTCACCGATCGGCGATGTCCGCTGGCGAATGCGGACATTCCACCGGGGTAAACCTCGGTCGCGAATGACCCCATTAGCGGACTTGCACCGCTTCATCTCATTGAGCATTCGGGGGGCGGGTTGACGCGCTTACCTCCGCCTTGCGCGAAGTCGTCCTGAGGCGTCCCCTACTTAATGGAGTTGAGCGAGACCGAACTGGCTGACGAGATAGCCGAAGCGATAGGATTTGGATCTGGGACGACGGGACCACCGAACTTGTAGTTAACTCCGCCATCCGGCTGCTGATTAAGGTTCACATCGTTATCGGTATGGCAGTCCCGAATTTTACGCGGTTCATCACCACCAGCGTCGTGAATTTTCTGACATTGGTGTTTTCAAAGAAAAAGCGTTTGGTGAACTCTTCATAGTCCGACATATCCACGGCCGTCACCACCAATACAAAATCGGCGTCCCCGGTAACGTAATAGCACTGCATGACTTCTGCAGTTTTCAGCATGGACTTTTTGAAGTCTTCAATCAGATCCACTCGTTCGCGCTCCAAAGACACGAGCACAACCATCGTCAGCTTTCGTCCCACGGCTTCGGGATTGAGGATCGATACGTCTTTTGCGATTACGCCTTCTTCGCGCATGCGTTTGATTCGGCGGAGGCAGGATCCAGGCGACAGCCGTGTCTGATCCGCAAGCTCGGAGGCGCTCAGTTGGTTGTCTTCCTGAAGCGCTTCCAACAGGCGAATATCAAACTCATCCAATTGCATAAAAATCCCACTTTACGGCGCGATCGGCTATTTTATGCAAATATGAGCTCGAAATCACCGCCAAATTGCGTTTTATCGACGATTTTCGTCATTCGGCGATTGCTAGAGTGTGTCCGCCAAATAGGACCAAGTGCGGACAATGACCGAAACCAAGTTCTGGCTTTAGATGAAGCAGGTCATTAGCGAGCGCAGCTTCAGGCTTTTGATGAACCCTAGACCGGTCCGTTCCGAGGGGTACGCCAAACGAAGTCGTTCGAAAATTCTCTGTCTCTCAGATCTGGCGAGAGCGAAGCAAGAAATAACCTCGTGGCCTGGCTATGAGGCCACCGCTCTCCGCTCGTTAAATGGGATCGCTCGGGCAATAGGCATCAAAGCGATCTTTTACAAGGATGAGGGCGCGCGGTTTGGCCTTGGCAGCTTTAAGGCCTTGGGCGGCGCGTACGCCGTTGCGACCCTGCTGCAGAGCGAGGTCCACCGACAAACGGGCGCTTATCCAAGCTCGTCAGATCTATCCGATCGCAAGTTTCGCAGCATAACGTCGAAATTGACGGTTGCGTGCGCCACCGACGGAAATCACGGCCGATCCGTCGCGTGGGGCGCCAGCATGTTCGGTTGTCGTTGCATCATTTACGTTCATGCTCACGTGAGCCAAGCTCGACGTGATGCGATCAAAGCATACGGAGCCGAAGTACGCGCGGTGCACGGGAATTACGATGACTCGGTGCGCCAGGTGGCGAGGGATGCCGCGCAGCACGATTGGCGGATTGTGTCGGATACTTCTTACGAGGGCTACACCGATATTCCCCGGCACGTGATGCAAGGTTATGGTGTAATGGCCGACGAAATTTTTGCGCAAATGCCGCGCGACAGCTTCCCGACTCACGTTTTTATTCAAGGAGGTGTGGGAGGATTGGCCGCGAGTATCTGTTCCTATCTCTGGGAAAAATTTGACGAAAAGGCTCCTTCGATTTTTGTGGTCGAGCCTGACAAGGCGCCGTGTATTCTCGCGAGCGCCGAAGCCGGTCGGCCGACGACTGTTAAGGGCGACCTGAACACAATCATGGCCGGGTTAGCTTGCGGGGAGGTTTCTCTGCTGGCTTGGTCGATACTCGAGCGGGGCGTAGACGGCTTTCTCGCGGTGTCCGACGAATCGGCCGCGGAAACGATTAAGCTTTTAGCAGATGCGCCTTTTCGGGACGTTCCTGTCGTCGCAGGTGAGTCCGCAGTTGCAGGGCTGACCGGCCTGCTGCTAGCTGCGAGGGACGACGACGCCCGTCAACAGGTACGGCTGGACGAGAACAGCATCATACTGCTGATCGGAACAGAAGGCGCGACCGATCCCAGCGTTTACCAGAGCCTCGTGGATCGAAGCCCTGATGAAGTTTCGGGGGCCGACAAGCTTGCGTCGACTGCGAGGAGGGTATCGTGATCAAAGAAAGCCGGCAGGTGGAGACCTCGTTATGACTATCAAGGTGAACCTGAATGCGGATATGGCTGAAGGGTACGGTGCCTACGACATCGGAAATGATCGCGAAATTCTGAAGATCATCGGTTCTGCGAGCATTGCATGCGGATTTCATGCCGGGGATCCGCTTGTTATGCGCAGGACAATCGCAGAGGCGACTCGACTCGGCGTGTCCGTTGGCGCTCATCCGGGCTTCAATGACCTCTGGGGATTTGGACGGCGGCGAATTGATATGCGTGCGGACGATCTAGAGTGTCTGATTGCATATCAAATTGGCGCCCTCCAAGGAATGGCCGCCTATTCTGGTGTCAAGGTAACGCACCTGAAGCCGCATGGCGCACTGAACAACATGGCGGCAGAAAACAGCGAATAC
>Ga0210387_10003779_pt1 | contig 11639 bp, 5 predicted proteins | sample IncBWC7OmetaG_FD_160108 | JGI IMG/M metagenome (GOLD analysis project Ga0210387, IMG submission 160108) | Forest soil microbial communities from Barre Woods Harvard Forest LTER site, Petersham, Massachusetts, United States - Inc-BW-C-7-O ... | reverse complement strand
CGCATCGCCGAAGTTGGAGAACGAGAGCATGGCCACGCGCGGCTCGAGACCGAGATCAGTGACGGTCTCGGCGGCGAGCAGCGCGATCTCGGCCAGCGTTTCAGCGTCTGGCTCGATGTTGATCGTCGTGTCCGCCAAGAAGCGCACGCCGCTCTTGGTGATCACCATGTACATGCCCGCAGCGCGTCGCACGCCTTCGCGCATGCCGATGATCTGCAGCGCGGGTCGTATCGTCGCCGGATAGTCTTGGCGCACGCCAGCCACGAGCCCGTCCGCGTCACCGAGCTCGAGCATCATCAAACCGAAGGCCGTGCGCGAGCGGCGGATCTCTTTCCAAGCGGCGTGCCGCGTGACGCCTTTCCGTTCGCGTTTCTTCCAATAGCCCTCGACGTACGTCTCCAGGCGATCACTCTGGCGTGGGTCGACGATGGTTGCGCCTTCGAGGTGCAAGCCGAGCTTCTGGGCGTGGTCATGAATACGCTCGGGCACTCCGAGCAGAATCGGCTTGGCGATGCCCTCTTCGATGATGCGCTGCGCCGCCCGCAAAATATTGTCGTTCTCCGATTCGGGAAACACGATGCGTCGCGGATCCGTCTTGGCAGTCTCGGTGATGTTCCACAGCACACGCCGCGTGGGCGAGATGGTGCGGTACAGCCGCTCGCTGTACTCCGCGATGTCGATGCGGTCGCGCGCGACGCCACTCGCGATGGCCGCCTCCGCGACCGCGGGCGCAACCCAATACAAGACGCGATTGTCGAAGGGCTTGGGGATGATGTAGTCGTGACCGAAGCGCATGCGGTGCCGCCCATAGGCGCGCAGCACCTGGTCGGGCACGTCCTCCCGCGCGAGGCGCGCGATGGCCTCGGCCGCAGCGACCTTCATTTCCTCACTGACCGTGGTCGCGCGGACGTCGAGCGCGCCCCGGAAGATGTACGGGAAGCCGAGCACGTTGTTGACCTGATTCGGAAAGTCGCTGCGTCCGGTGGCGACGATGGCGTCGGGTCTGGCTGCCAACGCTTCGGCGTAGCCGATCTCCGGGTCGGGGTTGGCCAGCGCGAAAATAATCGGCTTTTTGGCCATCGTCTTGAGCATGGCGGCGTTCACCACGCCGGCCGCAGACAGGCCGATCATCACGTCTGCGTCGACCATGGCGTCGGCGAGAGTGCGCCGACCGTCGCTCTTCGGGCGCGCGAACGCCGCGCGAAACTCGTCGATGTCGCCGCGGCCCTCGTACAGCACGCCGCCTACGTCGACGAGCGTGATGTGTTCGCGCAAGACGCCCATGCGAACCCACATTTGCATGCAGCTCGTGGCTGCGGCTCCGGCGCCGATGCACGTGACGCGCAGGCTGGCCAAGGGTTTGTCTTGCAGCTCGGCGGCGTTACGCACGGCGGCCGCGGAAATAATGGCCGTCCCGTGCTGGTCGTCGTGAAAGACCGGGATCTTCATGTGCTCGCGCAGCGCGCGCTCGATCACGAAGCAGTCGGGCGCGCGGATGTCTTCTAGATTGATGGCGCCGAAGGTCGGCTCGAGCGCACGCACGATGTTGATGAACTTCTCGGGGTCGACCTCGTCGACTTCGATATCGAACACGTCGATGTCGGCAAAGCGCTTGAACAGCACGGCCTTGCCCTCCATCACGGGCTTGGCCGCGCGCGGACCAATGTTGCCGAGGCCGAGCACCGCGGTGCCGTTGGTGACCACGCCGACCAGGTTGCGACGCGCGGTGTACAGGTCGACCGCCTCGGGGTCTTTGGCGATCTCCAAGCAGGGCGCCGCGACACCCGGAGAGTAAGCGAGCGACAGATCGAGTTGGGATGCGACGGGCTTCGTCCAAACGACCTCGATCTTTCCGGGGCGACCTTCACGGTGATAGCGAAGGGCGTCGTCGTTGCGGCTCATTCGGCTGACGCTAGCAAAAATCACCTCGCGTGACACACTCGGTCCGAAACATGGAAGCCCGCACGGAACGGCTCAGCGAGGAGCTCGAACGAGCCTCGACCCACGCCATCCTCCGCACGTGGGAGGACCTGAACGGCGCGCTCTTCCGCTTCGAGCTGCGGCGCCCAGCGGTGATGTTGGTCGATTCGAGCGCTCGCCTCGGGTTGTGGAATGGCGCGCTGCGCGTGATCGAGATCGCGCGTTCGCTGCTGCTCGATCACGGCTGGGGCGTGCTCGTCGAGGTGCTCAAGCACGAGATGGCCCATCAGTACGTGGATGAAGTGCTCGGCCAACCCGATGACGCCATGCACGGCGCGGCTTTTCGACGTGTCTGTGAAGAGCGCGGCATCGACGCGAGCGCAGCCGGCGTGCCCGCGGTGCGCGAGGCGAACAGCGTCGACCAGCATTTGCTCGAGCGTATCGCGAAGCTGCTCGCTCTAGCCGAGAGCTCGAACGAGCACGAGGCGCAGGCTGCGATGAGCGCCGCGCAACGCTTGATGCTCAAGTACAACATCGACCTGGCGGTGAGCGGACGCGCTCCGGCGCACGCCTTCCGCCACCTGGGCGAGCCAACGGGTCGCGTCAGCGAGGCGCAGCGTATTTTGGCAGGCATCCTAGCCGATCACTTCTTCGTGCAGACGATCTGGGTGCCGGTTTGGCGAGCGCTCGCGGGCAAGCGCGGCAGCGTGCTCGAGATCTGCGGCTCGCTCGCGAATCTCGAGCTCGCGGACTACGTGCACACGTTTTTAAATGTGACTGCAGAGCGCTTGTTTCGCGAATATCGCAAAACGGCGTCCGGCAAGGGGGCGAAGCGCCTCACCTTCGTGGCCGGCGTCATGGCCGGATTTCGCGATCGACTCGACCGTGAACGGAAGAAATCCAAGGCGGAGGGGCTGGTCTGGGTCGGTGACCCAGCGCTCGAAGGCTTCTTTCGAAAACGTCACCCGCGCATTCGTTGGACGCGCTACGCGGTCGGACACGGGTCCGAAGCCTACGCACGCGGACGCGAGGCCGGAGCAAAGATTGTCCTACATCGAGGAATCAGCACAAATTCTAGTGGCGCTGCGCCACGCCTCTTACCCTCCGCCAAGCGCTAGCCGTAGCTAGGAACTAGCGCTCGACTCTTGGCACAAAGCTTTCCAGAATACCGCGCAGTGAGCACTCGCGAGGACGAACACGCCGCAGAAGGCGATGCTCTGCTCGGCACCGTCCTCGCCGGGCGCTACCGCATCGAGGAGCTCTTGGGCAGCGGCGGCATGGGTGCGGTGTACCGCGCCGAGCACGTGCACATGCGCAAGGCCGTGGCGGTCAAAGTGCTGCACCGCGAGATGACGGCATTTCCCGAGGTCGTGGCCCGTTTCGAACGCGAGGCCGTGGCTGCCGGGCGCATCGCGCACCCCCATGTCGTGTCAGCCAGCGACTTTGGTCAGTTGGAGGACGGCTCGTTCTACTTGGCGCTCGAGTTCGTGGAGGGCCACAGCCTTTCCAAGCTGGTCGACAGCGAGGGCGCGCTGGCACCGGAGCGCGCGCTGCGCGTCGCGCGCCAAATCGCGGAGGCGTTACAAGCCGCGCACGGCGTGGGCATCGTGCATCGCGATCTCAAGCCCGACAACGTGATGCTGGTCGACAAAGACGGCGACGCGGACTACGTCAAAGTGCTCGACTTCGGCATCGCCAAGATCAAAGTCGAGGACGCGGGCGACCAACCGGCGCTCACGCAAATCGGCACCGTGTTCGGCACGCCCGAGTACATGTCGCCCGAACAGGCGCGTGGCGAGCAGGTCGATGCGCGCGCTGACCTATATACCGTCGGGGTGATTCTGTACGAGATGCTGTCCGGGGTCTCGCCGTTCAAGGACGAGGACCTGGTGGTCGTGCTGACGCGCCACTTGACGGCGGATCCGCCGCCTCTGCCCGCTGGGCTCGACCCGATGATCAACGATCTGGTGTTGCTCTTGCTGCGCAAGAGTCCTGCCGAACGCGTGCAGAGCGCTCAAGAATTGATCGAGCGCATCGACGTGATCTTGGGCGCGCCGTCGTCATCGCTCGGTTTTGCGGGCACGCCGCCCTCCGGGCCGGTGACTCGCGCGCGGCTCAGTGCCGTCGTGAATTCGACCCGAGCTTCGGGGCTACTTCGCGAGGCACCGCCCCCGTCTGGCTACGCGCCCACGGTGCTCGGCCAAACCGCCCCGCAGTCCCTGGCTCTCGGGGCTCCCGCTGCCTCCTTACTGCGACGCGAGGTCATGCTCGGTCGGCGCGGCGTGCCGCTCTGGCTCCTGGGCGCGGGCGCGCTCGCCTCGGTCTTCGGTATCGCGACATTGATCGTGCTGGGCTCGCTGCTATTCGGCGGCAAGAGCGGCGAGGCCTCGGCGTCGAACGGCGCGGTTACGGAGGTCGCTAAACCCAAGGACAAGCAGCTCAGCGAGCTCATTTCGCGGGCAGAATCGGGCGATCAGACGGCGCTCGCCGAGCTCACCGCGCGCCCCGAGAAGACGCGCACCGAGGCCGAATGGCGAGCGCTGGGTCACGGCTACGCGAAGCTCGCTCAGCTTTCGGCGAGCCTCACCGCGTACCAGAAGGGCACCGCGGCCCTGCCGACGCTCGCCAAAGATCCCACGTTGCTCAGCGACGTGCGGCTAGCCGCGCTCGACTCGCAGGCGTCCGACGACGCGCTCAAGCTCGCGTCGTCCGGCCTCGGCGCCGACGGCGTCGACCTCTTGTACGACGTTTGGGAGGCGACCAAGGCCGTGCCGAGCCAAGCGGCGATCAGCAAACGCGCCCGCAGCTATCTGGACGACGACGGCGTGCGCGCCAAGGCCGCGCCCGCGCTCAAGCTCTTGCTCGACGTAAACAAGGCGCAAAAAGAAGGCTGCGCCAGCGTGAAGCGCTGGCTTGCCCGCGCAGCAACCGAAGGTGACGCGCGCGTCGTGCCGCTGTTGAAGCGTTTCGACGACCATCGCGGTTGCGGCTTCTTGGGTCTCGGAGACTGCTACTCGTGCCTGCGCGCCGGCAAGGATGTCGCGAGCACGGCCGACAGCGTCAGCGCGCGTCCCGGGCCGAAATTCGGGCCGTAAGAGCGGCTAGCACGAACGGCGTTTGCTCCGCCGATTCCACACGCGTAGCGCGTCGAGCGTGCCTGGATGGTCACGCGACAGCGCGCAGCTCGCCCAGCCTTCGGCGGCCTTTTTCGGCTCCGCGGAGCCGCCGTGCTCGACGAATCCGGCGTTTCTACGGCCAAAAACCCGAAAGCTTGCCCCCGCGAACCTGCTAGATCTAGCCCAGCAATGAGACTTCTGCGCGTCGGCGCCGCAACGCTGAACCAGACCCCGCTCGACTGGGACGGCAACCGCGCGAACATCATCGCCGCGATCGAAGCGGCGCGCGCTGAAGGTGTGAGCGTGCTGTGTTTGCCCGAGCTGTGCCTGACGGGCTACGGCTGCGAAGATGCGTTCCTCTCGCCCAATACGCACGCCATGGCGCTCGTGGTGCTCGAGGAAATTCTACCGTATGCGCGCGGGCTCGTGGTCGCAGTCGGTCTGCCGCTGTTTCACAACAAGGCCATCTACAACACCTGCGCGCTGATCGTGGACGGCAAAATCGCCGGCTTCGTCGCCAAGCGCGCGCTCGCTGGCGACGGCATTCACTACGAGCCGCGCTGGTTCAAGCCCTGGCCCGAAGGCGCGCGCACGACGACGCGCATCTTCGGCCAAGACGTGCCGCTTGGCGACATTTACTTCGACTGCTCGGGTATTCGTATAGGGTTCGAGATCTGTGAGGACGCCTGGGTCGCGCAACGTCGCGGCGCGGAGCTCGCGCTGACCGGGGTCGATCTGATCCTGAATCCGAGCGCCAGTCACTTTGCCTTCGGAAAACAAGAGGTGCGCCGCAGGCTGGTGCTCGAAGGGTCGCGAGCCTTCGGTGTCAGCTACGTGTACGCGAACTTACTCGGCAACGAGGCCGGCCGCGCGATCTACGACGGCGACGCTTTGATCGCGACCGCCGGTAAGATCATCGCTCAAGCGCGCCGCTTCAGCTTCGCGAATCACACGCTGATCAGCGCGCTCGTCGACATCGATCTGACGCGCGTGCGCTACGCTGCGCTGAGCAGCTCGGAGGCCCGCGTTTCCAGTGAGCCTGGTGAATGCGTGAGCGCGGCGTTCGATTTCCCCAAGGTGAGCCCTGCTGCTCCAGACAGCGACGCACAAGCCTGGGAATCGTCCGCCACGCTCAAGGAGGAAGAATTTGCGCGCGCGATCGCGCTCGGTCTATTCGACTATTGCCGAAAGAGTCGCTCACGAGGCTTCGTCGTTTCGCTGAGCGGCGGCGCGGATTCCTCCGCGGTCGCTTGTTTGGTCTCGTTGCTGGTCCGCTTCGCGGTCAAAGAGCTCGGGCTCGACGGCGTGGCCGAGAAATTTTCGCACATGGAGGGGTTGTCGCGCCTAGTTTCGGAGCGGGAGCTCGTCTCGGCGTTGCTCACCACCGTCTACCAGTCGACGAAGAACAGCTCGAGCGTGACTCGCGACGCCGCAGCGGTCGTCGCGCGGGCTCTCGGTTCGACTCATCACGAGCTGGACGTGGACGGGCTCGTTGCCTCCTATGTATCCACCGTCCAGAACGCGCTCGGCCGTGAGCTCGACTGGCAGCGCGACGATCTCGCGCTGCAAAATATCCAGGCGCGCGTGCGTGCGCCCTCGGTTTGGTTGCTCGCGAACTTGAATCAGGCGTTGCTCTTGTCGACCAGCAACCGCTCGGAAGCGGCCGTCGGCTACGCCACGATGGACGGCGACACCGCGGGCGGTCTCAGCCCAATCGCAGGCATCGACAAAGCATTTCTGCGCCGCTGGCTGGTTTGGCTGGAGCAGCACGGGCCTGACGGTCTAGGCGCGTTGCCCGAGCTCGCCGCAGTGAACGCTCAGGCGCCCACGGCTGAGCTGCGCCCGCCAGCGGCAACGCAGACAGACGAAGCCGACCTGATGCCGTACGAGGTGTTGGACGCGATCGAGCGCGCCGCGATCCGCGACAAGCAGAGCCCGCGTGAGGTGCTGATCCTGATCCGCGGAGAATTCATGCACTTCTCGGGGGAACAACTGTTCACCTGGCTGGAGCGCTTCTTCCGCTTGTGGAGTCGCAATCAGTGGAAGCGTGAACGCTACGCGCCGAGCTTCCACGTGGACGACGAGAGTCTGGATCCGAAAACATGGTGCCGGTTCCCGATCCTGTCGGGCGGTTTCTCGCGCGAGCTACAGGAGCTCCGTCTCGAGATTCAGCGCGAGCACAGCTGATCGCCGCGCGGCTCGAAAAAACGAGCGCGCGGTCCGGCACGCGCCCTCGCTCTTGTTCAGTTCCTATCAATTGAACGGCTGATTGTTATCTCGGTGGCCTCGCGCTCGGTGAGGAATTCAGCATAATTCATACGGGATCGTGAGATTTTTCCGTGATTGGCGATGGTTGCCAGCGCGAGGCGCTTCGGTATCTTCGAAATCGGTACAACCATGAGCCGACGAATCCTTGCGCTGCTTCCGTTCGTGACCTTGGCGTGCTCGGCCAGCTCGGCCCCGTCCTCCACCGCGCGGGGTGGCGGCGGCGAGACCTCCACGGGCAGCGGCGGCACCGTCTCGCTGATTGGTAGCGGTGGCTCCGACTTAGGGCTCGGTGGCTCGACGTCGGTCGTCGCTCCTTGCACCAGCGCTTGCTCGGATTTTGCGAGCCAGCCCGTCTTGGACAGCGGCGCGACCGCCGACGCCGCCGGAAAATTCGGTGACCCGAGCGCGGGGGGCCCAGCCGCCGACTGCATCACCGAGCCAGCCGACAACTCGCTGGTACCGCGCAATTGGTGGCGGCCACGCGTTCACTTCTCGCCAGGTGCTGGCGAAACGCTGTTCGAGATTCGCTTTCACGCCGATGTCGAGGCAAACGACCTGGTCGTCTACACGACAGCCAACAGTTACTTGATGCCGGAAGATGCTTGGCAGGGGGTCGCGACACACGCGGCCGGCAGCGCGCTCACGGTCACCGTGCGCGGCACTTCGGCCAGCGGCGGTACGGTCTCGAAGGCGACCGCCAAGCTCAATATCGCACCGGTCGATGCCGGGGGTGCCATGGTCTACTGGGCCACCACGTCGGTCGAGGAAACGACCACGGCCTCCAAGCTGATCGGGTTTCAGGTGGGTGAAGAGGGCACGGTCGACGCGCTGCATATCACCGACGTCAAAGAGTCGAACTTGTTCAACGAGGCCGGCGCGCAAAAACCGACGCCCCCTGTCTCGGGCGGAGCACCAGCAGGGCAGGTGAGCTGCATCGGTTGCCACACGTCGACTCCCGACGGCAGCGCAGTCGTATTCAAAGACGGCTGGCCGTGGGCCGGGATCGTGTCTTCGATCGAGAAGGACACCGTCGGGCAGCGCCCGTCCTATGTGAGTGACGTCGGCGCGCGCGACATTCAGCAGCCGTTCATCGGTACGTTCACGTTTTCTCCGGCATGGTGGAGCGATTCTTCACACCTCGGGGTGAGCGTGTACAGCGAGGCCACGAGCGGTATCCCCGCTGGTGGCAGCTGGACGGGCGCCAATCGCAACATCGTGAATTACAGCGACCTGGTCTGGTTCGAGCTGTCTGCCCCCGGCACGATGCCGACGGATGGCATGGACGTAAATACTGCCGTTTTGGCGGACAAAGGCATGACTTGGGGGGTCATTCCGCGCACCGGGGACACGCGTGCGGCGGTGATGCCGGCCTGGAGCCACGACGGCAAGACGATCGCCTACACGTCGGCCGGGCAGATCGCGGGCGGGCACGTGGGCGGGCTCAGTGCGGCGGATGGCGTGACCCCGCTCACGACCCCAACCGAGAGCGACATCTACACCGTGCCCTTCAACAGCAAGATGGGCGGTGCGGCGACGCCAGTGAATGGCGCCGCGACGCCGAACGTCGCCGAGTACTATCCGGATTTTTCAGCTGACGACCAATTCATTGCCTATACGCGCGTCAACAACACGAACGGCTACTTCTACTATCGCGCTGACGGTGAAATCGCGATCATTCCCGCGGCGGGCGGCTCGCCCATCAAGCTGCAAGCCAACACGCCCCCGGCTTGCACGGGCGAAATGAGCCCAGGGCTCTTGAATAGCTGGCCCAAGTGGTCGCCGTCCGTCGAGACCGACTCTGCTGGCAACAAGTACTACTTTTTGGTGTTCTCGTCCGCGCGCCACTACGACGAGCAGTTCCAGCTCACGCCCAACCAGTACACGCCGCCGGGCACCGACGCGCGGGCCTCGCAGATGTACCTGGCCGCGATCATGGTCACGCCGAGCGGCCAGGTGACGGATTTCCCGGCCGTCTACATTTGGAATCAGACCCCGATGACCTCGAATCTGACGCCCGCGTGGAACGAGTTCAAGATCCCGCCGGTCATCGTGAAGTGAGCGTGCGCGCCGCTTCAGCCCGCGCATAAATTCGAACGCGCCGCCGAAGGCTGCGCCGCGCTCGGACGTGGCGCGTGACCATCCAGCAAATCGCGTTCGTGTCCTCTCGAGAGTTGGGGGCGTGGGCGTGTTGTGTCGAGCGCCCGCCGCACCGCGACTCTGGCAAGCCCGCGTTCAACGTGCCCGCGGCATCTCGCGTGCCGCCCCGTGGCTGTGCCTGCGGCTTCGCCTGAGCCTGCGGCTTCGCCTGAGCCTGCGGCTGCAGCCTGAGCCTGCGGATTCGCGCCCAGAATGAAGTCAAATCTTAAACTTCAGATTTGAAATGAAAAGGGGTCAAGGATGGCGCGAGCTCTGCAGGCCGAGCCGCGTCGAATCCGGGCGGCGGCTCTAGGCGTGGATTCGCGCCCAGAATGAAGTCAAATCTTAAACTTCAGATTTGAAATGAAGAGGGGATCAAGGATGGCGCGAGCTCTGCAGGCCGAGCCGCGTCGAATCCGGGCGGCGGCTCTAGGCGTTGGCGCCCGCTGCGTCGGTCAACCCTTCCAGAGTCGCCGGGCGCCGTTGCGGTCAACAGCGCGCAGCCGCGTCGCGGATTAGCGGTGCACGACGACTAGTGTCGAGGCCCCGAGCCAGGGCAGCCAGCGCACGCCGTGCCAGCCTGGCGGTAGTTGCGGCTCCGTGAACTCGAACAGGGTCTTGCCGTCTATTGGCGACAGGTTCACGCAGCCGCCGCTTTTGAACTCGCCCCAACTGTCGTGCCAATAAGCGGTGTGCAACGCATGGGGGCCACTGAAGTTCTGGGTCCAAGGGACGTCGGAGTGAATGAACTCACCGGGCGCCTCCATGGTTGCGGTCGCGAACTTGCCGGAGATGGGAAAGGTGCCGGTGGGCGTTAGCGCGTGCTCGATCGGGTCTTCACCGGGTTTGGCGAAGCCACCGCGGCCTGGTGAAATCAGCGTTGTGAATACCGGTTTGGTGCCTTCGTACGCGATCAGATAGCCCGCGCTGACCGCGATCTCGATCCAGGTGGCTCGACCTTTCGGAGCGTTGCCCGTGGTGTCGGCAGCGTTCACGCTGGCGCCCCAGGGCGTGAGGCTTTGTGGTGTGGGCACGACGGCATCGCTCTCTTTGACCCATAGCTCGCCGCGTTTGGTGCGCAGGTATTGATCTTTGCCGACGGCGCCGCGCTCGCCCGTCAATTCTACGAAGCTCAGCCGGGCGAAGGTGTCGCGCGAAGCCGAGAATTCGCCGCCGGCCGTGCGTGTGTAAGCGGGACGGTCTTTTGCCTTGAAGAACGCGAGCGGCAACTGGGCATCGTCACCTAGCGTTACGCCGTGAAACTTCACGATGGGGTAGGGCGTGACGCTCGCCTTGGGCAGCCACTGATAGTCTGCGCTGAGTAGAAAATCATGCCCGTTCACGTTGACCTCGCGGCTGTACGCGACGGTCGAACGTCTCAGCAAGCGGTTACGGGGTTCATGAATCGCGAGCGGCAATGGTGGAAAGTCGAGTGGTGAGCCCGCGAGCACGGTTTCGCTCTCGAGCCCCAGTGACTCACCGTATTGATGTGGCCAAGGCGAGGACAGGTTGGGCGCGTAGGGCAACACCGCGCGATACACGGCGTCGTTCGCGTCCAACGTGGCGCGGTTCCCGTCCACGCACACGTAGCCGCGTGGCTCGATCGCATACCATTCCATGCAGCCTGGTCCGTACACCGGCTTGGCGGTCTTCAACGCCACGGAACCGCCCGTCCAAAGGTAGCCGATCCACTCCTTGCTCGCGTCCGGCTCGGGGCGAACCCACACATAGCGTGTGCGCGCAAAGACGCGCGGCCCAGGCGGAACAGGTGGCTCGCTCAGCGCGCTCGCCGCGGGTTCCGGCGGTGCTTCGTGGGGCTCGGTCGCCATAGGCGCCATCGGCGTTGCTGTATTCGCGCTCGTTGTCGTCATTGCGGAGGCGACGGAGGGAGCCGCGCGCTCCGGCCCCTCCGATGGCTCGCGTCGCGTCGCGTCTGATTTGGGTTGCTGGCAGGCCCCGGCGGCAAGCAGCGCGAGCCCGCTCAACGTGCGAGCTCGAAGGCAGACCGAGCGAGCGATGCCGAGGCGAGACACGGCGGGGAACGTAGCGCGCATTTGGCGCCTGCTGCCCCTTTTTTCGTCGTTTTTTCCGCGCGCTCAGCGACGCCCAGCGAGGCAAGAAAAAATCTCCTGCCCGCTGCCGCACGGACTCCGCGCGTCGAGCGCAGGCTGTGGGCTGCCTTGGTCGTCGAGCTTTGCC
>Ga0210387_10003776_pt1 | contig 11643 bp, 8 predicted proteins | sample IncBWC7OmetaG_FD_160108 | JGI IMG/M metagenome (GOLD analysis project Ga0210387, IMG submission 160108) | Forest soil microbial communities from Barre Woods Harvard Forest LTER site, Petersham, Massachusetts, United States - Inc-BW-C-7-O ... | reverse complement strand
TGCTAGGGGATGTTGGTATAATCCGGGATTTCTATGAGAGCCTTGTGACCCTTCGTGGCAAAATTCCGGTTGGCAGGTAGGGCCCGTTGACCCAACGGGCCGCGGTCCGCTCGGTGAGCGGACCCTGCCGGCGCTGCCGTGCCAAAATCCAATTGGCATGAGTCTCACCAGACTTTCCACGGGGCCTTGCCCGAGGTCCAGAGATCTTCCAGCTGCGTCTTGTCGCGCAAAGTGTCCATCGGCTGCCAGAAACCCTCGTGGCGGTAGGCGGCGAGCTGGCCGGTGTTGGCCAGCGCCTCAAGCGGGGCTCGCTCCCAGACATCCGAGTCTTGGTGGAGATGTTGGAAGACCGAAGGCTCGAGCACGAAAAACCCGCCGTTGACCCACGAACCGTCTCCCTGCGGCTTTTCTTTGAAGGTCGTGATGCGATGGTCCAGCTTGATGTCCAAGGCACCGAACCGGCCCGGGGGTTGCACCGCCGTCACGGTGGCCGTGACCCCCTGGTCCTGGTGGAATTTGACCAGGCGGGTGATGTCGACGTCGCCCACGCCATCGCCGTAAGTGAAGCAGAACGTTTCGTCGCCGACGTAATCGCGGACCCGCAGCAGGCGCCCGCCCGTCATCGTCTGGTCGCCGGTATCGACGATCGTCACCCGCCAGGGCTCGGCGCGCTGGTGGTGCACTTCCATCTTGTTGTGCGCCATGTCGAAGGTGACGTCGGACATGTGCAGGAAGTAGTTCGCAAAATACTCCTTGATCACGTAGCCTTTATAGCCGGCGCAGATGACGAAGTCGTTCACGCCATGCGCGGCATAAATTTTCAGCACATGCCACAGGATGGGGCGTCCGCCAATTTCGACCATTGGCTTGGGCTTTAACTGGGTCTCTTCGCTGATCCGCGTGCCAAGACCACCTGCAAGGATGACGGCTTTCATGATTTGGAAAGGAGTTGAGGAGTGTTAATCTGGCTAAAAATCATAGTGGCATGAGTTGTGGTTAGGAAACCCTGGCCAAAAGGTTCGACTGCTCGTTCAAGAATTCCCGATAGGTGAGCGCAATGCCCTCTTGCAGCCCGATTTTCGGGCTCCACCCGAGACGGTTGATCCGGGAGCTGTCCATCAGTTTGCGGAGCGTGCCATCGGGCCGGCTGGCATCCCATTCCATCCGCCCTTCGAAGCCCACTGCGGCGCACACCATCTCCGCGAGTTCCCGGATGGTCACGTCGGAACCGGATCCAATGTTAACCAGGTCGGGCGGGTTGGCCAGTTGCAGGAGATGCAGGATGCCGGCCGCCAGGTCATCCACGTGGAGAAATTCCCGCCGTGGATTGCCCGAACCCCACAAGGTCACCGTTGCTTTGTTTTCCTGCTTCGCCTCGTGAAAACGGCGGATCATCGCGGGAAGCACATGGGAGTTGGTCGGGTGATAGTTGTCGCCCGGGCCATACAGGTTGGTCGGCATGGCCGAGTGAAAAAGCACCCCGTATTGTTTGCGGTAGAACTCGCACATCTTCAGCCCCGCGATCTTCGCCACGGCATAGGCCTCGTTGGTCGGCTCCAATGGCCCGGTGAGGAGCGCATTTTCGGAAATGGGCTGGGGGGCGTGCTTGGGATAGATGCAGGAGCTGCCCAAAAACAGGAAACGGCCCGCACCGGAATGGCGGGCGGCCTCGATCAGCGACTGTTGGATCGCGAGGTTTTCGCAGATGAAGTCGGCCGGATAGGTGTTGTTGGAGTGGATCCCGCCCACTTTGGCGGCGGCGTCGATCACCACCTCCGGCTTTTCTTCCTGGAAAAAGGCCATGACCGCGTGGGCGTCGCGCAAATTAAGTTCGGAACGCGTGCGCAGGAGCAGGTTGTCATAGCCCGCCGCGCGCAAGGCGCGCACCAGCGCCGAACCGACCATCCCGCGATGGCCCGCCACAAAGATAAGCGAATCAGTTTTCATTTATTGGAGAAGGAGGATGGAAAAAGTTTTTTTAACCGCGAATGGCCGCAAATAAACGCTAATATATTTCTCCATACTTTCACCGCAGAGTTCGCCGAGCGCGCGGAGGCCGATCCAAAGAAACCCGGGTTGCTGCCCTGCGGTAAAAAGATCGAGATGCGACTGTTTTGATTAGCGTCCATTAGCGTGAATTAGCGGTTTCCAAAAGAATCATCCCGGCATCAGTGACAATAAGTGCTCATCAGTGGTTAAAATACGCCCGGATTTTTTCGCCACAAAAGGTCACAGAGGACTCAAAGAAAATGCATGTTTTATGAAGCCGGTATTTCTGTGTGACCTTTGTGACCCTTCGTGGCTAAATTCCGACTAGTTGCGGCGGGCCCTGAATTGTCATACCGCCATCGGGATTTGGCTGACCGCGAGTTCGTGCTGGGCCAGGGCGAGGTCGTGATCGACCATGATCTTGACCAGTTCCTTGAAGCGAACCTTCGGCTCCCAACCGAGCTGCTTCCTGGCTTTGGCGGGATCGCCGATGAGCAATTCCACCTCGGCCGGCCGCTCATAGCGGGCGTCGTACTTCACATATTTTTGCCAGTCGAGGCCGAGCAGGCCAAAGGTTTCCTGGCAGAACTCCTTCACGCTGTGCGTCTCGTTGGTCGCGACGACATAATCGTCGGGCTGGTCCTGCTGGAGCATGAGCCACATCATCTCGACGTATTCCTTGGCATAGCCCCAGTCGCGCTGCGCATCAATATTGCCGAGATAGATCGAATCCTGCAGCCCGACCTTGATGCGCGTGGCTGCCCGCGTGATCTTGCGGGTGACAAACGTTTCGCCCCGGCGCGGGCTTTCATGGTTGAAGAGGATGCCGTTGCTGGCGTGGAGATTGTAACTCTCGCGGTAGTTCACGGTCAGCCAGTAGGCGTAGACCTTGGCGCAGCCGTAAGGTGAACGCGGCCAGAACGGGGTGGTTTCCGTCTGCGGCACGGTTTGCACTTTCCCGAACATCTCCGAGGAGGAGGCCTGGTAATACCGGCATTTCTTCACGAGCCCGGCCTCACGGATGGCCTCCAGGATGCGCTGCGCCCCCAGGCCATCGACGTCGCCCGTGTATTCAGGAATGTCGAATGAAACCCGGACGTGCGACTGCGCGCCCAGGTTGTAGATTTCATCGGGCTGGAGATTGTAGAGCAGCTTCACCATCTGCACGGAGTCGGCCAGGTCCCCGTAGTGGAGGTGCAGGCGGACATTGTTCACATGCGGGTCACGATAAAGATGGTCGATGCGGCTGGTGTTGAAGGTCGAGGCGCGGCGGATCACGCCGTGGACCTCGTAGCCTTTGGCGAGAAGGAATTCGGCGAGGTACGAACCGTCCTGGCCAGTGATACCGGTGATGAGTGCTTTTTTCATAATAGGTGGGTCAGGGATGAAAGGCTGAAGGCGGAATAATTTCTCCATGATTTTACCGCAGAGGTCGCCGAGGGCGCGGAGATCGATCCAAAGAACCCCGGGTTGCTGCTCTGCGATCTCTGCGGTAAAAAGATTGAGATCAAATATTAGTGACGATTAGTGTGCATCAGTGGTTAATTTTCACGCGCGGGCGACCCGAGCGAGCTTCGCCCCGTCACTTCCATCCGCGATTTCTTCGCGGCGAAGCAAACGAGCATGGCTGTAGCGCTGGGGCTCTGTCTGCAAAATAACTTGGTCGTGTTTTATGCCGCCACGACCGGGGCGGAAAACTGAGAAAAACTACGTTTTGGATGGAGCCAGTTTCGGCGCACCTTCCAGCCCTTGTTTCGATTTCTTGCTGTCCTTCGGGTTGCCATAGGCATAGCCCTTCGCCGCGCCCTTGTAACCGTAGGCCAGTTTCTTGTTCGCATTGCGCGGGACAAAACCATTCAGCACGACCCCTTTGAACGGGAGGCCGGCCTTGATGTATTCGTCGATCACTTGCTTGACCTGGGCCACCGGCGCCACGTTTTCGCGCGCCACCAGCAGGCGGGTCTGCGCATGCCGGCCAACCATGAGGGCATCCTGGAATACCCCCGCTGGCGGGGTGTCGAGAATGACCACATCGTAACGGCCTCTCAGGGTGCCGATGAAGTAATCCATGGCGGCCGAAACCAAAAATTGGCTGGGCTGGGGCTCATGGCCGCCGGCACAGATCAGGTCGGTTCCGTCCACGAGCTTGGTAATGCCCAGGTAGCCGGCGGGATCCAGCAGGTTTTCCTGCGGGAAGCCAGCCCTCGCCCAGGTGAGAAAACCCTTTTCCTCCGCCACCCCGTGCAGGGCGTGTTGCGTCGGCCGGCGCAGATCCAAGTCCACGAGCAGCGTTTTCTTGCCGAGCTGGCGGAAGGTGCTCGCCAGGTTCGAGGCGATCAGCGATTTCCCTTCGCCTGGCAGGGCGGACGTGACGGTCACGATCATCGGGTAGAGCTGGGCGAGCCCGACCTGGAGATGGCCCACGATCCCGATAAAAGATTCCGCGATGACCAGGTCCATCTTGTTGCGCACCACATGGGCCCGTTCTTCGGGCCGGATTTTCAGCGTGGGAATGGCCCCGGCCAGTTGCAGGCCAAGGACCTTTTCGACATCGGAGGTGCCGGAAACCCGTTCGTCGAGCGTACTGGCCAGCAAGGGCGTGGCCACAAACGCACCGAAGGCGAGGAAGGCGACAATGAGGGCGTAGAACACCTGCTTGGGAATGCGCCGTTTCACCATGTAAGCCGGATCCACGATCTGCATGAAATCGGCCGGCAGCTGGCTCGAAACGTGCGCTTCGCCAATTTTCTTTTCGAGGGCGGTCAGTGTGATCATTTTGGAATCCACGCCCGCGCTGAGGATCTCATAAGAGGAGGCCAGCTTCTCGATTTCGATTGAGCTGTTGAAGGCATCGTTGAATTCCTTCGTCAGCAAAGCTTCATTTTGCTTGGCCGCACTGAGTTGGGCTTCCAGGTCGCGCACGGCGACCTCGAAATTGCGCTCGATGCTGCTTTGGATGCCGGCGATCTGGGAATTGATATCCTTCATTTTCGGGTGGTTCGGGCCGTAACAGGTGGCCAGTTCGGCGCGCTGGGCCAGTTGCTGGTCGAGCGTCTGGCGCAGGAGTTCGTTGTTGGCAAAGCCCGCCAAGTACGCGTTGTCCCAGGGAAACTTGGACCTGGCCCAATCCTGTTCCGCCCGCTTCGTCTGGGTCTCGAGCGCACTGCGCTTGACCCGGATGTCGGTCAGGTCGGAGTCAAGCAGCTTGAGCCGGTCGGTCAAAATGCTCTGGTTGTCCGCACGTGAGATGATGCTGTTCTTTTTGCGGAAATCCAGGCTGGCCGTCTCGATCCTGGCGATTTCGGCGCGGATGGCCTCCGCCTGTTTCTCCAGCAAAGTGTAGCCTTCGGCATTGGCCTCCTGGTACTCCGCCTGCACATAACTAAGGTATTCGCTGGCCATCCGATCCGCCACCATCATGGCCGTGGTGGGCACCGGGTGCGCCACGGTGATGGTGTAGTACTCACGGCCGCGCTCGCGCTCAATCGCGATCTCCCCGGTAAAGTAATCCTGAAAGAAGTCGTCGTCGAATTTTTGCCCCGGCTTCAGATAGGGGCCGGCGATCAGGGCTTTTTCCTCCGGGGTGAAGGAATTCTCCAGGCGGGCCACGAATTTCCGGCTGGTCATCATCGAGAGATGATTGCGCAGTTCGTTTTCGTGCGCCTCGTCCGAAGTGCCGGTGGCGTCCGAGTTGGTGCTGATCACCTTGTCGAGCGTGCTGGTCGCGAGCAAATCGGTTTCTGCGGTGTACTCCATCGGCCGGCTGAAAAAGTGGTAACCGACCGGGAGCGCGACCAGCACAGCCCCCAGCAGTCCCCAATACCATTTGGCCCGAATGACGAGCAGGGCGTGGCTGGCCAGCCCAAGCAATTCCTTGAAGGAAAAGTCGTCACCGGTTGCGGGTGGACGGGCGCTGCCGGAAGGCGGGAATGGCGCCGCGGTGACAGGGAACGGAGCTGCTGTGGCGGGAAAAGGCGCTCCGGTGGTGCCGAAAGGCACCCTGGAGCCAGGGAGAGGCGCGCGAGCGGCGTCAAAAGGGGGAGTGGGTTCCATAAATCAGGTTATTAAAATACGCGTTCCGGCACGAAAATGATGTCGTTGGGCAGCACTTTGAACTCCTCGTCATGGGCGGTTTTGTTCAGGTAGGCCGCGACATTGACCGTGAAGGAGACTTCCTTGCCGTTGACCGTCCGCATGACCTTGACCGCATCGATCTGGGCTATCCGGGTGAAGCCGCCGGCCCGGGTGATGGCATTGACAATGCCGATCTCGCTGCGCTCGATTGGAAAATCGATCTGGTTGGGGTTGGTCACCTGGCCCAGCACCGAGACGGAGCGCGGCGCATAGGTTTCAACGGAAAGGATGACCTGCGGATCGATGAAGTAGCCCTCGTCACGGTAGCGCTTTTCCATCAAGGCTTCCGATTCGCGCAGGGTGAGCCCGGCGACCTTGACCGCGCCCAGGAGCGGGATGGAAATCTGCCCTTGCGACGTCACGCGCTGGATCAAGGGCAGATCGACTTCTCCCGTAATATGAAAATTGATCTGGTCATTGGGCGCGATGCGGTAATCGGTGTTGACCGGCTTGGCCGCCGTTTCCACGGCGGTGTCTGGCGTGGTGTCGGGCGCGCCGGCAAAAAGGGTGGTGGCCGCCAGGCTGGCGAACGCGGCGAGTAAAGTGCGCCGCAGTGGGCGGGAAAGGTGCAGGCTCCTGCAAATCATATGAAAATTGGCGGTCATTGTAAAAGGTGTGTATATTAAAAGCGATAGGCTGAGCCAAGCGAAATGATATCCTGGCCGTAGGTAAAATCGTTTAAGTCCGAACGTTGGTCTGTGTAATCGACGTCGAGATAAATCCGAAACCGCACGGAGGGTTGATACGCAAATTCCGTACCAAACGCCCAGGCAAGATCCGTGCGTTGATGAACTTCGCGACTATAGGACGAATGAGTTGGGCCGGCGCTCACGCTGCATTCCCAATTATCGGCAATTTGATCGCTGAACGAAAGGGAGGCGCTGGTTATCTCGGCAATGGATCCATCGGGCGCGTACGTCGCCGCACTGGAAGCGTTCAACGTCATCGTGCGGAGGGGATCGATCGCCCAGGTGAGGTCGGCTCCGCCGAGCGGGAGGCTGATGTGATTGGTGAAGGCGCCGGAGTAATCGACCCAGCCGAGACCGATATTGGCATCGCCAGTGATCTTGGGCGTGATTTCACCGGTTATTTTCCCGATGACATAATATTCCCGGCTGTGGACATCGGAGTTACCCGCCCCGGCGCTGTTCGGGGTGGAGGTTCCCAAGGCTGAGCCGACATTGATCGAAATCTCGTTCTGTGGGTTTCGTTGGTAGGCGAGGCCCACAAAGGCGTCTGTGCGCTGGTCATCGTTGAGCGACGCCGAATCGTAGCGAATGCTGGCATAATCGGCCGTGCCGCGGAGGCCGAGTTTGCCGGTCAGCGGCAGGAAGCCGGTGCCAGTGATGGTGAGCTGCTGGTTCTGGACCCGTTCGCCAAGGAAGGTATCGGGCTGGGAGGTTCGGAGCCAGGTCGCCTCGACGCGGTAAATGGGAATGACATTGTCGGCATTGGGATAGGCGTAGATGGCGTCGAGATTCAGGTCGGTCTCCGATGGCTGGCGGTTATGGAGAAATTCCGTTTGCGTGGCGCCACCGGTAAGCTGGAATTGCGTGCTCGAGTTGCGCCGGGCGAGGGTGACGGTCGGATTCACGATCAGGAACTCATCCCCTGGGCCGTCGTGGCTGAGGGTGAGGTTGGAATTGTAGCCGGTGGACCCGGCGAGAATGTCGGTCAACTGCCAGCCATTGGATTCCCACAGCGAGCCGCGCGCCAAGGGAGCGAGTGGCATCAGGCAGAGGAAAAGGAGCGTGCGGCTGGAACGATGGGCAGGCAGCGGCATCGTGAATCAATGGGCGTTCTTGTTCTTAAAGAACGTGGCCATGATGCAGTAGAGGTCGAGCAGCAGGCTCCAGTTTTCCAGGTAGTAAAGGTCCGCCTCGATCCGTTTGCCCAGATCGGTGTCGCCCCGCAGGCCGTTGATCTGCGCCCAGCCGGTCAGCCCGGTCCGCACTTCGTGGCGGGCGTTGTAGTTGGGGATTTCGTCCTTGAATTTTTCAATCAGCTCGGGCCGCTCGGGCCGCGGGCCGACCAGGCTCATGTCGCCCTTCAGCACGTTCCAAAACTGGGGGAGTTCATCGATGTTATACTTGCGCATGAAGGTGCCGATCCTGAGCCGGCGGGGATCCTCCTGTTTGCACCAGACCGCGCCCGAACCCGACTCGGCGTCGATCCGCATGCTGCGTATCTTGTAGATGACAAAGGTGCGGCCGCTCCGGCTGGTGCGCCGCTGGCGGTAGATCACCGACCCAGGGGATTCCAGGTAAACCAGGGCGGAAAACAGCATGATGACCGGCGCGAAAATGCACAGGCCGACGATGGCCCCGGCAATATCCATCACCCGCTTGAACCCACGGTTCATGGTGCGATCCAAGGGCAGTTGGCTGACGCCGAGCAACGGCACCCCGCTCACCGTCTGGACTTGGAGCCCGGAATTCAGCGCGGGGAAATATTCCGGCACCATCTGGAAATCGATCATCTCGCGCTGGCAAAACTGGATCAGGTGCTGGATCTCGAGTGCCGGGCACGACACATCGGCCAGGATGATGGAACTCGCCCGGCAGTCGGCCACGATTTCCGGCAGGGAGGAATAATCGCCCAGCACCGCAAGTTCCGTCGGGGGCCGGGCGGCAAAGCGCCCGCCGGGCATGGGAATGCACCCGATGATCTCGCCCAATTGCGCCAGGTCGCGGCGCATCACCGTGCGAAGGTGGGCCGCCTTTTCATTCCAACCCACCACGATGACGCGCGAGCAGGCCGCCCCTTTCACCCGTGGATTCATCAACATGACAAACGATGCGAGCCGCCAAAAGGTGATGAACACCACCAGCGTCGCCATGCAGTAGGCCACGCCCACCCGCGGGGAGAAACTTGAAATCTGGAACAGCCCGATGCAGGCCCAGATGGCCACGGACCAAAGCAAGACCGATTTCAAAAGGTTCTTGGCCCATTTCTGCATGCGGTAAAGGTTTTCGACTTCGTAGCTTTTAAGCATGACCATCAGCCAGGAAAACAACGCACTGCCGGCCAGGCTCCAGAGAACGGGCCATGAATGAACCTGCAGCTGGCTCACGACTCCCGGGGCCCATGCCCCCCGTTGCCACTCGCGCAATTCCAGCCCGACGAAGATGGCCAGGAACGCGACCAGCCAATCCCCGGCCAGGACCAACGCACAAAGACGGTAGGCATGCTCCCGCGGAATCGCCTGCGATGGCGTTGTGACGGGGACGGCCGCGGGAGCCATGGCCGGTTGGGCCTTGGTCGACGGCGTCGAGTAGGCGAGAACCCTGTTGGTGGACGAAAGTTCGCCCGCGACGGTGGATGTTGCCCTCATGATATTGTATGATGTTTTTGCACTCGCGTTAAATTTCAGATGGGCATTTCACCCTAGAAGGGGGCAAAGAGTGGTCGAACCTGGAGGGAAAGCAATCCTTGTTATTGCCGACTCGGGCCGACACACCAATGACTTGCATTTCAAAAAATGCCGTGCTGGATATGAAGATAAGGTGGGTGGTCATTGGTAGATTCATGAAGCCTGCTGCGGACGAATATCCAGTCAGCACGTTTTATTCCAATTTTCTAACTGCATGTTCTGTTCTAACTTTTGCCTCCAACTTGCATTGGAAAGCTCATGAATTTGCAATAAAAAGATCGGCAGAAATTATCGCGCAACCTATTCTTTAATAGAATCATGAATAACAAAAAATGGTTTCGTCGTGGCGTGAATCACTTTAATGCAAGCTTTTGATTAAAGCAATTCATCATTTTTTATTATACACGCTAAACAATTCATCATTTTATTTGTCACGGCGATCAAATAATTCGCCGTCTTAATTTTTTTTAAATTGGTCTTGATTTTGCTTCTGCGGCAAAGAATTTGCTTTTACAAGACTCTTTACCGAATCATCTTATAACAGTCTGAGATTCGGAGTTTCTACCTATCCCTTCGCTCCACGTGCCAGTCCCATGATGACCGATCCGCCCGTCAGCCACCACAAATTAGTGAAGCCGCCCAGCACCATTGCCCGAGCGCTATCCCACATGAGCGATCCTTCGCGAGAGATTAAGCGCAAACGACCAGCTTTGCATGCGGCTGACGCCTTGGAGCGAGCCCGCGAGCTGGCTTGGGCAACAAAAACGGAAGGTTCGCTTCCAGACCAAAAAATGGACGCGCCTGAAACTCCTGCCAAAGTAAGTAAAATGCCAAATTTTGATGATGCTGTCGTCCAGTGGGTCGGGCGGACGATCTGAATTGTCATTCCGGGACCCTCAGCAGGCCGCTGTGCGGGTTGCGTAGAACGCGCCAATGAACCGATTCGCGCGGCTGCGCGGGTGGAGCGCGACCCTCCGTGTATAGACCGGGGACATGGGTTACACACGTACGGAGACATGGGTAACACAGGGGGATGCCCTGGATTACCTCTACACCCATGTCACAACGATTCGAGTTTGTCGTTTTAGCCAGCCAAGCTGGCATCAACTTCCGCCAGCTTTGTCGACGGTTTGGAATCAGCCCGAAGACTGGCTACAAATAGCGTGCGCGTTATTTGACGGGAAGGTGTTTTTAGGGACAGGTCAAAAAGGAGGCTCACGGCTCGCAGCATCTACGCTCAACCCCACAATTCTGCGTCTTCTTAACCTATGCCCATGTGTTACCTATGTCCCCGAACACCTGTTACCCTTGTCTCCGGCCCAAACACCTCCGGGCGCGCTCAGAGCGCGTCGAGGGAGTTTTGGGGACAGGTCGGGAAAAGCGCTCACCCTAACAGATCAGGATCGATTGTGAGCAGGAACCCGTTGCTTTCGCTAATTGTTTGCATTCATCGTGGCTGCCGATAACCTTCCAATCAGGGACAAGCCAATGACGCCGTATAATGCCATTACCCCCGTGCAGAGACGTGCCAGTGAACTTTCGCAGAAAATTCATGGCAACCGTGAGGCTTTGCGGGAAATTGAATGGCGTTTGGGCACTCCCTTGGAAAAGCCTGGCGACATGGAACGGGCACGCCACTTCACGCAGGTGCTTGGCGGTTTAGCCCAGGAAATGAAGATCGCGGATGACCTTTTGAACCAGAGATCGGCCGCTCCGGAGGTTCCAACCCAAGCAGCCAATAAAGGCCGGCTACCGGATTTCGATCTCGATGATTCAATCCAATGGGTAGGGCGGACGATCTGAATTGTCATTCCGAGAGCCTCAGCAGGCCGCTGTGTGGCTTGCGTATAACGCGCCAATGAACCGTTCGCGCGGCGGCGCGGGTGGAGCGCGACCCTCCGGGCGCGCTCTGAGCGCGTCGGGCCTCCTTCGCTGAAGCTATGGAGCCCAGGGACGACACGCTCCACCTTGGAAGGATGAGTTCATTGGCAGTGCAGCGAGGAACCCCTGCAAACTTCAGGCCGGCAATCGAGCCTCATCACTTCGTTCTGAATGGCAAAAAATCAGGAGGCCTGGCCGGGCTCAATCCCCCGGATTTTCTTTTAAAGAAAATGCACGGCGCTAATAAAAGTGCCGCAAGATTCCAC
>Ga0210387_10003775_pt1 | contig 11644 bp, 9 predicted proteins | sample IncBWC7OmetaG_FD_160108 | JGI IMG/M metagenome (GOLD analysis project Ga0210387, IMG submission 160108) | Forest soil microbial communities from Barre Woods Harvard Forest LTER site, Petersham, Massachusetts, United States - Inc-BW-C-7-O ... | reverse complement strand
AGCCATGCGTCTCAGCCGCGCATCAGTCGCCGGCGCCGATGTGGGGATCGCTGACGCTGTCGAAGCCGTTTTCGACATGGCCCGCGTAGTGGCGCACGAAGCTGGGATCGGTGCCGGCAGTAATGATCACATCGTACCAACGGAAACTGGTTGCCAGCACAACCGGCACGGTGATGCGGCCGCCGGCGTCCAAGTGGAAATGCTGCTCGCGGTGATCGTATTGATTGGCGATGGTGACGGTGGTCGGCGTTTTTGCGATGTTGTCGATGAGCAGGAGCATGACCTCGCCGGCAATTTCCACAAGTGCCCGGACTTCAAGATTCGCGGATGTCTGAGTCAAGCCGCCGGCGACGCGGCGGAAAAAACCGTTCGGGCCGTACACAGACAGGTCGTAGTTCGTTCCCGCGGTCGGGCTCCAGCGATCGGACAGCACGCGCTTGGCCGCGTCGACGGTGTAGCCCCAGGGACCGGTTCCCTGTCCGGTATTCTCGGCTCCTGCGGCAGTACGCACATGAAAGAACGCACCGACTGTACCGTTGTTCTCGAATGCGATCGAAACGGTCTGCGCGGCAGTGTCGGCCGTGGCATCAGCCTGCAAACGATACGGCAAGGCCCGCGCCGGCCGCGATCCCGGCTCCTGCGTCGGCATTGTCTGAACCGCCGGCACGGCGATCGGAATATTGGGCGCCGGCTGCTTGCCGGCCTCGATTACTGCCTGCGTCACCGGCGTCAGCACGCCTCCGGAAACGAAGCTGACGAAATCGTCGGTGTTCGGAAGTTTCGGCGGCTTAGGGTCAGCCGCCTTGAAATTCAGCGCCGAGGTCAGGTCGCCGGAAATCGCGCGACGCCACGGGGTGATGTGCGTCTCGATCACACCGAAGCGCTTCTCGATGAATTGGATGACGGAGGTATGGTCGAACACCTGTGAGCACACCCAGCCGCCGCGGCTCCAGGGTGACACGACGAAGCACGGCAGGCGGGCGCCGAGGCCGTAAGGGCCGGGCGCGAAGCTCGCGTCGCCCGGCACACCCGGATAGAGTTCGTTAACGGTGTCGACCGTAGACAGACCGTCGGCTGCGCTCGTGGGCGCCGTCGGCGCGATCAGGTGGTCGAAGAAGCCGTCATTCTCGTCATAGTTCACGATCAGCACGGTTGACGCCCAGACTTCCGGATTGGCGGTCAGCGCATCGAGCACGTTCGAGATGTACCAGGCGCCCCAGTTCGGCGGGAATGTCGGATGCTCACAATAGGCCTGCGGCGCCACGACCCACGACACCTCCGGCAGCGTGTTGTTCATGACGTCGTTTTGCAGTTGCTGAAACAGCGAGCCGCCGTTGAACGCGCCGCCGTTGAACAGGTCGGTGCCGGTCCTGGCTTTCTCGAACAGCGGGCTGCCGGGCTGGGAATTCTGGTACTGCAGAAAATAGAGGGTCGATGCGTCGCCGAAATTACCGATGAACGGATTGTCGGTGAAGCCTTCGAACTGCGTAGGGTTAAGGCCCAGGCCCACATCCTGATAAATCTTCCAGGAGATGCCGGCGGCTTCGAGCCGTTCCGGGTAGGTGAGCCAGTTATAACCCTGCTCATCATTGTTGACCACAGGACCGCCCGGCAGTACGCCGTTGCCGGTGCTGGGGCCTACGCTAAGTGTGAAGGTGCCGGGTGTGGCGCCGGAGAACGGTTGCTCGATGGTGTCGGTCTGGGTGCCGTTCTGGCCGACCCATCCGGTCCAGCTGTAATAGCGATTCGGGTCGGTCGGACCCATGATCGAGCAATGGTAGTTGTCGCAGACGGTGAAGGCGTCGGCCAGCGCATAGTGGAACGGAATGTCGTTGCGATCGACAAACGTCATCGTCTCGATGCTGCCCTTGGCTGCGACCCAGTTGTCATTGTTGCCTCTGTTCCAGGCACCATGCGCATCCGACCAGTTGTGCGGCAAGTCGCGGACGAACTGGTATCCGAGAAAAGGCTGCGGCGGGCGGAACGGCAGCAGCGTGCTCGCGCCGTTCGGCTGCTGGAACACCGAGTTACCCGACGGCAGCGTCACCGCCCGCGGATCGTCGAAGCCGCGCACCCCGCGCAGCGATCCCAAATAATGATCGAACGAACGATTCTCCTGCATCAGGACGACGATGTGCTTCACATCCTTGATCGTACCGGTGACGATTTTCGGTTCGATGGCCAAAGCGCGCTGAATGGACTCCGGGAACGCGGCACTGAACGCCGCGGCGCCCAGGGCTTTAAGAATTGTTCGGCGGTCTGCTGTTGTCATCTGATGCGCTCCTCGAACTGTCGATGGTTTCGAGGCAACAGTAGCTGGCAGTCGTTACACTTTCTTGACGAATTCCTCGCAGTACAAAATTGTATTTATTTCACGTGTGGCGCTGTTGCGAGGTGCGATGGTTTGATCGCAGCCGGCATCACTCGCAGCACCGCCATCATGCCGTTGTCCTCGTGATCGACCAAGTGGCAGTGAAACGGAATGTCGCCCGCGAGCGACTCGGGGAAGAAGAGCTTGATGCGCACGCGTCCCGGTCTCACGGGACCTTCCTTGCTGTGATAGCCGGTCGCTTCTGCGTACGGCACATTGACGACATCGAGCAGCGGCGGGTCCACCACGGGCTTGCCGTCAATGCTCAACACACGAAAGTGCACCTGATGGATATGAAAGGCGTGCAGCTCGTTGGTCCAGTTCTCAATGATCCATTCCTCGGTCGCTCCGGCCCGCACCGAAATGGCGGGCGGTGATCCCATCCCATAGGGCACGAGCCGCGCACCCGGCTTTCGTTCCACGATATAAAAATCGACTTGATCGGTGATGCCGGGGCGAGGGTACTCCGCCATCGCGATCACCCGTTCGCGGTTCGTGTGCCGCGCCATCAATCCGCTGAAAAAATTGCTGCGCGATCCTTCAGTCACTTGCGCCGTTGCCGCCGTTGCCGCCGTTGCCGCTGTTACCGCAGGCACCGCCGATGCGCCGCTGGTGATCACGGCGAGCCGTCGCTCTGGGAGCCGATCGCCGGCGCAGCCCGTATCGACCGCATGGGTCAGCAAATAGGCTTTCACGCCCGGCGGTGGCGGGGAAACGAGAACTTCCAGCCGTCCGGCAGGCGGCACAAATTGCGAGGACAACGTCGCAAACGCGCGCAACGGTGTGCCCGCATCGTCCGTCAAGGCGCTGCCGTCACGCGCGACCACCTCAAGGGGCAAGGGCTTGCCGCCCTCCTCAACGATCGCAAGATCGAGGAACGCGTCCGTGGCGGCGTTCAATATGCGCCAGAGTTGTTTTTGGCCGGCAGGTATCGCGAAGTTCGCCAGGGCGGAATCGGCCGCTTCGCCAACCGGGACCGGCGTGCCGTTCAAGCTGATGGCGTCGATCCCGGAATTTGACCCGCAAAGCAGTTCGTGCGCGGTGTCGATCGCCGTTGCCGGCGTCGCGTGTCCGGATGCCTTATGCGCAGCGGATCCCGCAGGTGCGGCCGTCATCGCGGCGGACTGAGTTCTGCCGGCATCAAGATCCTGCGTCTGGCGCACGATCAGCACGCGTTCATCGATGCCGGCGGCGCGGCGCGCATCATCTTGCGGCCCTTCGACCACGATTGCACCCGTCAGGCCCATCAGCATCTGGGCCTGCACTTCGCCATGCACATGCGGGTGATACCAGTAAAGACCCTCGGTCATGTTGGCCGGCACATGGAAGTGATAGGTAAAAGCGCGCTGACCACACGACTGAAGTCCCACGGCTGGATCCGTGCAGACCGTCAACACATCGTCCTGCGGCTTGACCGGGGGCACGGCAAATCCGTGCACGTGCAGATTGGTCGCGCCGGTCGCATGGTGTTTCATTCCGGGAATCACGGCATAGAAACCCGGCGATCGCGGCACTGGATCCGTTGCTATGGAAAACTTCCCGGGCCCGGTGACGGCATCGATGGCCTCCGGGTCGGTGATCTCGTTGCGCAGCGTGATGGTGAGATCCGAACCCAACCTCACGCGGATGGTCGGCGCGTCGGCGCTTCCATCAGCGGTATAGCAGAGTCGATCGCGATCCTGCCGAGCGGTCAGCGTCAGACCCGCGGCAGTCGCCCACACCTCGGGCGGCGAGTGGCCGGGCGGTGGAACCCCAACGCCGCAAGGTGCCGCCGCGGTGCTCTGCGCATCGAACGCAGGTTGATCGGCGGCGAGTGCCACGCCGGCGGCCGCCAAAGACAAAAAAAAGACCCCCAACCTACTGGTAGGTCTTTTCATGACGCGACGAATCATGAGAGGCAGGATAACCTGCCTCCCAGCCTTAAGTTCGCCCTATTCCTGAAACAAGTCCGCCATCACTTCGACGCCCGGATCGCACGCATGGTTGAGGCAGGGGAGTCTGAATGCCGCATCCAACGTCTTGGTGAGCGAGTAGTGATCATAGAAGCGCGCGCTTTGTACGCGATGCTCGCCGTAGTTCGTGTCGACGATCGCCACCACTTGATTCGACGTGATACGGCTGTAGTCGTTCTCGTCCCACAAAATCACGATGGCGCTGCGGCTCTCGGCCCACACCGGCGAGGCTTTGATCGCCGTTACGATGCGTTGCACGGCGAGGTCACCCTGCAGAATCAGGGTGGGATTGAGGCCGGTCTGGGTGCCGTTGTCATCCGCATCGAAGTTGCAAAACGCCGTGCCGTTGCCCCGGCCATGCATGTCTTCGCACTGGTTGGGCGCGATGAACGCCAAATCCGGGACATGACCCGCCTTCAAGTCCGCATAAAGCCCGTGCTGCCCTTCGAATGAGACCATGCGTTCGAGACTCAGCTCGCGATTCCTGCCTTCTTGCACCGAGGCGAAATACGCAAATGGATTGTGCTTCACAGCATAGAGGAAGACCACGTCGTTCGAAGTCACCGGGTTTCCGGTGGTCGACAGGGCTGCGAAATTCGTGCTGACATCCACACCCGCGGCATTGGGTCCGCCGATGATGTAGAACCCATCGCTCACATCGACGCCGTCGGCACCCTGGATGGGGAGCCCTTCCTGATAGGACTTCCAGGACTTGCCCTCATGCACCAGTTGATCTGCGATGGAGATGCCGGAGATTTTGGTGCCCGCGGGAATCGCCAACGTGCCATTGATGTTGGTGAGTGGGGGTGTGGAGGTTTCGTTCATGCTGGGATCGAGCAGCGGCGTGGCCGCGTCGGTGCCGGTGCCCGCTATCGGGCACACCAAGCCCGTGCTCGGGTTGTCGGTGTTGGTCACATGACCCGGCGTGAGGTTCGGCGCGCAATTCTTGTTGTGCCAGTCAGGATACTGATCCGAGAGGTTGTTGAAGTTTGAACCGCCCACGACTTCCAAATAGTTGGTGGAACTCGGATGAGCGATGGCGAAATAGTTTTGCGCCAAATTTGCTTTTCCCATCAGCGAGTTAATGAACGGCGCCTGCGGATTGCCCGCGATTTGCGCGTAGGCATGATTTTCCATCATGACGACGAACACATGATCAAGGTGGGGTATGCCCTTGGGAACAGGGCCCTGTTCTGCGTTTGCGATGCCCGCGCCCATCAGGGCCGCCATACACGATGCCAGTGCGAACTTCTTCATTGATTGAGTGCTCCCGATTGTAGATTTTTGCTCGATGGGCGCGTTTGTGATGCCCACCCCTTAAAAATTGATGCTGGATCGCGTGCGCAGCCATACGAATCCGGATGCTTGGTATCGTAGGTAGGGACTGTGACATTGCTGTGTCAGCCGGCATGTCAGCGGGCAACTCGCGTGCTGCACGCTTGACGTTTCTTCACAGACTTTCGTTTGTTTTGCGCTTGTTTGGCAATGACGCCGGGCGTAGCCTTTTTTTCCTCCACCGACCCCGCTTTCCGATAGCGCCTCGTGGAGATGAAATTTGCCCTAAGGCCAATGAGCCGTCAGGTGCGTACTCAAATCATTCGAGGGGGAGTTCGTCATGAAGCTAAGAGTAGTCATGCTCACGGCCGTGTTCGCGGCCTCATGTATTTATTCGTGGACCGCTGCGGCCGACGACGGTCGTGCGAGCGAAGCGACCATTGCCGCGCGTCAGCGATTCTTCGGCGCGGAAAATGTCGATGCGCGCACCGGGCAAGTGAGGCGCGACCGCGTGATTTTCTCATGGATCACCAACGCAGGTTATGCCGCGTCGTTCCGCGGCAGAGTCGTACTTCTCGACACGTACATCAATCGATTCGAAGTACCTCCTACCTCTGGGCCGGATCTACGACGGACGAGCTTCGGCGCCAAGGACCTGATCGATCTCAATCCGGAGGCCATTTTCTTAGGTCATGGGCATGGCGATCACGCCGACAATGCCGCTTACGTCGCAAAATGGCTGAACATTCCGATCTACTCAACGCCGGAGACGTGCGATGTGATGCAGGCGGATGTTGCGCGCATGGCCGCGGATCCCAACACCGTCAACGGTGGCGCGAAACTGGTCCCAAACGCCAATCCAGTCAATTGCATCGGGGTTGTACCGCGTGGTTCGGTACCGGGCACGGCGGTGGTGAATATCAAGCAACTCGACCCCGTGGCCTGCGTCGTCGCCTTTAAGCACATACATTCTTCTTCCGTTCCGACCGATCCGAAATTCTGGGGCAGCAATCCGATTGTGCCTGTGATCAACGACTACGATCCTCGCGAGCCGGCAATCTATCCGCCGGGCACCTGCGTTGCGCCGTTCAATCCGCCGACGACGAAGGAGCCGGCCGGAACGGTGGAGGACATAGGACCTGGCGCTACCGGCGGAGTCTTGACGACGGGTGTCAAGGGACTGCAAGGTTGCCTCGGCACCGGTCCCGTGCTCTCGACGCTATCACCCGGTCAGATGAATCTCACGACCAGCGGATTTGGCGGGGTGGCCGGGCCGTACAGTATTTTTTATCAGATCATTTTGCGGGACGGCAATCACTTCACCACGGTGTGGCATAACACCGCAGGCCCGTTGATCGAGGGTTCCGGAACCGATCCGGGACTTACGAGTGCGGTGCCGGGAAGCCCATTCAATGCCGGTGTGAGTCCGACGGGCAATCCGCTGGTGGGCGCACACCTGTTTGAGATCATGGACTCGCTGCCACCGACGGATATTGAGTTCGGCTCGGTCACAACGCTTGGGCTCGCGACCAACGCCGTTCGCGATCCGTTTCTGTACACGCAGCATGTCCGGCCGCAAATCTATGTTCCCGGCCACATGACCGATGTACAAATCGTGAGTTCCTCACTCCAAAGTAAGAAATCCTTTCTTCTCACTCAAGAAGCCGCGGCCGGTAGTTCAGAAATCCCGGGCGGCGTGGTCTATAAGCCGGAATTGCGCTGGCTGGTGGACCCCAATGATCTTGCGAGGCCACTGGTCTATGATCCTGACGACTCGCGCTGGTCCAACCACGACAAGGAAGAGCGAATCCGAAAGTTCTGTGGTACCTAAGGCAGCGCACCAAAAAGTTCCCCGATGGCGATTGAACCCAAGGAGGCGGCCTTGAGGCCGCCTTCTTGGATCAACCCATTGACTACATGAAACTCATATGTCTTCTGCAACTTCTTTGTTGCTGCTGTTGCTGCGTTTTGTCCCCTGCAATCGTCGCCGGCGAACCGGCGCCCGTGCATATTGGGCTGACGCGCGAAGCCAGCGCAGCTCCCCTGCTGATCGCCGTCGACGCGGGTTATTTCAAGCTCGAGGGCCTCGATCCACAGCTTACATTTTTCGACGGCGACGCTGCGGTGTCTGCTGCCGTGGCATCCGGTAAGATCGACTTAGGGTTGGCTGCCTTGTCTGCCGCGTTTTACCGCTATGCGGCCGCTCACCGTTTCAAAGTCATCGCGTCGCGGTCAGGCGATCAGACCGGCTTTCCGATGTATGCGCTTCTGATCAGCAAAGATGCGCACGCGGCCGGCTTTTCCGGTGTGCGCAGCCTGTCCAATGCACGCATCGGCGTCGCCGACGCGGAGTCGATCGAATATTACGGTCTTTACAGCATCGCCTCGAGATTCAAACTGGACGCCGGTTCCATAAAAGCCACCGTGTTCAAGTCGCGGGCGGGAGAACTGTCAGCCCTGTCTCGCGGCGATATCGATGCCGCCATCTTGCCGTTTGCGACCGCGCTGCATGCTGCGCGCAACGGTCGTGCGCTGCTGCGCCTAAGCGATTTTGCGCAGTGGCAGCAAGGCGTGGTGTTCACCAGCGCGCAGAAGATCGCGACGGACCGAACTCTCACGGAACGGTTCATGCGGGCGTACCAACGCGGGACGGCCGAGTATGCGCTGAACTTCCTGGGCTATGACGACGGCGGCGACTTCATACCCGGACCCCACTATGACCGATATCTCGATTCGATCGCGCGCCAGGTGAATATTTCCTCGGCTACGCTGGCGAGAACGAAAACCTACTGCGATCGGCGCGCGAACCTGGACGTGGCCGATATCGAAAGGCAAGTACAGTTTTGGCAGATTCGGGGCCGCATCGAAAAAAGCGTCGTGGCTGCCGATCTTCTCGACCTATCATTCATCGGCGAGGAGAGCAGCGCGTCACATTAGGGGTCCGGACCTACGATTGGCGGTGCTGGATCAGTGCCGCTTGAGCGCTTCCAGTTCATCCAGCGTGCGCGGCCAGTCTCTTCCCAGCAGCCTCGACAGGGCCCGATCCGCGAGCACCCTGCCGCCGGTCTGGCACTTGGCGCAATAATTGGTTTCATTGTCGGCATAGCGGATGCGCTGCACCGGCTCGCCGCATCGCGGGCACGGCTTGCCGTAGCGGCCATGCACCGCCATGTCGGCCCGGAACGCCGTGACTTTCTCCGGAAAATTCGTGCGCGATTCGATGCGCAAGCGGTCGATCCACAGCCGCAAGGTGTCGCGCGTGGCCGCGAACAGCCTGTTCCATTCCTCGGGCGTCAATTTACTGGTGAGAGTAACGGGGGAGAGCTGCGCCGCGTGCAGGATCTCATCCGAGTAGGCGTTGCCGATGCCGCTTAAAATGCGCGGATCGGTCAAGGCTCTTTTGAGCGTGCGATTCTCAAGCGTGAGCGCCGCGCGGAATGCGGGCAGATCGGCGGCGAAGACATCGATGCCGCCGGGATCGGCGGACGCTAGAGCTTGTTCGCCCTTGAACACGTACAGCGATGCGCGCCGTTTGGTGCCGGCTTCCGTGAGCACCAGCGAGCCGTTCGGAAAATCGAATGCCGCCAGATTGTTGCGGCCGGCCAATTTCGCTCCGCGCGGCCGCCAATGCAGCCGGCCCGCAATCATCAGATGCAGCACCAGCCACACATCGTTGTCGAGTCCGATGGCGATACGCTTGCCGATCCTGCGCAATTCGCTCACGCGATGGCCTACCGCATCCGTGACGGGCGGCTGGGCCGTGCGCAGCAGGAACGCGCTGGCGATACGCACGTGCTCCAGCGGCTGACCGACGATGCGTTCTTCCAGCGCGCTCAGGTAGGCAGAGATGTCCGGGAGCTCAGGCATGCGGCTATCCTACACAAGGAACGCACGAGAGCGTTCCATCGGCTGACGTAGATATTCGCTAAACAAAATCGCGGAGGTTCGGAAGCGTGAGGGCCTTACCCACGATAAAGAGCATTATTGAGAAAATATATTCAAGATAGGATTAGATGCGAACGCTGATGTCCAAAATCCGCTGGCGCCGCCTTGACCTGGCACCGCTGATGAGCTGAAAAGTTAATTCCTGTCAACAAAGGGTTCGGGAAAATGCTTTCCACCCTTATTCAACGATCCGACGCCACCTCTTTCCTCCGCCCCCCCAAGCGCCACCCTTCGGCTTCAGCGCTGATCTCACCGAGAAGTCGTAGCGACTCCGCAAAGCCCCTGATGGCCCCACTTGTATCAGATTGCTGGCACAAGCCTATCCCGCCATCAAAAAATCTAGACCAAAAATGCCAGCGCTCTGATTCACGCACGCACGCAGCAAACGACATCGCCAAAAAGTTCGGCTGCCGAACTCCTCGTCGTCGATTAGCCCGCCCATTGATAGATCCATACTTTATGCAGAACCGAACTTCCTACGGTATAAGACCATGCAACACCTGACACCTAACAAGGTGCCTGCGCCGAGTGCGATCGGAAGCAAAGGTTCCAGCCCTGCAAGATGCCTGAGCAGCGCAACTGCGGCCGCAGTCGCCCCAGTAAGGATAAAGAAAAACCCGACCAGGTGAAAAAGCTGTAGCGGCTGCTCAACGAGAATGGAGCGTGCGCGTCGCACGCCGGTCCTGCCTATCCGGATTCCTTCGAGCTACACATTGGGCCTACTATCCGGAGCTTTTTATAGCCGTCTGCGGATAGTCCGATCTGCCGCCGGATCTTACGTTTGAGCACCTGCGAGCGCTGGAGAGGTCAACTCCTCGCAGACCGCAGCGTTCCAAACATCACCCGTCTCCCTGTCAACCAAGTAGTTTCCAATCACGACACTAATCGCCCCTTCTCCGCCCCACAGAGCGCTCAGGGAATAAAATCGGGATGTTGTTGCCTGCTTACCAACTTCGATCCCAAATTTTGGCAAGTCAGTGCTACTTTGAGGCAACGCACTTTTCAGGAGCGCCTCTGCCTCCAGAACCGTGATTTCTCGGCTCTCCAGGTCCTCTAACGGTGCGGCCCACACATGTGGGACAAGCAGCGTAAGCAGGGTGGCAAGGATTAAGGTACGGACAAATGTTGACGTATATGTCATAGGCGGTTACCAATCAAGTTGTAAACCTTCAGCAAGGTGGAAACATAGCCCGGCGTTCCGGTGCCATATCGATGCTGGTGAATGATGTTGAAGAAGTTAGCTGGATCCGTGGCTCCAGGACCGTTCAAATATGGCGACTCCAGACTTGCGAAAACAAGGCCTGAGATTAAATACCCAGACGCCACGGGAAATGTCGCAACCTTTACGTCCTGCTGAGTCTGATAAACGCCGTTCTGCCCCCGATATGGAACAGGCGGAGCATGTAAGCCAAAATAGTTTCCACAGCGCGCTAAACCGGCGACGCCGTATCCTGTCTCGTTCCCGCTGACAGCAAAGATTTCTTGGGCGGTTGCCCCTGGCGGTAAAGAGTTGGCAATAGTTGTTGCATCCGCGAGGTGTGCATTTATGAAATTCCAAACATTTGGGAGACAGCGCTTCTTCTTGGGCGTGTTGCCGCAGAGGCCGAAAGGATCGGCGTCGTTGACCGGGTTGTTGCTTACATAGCTGTATACAATTTACTCCAAATTGATTGGACTTCCGTTCATGAGGGCTCGCTTTATCTGCCAGTCTCGGTCGTCCTTCGCAGCATCTATTTCAAAATCCGCTTTTCCTGCACTTCCGACAGCACGCAATTCCATGTGAACATTCGTGTAGCCAACACCGTAGTGCGCGTTGTAGCTACTAAAGATCGGAAAATGCACATCCGATACGCGACCAATTTTTGATTGAACCGCATGCGATGACTCTATTTTGCTTTTGGCGAAAACGAAGCCATCAGAGTGAGAAGCTTGGAATCGACTGCCGAGCCAGAACAAGGGAATTACAATTAGTGAAAATAGAAGTGCTTTAGGTATCCGATCGCGGCTAAACATATCTTCCTCCCGCCCAATCTTAGTGCTTGCCCTGATACAGCGTTATCTGCACGCCGACCGAGCGCGACATCTCAACTTGCGTATTCCG
>Ga0210387_10003773_pt1 | contig 11647 bp, 10 predicted proteins | sample IncBWC7OmetaG_FD_160108 | JGI IMG/M metagenome (GOLD analysis project Ga0210387, IMG submission 160108) | Forest soil microbial communities from Barre Woods Harvard Forest LTER site, Petersham, Massachusetts, United States - Inc-BW-C-7-O ... | reverse complement strand
AAGACGCCCATAGCCGCTGGGGTCTGCAGCGTGAAAGCCCAGCACCGCCAGCGCCGCGCCGTTGCTCAGCGGCACACGCAGCCGATCGAACGTCTGTGCCGAAATCAGCGGCGTATCGCCGAAGGCAATGAGAAGATCATCGGCGCCACGTGCAAGGGCGTCGCGGGCAGCCAGCACCGCATGAGCAGTTCCCATGCGCTCGCTTTGAACAAAGATCGTCGCATCCGGCCGCGCCCGCTTCGCCTCTTCGGCCACCGCGCGATGATCGGGCCCGATCACGACGGCAAGCGCGGCCGTGTTTGCGCCAGGAGCAGCAGCGAGGACGTGCGCCAGCAGCGACTGATTGGCCACGGGGTGCAGGACCTTGGGTTTGGCCGACCGCATGCGCGTCCCCTCGCCGGCCGCGAGCACGATCGTCAGGACAGTCCTGCCAGGCATCCAGTTCCCTCGGGATTGGCGACCACGTTGCGATGCTCGCCGTCATAAAGCGTTTTGGTGTCCCATGGAAACACGTATTCATCACTCCGTCCGGCCGGATTCAAGGTCGAGACCCATTTCCTGTTAATGTTCACGTTGATTCGGTTGGGGCTTTGGGGGCCGAAGCATATTCCTATGGCGAAAGATTCTCACGGTCTGGCAGGCGGCTTCGATGCCGAGAACACCGGCGGCGCGCTGTCGGGTCTTTTGGCCGAGGAAGACGAATTTGACCGGCGCACGCTTTGGCGGCTCGGGTCGTGGGCAGTTGCCTCGGTCGGCGCTGTTATCCTCGCCATCCTCGCCAATCAATCGTCAGTCGGCATCAGACGCGAGCAGATTGCGTCCGCCGATCTGGCGCGCCAATCACAGCAGATGCAGTCCGTCGCCAGGGAGAACAAGAACGAGGCGCGGCGCCTGGCCTCGGCGATCGAGACTTTGAACGGAGATCGAGACCGCCTTTACTCGCGCCTTGCCATTCTCGAGCAAGGGTTTGAGTCGGTGACGGGGACGGTCGCGCGGCAGAATTCCGCGAGCACCCCATCGCAAACCGCAACTTCGCCGACTGCCGCATCTATAGTCTCCGTTGGTCCCGCGCCCTCTCCAACGGCTTCGACCGGGTCCACCTCCGCACCCGTATCACCGGCGCCCGCTGCGGTGGCAGCGCCATCTGAAACGCTGTCACCAGCGCAAAAGCCGGCCGCGGCACCCGTTGCTGCAATCCCAGCCGCCTCAGCCGAGAAGCCGGCAACACCCGCCAAAGCCAGTGAGAAACCGCAGGCAGCCCTTGCTCGCGCTGAACCCGGGCCGACCGCAACGCCGTCGGAGCCGCAGGTAATGGCGAACACGCCGGCTCCGCCAACCTCGCTGATGGCCTCGAAATCGATGATGGCGCCGCCCGATCCGGCCGCCCCAAAACTGCTGGAACCCATGCAGCCGCCAAAGGTCATCACGGCAGCGCCGATGCCGGAAATCGTGGCGTCCGCGCCCCCCAGCGAGGAAGACACGGAGACGGATTCAGCCGCAAATGTCCCCAAGCCTTCGATCCAGCGCACCGAATTCGGAGTGGATCTGGGCGGCGCGAATTCCATTCCGGGCTTGCGTGCGCTCTGGCGCGGGATTCTCAAGTCGAGGTCGAACGCCCCCGTGGTCGCACTGCGCCCGATCATCGTGATCAAGGAGGGTAGCAATGGGTTGGGCTTGCAGCTACGCCTCGTCGCCGGACCGATCAGCGACGCAGCAGCGGCCGCAAAAATCTGTGCATCGATGATCGCAAACGAACGACCCTGCACCACCGCCATTTTTGAGGGCCAGCGCCTGGCTCTGAATCCCGAGGAAACGACGCCGACCGAAATCAAACCCACCGTCTCCGGCAAACCCTCGCCCCAGAGGCGGTCCAACTCCAGGCGGCCTCCCGTCGCCGAGGAGCCGGCCTCGAAGCCGGAGCCATCGACGGTTTCCTCTTTCTTCTCCAGGTAAGGATAAGTACAGGTAAAATAACACCGTTGATGCAATGGCTTGTAACTACGTCCCTATCCAATTTAGCCGGTTCCTCGCAGCAACCTTCAAAAGTGACATCTCAAATTCGCCTTGCCCGACCGGCACAAAAATGGCTACCGGTCGGCGCCGAGAGCGGTTATTCGATCCTGTCCTGCGTCGGCCTGGCTTCCACGCACCCGGAAATAACGCCTGTGAAGAAAAATCCGTTTCGGCTCAGCCCCTATCAGGTGCAATGGCTCTTGGTCGTGGGCTTTGTCACGGTCGGTTATGCGCTTTACCTGCGATACCTTGCGATTGAATTTTCTGGCGTCGCGCTCGCATGCGATGCCGGTCTTCAGACCATGCTGTGCAAGGCTCGGTCGCTCGCGACTTACCTGTTTCGTCATTCGGTATTTGGCATCGTTGCACTGATTATCGCGACGCTGCACGTCATCCGGCCATCCATTGTTTTGCTCACGGGCGGACTTATCGCGGCGGGCCTCGGCATCGTGCTGTACAATGCGGTGCTGTCGGGCCTGGCGATCGGCCTGCTTATTCTGGGATTTGCACGGCCCGCGCCTGCCACAGCGTGATCGCGAACAGCAAATAAACGGCGCAGGTCCACAGCGACTGCCAATTGTCAGGACCTTCGTTGAATCCGACAAAGAGTGCTGCCCCCGCAAACAGCGCCGCGAATACTGCCTCCGCAATCGGCCGCGATCCCTCTTTCGGCCGATTAAGCAGCGTCAACGCGGCAAACGGCACGACGGCCATGGTCAGGGAAGCGAAGGGAAAATCCCTGTATCGCGGGTCAAACACAAGGCCGAGCGCAGTATCGGCGCCGATCGAGGCGGCAATCGCCAGGGTTAGCCCCAGGACCAGCGTCAGGGCTGAGCGACGTCGATAATTCCGGGGCCCCAGCAATTCCAGAAAGGTTGGCAGCGAGCGACCGGACATCAGCGCATTGGCACCGACCAGGGGAGAGGCGATCGCGGCCGCCAGCAGCGAACCCCACAAAAGCCAGCCGCCCACGCCGTAGCTTTCGTAAAACATCTTGTCGGCAGCAATTCCAAGCAGGACCCCGGCCGACGTCGCCGTCACGCCGACCGCCACCCAGGAAGCCAGGCGCGGCGTCCACGGCCTGCGGCGAAGCGTAAGCCAGGCCACCGCGAACACCAGCACCGCCAAAACCATGCCGCTTGCCATCTGGAACTTCCAGAGCGGGTAATTGCTGACGGCGATGCCGGGCGGGTATTTCAATGCGCGCTTTACGGAATCAAACAGCCCCCAATATCCGCCGACCGTCCCTTCGAGCTGACGCTTCCACGGCTGATCGTAGGCCTCCATCAAGTTCACCCGGAAGTTCTCGCGTTTGGCAAGATCAAGGATCTCCGAAACAACGCGGGCCTGATTGCTGCGCGAAGGTAAGGCCGCCTCACGCATGCGCCCTGTGCTCGGCCAGCCGGTTTCGCCGATCAGGATCTCCTTGCCCGGAAAGGCGACCGCCATCCGCCGGCGGATGGCATCGACATGGGCCGCCGCAAATTTGGCGCGGATCGGAAAGTCCTCCCAGTATGGAAGGATGTGGATGGTGACGAAGTCGACCGCGTCGTAGAGTTCGCGGTTGCGCAGCCAGAATTCCCAAACGTCGGCATAGGTAACGGGGACGGCGACCTGGGCCTTGACCGATCTGATGGTGGCTGCAAGGTCGGCTGTGGTCATTTCCCCACGCAGCAACACTTCGTTGCCGACTACCAGAGCCGTGATCGTGGCGGGATATTCCCTGGTCAGCCGCAGGGTGGTCGAAATCCGCGCTAAATTCCGTTGACGGTTGCTGGTCAACCAAATTCCCTGAATGACTTTCAGCCCCACCCTGGCGGCGATTTCCGGGATCTGGTCGAGTCCGTTGTCGGTCGAATAGGTGCGAATGCAGTCGGTTATCTTGGCGAGCTGGGCGAGATCCTCGGCGATCTGTTCTGCGCTCACCTGTGTCGCCAGGGTGAGCGGCGTTTGCTCGCCGCGAAAGGGGGCGTAGGACACGCACATCAATTTGGCATCGGGATCGATTGGCGCGCGCGCCAGCGCAATCGGCTTAGCGAGCCACCACCACGCCGCGCCAATCGTGCCAAGACAAACAAGGAGAAGCGCCAGCGGCGTGTGTCGTGAAATCAGTTCCATCCTCCGGGCAGGGACCGTCGATTACTAGGTCACCGGGCGTCTGCCAAGAGCGGGAAGGTCAAACCGCCGCCCCGCGGCCGGATCGATTTTACCACAAAGCGATAAAGTTGTGACTTTGCTGGACAAAATTCAAAATGTCCGCCATGGGATTCCCGATCAGGTCTCCGCCGCATTGGGGACCTATTTGGACGGCATGCGTAGCGGCAAAGGCGTGGGCAGGAACCAGTTCGGGGAATTTATGCGTCAGCGGGTGTTTCAGCTTTGGATTGCGTTTTTGCGTCACCTCGCCGTTCCCGGCCTGACCTTCACGATCGGTATCGGAGCGGCCCTTGCCCAGAGCGGAACGCCCGCGGCGCCGGACCAGTCCGGCAAACCCGCGGCGGCCAGTCCGGCCGACGCCGTCCGCGACAACCAGCGCAAGACCGATGAGTTCGCGGAAGCCGCTCAAGTTATCAATGGTCCCGCAGGCAACCCGGAATGCGTCTGGCTCGGCCGCCGGGTCGTTCGCCTGATGTGGCGTGACGACCTCGATACCGCCTTCCGTCACCTTGATCTCTACGACCGGTTCGGCTGTCCCGGCGGGCACGTTCAGGCCACCTTCCGCTGCCTGACCCGGTTTGGGGCGCAGATCGACGACAAGGTACAAAAAAGCCTGGACGACCGGGTCCATGCCTGCTGGATCAATCCCAACGCCCAGCCGCAGGCGGCCGCGGCGGCCTCGCCCGCCCCTGCACCGACAACGGCCGGCAGCGCGGCGGCAGCGCCCGCCTCGGCTGCTGCGGCAGCACCGGCGGCGGCGAAGTAGCGGCACTCTCCCCTGGAACGTTGGCAGTCCTGACGAGTTGAGACGCCGCGCCCTGAAAACGCCATCGCGTCATATCAGTTGTTAAATCACGTGGCAGGATTATCCTTAGAATCGCTCCCGTATCTGCCGAACCTAGGGGACGGGTTCGCGTTCCCCCTATGCAGGCCCCGTATGGTCTAGTCGCGATGCGCGCCGTCGTCGCCGTTTTGGTGTTGGTAACCGCAGCTCACGCCGCGCTTTGGGGCTTATTACGGGACAAGCAACAAGCTCCCGATTTCCACGGCATCCTGCCGAGTGTTTCCTATGCGCCGTTCGAAGGGACGGCCCATCCCGACGTCGACAACATTCCGACCGTGGAGAAGATCCGCGACGACCTGAAGAAGCTGTCGACGATCACCCGCGCGATCCGGCTTTACTCGTCGACCGGTGGTGTCGAGTTGGTGCCGCCGATTGCCGCCGAATTCGGCCTCAAGGTCACCGTCGGCGCCTGGATCGACAAGAACAACGAGCGCAACGAGCGCGAGATCGACGCCGCCATCAATCTTGCCCGGCACAACAGCAACGTCATCGGCGTCGTCGTCGGCAACGAAACGATCTATCGTGGCGAGCAGAAGGTTGACGATCTGATCGAGCTTATCAAACGAGTAAAGAAATCGGTCAATGTACCGGTAACCACGGGCGAAATCTGGAACATCTGGCGCGACTATCCGCAGCTCGCATATTCCGTCGATTTCATCGCCGCGCACGTGTTGCCGTATTGGGAAAACTTCACCGACAAGCAGGCGGTGGACCAGGCGGTCGCGATGTTTCAGCTCTTGCGCGATCAGTTTCCCGGAAAGCGGATCGTAATCGCAGAATTCGGTTGGCCGAGCGCGGGTTACAATTTACGCAACGCAGTTCCCGGTGCTTTCGCGCAGGCCACGGTTCTACGCAATTTCGTGAACCGCGCCGAAGCCATCGGGATGGATTACAACATCGTCGAGGCGATCGATCAGCCCTGGAAATTCTTTGAGGGTGGCGTCGGTCCCTACTGGGGCATCCTGAATGCGGCGCGCGAGCCGAAATTCAGCTGGACCGGTCCGATCGTCAACCCGGACTACTGGAAGCTTGCGACCATCGCGCTGCTCGTCGGCATCCTGATGTCGTTGCCGATCCTGCGACTGGCGCAGCCGACGGTGATGCAATCCATGCTGCTGTCGGCCGCCGCGAACGGCGTCGGGGCGTGGGCTGCCACGGTGTTTGCCTATTGGGCCGGGCATTATTTCGTGTTCGGCTCGGCCTTCGCCTTGACGCTTGGCCTGATTCTCCTGGTGCCTCTGGTTTTGATCGCCATGGCGAGGATCGAGGAAATCGCCGCTATCGCCTTCGGGCGCAAGCCAAGGCGCCTGCTCGTCAAGGGCGCGACCGTCTTGCCCGCGACAGAAGCTGCGGACTTCCCGAAGGTATCCATTCACGTTCCCGCCTATTTCGAGCCACCGGATATGCTCAAGCAGACGCTCGATGCGGTTTCCAGGCTTGACTATCCGAACTTCGAATGCGTCGTGATCATCAATAACACGCCTGATCCGGCGTTCTGGCAACCGATCCAGGATCACTGTCGCGCGCTTGGCGAACGCTTCAAGTTCATCAATGCGGAGAAGGTCGAGGGATTCAAGGCCGGCGCCTTGCGCATCGCCATGGAGCGGACCGCCGCGGATGCCGAGATCATCGGCGTCATCGATGCCGATTATGTGGTCGAGCCGGACTGGCTGAGGGACCTGGTGCCGGCGTTCGCCGATCCCCGCGTCGGGCTGGTCCAGGCGCCGCAGGATCATCGCGACGGCGACCGGTCATTGATGCACTATCTCATGAACGGTGAATATGCCGGCTTCTTCGATATCGGCATGGTTCAACGCAACGAGGAGAACGCCATCATCGTACACGGCACCATGTGCCTGATGCGGCGCGCGGCGATGGATATGGCCGGCGGCTGGGCTGGCGATACGATTTGCGAAGACACCGATTTGGGGCTTGCGATCCAGGAACAGGGCTGGCTGACCCACTACACAAATCACCGCTACGGCCACGGCCTGCTGCCGGACACCTACGAGGCCTTCAAGAAGCAGCGCCATCGCTGGGCTTATGGCGGCTTCCAGATCGTCAAAAAGCACTGGCGCCGCTTTTTGCCGGGCGCGAGCCGGCTGACCCCCGACCAGAAGCGCGAATTTTCGCTGGGCTGGCTCAACTGGCTTGGCGCCGAAACGCTCGGCGTACTCGTCGCGATCCTCAATCTGATCTGGGTACCGATCGTCGCGTTCGCCGACATCGCGATTCCCGACAAGATCCTTACGTTGCCGATCATTGCCGGCTTCGTTGTTTCGCTGCTGCATTTCCTCATCCTCTATCGCCTGCGCGTGCCCGTAAAATGGGGACAGATGCTGGGAGCGATGGTGGCCGCGATGTCGGTACAGTGGACGGTATCGCGCGCCGTCGCCAATGGCTTGATCACCGAACGTCTGGCCTTCGCACGCACGTCCAAGGGCGGCTTGTCGCGGATGTCGATCGAGTTTCAGGCTTTCTGGGAAGCCGTCATCGGCGTCCTCTTGCTGGTGGGCGCCGTGGTGCTGGTCGTCACCAACAGTTTCAAGGAAATCCGGGAAATCTACATTTTCGCTTTCGTTCTCGTGCTGGAAAGCCTGCCCTTCATGTCAGCGGTTGCGCTTGCGATCCTTGAGACCTCACGGATCAATTCGTTCGCCTTCTGGCGCCAGACCGGCATACGCACCGCCGAACTGATCGGCCTGCGGCCTGTGGCTATTCCGACAGTGGTGGGCACGTCGCAGCCCGTAGCCTCCGAAATTCACCGCGAGGCAAGTTGAAGGGCGCGATAGCAAGCGGTCAGCAAAAGCGGGGTGGAGCGCAGGGTTCGCCATGCTATTGACCCGCACCCGGCCTCCCCCTACACAGCGCAGCAAGTGATCCCGTAGCTCAGTGGTAGAGCATTCGACTTTTAATCGAATGGTCCTGGGTTCGAGTCCCAGCGGGATCACCACGCTGAAATCATTGGAATAACTGTTTCTAACGGCTTTAATTGATCAAAGAGACTATTTCGGCTCGGACAGGCGCCGGGCAAGCGGGAGGGTCGACAATGACTCCAAATCCAGAGGAGCTTGGCTTCGATCCAACGTCGGTTAAGACCGTCGTTGTTCGGACGCGGCCGCCGCCAAAGGCCTTGCGCGACTGGATCGCCCGGCAAGCGCAGCCCCTTCCCTTACGTTCCGAGGCCGTCCGCCGCCCGGTCGAGATCGGGCTGCGAGCGAACACGAGATAATGCTTCGTCTCGCCTGGCTCATCGTTTACCTGGTCAGTCTGGCGATAACCTTGATGTGCGGAATAGCGGCGATCACGATCTCGGCGGCGGTCGTGACAGGCAAGCTCGCCGATGCGGACGCTTGGGAGACCGCGGCATTTCTTGCGGTGGTCGGCTACTTTTTCTGGCTGCTCTGTCGTGCAGCGAAGAGTTTGGCGGAGCCGGATTGAAAAACCCTGGCCGCCATGAGCAGCGGCGGGCTCGTTCGTTGACTTGTTTATTCGGCGGCTCGGCACACAGCCCCCGCCGACAGTGTGCCGAGCCTAGCCAGTGCGCTGGTCAAGTGAACCGGCTGGCATCAATGATGGCAACAATGGGCGATTCTGGGAACAGGCGCAGCTGCAACACTTTCGGATTATCTTTCGCTTGCTGTCCAGCCGACATAGAAGACGCGCCGCTTGGAGAAGGAGTCTGATCATGAAGCTTTATCTGCTTGCGGCAGCACTGATCCTTTCGACCAGTGTGTACGCTCAGGACGCGGCCAAGCCGCCAGCGATGGGTGGTAAATCGACGGCCCGGATGAAGCCCAAATCACCGGCCGGCTGCACGCTCGTGGGAACGGTCAGGGGTACGAAGCTTTGGGCCGGCGACTGTACGGCGCCAGATCAACTTAGAAGCAGCGTACCTGCGACCGATAACGGCCAACCGCCTCCGCCGGATCCCTCTGGAGCGATTCCGTCCGGCCAAAAATAATCCCTGCCGACAAGATCCGTTTGCGTGCGCACGGATGTTGCCGGCTGGTCGAGATCGGGTCGAGGACAAGCAAAGGCGAAGGTTGTCTGGTCGTGCGCTGGTCAAGCAGATGCACGGCTCTGCGACGCGATGTGGCTTCCTTGGTCTGGCATGTGATCTCATTCACATAGGCGTCGCCCGAACGATGCTACCAATGTTTTCGCGGATAACTCCCAGGAGGCATCCATGAAATGGAGTACTGTTGCCGTCCTTGCGGCTGCGGCCCTTTGGGCCGGAATTTTGCCTGCCGCTTCCGCAGAGAATGCTCTCGTCGGCACATGGCAGCTGACGGGCTTCTCGCTGGTCGTAGCGGACACGAAGGAGACAAGCCGGCCCTACGGCGATCATCCGACAGGGCTGATTCAATTTTCACCGGGTGGGCACATGGTCATGTTTCTTGCCGCAGGCGAGTTGAAGCCACCCGCGTCCGGAAGTTACACCGATGCTGAGAGAGCGGACATTCATAGGTCGATCGTTGGGGCATATGCAGCGAGGTACACCGTCGAGGGAAATACGGTTGTCTACCATGTACTGACTTCCTGGCGGCCAGAATGGATTGGCCACGATCAGGTTCGCTACTTTGAGATCAATGGGACAAAACTTACCATCAAGACGACGCCTGTTACATTCACGCGAACCGGGCAAACCATTGTGGCAACCTTGACATTCGACCGGGCGGAGTGAGGTCCGCTTTGCCCGCCGGCGGCTGACGTTGACGGGCCGCATCGCTTGACCATTATCGCTGCAGCAAGCATTCATCGATGGGACAAGTGCCGGGTCGTCGTCGTGAGCGCCGCGCCGACGTCCTGCCTGATTTGGCTGAGTTGGAGCTGATGCCTGACAGGCGTGTTGGTGCGCTGCCGAAGGCCAGCGTCCTTGTTACGCCTTTTAGGACAAGGCGCTCCGAAGAATGCTCGGCATCGCTAAATGGCCGATGCCCAGGTTCCTGCGCCGGCCAGGACCAACACCAACCCAAAGAAGATGAGAGCTTCGGCGGTCGACAGCGTCCAAGGAGTACGCATGTGGATAACCCATTACTTTGCCCAACCCAAGGAAAAATATCCTAGACTCGTTAAGGATTTACGACAGCAAGCTGGTTTTGCCCCCCTGTGGATAACTATGCTGGGTGCGAGTCCCGTTGCCTCGCCTGCAGCCAGTCATTTGAGGTTTTTGACGGCTCACACGGGCTTGCGACCCGTCCTTGCTGTTCGGCCTGCGAAGCGAAGGAGTGCAACGGCGTGCGAAATGACGATAGGTCAGAGGGAGATATCGCATCACCGTTCCGCGGCAGCAGGAGATTCCTACTCGATGACCTCGTCGGCGAGCGAGAGCAGCTTGTCCGGAATCTCGATGCCTTGTGCCTTCGCGGTCTTGAGGTTGATGACGAATTCAAACCTGATGGACTGATAGATCGGAAGGTCGGCCGGCTTGGTGCCTTTGAGGACCTGGCCCGCGTAAATCCCAACCTGGCGATAACCATCCGTAATGCTGATGCCATAGCTCATCAGGCCGCCGGCAAGCGCATAGTCGCGGAATTGATACATCGTCGGCAATCGGTACTTCGCCGCGAGCGCCACGATCTGATTGCGCCTCGTATCGAAAAATGGGTCGGCGCTGACAAGCAGGGCCGTCGCTTGCCGCTCGATCAGAGAGGCAAAGGCCGGCTCGAGCTGGTGCTCCTCCACAGGAGTTGCAATCTCGACGCGGCGATCGACGGCGCGCGCGGCCTCACGCACCTCCTGTCTCTGATCATCGGCCTCGGCATAATTCGGGTTGATCAGGACGCCAATCACAGCCGCGTTCGGCACCACTTGATGCAGCAGGCTGAAACGTTTGACCTCGGGCGCGGTGGTGAGGAGGCTCACGCCGGTGGCATTGCCGCCGGGCCGGTTGAGGCTCGCGACCAGTCCGATCCTGACGGGGTCGCCACCGACCGTAAACACGATCGGGATGGTCGAGGTGGCAGCCTTTGCGGCGAGCGCCGACGGCTCGCCGCCAGTCGCAACCAGGAGCGCAACGTTTTCCCGCGCCAGCTCGGCGGCCATTCCGGGAAGCCGGCTATATTGGCCCTCGGCCCAGCGAAAGCGAATTTCGACGTTCTGGCCCTCGATGAAACCTTCCGATTTCAGTCCTTCGCGAAAGGCGGCCAACAGGTGCTTCGATTCATCAGGCGCTCGCGCGCTGAGATAGCCGATCACGATCGGCGCCCGCTCGGCCCGCACCACGCTCGCCCACGCAGCGGCCGCGCCGCCGATCAGGCCTAGAAACTCCCGCCGCCACATAGCCTTCTCCGCGCGGTACCTGTTAGCCCTCAAGCCTATCCGGCGGACGTGTCGAGGGCTACCTCGGCCACAACGCTGCTTGCGTCGATCAGGCTATGGCCGCGCGTTAATGAGTCCATGCCCTCGTGTCCTGATTTCGAAGTTCGCAGCAGCGAAGGCACAAATCGCCGCGGTCCATTGCCGCTAATCAACTAAATCTTTTTTGCAGACATCGTGCGCTTTCGGACGTATCGTGGTCGTGGGCGTTAGGGGACTCCCATGGACATCGTGGAGCGAATATTCATCGCGGCGACCGCGGTGAGCTTCTTGCTCATCGTTGCCACGGCTTTTGGCTCGATTTAAGCCAGG
>Ga0210387_10003772_pt1 | contig 11652 bp, 9 predicted proteins | sample IncBWC7OmetaG_FD_160108 | JGI IMG/M metagenome (GOLD analysis project Ga0210387, IMG submission 160108) | Forest soil microbial communities from Barre Woods Harvard Forest LTER site, Petersham, Massachusetts, United States - Inc-BW-C-7-O ... | reverse complement strand
CCTTGTCGCTGTGACTGCCGCAGCCCTCACGATCTACGACATGTGCAAAGCGCTCGATAAAGGGATGGAAATCAGCGGGATAGTTCTCGTCAAGAAGACGGGCGGGAAGAGCGGGGACTTTTTTCGCCGCGCGAGCGTTGCGGTTGCGGGCAATCATAAGAACAATCCTAAAAAGACGACGCGGAGCCGGGGTCGATGACCGGGGCGGGCGCGAAAACAGTCAAGTTGCTGGTGGCGGATGACAATCCGCTGGTGCGGGATTTGGTTGTCAAGGGGATGGAGCCGTATTGCGAAGTGGAAACGGCTTCGGACGGCGCGGATGCTCTGCTGAGGGTGATTGACACGCCGCCGGACGTAATTCTCTGCGATTACAAAATGCCGGGTTTGGACGGGCGCCAGCTTTTCGAAAAGCTCCACGGGCGAGAGGCGACGCGGCACATTCCGTTTCTCTTCATGGCGAGCCGGGCGGATATTGAAGAGCGGCTGCGGCCGTTGGTGGATGGCGTCGAAGATTTTGTTACGAAACCGTTTCTGGTGAAGGATTTGGTGCGGATTGCGAAGAAAGTCGTGGACCGTTTGCACCTTGAGAAATTGCAGAAGCGGGCTTCGCGTCCGGGCGTGATTCAAGGGCGCTTGGAAGAGATGAGCATGATTGATTTGATGCAGTCGTTGGAGATGGGGCAGAAGTCGTGCCGGCTCGTGGTGCGGCATAATGGCGAACAGGGTGAGCTTTATTTTGCGAACGGCCAATGCAAGGATGCGAAGAGCGGAAAAGTGGAAGGCGATGACGCGGTGTACCGCGTAGTGCTCTGGACGGCGGGAGAATTCGAGATTGATTTCAACGCGGCGAATGCCTCGACGCGGACAACCACAACAAAGAATACGACCGGCCTGCTGATGGAAGCGATGCGGTTGATGGATGAAGCCAACCGCGACCCTGTGGAAACGAAGTAACCTGCCTGATGCGCGTCGCAGTGCTCACAATCAGCGACACAGTTGCAAGAGGGGAACGCGAAGACCTTTCCGGGCCCGCGGTGGTTGCGGTGTGCCGAGGATTGAATTGGGAAGTTACATCGGTGCTGCGCGTTTCAGATGATCCGGCAAATATTCGCGAGCAGTTGCGGGAGTTGGCGGACTCCGGGCGCGTGGATGTGATTTTGACGACCGGCGGGACGGGGATTGGGCCGCGAGACAATACTCCGGAATCGACGGAGGCGGTCGCGGATCGGATTGTGCCGGGAATTGGCGAAGAGATGCGGCGCAAGGGGGCAGAGCTGACGCCGACGGCGGTGCTCTCGCGAGGGATGGCGGCGGTGCGGTCGAAGGCGCTCATCGTGAATTTGCCTGGGAGTCCGAAGGGTGCGGCGGAGTCGCTGGATGCGGTAGCGCATCTTCTGCCGCATGCGGTGCACGTGTTGCATGGGGCGCGGCACGATTAATCCCACGCTTCTCTATCTCGATTCATCTTTGCTTAAACTTAATTCTTGAGTTGACCGAAGGGCTGTTCGCGTCAACAATGTTTGGACTATGGCGCAAAAACTAACGGACAAAAAATTGGCGGTCTTGGGGACGGGGAAGCTTGGCGGGATTTTGCTGCGGGCGTACCTCAAGCAAGGGTTGTTTTCGGCGAAGCGTGTGACGGCCACCGTGAAGCACTCCGAGAAGGCCGCGGCGCTCGCGAAAGAGCTTGGCGTCAACGTGGCCACGGAAAACCGTAAAGCGGTCCGCGGCGCGGACATTGTGCTGCTGGGCGTGAAGCCGCAAGTGGTTGGCGAGGTGTTGAAGGAAATTGCGCCGGAATTGAGCGAGAAAACGCTGGTCATTTCCGTGGCAGCTTCGGTGCCGACGAATTACATCGAGCAGCACGTGGGCGCGAATGTGCCGGTAGTGCGTGCGATGCCGAACACTTGCTCGAGAGTGGGCATCGGGATGACGGGGATTTGCGGTGGGGCACACGCGAGCGCGGAGGATTTGGAGACGGCGCGGGCGATGTTTGACGCGGTGGGGCGGACCGTGGTCGTTGATGAGAAGCATATGGATGCGGTGACGGGACTTTCGGCGAGCGGGCCGGCGTTTGCGTACATTATTTTGGAGTCGTTCGCGGAAGCTGGCGTGAAAGTGGGATTGCCGCGCGACGTTTCGACTTTGCTGGCGGCGCAGATGATGAAGGGCGCGGCGAGCGTGGTGCTCGAGACAGGCGATCACCCCGCGCTGTTGAAGGACGCGGTGACCACACCGGCGGGTTGCACGATTGACGGAATTTTGGAGTTGGAAGAGGGCAAGCTGCGCGTCACGCTGATCAAGGCCGTGGTCAAGGCAACGCATCGCGCGGGAGAACTGCTGTTCGAGAAATAAATCTGAGACCGACCCTTTCACTTCTCGATTCGCGCCGTGGATTTCCCGGCCGAGAAAATCCTTCCGAATGATCCATACGCTTATCAATGCTGTGCGCGGTTTTCTGAGCGGAGACGGCGCGCTCATTCTCCCGGAGATGGAACTGGTTCTTTTTGGCTGCGGAATCCTGCTGATTGACCGCTGGCTTGCGGCGAACGAAAAGCACTGGAACGCGCTGCTTGCCCTGGCGGGCACGGCGTTCAGCGTTTTCACGTTGTACGTGCAGCACGGGAAAATGCAGGCGCTGCGCGCGGCGAACCCCGAGTCGCCGGGGCTTCTCGGCTTCCGTCAAAGTGTGCTGGTCGATCCTTTCTTTCTGTTTTTCGCGGCTTTGTTTTTGGCAGCAACTGCGCTGATTGTTTTGCTTTCGGTGCGCTACCTTGAGATTGCCGGAAAGACACGCGGGGCTTTCCACGCGCTGCTTTTGTTCACGTGCGCAGGCGCGATATTAATGGTTTCGGGTGTGGACCTGCTCGTTGTATTTCTGGGCCTGCAGATCACATCGCTGAGCTACTTTCTTTTGATTCGGTTTGCGCGCTCCGGGCAGAGCGACGCGGGGCCTTCGCGGAGTTACGCGTTTCTTTGGGCGTGCAGTTCGTTTGCGTTGGCGGGCGGTTTTCTGATGCTTTACCGGTTGTATGCGACGACGAATCTGGGGCGCATCGGAGCGATCCTCGAAACGCGCTTGGATAGTGGCGTGGCGTTTGGCGGACTGATGGCTTGGCCTGCTCCATTGGCGCTGGCCTTGCTTGTAGTTGGCGTTTTCTTTTTGGCGGATACCGCACCGCTTCACTGGTTCGCGGCGGGGAGCCACGATTCCGCCGCGCCGCCGGTTGCGGCTTACTTGAGCATTGCTGCCAAGACTGCAGGGTTCGCGCTCCTCCTTAGATTTTTCTCCTTCCTATTTATTTTCGCGCACGAAAAATGGATCCACGTATGGGGCGCCGCGGCGATCGTGTCACTGCTTTGGGGAAACATTGCAGCGATGCGGCAGACCAATGTGAAACGGCTGCTCGCGTATGGATCCGTCGCTCAGACGGGATTCATATTGCTCGGTTTGGTCGCGGGGAATGAGGCTGGCCTCAGCGGAATGATGTACTACCTGGGCGTCCATGTTTTCATGACGGCAGGTGCGTTCGGAATTTTGATTGTGCTGCAGCAGCGAGGCGCGGGGGTTACTCAGCTGGCAGATTTGAACGGATTGTTCCGGCACAACCCGGCGGCGGCTTTGCTCTTGCTTGTTTTTATGATGTCGCTCGCGGGAATACCACCGACGGCGGGCTTCGTGGCCAAGTACAAGATTGTGAAAGCGCTGATCACGTCGCATCCCGAACTTGCTGCGTTTGCGGTCGCGAATGCCTTGCTCGCGGTCTACTACTACGGCCGCGTCGCAGCGCATGCGTGGAAGAAGCCGAGCTCGGACGCGCCGCCGCTCGATGGGGTGGCATTGACCATAAGCAGCGGCCAGACGGTCGCCCTGACGGTGGCCGTGTTTGTATCACTCGCGGCGGGGTTGTATCCTGAACCATTCTTGCGCCTGGCGCGCTACGCCTTTGGACCATAAGAACGACAATTCCGCTCCGAACGAACCCGGGAAGAGGCCGGCGAATTTTGTTCAGCAGTCTGCGCTTGGCCTTGAGCTTCCTTTCACCTTCGCCGGTGCTGTCGCCCTCGGTGGATTTATCGGCTATTTTCTGGACAAGTGGCTACATACCGGACCGTGGTTGATGGCTGTGTTCGGTTGTTTCGGCTTTGCCGCGGGGATTCTGGAGATTGCTCGTCGTTTCCGACCCAAAGACTAGGGCATTTCCATTTCTAATGACAATTGCACCCCCAGAGCCTCTGACTGCCACTGTTCCAGGCGGAAGGACTGTCCGGCGAGTCGTCTGGCTTACACCTGTTTTCGGGATAACAGCAAGCGTTATCGCCTCGCTTTTGCAACGTTGGGACTGGGCAGAAGGGCTCCTTCTTGGCTCTGGCCTCGGTTGGCTGAATTTCCATTGGCTGAAACGCGGTGTGGAAGCCATTACCTCGGCGGCTGCGGCGCAAGCTGGCGTTGAAAAACCCCGTGGCACGTCGGCAACGTATCTGGCGGCGGCATTCCGCTACGTCTTGATAGGCCTCTCCGTGTATGTTATTTTTGAATATCTGCATGTTCCCCTTGTGAGCATTGTTTTGGGGCTGTGCGCTCTAGCCGCAGCCATAATCGTGGCAAGCGTGTGGGAAGTCGTGCAGTCCGGATAGCGAGGAGATGAGCCCTGCGGGGCATCTGAGCGATGGAAGAGCACATCAGTCCGATCACCCTCTTTGTGAACCATTACCTCGGTTCGCTGGCCCTGGCGATCTTACAGGCTTTACACATCCATCCGAAGAAACCGGACCTTCCCATACCTCAACACATCGTGATGGGATTCCTTGTGCTCCTGCTGGTAACTCTTTTGGTGGTCATTCTCAGGCTGCGCCTGTCCGTCGAGAAGCCTGGCGCGATGCAACAGATCGCCGAGCTTCTGCTCACCAATCCCATGCGATTGGGTATCCGCGACATACTCGACGAAAGCGCCGGCCACCACGCGCGCTCGTATATCTATCTGATCGGCACAATCAGCATCTTTATCCTGTTTTCAAACCTGTTCAGTTTGTTTCCCTGGTTTGACGCTCCAACCGGCAACGTCACTGTGCCGCTGGCCTGCGCTTCCATCATATTTCTGTATTTCAACTGGCAAGGGATTCGGCATCTGGGCCCGGTGCACTATACCAAGCAATTTGCCGCGGGAACCGAGTGGTGGATCGCCTGGCTGATTTTTCCGGTAGAACTCATCAGTACGCTGGCACGTCTGCTTTCACTGACGGTTCGTCTCTATGCGAACATATTTGCCAGCGACATGATCTATTCGTTATTTCTAGGGTTGCTCGCGCAGGTGTTTGTGACTGTTTATGAGAAGTCTGCCGTGGCAGGACTCATCGTCGGAGTGTTTCCCGCCCTCATTCCGCTGGTTTTCATTGCGCTGCATCTCCTCGTGGCTTTTGTGCAGACGATTATCTTTACCGTACTGCCCGCTTCCTACCTTGGATTAGCAACGGCAGAGGAGCATTAATCAGGATTTGCCGTCGCGATTTGGCGGCATTTTGTCGCTACAGTGTGAGTCCGGCTGCACGGTGTCCGGAAACCACCTCCTGGCGGCAACTCATAAGGAGGCAGTGATGAAGAAGTGGAGCATGTTGTTGCTTGTGTTGGTTGTGGCGATGATAGTGGCGCCAGCCGCGTTTGCCCAAGGCAAGGATGCAGCGGTTGTAGAAAGCCACGCCGCACTCTGGATCGGGGCGTCGTTCGGCATGGGCATCGCAGCGTTTGGCTGCGGTCTCGGCCAAGGGAAAATTGGCGCCGCAGCGCTTGAAGGCATCGCGCGGAACCCAGGTGCCGCAAAGAACATTTTCACACCAATGCTTCTTAGCTTGGCCTTCGTGGAAACACTCGTTCTATTCACCTTTCTTATGATCATCATCAAACTTGGGTAAGGATCTGATTTGAGATTTGTCCTTAGAAATGGCCCGGGGGCGAAAGCTTCCGGGCCTTTTTGTTTTCCCCTCCCCCTCCCCCCTTTTTTTCGTAAGTGTTGATTTTAAAGGGTTTGACGTTTCCAGTAAATCGTTTAGAATCAACACTTGCGGAGATTTCTCGGAAGTGTTCATTTTAAAGGGGTTGCGTGGCCAGAAAAACCGGTAAAACACGGCGAAACGCGGTGTTTTTCGATCGCCTCATTCTAAAGGACTTAGCTGAATGACGGACAGGATGTCCTCAAAATGAAAAAGGCGGCAGAGGGTCTGCCGCGCAATATACGCAAAACTATACGTCACCAACTATACCACCAAATGAAAAAAAAAGCAAGGGAAATCGTCCAGTGGCCTTGGGCCACTTTTCCGGTTACCGGGTAACCAGGCACTGAGTCCAATTGGCCGGTGGGAAGATTTTTTCTAAAGAGACAACTTGGTTATGTTCTGATATGTCTTGTCATCCGTATGATGGGGCTCAATATGGACCCGATTCAAGTGCGCAGGATACTCACAGTGGCCTTCTTGGTGACAGCCGCGCTATCTTCGGCCCACGCACAAACCTTAAGTGTCCAGAAGTTCCAGATTCATGTGACCGACCCAGCCTACACTGGGCTGCCGGTTTGGATCTATGCTGAATTGGGTTTTCCACTCGAAATTCGTTACCCCTATGGCGAAGATCCGAGAAACTTTGGCCCAAACAAACTTGAGGTAAAACACGAAAACCGCTTGATTGAGCAGGAATCACACGAGGCTTCGGTCTCTGTGGGCACGGGCCCTCTCAACGGTTCGATCGCGCCTGCCAGTTCTCCTAGGAATCGCCTTCCGCTGCACTTGCGATACGCGTTGGAAAAGCCCGGCATTTACTCCGTCCGCTGGACCGAGGTGAGACACCGCTTTCAGAATGGGCAGATGGCCGAAGAGGTTGTGGCACAATCGGACTGGCTCGACTTCGAGGTGAGGCAGTCGACGCCCGAGCAAAGGAAAGAATGGTTTGAAAGGCAGCGAGCGAGGGTTCCCAGCGATGCAGGAGAGTTCGTTGGCGATTTACTGCCCTCGTTGTTGGCATATGCTCCTAATCCCCAAGCACTCCAAGTGGTTCTCGAGCAATTGTATTCAACTGAGCCGCTGATTCATGCTTGCGCTCTCGGCAGCTTGCGCCTTTTTCGGGAAGAGGACATCCGCTCTCAAACGGTAGATATCCTGCATCATCGTGGTCCCAATGAAGGATTGGCTTACGAAATATCTTGGCATGCACCCTGGTTCCAAGACCAAAAAGAGGACATCGTTCGTACTGTCGTGCCTTACCTCCACGCTCGAAAAGATTGGCAGGTTGCGGCTGCGTTGAAAATGCTAGTTTTCGTGGCTCACCCAGGGACTTTCCACTGGCCACCGGACTCACAGGTACCTGCAAAATCCGACCAGGCGGTGCTGGAAGCAGCCCCAGAATTGATGGATAGGAGTTCCGAAGTCTCGCAGATCTTGGCCGAGTATCTTGGCGGTATCAAGAGCCCGGGCTCGCGCCACCTACTATGGCAGGTGGCCGCGCGTCCGGAACCAGCTCACGAGCAGGCGCTTATTGCGCTGACGTGGATCGGAGAGGTGCAGGACCTTCCCCGATTGGCTGAATTGCTCATTCAGCCCGGAGATGCCGATAAGTATGGCCGTGACATTGCAAGTTTGCCCTACTCCCTTGTGCGCGCTTATGGCGACGCAGCCGTTCCATACCTGGAACGGGCAGTTTCCGAATCCCCCTACGCATTTGTGCGCACGCAATCTGCTGAGGAACTTGCATTACGTGGTCGACCTGTCGCCTTTCGATTCTTTCTGGACGCGGTCGAGAACGGTAGATTCTATAAGCCGGAACTCGTTGGGTGGCTCAAGACACACTTCTCAAACGAAATGCCAGCCTCCGCTGATGATGCGACCGTGATCGCATTTCTCAAGGCTCGTTTGCAGCAGTGAGGGCTTGTTAGGCAGGCGGATGTCGATGAAATCTGCGCACCACCTGTAATCCAGAACTCCTGCTTTGACGAACGGGAGATAAAGAAATTTCAGAAACGGCAGGCTAGCGGTTGATGAGAGTGGCTTGGAGGAGGTAGTTCAGCGTTTTGCTGGGGAGCAGGCCGAGGAAGATGGTACCGAATGCGGCGATGGCCAGGACCACGTTTACTGACAGAGGGAAGCGCGCGGGAGCCGTAGCGGCGATTTCGGCGCTTGGTTCGCGCATGTACATGACGACGATGAGGCGGATGTAGTAGTAGGCGCCGATGGTGCTGTTGACGGCCATTAGAACGGCGAGCCAGATGAGATGCGAATCGACGGCGGCTTTGAAGATATAGAACTTGCCGAGGAAGCCGGCGGTGACGGGCAGGCCAAGAAGCGAAAGCAGGAAAAGTGAGAATACTGCGGCCACCACGGGCTGGCGTTCCCCGAGGCCAGCAAAGTCGTCGAGCTGGAGGTGCTTCTCACCGGCGCCGCCAAATTGCGAGACGATGGTGAAAGCGCCGACTTTCACGAGCGCGTAGGTCAGCAAATAAAAAAGGACGGCTGCATACGCGGGGCTCGCGCCGATCTCCTGATTTTCAGAGAGTTTCGTGACGGTGGCGAAGGCTACGAGGATGTAGCCCGCATGCGCAATCGAGCTGTAGGCCAAGAGGCGCTTGACGTTGGTTTGCAGCAGCGCGCCAAGATTCCCCACGAACATAGTGAGCGCGGCAAGAATCCAGAAGGCCCAGAACCAGAATTGCGTAGCGGCGTGTACGTCGGCGAAGATGCGGAGGAGCAGCGCGAACGCGGCGGCTTTCGGCCCGGCGGAAAAGAGCGCGGTGACCGGCGTGGGAGCGCCTTCGTAGACGTCCGGAGTCCAAATCTGAAAGGGCGCGGCGGCGACTTTGAAGCCGAGGCCGATGAGGATCAGCGCCAGGCCGAGCTTCAGCATAGGGCTCGGCACAAGGGTAATGGTCGGATCGGAGGCGTTCATTCTCAGAAGATTGGTGGTGCCGGTGACGCCGTAGACGAGAGCGATGCCGTACAGAAAAAAGGCCGTGGCGAAGGAGCCGAGGAGGAAATACTTCATCGAGGATTCGCCGGACTTGAGCGTGTCGCGGCGATAGCCGGCGAGAATGTAGCTGGAGATGGAACTTAGCTCGAGGCCGATGAACGCGGTGAGCAGTTCTTGCGCGGAAGCGAGGACGCCCATGCCTGCGGTGGCGAAGAGGATGAGCGCGTAGAACTCGGCGTCGGCGAGGTGTTCGCGGTCGAGGTAAGGCGCCGCAGCAAGAATCACGAGGATAGCGACCAATCCAACGAGATGGCTGAAGAAAATGCTGAACGGGTCGGCGGCAACGAGTCCGGAGAAGGCCGAACCGGGATTGTGCACGGCGTAGAAATTCCCGCAGATGCCGGCGAGAGCTCCGATCACCGCGATCGCTGTCAGGGCGTTGCGGCTGCGCACGAACGGCTGCAGCAGCATGAGCAGCGCGCCGAAGCCGCACCAAATGAGTTCCGGAAAAACGAGCAGCAAATCGGCGGAGCTGGGGAACGCGGACATTTAGCGGGTTCCGAGCCTTTCCAATGAGTTTGATTTAGGAGCGGCAATGGCTGCCGAGCCGCCGGATTGCGGGCCCGCCTGCGGCGCGAGATTTGCTGGCGCTTTCGCTTCTTCGGCGCGCTGCGGACGAGTCATTTGTTCGATCACCGAGTTGCTGGCTGCGGCCGTGCGGCCGGTGATGAAGACAGAGCCGATGCCCATCCAGAGAGTGATCACGGCCATTGTGACGAGAATCGCGCGCTCGCGGGCGGAGACATCCGGCAGCGTGCGATTCTTCTCGACCGTAATTTCACCGAAGAAGACGCGCTGATATGACCATAACAAGTAGCAAGCCGAGAGAATGACGCCGGTGGCGGCCCAGGCGGCCCAGTTCCAGTGCACTTGATAGGTGCCGAGCAGGATCAGAAATTCGCCGACGAAACCATTGAGCATGGGCAGGCCAAGCGAAGAGAGTGCGACGAACAGGAAGAACGCCGCGAGGCGCGGCATGGGCGTGGCGAGGCCGCCAAACTCGGACATTTCGAAAGTGTGGCGTCGATCGTAAAGCATGCCGACGAGTAAAAAGAGGCCGCCGGTGGAGATGCCGTGCGCGAGCATCTGGAAGACAGCGCCCTGCATGGAAATTTGATGGAAGGCGAAGATGCCGAGCACGACGAAACCCAGGTGGCTGACGCTGGAATACGCGACGAGTTTTTTGAGATTCGGCTGGACCAGCGCGACGAGCGCTCCGTAGATGATGCCAATGATGGCCAAAACCGCTATCACCGGCGCGAAACGGCGCGAGGCATCCGGGAAAAGCGGCAGGCAGAAGCGCATCATGCCGTACGTGCCCATTTTCAGGAGCACACCGGCGAGCATCACGGAACCGGCGGTGGGGGCTTCGACGTGTGCGTCGGGCAGCCAGGTGTGAAAGGGGAAGAGCGGAACTTTGATCGCGAAAGCGACGAAGAAAGCGAGGAAGAGAAGCGTTTCCGTGCCGCGAGGGAGAAGTAGTGCGCCGGTTTGAAGCGCATTCTGGATCGACGGCAAGTCGAAGGTGCCCGTGGCGTTGTAAAGCCACAGGATGCCGACCAGCATCAGGATCGAGCCGGCCATGGTGTACAGGATGAATTTGATGGCGGCGTAGATGCGCCGGTCGTGGCCCCAGATGCCGATGAGCAGGTACATCGGAATGAGCATCACTTCCCAGAAAAGGAAGAAAAGGAAAAGGTCGAGCGAGAGGAACACGCCGACGACGCCGACTTCCAGAAGCAGGATCGCGATGAAGAATTCTTTGACGCGTTTCTGGATGCTGCTCCACGAACAGAGAATGGAGACTACCGTGAGAAACGTCGTTAGGATGACGAGGAAGAGGCTTATGCCGTCAACGCCGAGGTGATAGTTGATGTAGGTTTGCTCGAAGAACCGTGTTCCGACGGTATGTGCTCCGAGAGCAATCCACGGATGATTTTCGACCAGCTGGTAGCCTGTGGTGCCGAGTGGCACTCCGCGGAGGAGCCACAACAGCGACAAAATAAACTCGGCGAGCGAGACGGAGAATGCGAGGCGGCGAATCCACTCGTGATCGTCCTTGCGAAGACACAGCAAGGCAATAACGCCAACAGCAGGCAGGAAGATCAGAATCGACAGCATAAAAGGTCCGGCGGGCATTAGCGCACCATCCCGACGACTGGCGCGGCTACAGGCCAGAAAAAGATGACAGCAATAATTACGAGCGCGCCTATGACGACCCACACGGCGTAGCTGCGCGTGTTGCCGGACTGCGCGTGGCGCACGGTGTCGCCGATGCTCGTGGCACCGGTGGCGATGCCGTTGACAGTGCCGTCGATGCCGGCGACGTCGACCCATTTCCAGAGCACGTTCGTCGAGATCCACATCAGCGGCTTGATGACAACGGCGGCGTAGAACTCATCGACGTAATATTTGTTGAGGAGCGTTTTGTAGACTGGCTGCAAGGATTTCGCAATTTGTGCGGGCTTGGCGGGCTGGCGGAGGTAGAGCCAGTAGGCCACGGCAATGCCGAGAAGGGCGGAGACTACGGCGACAGCGGCCAAAATCGTTTCAAGTGAGCTCTCTTCTGGTGTGGCTGAGGTCGCGGCGGTCGAAAAGTCATGGGCTGATACGATCACGGCGTGACGGGCCTCGCCAAAAACGGG
>Ga0210387_10003770_pt1 | contig 11655 bp, 10 predicted proteins | sample IncBWC7OmetaG_FD_160108 | JGI IMG/M metagenome (GOLD analysis project Ga0210387, IMG submission 160108) | Forest soil microbial communities from Barre Woods Harvard Forest LTER site, Petersham, Massachusetts, United States - Inc-BW-C-7-O ... | reverse complement strand
TCCCCTGGGCCGCGCGCACGTGCCGGCGCAACGACTTCGCCTACCTCGAGACGCTCTACCGGCGCTGGTCGCCCGGCTGGTCCGGTCCCGAGCGCGACGAGACGGTGCGCCGCGCCAAGCAGGCACTGTCCTTGCCCGCGACGCTCGCCGGCGCGATCGCCTACTACCGGGATCTGCCCCTCGGCGGCCAGCCCCCGGCGCTCAGGCGCGTCCCACAGGTCCCCGGGCTAGTCGTCGGCGGAGCGCACGATCTGGGAGAGAGCGCCCTGTTCATGCGCACCGCCGAGCTCCTCGGATCGCCGAGTCGAGCATTGATCGTCCCCGGCGCCGGCCACTGGCCCCATCGCGAGAACGCCGCTGTCGTCGTGCCGGAGCTGCTGGCGTTCCTCGCGCAACTCGAGACCTAGCGATCCGGGTGATCGTGCGGATGCGAGCCGAGCGCCTGGACGGGCTCACTACCGGCGCCGCACCCGGCCTGGCTCGTTGCGGGCACGATCGAGCCGACTTGGGCGTATACGATCGCGCAGACCACCGACGAAGGGCGTAATCACATGAGTGCCGTAAATCACCAGATCAGACTCGCCGCCCGCCCGGTCGGGCTGCCCAAGCCGAGCGACTGGTCTTACACCGAGGAGCCCGCCGGCGAGCCGGGCGAGGGCGAGGTGCTCGTCAAGATCCTGTATCTGTCGCTGGACCCGGCGATGCGCGGCTGGATGAACGACGCGAGGTCCTACATCGCGCCGGTGGGCGTCGGCGACGTGATGCGCGCGCTCGCCGCCGGTCGTGTGGTCGCGTCCAACCATGCCGGGCTCGCCGTCGGCGATCACGTCACGGGTCTACTGGGGGCGCAGGAGTACGCCGTCGTCAGCGGCGACGCGGTCGGCAAGATCGACCCGGAGCTCGCCTCGCCGCCGACCTACCTCGGCACGCTCGGCATGCCCGGCATGACCGCCTACTTCGGCCTGCTCGACATCGGCCACCCGGCCGCGGGTGAGACCGTCGTGGTCTCCGGCGCGGCCGGCGCCGTCGGCGGTGTCGTCGGACAGCTGGCCAAGCTGCAGGGCGCCCGTGCGGTGGGTATCGCCGGCGGGGCCGAGAAGTGCCGCTACGTGGTGGAGGAGCTCGGGTTCGACGCGGCGATCGACTACAAGTCCCAGGATGTCGCCGAGGGGCTGCGCGAGCACTGCCCGCGGGGGATCGACGTGTACTTCGACAACGTCGGCGGAGAGATCCTGGACGCGGCGCTCGCGCGCCTGGCGCGCCACGCGCGCGTGGTCATCTGCGGCGCGGTCTCGCAGTACAACGCGACCGGCGCGATGCGGGGCCCGTCGAACTACATGTCGCTGCTCGTCAACCACGCGAGCATGACGGGGTTCGTTGTCTCCGACTACGGCGACCGCTACCTCGAGGGCGTCCGCGAGATGACCGGCTGGCTCACCGCGGGCAAGCTCGTCTCCCGCGAGGATGTCGCCGAGGGCGGCCTGGAGCGCTTCCCGGAGACGCTGCTGCGCCTGTTCGAAGGCGCGAACACCGGCAAGCTCGTGCTGCGGGTCGCCGCGGACGAGTAGCGGCCGGCTCCGGGGCGGCTCAGCGCGGCGCCGAGAGTCCGCGCCCGGCGAACGCGAGCATGTGCTCCAGGTGGGCTTCGATCGTTTCGAAGTCGTGTTCGCCGGGGTAGACGGCGCTGCGGGCGTCGGCTCCGGCGGCGCGCAGCGCGGCGGCGAAGGGGGCGTTCTCGGCAGGGTCGGCGATGTAGTCGGAGGATGCCCCATAGACGTACGCGCGCAGTCCCAGGCGTGAGATCGTGGGGCGGTCGGCGCGCAGCCGGCCGTCGAGGCCGTTGAAGAAGCCGAGCCAGCTCTCGACCGCCGAGAAGGTCTGCGGGTGCTCGAGCGCGAGGTGCATCGCGCCGTAGCCGCCCATCGAGTAGCCGGCGATCGCGCGAGCGCCGCGGGTGGCGACGGTCGGCAACGTGCGGTCGACGAGCCGTTGCACTTCGAGGACATAGGTTTCATAGTCGGCGGCGCCGTGGTGGTTCGACCATTCGTTGGCTCCGCGCCCGCCCTGGATCATCACCGCGATCGTCGGCGGGATCGCGTGCCGGGCGATCAACCGGTCGAGCGTGCCCTGCAGGCCGATCCGCAGGAAGGATTCGTCGGTCTGTTCGTTGCCGTGCAGCAGGTAGATGACGGGATAGCGCGCGGCGGTGCTCGCGTAGCCCGGCGGCAGGTAGACCAGGAAGGAGCCCTCGCCGTGCAGCGCCGCGGAGGCGAAGCTGCCGGAGTCGATCGAGCTGCCGGCCGCGTCGCGACCGACGAGCGCCACCCGCGGCAACGGTTGCGGGGAGACGGCGACCGAGCGCGCGAGCGCGCTCGCGGCGGCGGACTGGGCGGCCGTCGCGCGCAGCCCGATGAGGCGTTCGAAGTTGGTGCGACCGTCGAGAGCCAACCCGACGCACACGGCCGCGAGCGCCGCCAGCAGCAGGCTCGTGCCGTACCGCCGGCGCAGCGCGCGTTGGGAGCGTCGGCTTGCGGCCGGGCCTGCCCCGCCCGCCGACGTCGCGGGGCGGCTCGGGAGCGTTGGGATCCAAGCGGGCGGCAAGAGCTCGGCGGTCGCTTCGCCACCGCCGCTGCCGGGCCAGGCCCAATCGCCGCTCCCGTCCAGCCATACGTTTGCGCGCGTTCTGCTCACGTGCTGCATTGAACGGCGGGCAGGCGTCGCTGCCAAGTTCTGCACGAACGCTCCCAGGACGATCGAGCGCGGCCGCGCTCGAGACGCACGGCGGCCACGCTCGCGCGATCCGCCCGCCGATGCCTCAGCGCGTGCTCCACACCTGACCGGTGTCGCCGAATCCGAGTGCGCGCTTGGTCGCTTCGGTGAGGTCGAATTCGCGCCCGGCGACATAGGGCCCGCGGTCGATCACGCGCACCCGCACCGTGCGATCGCCGTAGCGCAGCGTCACCTGAGATCCGCACGGGAGCGTCTTGTTGGCGACGCCCATGGTGGCGCTCGTCAGCTGTCCTCCGCACGCCAGCCCGCCACCGCCGCCATACCAGGAGGCCCCGGCGAGGCGGTACACGTTCAGGCGTCCCAGAGCGCGGCGCGCGCCGGGATCGGAGGCATCGCCGGCGAAGCGCAGGCGCACGCGCTCGCTGCCGGCGCGCCGCGGCGTGTAGCGCAGGCGAAAGCGCCCGGCGCGCCCGGTGCGGGTGCTCGCGAGCCTGCTCCAGCCGTGGGCCCCGAGCGCCTGCAGCGTGACCGTGCGGCCGGCGAGACCGGGGCGCAGGACACCGGCGATCGTGCTCGTGCGGTCGGCGAGCACGTTCAGGTCGTGACGGCGCACGGCGAGCGCGACGTGCACGGGCGCGGCGCGCAGCCCGGCGAGCGGCGCGATGCCGGGCGCGGAGCCGCCGGTGGCCGTTTCGAGGAGCGCTGCGAGCGGCGGCGTTGCGGGCGCAGCGGACTGCGCTGACGTCGCAGGGACGTACATCGAGGGAAGAACCTCCTGGGTGTCCGCCTACGGGGTTAGCTGTCGGGCTCACGAGCGGGCGAGACGCGCAACGAGCGCGCATCGACCGGGCGTTACGGCCGCAGCAGCGGCCGATTCGCCCCATCCGGACCGGCCTCTGTGAGGCGATCCGGCAGTGGGTCCCCCGCTCGCGCCCATCCACGGGCACGACTCGGCAGGGTCGAACGCATTCAGGCTAGACGGTTATCGAGGCGGTTCTGTGTGTTATGGGTCACACACGCTCGAGGGTGGATGTGTGTCAACCATGCGGTGTATCGCCATGTGGGCGGTGTCGATGGGTGAGCCATAGCGAGTCCTTGCATCGGTTTGCAGTCGGCGCCGCTCACCGCACCGGCAGGCATTGCGGGAGCGCTTCGGTGGCGGGTATGTGCGCTCGCGTTGACGCGAAGGCTCTGAGCAGCGACAATCAACCCGTGGCCAACCCCGACCGCCTGTCCGCCCTCGACACGGCATTTCTGCATCTCGAGGACGACTCGACCGCGCACATGCACGTCGCGTCGGTGATGGTGTTCGAGGGCATCGCGCCGACGCCGCAAGAGCTGATCGATCACGTGCTCGGCCGCCTGCACCTGGTGCCGCGCTATCGCCAGCGCCTGGCCTACGTTCCGCTCGGGCAGGGACGGCCGCTGTGGACCGACGATCCGCACTTCAACCCGCGCTACCACATTCGCCACACCGCGCTGCCGCGCCCTGCGGACGAGGCCGCGCTGAAGCAGCTCGCGGGGCGGCTGTTCTCTCAGCGCCTGGATCGCTCCAAGCCGCTGTGGGAGATCTGGCTCGTGCAGCGGATGGCGGGCAAGCGCTTCGCGCTGATCGCCAAGACCCATCATGCGCTCGTGGACGGGATCTCCGGGGTGGACATCACAACCGTCCTGTTCGACACCTCGCCCGAGCCGGCCGGCACGCCGCGGCCGCCGGCGCCGTGGACGGCCAAGCCGCTGCCCGGCTCGGCCAAGCTGCTCGGCGAGGCGCTGCTGGAGCGCGCGACCGTGCCCGCGGAGATGGGTCGGGGCACGCGCGCGCTGTTGCGCGCGCCGCGCAGAGCGGTCGCGCAGGCGAAGGACAACCTCGTGAGCGTCGGCGCGACCACGCTGGCGGGCATCAGCGCGCCCGCTCCGCCCAGCCCGTTCAACGTCGACATCGGCCCGCACCGCCGCTACACCTGGGTGGACACCGAGCTTGCGGTGTTCAAGGCGATCAAGGACTCGTTGGGAGGCACCCTCAACGACGTCGTGCTCGCCTCGGTCAGCCTCGCGCTGGGGCGCTACCTGCGCGGGCAGGGCATCGACACCGAGGGACTCGTGCTGAAGGCGATGGTCCCGGTCTCCGTACGCGCCGACTCCCAGCGCGGCGCGCTCGGCAATCAGGTCGCCGCGATGTGGGCGCCGCTGCCGGTCGGCGTGGAGAATCCCGCCGACTGCCTGGCGCAGATCCGCGACGCGATGGAGGATCTCAAGGAGTCCGGGCAGGCCGTGGGCGCGCAGGTGCTCACCAACCTGGCGGGCTTCGCGCCGCCCACGATTCTGAGTCAGGCCGCGCGCCTGCAGGCCCGTCAGCGCTATTTCAACCTCGTCGTCACGAACGTCCCCGGACCGCAGTTCCCGCTGTATCTGCTCGGCCGGCGCCTGCGCGGGCTGTATCCCGTCGTGCCCCTCGCGCGCCGGCAGGCGCTGGGGATCGCGGTGATGAGCTATGACGGCCATCTCGGCTTCGGCCTGCTCGCCGACTACGACGCCGTTCCCGAGCTCGAGTCGATCGCGCGCGACCTCGACCGGGCGATCGCCTCGCTCGCGCGCGCCGCCGGCGTGCGCGCACCCGGCGGGCGCTCGGCCAAGAAAGCCGCCGGCACGTCCAAGACCGCCGCGGCAAACGGCTCCCCCGCACGCCCGGGCAAGCGCACGGCGGGCAAGCGCGCACGCGCGAGCTGAACGCTCGGCGCGATCCGCAGCTCGCCACGAGGTCGACCCGCCCGCGCGCCGCGTCGCATAGCGGCGGCGAGCATGGCCCGGAGCGCGGATACGATCCTCTGACATTGCGCCTCGCCCTCTGCCAGATCAACGCCACGGTCGGCGACATCGCCGGCAACGTACAGCGCATCCGCGACGGGCTGCGCTCGGCACGCGCGGCACGCGCCGAGCTGGTTCTGTTCCCCGAGCTGGCCCTCACCGGCTACCCGCCCGAGGATCTGCTTCTGCGCGAGCACTTCCTCACGGACGCACGCGCCGCGCTGGAGGAACTGGCCCTGGAGGTCACCGGCACGGACGGCGGCGCGATCGTCGGGTTTCCGGAGCTCGCCGGCGGCCGCGTCTACAACGCCGCGGCCGTGCTGGAAGAGGGCGCCGTGCGGTTCGTCTACCGCAAGCTGCACCTGCCCAACTACGGAGTGTTCGACGAGCGGCGCTACTTCACCCCCGGTTTGGGCGGAGCGACGATCGATCTTGTCGGGCGCCGTATCGGCCTGACCATATGCGAGGACCTGTGGCAGCCCGGCCCACCCGCGACCGAGGAGGCCGCGGCCGGCGCGAGCCTGCTGGTCAACATCTCCGCCTCGCCCTATCACGCCGGCAAGGGCGCCGAACGGGAGCGGCTGTTCGCGCATCGCGCGGTCGAGTCCGGCGCGTATGTCGCGTTCTGCGCGCTCGTCGGCGGTCAGGACGAGCTCGTCTTCGACGGACACTCCTTCGTGCTGGACCCGACCGGCGCGACGATCGCCCGCGCCGGACAGTTCGCCGAGGAGCTGCTCGTCTGCGACCTCGAGCTTCCACCCGCGCCATCGAGTCCGACCGAGGAGGCGGAGATCGGTGTCCCGAGATCGCCCGCTCCCGCGCCGGCGACCGCCGCGAACGTCCCGACCACCATCGCCACGGGCCCTCCGCGGCCGCCGCTCGAACCGGTCGAGGCGGAGGTGTACGCCGCGCTCGAGCTCGGCCTGCGCGACTACGTCGAGAAGAACGGCTTCACCAGCGTCGTGCTCGGGCTCTCGGGCGGGATCGACTCGGCGCTCGTGGCTTGCCTCGCCGCCGACGCCCTCGGTCCCGAACGCGTCAACGTCGCGATCATGCCCTCGCCCTACTCCTCCATCGCCACCCAGTCCGACGCGCATGCCCTGGCGAGCGCGCTGGGAGCGCAAGCGCACGAGCTGGCGATCAAGGCCGTGATGGACGCCTACACCCATACCCTGCACGCCGACTTCGACGGATTGCCCGCCGATCTGACCGAGGAGAACCTGCAGGCGCGCATCCGCGGCAACCTGCTGATGGCGCTCTCCAACAAGTTCGGCTGGCTGGTGCTGACGACCGGCAACAAGTCGGAGATGTCGGTCGGCTACACGACGCTGTACGGGGATCTGGCCGGCGGTCTCGCGGTCATCAAGGACGTCCCCAAGACGCTCGTCTACCGGCTGTGCGAGTGGCGCAACTCGCCCGCCGGCGCCAGCGACGGCGCGCCACCGCGCGCGCCATCGCCGATCCCCGCCTCCGTCCTCACGCGCCCCCCCACCGCCGAGCTGCGACACGACCAGCGCGACGAGGATTCGCTGCCGCCGTACGAGCTGCTCGATCGCATCCTGCACGGCTACATCGAGCTCGACCACGGTCGCGAGCGGTTGATCGCCGACGGGCTGCCCCCGGAGGAGGTGGACCGCACGATCCGTCTCGTCGACCTCGCCGAGTACAAGCGCCGCCAGGCGCCGCCCGGGATCAAGGTCACCACGCGCGCGTTCGGCCGCGATAGGCGCATGCCCATCACCAACCGCTACCGAGGCGCTCGCTGAGCGGCGCGATGCTGCGTCCTCGGTCGCTCGCGTACGTAGTACGCCACGCTCCCTGCGTCCTGACCGATCGGAGATCGGAGGGATCTCCGATCGTCCAGCTTGCTCAGCGACCGCCTCGGAGGCACACGGCCTGTCCGCTGGCTCCGTTGCGCCATCGCGGCATTCGATCACCTGCGGTTTCGCTCGCAGTCGCGCTCTGCGCGCTGTGCCTTAATGCGTGCGGGGATACGATCCAGGCTCAGCCGGTGCCGCACAACTCGCTCGAGAGCATGCTGCTGGCGCCCTATCCGGTGTACTGGCTCGGCGGCGCCTTCCACGGCCTGCAGATAACCGAAGCCTCGCACGACCCCAGCGGCGCGTTCACGGTCCAGTACGGCAACTGCCTGGAAGGCGGCCAGAGCACGTGCGTACCGCCGCTGAAGGTGATCACCTCGCCCGACAACGGCTTCGTTCCCGGCGAAGGCGGACAGACGGCGCGCACCGCGATCTCCCTGCGCGGAGTCCCCGGCTATCTCGCTGCGCAGGGCAGGGCGATCTCCATCCCGACGGGCGGTGTGGTGCTCGATGTCTACGCCCATACGCCGGCACTCGCACGCGCCGCGGCACAGACGGCCGTGCCGATCAACTCTCCGGGAGCCCCCGGCGAGCCGCTGGCCGCGCCGTTGCCCGACACGGGCTTCGGCGAGCATCCCCTGCCCTCACAGACGCCGAGTCCGCTGCGCACCGTGCGCTGATCCTGCGGGCCGCGGTCGGGGCGGGTATCGAGCGCGGGAGAGCGCGTCAGGCGGCGGGCTGCGGGCGCACCGCGATCGTCATGCGCGTCACCGCGCACGTCCTGCCCTCGTCGTCGCTGAAGGTCACGTCCCACACCCACGTCGTGCGACCCCGGTGCAGCCGCACCGCGCGAGCGTGCACCGTCCCGGCGAGGATCGGCCGCAGGAAGCTCGTGCTGTTGGACATGCCCGTCGCCATCGCGCCTTCGCCCATCACGGCCGCAGCGGTCGCCAGCGAGGCCATCGCCTCGGCGATCGACGCGTACAGCCCGCCGTGCACCAGCCCCATGGGCTGCTTGACCTCGTCGCGCACGGCGACCCGCGCGCGCACCTCCGTGTCGGAGAACGCCACGAACTCCAGCCCGTAGTGGCGGTCGAATCCGGTCACCGACGAGTTCAGCCACTCGATGCTGGGGAGGGGCGGCGTAGCCATCGCGGCGCCACGATAGCCTAAGCCCCGCATATGCCCCGTCTGGACGATCTCCCACCCGACCTGCGCGCGACGCTGTCGCTGCTCGTGGACCGCGGCAAGAGCTACGCCCAGGTGGCCGAATTGCTGGACATTCCCGAGCAGGCCGTGCGCGATCGCGCGCACGCCGCGCTCGACACGCTCGCGGGCGCTCCCGGTGAGACCCCTTCCCCGCCGGCTCCCGCCCCGCCGCCGCGCGGCGAGCGCACCGGCCCCGCGCATGCCGGTGCGCCCCGGAGGGCGGCGGCAGCGAGCGTGTCAGGCCCGGCCACGGGACTGCCGGTATCCAGACGCGGCGGCGCGCTGCTGTTGTCCGGCATCGTCGTCGTGGTGATCGTCGTCGTGATCTTGCTGACCGGCGGTGGCGGTGGCAGCGGCGGCTCGAGCACGAGCACCGGGACGAGCGTCTCCGCCACTACGGGCACGAACGGGCACACCACGTCGAGCGCCGCGAAAAGCACGAAATCGAGCGCCGCGAAACCCCCGAACGTGACCAACCAGCTGACGCTGAACTCACCCGACTCCTCCAGCAAATCGATCGGCATCGCCGAGATCCTCGCCGAAGGCACCCAGCACGCCTTCTACATGGCCGCCGAACACCTGCCCCCCTCGCAGGGGTTCTCCTACGTGATCTGGCTCTACAACTCGCCCTCCAGCGCCGAGGCGATCAGCAAGGCTCCGACCGTCACCTCCAACGGCCGCATGCAGGGCGGCGCCCTGTTGCCGTCCAACGCCGCCAACTACCACCAGATGCTGCTCACCCGCGAGACCAGCAACAGCCCCACCCAGCCCGGCCCGATCGTCCTGGCGGGCCCGTTCAGCCTGCATAAATAGGTTTTCAGCGCTTCCTCAGCGCCGACTGCAATCGAAAGCGGCGCCGACTGCAACTCGACAGGGCACTCGGCTATGGCTTACCCATCCAACTCTGCCCGCCCGGGCAGCAGCTTGCCGGGGTTCATGATGCCGGTCGGGTCGAGCTCCGCCTTCAACGCCGCGAGCGCCGCCACGCCCTGCTTGCCGAGCTCGCGCTCGAGCCACGGCGCGTGATCGCGCCCGACGGCGTGATGGTGAGTGATCGTGCCGCCGCCGGAGACGATCGCCTCGCTCGCCGCGCGCTTGACCGCGCGCCACTGCTCGATCTCCGCACCCTCGCGCTGGCGGGCGATCAGCGTGTAGTACAGCGACGCGCCCGTCTCATACAGATGCGAGACGTGGCACATCACGATGCCCGGCGTCCCCTCCGCCGCCAGCGCGCGCTCGATCGCGCCCGCCACCGCGTCGTGCAGCCGCTCGAGGTTCGACCACCGCGTCGCGGTCTCGAGCGTCTCGACCATCACGCCATGGCTCAGCAGGTCGTCGCGCAGGTAGGGCGCCTGGAAGCGTCCCGCGAGCCACGCCCGTCCCGGCGAGCCCCCGAGCGCGACCCCGCCGCCACCTCGCGCCAGCCTCATCGTCCGCGCGCGCCTGCGCTTGACCTCGTCCTCCTCGCCCTCGAAGCCGAGGATCGCGATGCACCGCTGCGTCTGCTGGCCGATCTTCGATCGGTCCCCAAGTCCGCGCGCGCCGAGATACGCGCGCCCCAGCCGTACTTTCACACCGCCCGCGCCGGCGAGCGCCATCGACATGCGCGTCTCCGCCGCGTCCGACAGCCGCGCCACCTCGGGCATCGCGTGCTCCTGCGCCATCGCCCTCAGCGCCCGCACGCCCGCGGCGAAACTCTCGAACATGACGCCCTCATAGCGGCGCTCCGCCGGCGCGCGGCGCACTCGTAGCGAGACCTCGTCGATCACGCCCAGCGTTCCCTCCGAGCCCACGATCACTTCGCGCACCCCCGGCCCGGCCGCGCTCGCGGGCATCGGGGCAAGCGCGATGTCGCCCGCGGGAGCCGCCATCCGCAGGCCCAGCACCATCTTCGCGATGCTCCCGTAGCCGCTGGAGGCCTGTCCCGCCGAGCGGCTCGCCGCGCACCCTCCGAGCGTCACGTACTCGAACGACTGCGGCCAGTGCCCCAGCGTCAGCCCCTCCGGCGCGAGCGCACGCTCCAGGTCCGGTCCGCGCATGCCCGCGCCAACCGTCACGATCCGCGACTGGAGATCGAGCTCCGCGATCTGCGCCATGCGGCACGTGTCCAGCGCGATCACGGCGGCGTGGGCGCCCGCGAGCGGCTCCACTCCCCCCACGACGCTGGTTCCACCGCCGAACGGCACCGCCGCAAGGCCTCGGCTCGCGCACAGCTCGAGCACCGCCCGCAGCTGCTCGTGCGTGTTCGGCAGCACGATCGCATCCGGCGCCGCGGCGGGCGTTCCCGCGCGCATGCACACGAGATCCACATAGCCCTTGCCGGCGGCGTGCGCCACGCGTTCCAGACGATCGTCCCTGACCGCCCCGGCGCCGACGATCGCGACCAGGGCCGCCCTCGCGTCTTGCCCCAGACGCGTCTGGGGCAGCCTCACGGCGTCGAGCGCGACCGGCGGACGCGGACGATCCGCGACCCCGACGGTCTCGCGCAGCAGCTCGAGCGTGTGCGGGTTCAGCGCAGGCGGGTGCTCCGGGTCGCCCCACCCCCACCAGCGCATGCGCGGGGGTTCGGTCATTGGACATCCTCCGTAAGCGCCATCACCTGTCACGACCCGCCGATCCGCTCGAGGCCGTCGAGCGCCTCGTCGATCGTCTTGCTCGCCGCCCGGCGAACCATGTAGGCGCCGAAGCGTGAGAAGAATCCGTTCAGCGCCTGGCGCAGCTCGATCGTGACCTCCGTGCCGGCACCTCCCTGCAGCTCTCCGGCCACGTCCTTGAGCCACACCTCGGTCTCGGCGCTCTTCAGCAGCCGCGCGAACGGGCTGCCCTCCAGGCGCTGCTCCCAGCACAGCCGTCGCTCGCGCTCGTCGCATACCGCCAGCGTGAAGTCGGCGCGCACGTATTTGCCGGCGCCCGTGATCAGCACCTCGGTGAACTCGCGCTCGGTCACGTCCTCCACACGGTTGACCCGCGGCCACCAGCGCGGCAGGTGGTGAGGGTCGCGGATCGTCTCCCACAGCTCGCCCGGCGGGGCGGCGATCGTGCGGGTGCGGCGCGCGGTCGGCATCGATCGGCGTCTTCCGCGTCCGTCAGG
>Ga0210387_10003766_pt1 | contig 11664 bp, 12 predicted proteins | sample IncBWC7OmetaG_FD_160108 | JGI IMG/M metagenome (GOLD analysis project Ga0210387, IMG submission 160108) | Forest soil microbial communities from Barre Woods Harvard Forest LTER site, Petersham, Massachusetts, United States - Inc-BW-C-7-O ... | reverse complement strand
GGTGTTGTGCTGCTTGCCCGCGGCGAACCTCAATTGGCCGCGGCGGAGATGATCAAAGATACGCAAGAGGCTGCCCGCCTAGGCGGATCCGCCATGACCTATTTTGCGCAAGGACAAAGGGCAGCTTCAGATGCGGCGCTTGCGCAGATGCTCGAGCGGCAGGCGAATCACCCGTACTTCATCGCGCAGGCCTATGCATACCGGGGCGAAACAGAGGAGGCGCTCAAATGGCTGGAGCGCGCATACGCGCAGAAAGACGCCAGTCTCGCGTTACTCAAGAGTCAGGAAAAATTCATGAAGCTCGACGGCGACGTGCGCTACAAGGCGTTCTTGAAGAAGATGAATCTGCCAGAGGGGTGACTACATTATCATGTGAACGCGTGGCGGGCGGCATAACCGCAACCGACGCGCGGCGGTGACAACGGCCGCATTCCTGATTCGTTGACCCCAACCAATCTAAAGGAGCTTCCCATGCTGTCCGACTTCACACCATCCGCCACCGTTGCCGTCAAGGACCTCAAAGCTGCGCGATCCTTCTATGAAGGCATCCTTGGTTTTGAGCCGATCGGCTCGACGCTACGCGGAGCTCAGGCCTTCAACGTGAAGGGCGCAACCGTAGTGATTTATGAGAGCCAGTTCGCGGGCACGAACAAGGCAACCGCGGTGACATGGAGTCTAGGCGAGCACTTCGACGACATGGTCAAGGCGCTCGATGCTAAGGGCGTGCCGTTCGAGCACTATGAATTGCCGGGTATCGTGCTTGAGGGCCATGTGCATGTGGCGCGGGACGGTAAGCCCAGCCGTGTCGCCTGGTTCAAGGATCCCGACGGCAACCTCCACAATCTCAACAACGGGAGCTTCGCGCCGAGGGCGTGATCAACGGAGAACACAAAAGGGCGCAGCAGTTGGGTCCTGGAATAAATAGTGAGCTTGCAGACTCCGGTGGCCAAGCGGAACGATGGATGTTATACCCGTCGTGGAAGACCCTATTCGAAACGCGGGCAGGTCATGTTGAGTCGTCGTGAAGCAATGATCTCGATCGCCGGATCGCTTGCAATCCCAAGCACCGCGGCTACCAGCGACCGTATTCGCGGACAGCAAAACGCTAGGCCCCCGGCCCATGGCGAAGGAACAGCCTTGAAAATAGAAGCAAAGTTGAAGCATATGGGCCTGGAGTTGCCGGCCGCGATGAAAGTACCGCCCGGGTTTCACGTGAAGTGGAAGCAGGTGCGGGTATTCGGAACACGCGCGGTGATCGCAGGGCACGGTCCGCGCCGAACCGACGGTACTTTCGCTGGAAAGCCGGGCAAGGTCGGTGCGGATCTCACGATTGAAGAGGGTTATGCGGCCGCTCGTGATACCGCGCTTGGCATTCTGGGCGACTTGAAGAGAGAGTTGGGTGATCTTGATCGCGTGGTCGGTTGGGTACGGGTTTTTGGCATGGTGAACTCCGCGCCCGGGTTTTCCGCGCAGCCTCAAGTGATTGATGGCTTCACCGATTTGATGGTCGCGCTTTACGGCGAGGAAATCGCGGTCTGTCCTCGTACGGTGGCTGGAGTCGCGGAGCTCGCGCTGAATTCGCCGGTTATTATCGATGGCGAAGTCGAAATTGCGCCTGGCAGCCGAGCTTAATCCTTAGGCAGTGGAAGGCGCATTCACTGATTTGTCCGGCGCGCTTGAGGATTTTAGAAGAACGTGTATTTCAGATTGACATAGAAGTTCCGCAACAGGGGGTCCGCAACCAGCGCGTTGTACCCGGCCGCAAAATTGAGTTGCTCTGCATTGGTGAATGGCGGACTTGTGTCGAACAGATTTTTGATTCCAACCAATACGGCCAGTTTGGGCGTCGGCTTGTAGACGCCATAGACATCCCAGATCGAATAACTGCCCACCGTCCGCTGGTTGCCGTTGGCATCGGGGAATTCGTCGATGTAGCCCGTGTAGAAACGGTTGCCCAGTCCGCCACCGAACATGCCGTCCGGGCTCGTCCAATCGACCCTCAGGTTATGCTGCCACCTGTATGCCGGCAGCTGCAAAACGATTTGCAGATTGCCCACTAGGTTGAGGTCCGGCCCGGCGCTGTACTGCTGCTCCAGAAACTGGGTGATCGCGGTGCCTTCTAAATCCTCTTTAAATGTTCCAATCGCCGTGTGCTGCACGTATTGGATGCTCAGGTCGAACCCGTCAGTCGTGATCCTGCCGGTATTCTGAAAGTTTTGGTTGATGTATCCACAGGTCGGCAGCGTGTAAGGATTGCACTCGTTGGCCTCTTGGATTGAGGGGGTGAGGGTCCCATTTGAGTTCAGTGTGATAAAGCTCGAGAGCGCGGTGGGATTACTGTAAATGGCCGAGGCCGGAATGGCTTGGACGACATCCTTGAGCAGGATTCTGTAATAGTCCAGCGTAATGCCCATATTCTGAATTGGCGAGACGATGACGCCGAGATCGAAGTTTTGCGATTTTTCGGGGTTCAGATTTTTGTTTCCTCCGTTCAACCCCAATCCCTGTGAGGCGCAAACAGTTGGATTCCATTCCGTCGTGTAGTTGCCGGGTGAGCAGAACGGATTCCCTGATCCCATGGTGGGCGAGTCCGAAGCTGTCAAGAAAGGCGGCGAGTCCAGTTGGAAGAGCGTGGGCGCACGAAAGCCGGTGGAGGCGGCTCCCCTGAAGGTCAGAGAACTGATCGGCTGATAGCGCACGGAGATCTTCGCGTTGTTGGTTGTGCCGAAATCGCTGTATCGGTCCTGGCGATCCGACACGTCGAGATCGAGGGCCTTGGTGATCGGCATGTCCAGCTCGAGGTAAGCCGCCTGTACATTGCGACTCCCCTCGACGCTGCTGTCGGAGAGTCCGGTTGCCGCGCTGACGAGATCGTTATAAGGCGTGGTCGCGCTCGTGAAGCGTTCGCCGTTAACAGTGAACCCGAAGGCCACGGTCGCTGGGGTGCCCGCATTGAACGCATCGCCCAACGCGTGGCTGGCATGGCCGTCGACGCTCCAGCGTGTATCATCGCCAATCTGGTAAGTGCCGTTGACATAGGATGAGTTGATCAACGCCTGCCCTGCGGCGCTCTGGGGGCCGAATGGGTTGATCAGATCACTGAGCACGCCGCCCGGAGCAAGCACGTTCTGATCGGGTATACCCCCGGTCCAGCGATTGTCGTTATGGTTCTTGCTGTAGTTGAAGTCCGCTGCGTAGTCCCAACCGCCGTTGCTGCCGGAGAAGGTCAGCAGAACCCTCTGCTCGGTATTGAGGGTGCCCCCAAAGCGGCTGTTGTTCGGGTCGGTCCAGATCGCCTCGATCGGATCGGTGAGATCCGGCGCCAGTCCGCCGCAGTTCGCTGGGCCTCTAGAGCATATAAGCTGAGACGCCTTGGGGAAGTAGGGGCTCGCCGGGTCCATCTGGAAGGAATAGAACATAGGACCGGAGTAGCCGTTTATTGCGGATTGGGTATAAAAGTACTGCAGCTGTAGGCTGTTGTGAGCCGGCAGCGCCTTGGTGAGGGACACCATTCCCGAAGCCTCGTGGGACTCGGGGAGCAGATCCGTCGCGGCGGAAAACCGATATGAGCAGTCGCCGTAGAAGGTGGTCAATTGCGTGTTGCCCGTGCAAGTCGGATAGCCCGACTGCCAGAGATTCATGTTGGCATCCTGTACATTCCCCGGCCACGATCCCGGATAGTTCGTATTGGGGACGCCCTGTGCGGGATTAAATCCCGTGGCGGAGAACGCCCGCTGCGTCGCGCGCAGCTCTTCTTGCTTGCTGTAACTTCCGGTGATCATGATGTTATAGCCGTCGCTGGCCAGATCCCCGTGCCCAAAGATGAAATCCGCCTCACCGGAGTTGCCGCCGGCTTTCTGCGGCTTGTCGAAATTGACCTGGACTTCGAGCCCCTGGTAATTCTTCTTGGTAATAAAGTTGATCACGCCCGCGATCGCGTCTGAGCCGTACAGCGCCGAGGCGCCTTCCCGAAGTACTTCGACGCTGCCGATAGCCGAAAACGGAATGCCGCTTAAGTCGACCGCAAGGCCATTGAAGGCATTATTCGCCAGCCGTTGGCCGTCAAGCAGCACCAGGGTGCTGCCATTACCCAGGTGGCGCAGGTTGGCGTAGCTACCGCCTCCGCTGAATGATCCTACGTTGGCGGCAATGTTTACCGTCGGGGCGGCGGAGGTCAGTGTGTTCATTATCTGTTCCACACTCGTGACGCCCTGATCCTTGAGGGCGTCCGTCTTGAGGATGGTGACGGCCTCCGCAGACTCGGAATTGGGCCTCTTGATCATAGAGCCCGTGACGACGATCTCTTGCAGCTCGGAATCAGGCGCCGCCGTTGCAGCAGGCGCCTGCTGCGCCATGGCAGGCATCGCCATGGCGATCATACCCGCACACATCAACAAGGCGATCGTGACTTGCTTCGCGAGCGAAGTAACACCAATCAGCTTCCGCATTCTCATTCTGGCTTTCCTCGAAGTGAGTTATGGGTGAGCGTGTGAAATCGCAAATATTCCCGATGCTGTCGCGGCATAAACACAAACGAACGCCGCTCCGATGTGTGAACGATAGCCGTCCGCCAACGAACGAGAATGAAAATGGTATGAATGCCGCCGGCAGCGTGATGAAGGCGGCTGGCGAATGGATGAAACATATTTATAGCGTTTGCGTCGCGCTTAAATGCGCGAGTGGTCGCGAACCGACATCTGTTGCTACGTGTCCAGAGCACCTCCACGAATTGCCCTGGGTACGCGCAAGCACCCCGGTGCAGGGCCAAGCAGCGCATCGCCACCGATGGCAAGGTGTCCAAAAAAATGATTGGCGCGCGCTTTTCCCAAGAATCATCCTGCAAACATTGACAGTCCCGGGCTTCTCGGTTAATACTTTCCTATATGGTGAACATTCCAGAACGGCTCGACCGTACTTTCAGGGCGCTGGCCGATCCGACACGGCGGGCGATTCTGGCGCAACTTGAGCGCCGGGACGGCGGCACGATCAGCGAGCTGGCGGAGCCTTTCTCGATCCTTCTGCCGGCGGTCATGAAACATCTTGACGTGCTGGCGAAGGCCGGCCTGGTCACCCGCTCGAAATCCGGCCGAACGGTGACAGTGCGGCTGCGGGCACAGCCGATGCGCGAGGCAATGGATTGGCTGCAGCGCTACGAACGATTCTGGTCGAGCAGCTTGGACCGGCTTGCATCGTATGCTCAGAGCAAGGAAGCCGAAGCGCGAAAGAAGGGCCGATGACGAGTCTCACGCTGGTGCGCCGCATTCGGGCGCGGCCGCAGATCGTATTCGATGCGGTCACGACCGCCGAGGGAATCGCGCAATGGTGGGGACCCGACGCGGGGCCCGTGCTGGTGGCAGAGACCGATCCGCGCGTCGGCGGCCGCTATCGTGTGCGCTTCTTGCGTATGCTCGACAATATCGAGTACGAGAGCAGCGGCGAGTTTCTCGAAGTCGTCCGGCCGGAGCGAGTGGTCATGAGTTGGCGCTGGAAAGACGGTGTTCCAGACCCCGGCGAGTCGCGCGTCGAAATGACGCTCAAGACCATTCCCGAAGGCACCGAGCTCACCTTCACCCACTCGCAACTGCACGACGAGGAATCCCGCCGCAGCCATGAAGGGGGCTGGATGGGCGCTCTCGACAAGCTGGAAGCGCGCTACGCCAGAGGAAATGCGTGATGAGAGAAACCATGTCGCGGCGGACGGCAATTGAGAGCTTGCTGGCGGCGGCGGTCGGCGTGCCGATCAGTGCGAGTGCGCACGCCGCGACCGCACTGAGCCCGAGAGCCGAGGCGATTATCCGGCAATATTATGCGGCGTGGGAGCAACCCGACTGGCAACCGTTCGATGTCCTGCTGGCGAACAACTTCAGCTTTACCAGCGCAGCCGGTGACGATCACCTCAGCAAGAGCGCATTCAAAGCGCAGTGTTGGATGACACAGAGGGACTTCATCGAGCGGTTTGACTTGCTGCGAGTGTTTGGCAGGGGCGACGAGGCGTTTGTAATGTACGTCTGCCACACGAAGAACAGCAAGACGCTGCAAAACGTGGAGTATCTGCGGCTTACAGATGAGAAAGTGGTGGCCATCGAGTGCTACTTCGGTGCGCAATCCAGCTTTCCCTCTGCGGTGAGCGCCAAGCAGGGCTAATGCCGTGGTATCCCACCGCTTCAACACCGGATCGGCATTGAGCATGGCGCTCTTTTTGCTAACGGTGCCTGGGAACGCGCGTGAAAGTATTGATAGTCGATGACCAAGCGCCTGCGCGAGACGGCCTGATCCGACTCTGTGCGCGCAGCGACGATGTACAAGTTGTCGGCGAGGCCGCCTGCGGCCTGGCTGCGATCGACGCGGCCGGCAAACTCAACCCGGACATCATGCTGCTGAACGTGCAGTTATCGGATATGTCGGGCTTTGAGCTCTTGCGAACGATGGGGGCCGGCACTCATCCTTTGGGCATCATGGTTTCGCCGTGCGCCGATCACGCGATTAAAGCATTCACAGAAGGTGCAATTGATTACTTGGTGACGCCAGTGACCGCCGAGCGATTTGACCTGGCGATGGCTCGCGTCCGTCGTCGATGCAATAACGCGTTCCCCGGCTACAGTGCTGTTGCTTCGAAGTCTTCAGACTTCGCTCGCCCTGCGCCGGCTTCACCCCGGTATTTGGTGGGCGAGCGACAACGGCGACTGTATCCACTCGATCCGATGTCGATCGACTACATCGAGGCGGACGGCAACTACGTAACCCTGCGCTCCGGCAAGGTGGAATACCTCAGCCGAGATTCGATCAAACGGCTATCGAGGCAACTCGCGGAGCTCGGTTTTATCCGCATCGAGCGCTCGCTCCTGGTGAATGCCGCCGCGGTGTCCTATGCCGAAGTAGCAGGTCATGGAACATTCACTTTGACTCTGAACTCCGGGGTGTGCCTGCACTCGAGCGCGGCCTATCGCGATTCGATTTTGAGCATTATCCCGCTGCCGGCCTTGTCGAAGCGCTACCGCGGCACTGTGTCGTAGAGGATAGAGCTTTATCTCAAAAAGGGATGGGTTCATCACGACGGCAGCTTGAATCATCCCAAAGTAGTTCCGCCCATTTGCGGGACTGCTAATTTCGAAGGATGAGATTGGCTGATCGTATCGCGCAATGCCGAATTCCGTTCATCGTGGAGAACACGAACGACGGATCTGTCATGCATTTAAACAATGCGGCCGCGTTCTCCCGGGAGGTTGAGACTTGTGCGACACGATACGTCCTGAGCGATGAGCTGACGCGTTTGTGCACAGCACTTGCCTATTCGAAAGGAGCGCGCACGCTCGCCTGTACAGATCTTTTGCACGTACCCGCAGAGCGTGTATGGGTGGAATGGACCGAAGCCCCCTGGCGAGACGAACTTGCTCGTTACGGCTTCAACAATTCTGCTGACTCGGCCTGCTCGGGTCGGCGCGGTGTCTTCATCCAGTCCAATCGCGAAGGGCGTAGCGGCCTGATGAGAACCTTCTGGGCCAGTGGCGAGTCCGAATTGGAGGTATTTTCCAGCAGCATGGAGGCTTACTTCGATTTTAATACTCAAGAGGGCTTCGAGCCGACCACGGTCGATTCGCAGAAGCGCCCTTCATTTTGCATATCGGCCAATTCTGTGGGGACCGCAGACGTCTTGCAGCGCTGCTTTCGATTCTGGTTCGAGCGCTCTTGGCAGGAATATTACGATGGGGCCCAATTGACGCCTGTGCAATCCGCCGCTCTCTCTCGTCACGCACTCGGCACCATCGCAATTGATATCCCTGTGGTGTTGGCGTTTTTCCTGCTGCTTACAACCCGCCCGAGCTTGCCCCGCCGGCCGCTTATGCTTGAACGGCTCAATCGAGCGCGGTCTAAGTCAGGGAAAGCACGACTTCTTGATCAGATTGAAGTCTTCTCGTCATTAGTGCCGGAGTATCCACCGTCCAGTGACAGATCATCGGGCATCGGCCGGCGTCCTTCGAGACTTCATTACGTGCGCGGCCATCTCGTTCGGCGAGGCAGTCAAATCTTCTGGCGGGTGCCGCATTTGCGAGGGAGTGCTCGTTCTGGAGTAATTCGTACCCGAACGGTGACGTGGATATTTGACCCATCAGAGAGAGAACAACAACGTGCGCCGCATGCGGCGGAGGCTGTCGAATCTCGCATCCGACTTGGCTCACTCAGTAATTAGCCTTCTGTCTTGAAATCCGAAGCGTCACGAGCGCTTGGAAGCGCGGGCTGTGGCGGCGCGGCGGGCGCCGGCGGGTGTTTTTGGGCGGGGCGTTGGCTTAAGTGTTTCTTTTACGTTCCTCGCCGCTTCTCTGGGTGCGTTTTGAAATTTGCCGAGCGAGGCGTGAAGGGCGACGGCGAGTGCGCTTTCTCCGCTAACGATCTCGACCCACTTTAGTTCAACCCCAATGCGGTGGCCCTTCTCGGTGATCTTTAGGATCTGCGGGTCAAAGGTAATGACAAAGTCTCGTCCGTTGATTTTTAGGGCACGCTTTAGAGGTTTGTCGAGAGGGGTCATGGCTGTGTATGTATTCTAGCCGATCATGACGGAAGCGCCTTTATGGTAATGTCTGGTGGAGACTTGGCCCGGCGAATCGAGGGGGGCGAAACACGCCGTCAGGCGGTGATATATATGGTGAAGCGACATTCGAGTCGCGTTTGGCAGCATGGCCAAACGATGAAGGCTGAACAAATGTCAGCAGGCGCTGTCAACTTCCTGAAATGAGCTGCGTTGCTACATAGGGCACCTTCGAGGACTAATCAATGCCGTCCAGATTCTTATGCGTATCTTTGCTGTTCATGTCCGTATCGGCCGTCGCGCAGCAGCCCGCAGCGCCCACGGGAGGACCGGCCATTTCGCCGGAGCGCGGCCAGGACAGCAATCAGCTGCAGTTCGACAGGTATGAATGCTACGGCTGGGCGAAAGGGCAGACCGGCTACGACCCTTCGCTACCCGGTAATCGCATGAGCCAGGACAATTATCGGCGGGCCTTTTCGGCCTGTATGAGCGGTCGTGGGTACACGGTGAGCTATGGGGCAGCCCCGAGCGCCTCGCCGCCCGTCGCCCCGCCGCCGCCGCCGCCGCCGATGTATATGAGACAGTACTGGTGGGAGTCGCCCGCACTCGTATACCGTCCCGTTCATTTCGCCGTCGAGGGAGGCGTTACCGCTACCGCCGGATCGACCGGCGACAATTTGAACGACGGCGGCAACATCGGCCTGGGGGTCAGTTTCTTTCCGTCTCGCTCGTTGCCCGTGGGACTGCGCATCGACGGCAGTTGGAGCCAGTTTGATTCGAACCGCGCCTTTTTCAATCCCAAGACCGGCATCTACTTGCACAGCCATGAGAACCTCTATGGCGGCGATCTCGACCTGCAATTCAATTTGCCACATCCCTCCGCTCGTTATCAGTTCTACTTACTGGGCGGCGCGGGCTGGTACCGCGCGCAGTCCGTGCTCGATCAGTACGTACCGGGTTGTGGTTTCTACTATTGCGGTCCCTTCTATGGTGGTGAAGTGGCGAGCAGCACGACGGGATGGCGAACCTCGTGGAATGCCGGATTCGGCGGCGAGTTCGCCGCGCCGGGGGGCACTTCGTTCTTTGTGGAAGCGCGCTATCAGCGCATTTCGAACGGTAACAACGACCTGCAACTCGTACCCATCCGATTCGGCATACGCTTCTGAGCCGAGCCTACGGCGCGACGGGTCGTCACTAGGACTCCAAACGTGAGTTGATGCGCCGCAAAGCGATGCGACGCGCCAGCACTTCCTGTCTATAGGACGACGCCGCTTTCCAAGCGTACGTTCATTGCGCGGTCTTCTTTCCCTCGCAAAGTTCCCGACAACTATTCGATAGTTCGTACGTGATTCGTAGAAGAAAGTTGTCTCGGCAACACAAATTAATTGACTGCCGCCTGCGGTTTCTCTGCATATAGTCCTCACGCGCGATCAACAGTTTGCGCAATCAACTCTTCAACATTTGTTTAAAGGATATACGCAAAATGAACAGGTATTCAGGCGCAGTGAAATGCTTTGCAGCGAGTTGTGCATTATCTATCTTTCCGTTGGCCTCGTTTGCGCAAAACTACGTGCAAACCAACTTGGTGTCGGATATTCCGCAAGTGCCCAATGCCGATGGGACTAGCGTCACCATCGACGCACATCTGAAGAATGTGTGGGGAATGTCTCGAGGTGCAGCAAGCCCATGGTGGGTGAGCAATAACGGCACAGGCACGTCCACTCTTTATTCGGGCGCCGGCGTGATCACACAGTTGGTCGTCACGGTTCCCAATGCCATGGATGTTAACGCCCCTTCGAGACCGACCGGGCAGATTTTCAATGGCAGTACGGAATTTGAAATTGCTCCCGCCAGCAACCCCGCGGCCAAAAATCCCGCGGCCTTTATCTTCGCAACTAATAACGGCACGATTTCCGCCTGGGGACCACCGGCAACACCGGTTGCGGCAAACGGCGCGTCAACCGCTCTCCAAGAGGTGGACGAATCGAAACAAGGCGCGAACTTCGTCGGACTCACGTGGCTCGAGTCCGAGGGCAGTCACTTTCTCCTCGCCGCCAACTTCAGCGGAAATAAAATCGAGATGTTCGACGGGAACTTCAAGCGCGTGCAGCTCAGTAGAGAAGCGTTCGACGATGACCGGATACCACGCGAATTTGCACCGTACAACGTGCAAGCGGTGGGCGCCAATGTCGTCGTGACGTACGCCAAGCAGAACTCCGCGAAGACCGGAGCCGATGACAATTGCGGCGACAACTGTGGTTTTGTGGATGTCTTCACTGCTAAAGGAAAATTGCTTCAGCGCTTGGAGAACGGCCCGTGGCTGAGAGCTCCCTGGGGAGTCGCATTGGCACCTCAGGACTTCGGATTCTTCAGCCATGATCTGTTGATCGGCAATCGGTTCGGTGGAACGATCGCCGCATTCGACGTCGCGAGCGGCAAATTCTTGGGGAACTTGCTCGATGCGAACGACGCGCCCATTGCGATCGACGGGCTGTGGGGACTCGAGTTCGACAATCGAGGCACGAACGAAGCCGGCACGACGGCAACTCCTTCGACGGGTCCTGCTCTATTCTTTGCGGCAGGCATCGATAACTATGCACACGGTCTGTTCGGTACACTTACGCCCGTCGCAGCGCAGCTAAATGCGGAAGATCACGAATAGGACCAATTGAGCCGGAGAGTCTTTGGGTTCGCGGTGACCGGCCTTCGTCAGAGAAGGCCGGTCGCCCTTAGGATCGCGCCGCTCGAATCGTGACGAAACCTACGTCCTTGCGACCAAAATGGCTGCGGGATGCAGCCTCACCCGTTTCACGAGCCCAGTGGATCGGATTTGTTCGAAGGGGGAGCGGGGCGAATCGATCGACCTACCCATGTATGCCGGGCAGGCCCGATCGATGGAGAGTCGCTTACTTGCCCAATTCGAGCAGAGTAGTTAGCGCATCGAGCGAGGCAGCCTCGAAATCCGGCGTCACACCCAATTTCTCGGAGACCGCCGACAGTCTGTTGTTCCAAAGGGTCGGATATCCGAACCAGCTAGCGCCCACCGCATCCCAACCGGCAAACGCGACAAAGAGTATTTCTTGTTTGCCATAGCCGGTGCGATCGACTGCCATTTGGTAGGCTCGAGGATCCGGCTTGTA
>Ga0210387_10003764_pt1 | contig 11665 bp, 19 predicted proteins | sample IncBWC7OmetaG_FD_160108 | JGI IMG/M metagenome (GOLD analysis project Ga0210387, IMG submission 160108) | Forest soil microbial communities from Barre Woods Harvard Forest LTER site, Petersham, Massachusetts, United States - Inc-BW-C-7-O ... | reverse complement strand
CAGTGCGCTAGAAAAGCGGGACGTACTGCATTCCAATTTTGACCTACCGGTTTACTACAGTAGGTTTGCTTGGTTTGCCGCCAGTGCCTGGACCTGAAAAGCTGATAAACACAAAGGGGGCAATCACAACAAAGGGGTCGCGCTTCAGTTTGATGACACTCGAATACAAAACGGAACAAGAATTGATGAATAAGAAGGTGAAATATGATCAATACCTCCTCCTCCCAGGACTTCGTGATCGCTCCCTGTCTCTCCGCCGATCACTGTAACGGTAGATACGACTGATCAGTAACATGGATCCGTGCAACAAGAACCACGATACTTACTCGTAACGCGAAGACGAATGCCGCTCGTATCCTCGATCGCGCTCGCGATCACGATAATCGTCACCTCCACGAGAAGACCGATAGTCGCCCCCCCGGTCCCCGCCAGAGCGAGGTGGTGGCCCGGATGGTGGAGCACCAGCAACACCGGATGGAACGGTTGGTGTGGATGTTGGAGGTCCCATCTTGCGCTTCTCACGCTCTTCCCTGAACTTGGCGAGCATGTTACGCAATTCGTGGTAACCCAAGTGCATCTGCAAAGAAAGTGGCGTTATCAGCAACAATTCTCCCCTAGGAATGGCTGGAAGGTACTCACTTTACCGCCGAAGTGATCGGCAAGACGACGATCAGAATCTAGCACGGAGAGGTACGCCCCACAGACATCGCAGACACGTAGTTTCTGATGTCCTGACGCTCCCGAGGTATCTGTGAGTTGTTGAAGCTCTCGCTAATGCAGAGACGTCAACATTGAAAAAGGAATAGAAAGCAATTAATGCGGACCTCCTTCTCCGATTTTTCGCTCTTCAAGGCTTCGATAGCAGCCATCTCTCTCATGGACTCATCAACCTTTCCTTGTTCGCCTAAAAGAATCATAAGCCAAGAGTCTCGAATCCAAATCGGCTAAATAGTACCAAGAGTTTCAATCTTTTCTGTTCCCCCCTGAATCGCAAGCTCGATCTCAGCGATTTCCCTCATCTAATGGTTCAAAAAAATGTCAGTGAAACCAAAAACAAAGAAAAACACTGTTCCCGCCCAAGTTATCACACACGGACCAGGTTCGTTGTCTTTGCATTCTCCTCTGGAGTCTTCTCCAACCTTCGATGTGCAGCCCTAATTCTCCGATCACACTCATCCACAAAGGCAAAAATATTCGACTCATATTCCATCTGGAACCGATTGAATATAGGATCATTAGGAGTAGCCTCTTTCGCTGCGAGATATTCAGTCTTGAGTCGCTCGGTGTGCGATTTCGGGCATGCGCCTAGGTCCATTTTCTGTGGCAAATAGTCAGCAGGCAAAGAGAATGAAGGAACAGGTAATGATGTTCCGTACAGTGTTGGTGAACAGGGCATGGGGACAGGTGCCGCAGAGAAAGTTCCTGCAGACTTTTTCGTCCGACCAAACGAGGTTGGCATTGGCCACTCCCATGGCCTCTGGGCCCATCATTTGCTGAAAAAGAGTTAAAACAACTGCCTGGTGTTATTGTTGCAAACAAACCTCCAAGAGCTTGCGTTGCATTTCCGCGAGTCGACCCATATTGCTGTAACGAGACGGATATTTGACAATTCAGAGCACGGTGTCATTTTCCAACGACTTTACCGTTATTTGCCATTGACTTGTGTCACAAACATGCCACAATAGCAATAATGGAAAAGAATTTGTATATAAATTGTAATACATGTAAGTACTTGGGATTGAACTTATTGTACAAGTAGTGAACAGTGCCTAAGCTAGATTATGAAAGGAGGCTGGATATAAGATTGCTGTGAAATATTGGCGAGCATGGATTGATAGTTGGATAAGGGGATGAATCTAAATTAGTATTATGTAGAGAATCGCCACTGGTGATGAAAGCCTTGATGAAAGCAGATCACAGGAAATATTGCGGATGATCAAGATCAAAGGTGCATCGACGAGAAAGAAAGGGACGCTGGGTGCACGATCGGTGAAGGTAAATGCAAGTAGCAGGACTATTAAGGAGCGGCACCTAGTGCACCTCTGCCTCGTCCACTTCCACGTCCACTTCCACGTCCGCGACCACGCCCCCGTCCACGCCCACGCCCGGGGCCTGTATTCAATTGCTTTTGTTGTGGTTCGGGCACTCCGTTGGACTGAGAGGCTTGTGAAGGGAGCTGTTCCATCGAAGAACGAAGCACACCGGAATGCTGTTTATGTTTTTGGTTCTGCAGTTGCCCATCGGGCTGGACGTCGGGATCTGTGTCGGGCTCCCATTTCTCCCGCTCATCTTGAACGTGGGATTTCGGTGTAGGTGGGGGGGTAAACCCACCAAATCTCATGAGTAGTTTCATGATATCGTCGACCTTCTCCGCATCGTTCGCGGTAGCTTTCTGGTCAGGCATTTTCTTCATCGCCGCTGTGCCTTCACCAGAGGAAATCCATGCCCAGGCATTGCTGATGTCTTTGGTATTCGCTAGGCCGTTATCAAGAACCATCCAGACAATTTCCGGCTCACGGGAGTTGAGGGCCAGGGAGAGTAGGGTTTTGGATTCAGGAGGGTTGTAGATAGGTTTTGACTCTGATTCCTTCGGTGGGTATGCTTCGAAGAAATGTTTCAAAATATGTGCGTGTCCGTGCTGCAGAGCAACATGGAAGGCAGTGAGGTCTGCAGAGTTGCGTTCTTCCGGATCAGCACCTGGACAAGAACCGGTAAGATGACCAGTATGGTTTGAGAAATCACAAACTGACTATGGGCATCCAACCACTCTACTAACTCGGAATCTCCATTTCTGGCAGCGATGTGAAGCAACGCCTCCTGAGAATCTTTGGGTGGTGATTTTACAAAATCGTGACATCCGACCTTCACTTCACCGCCTGCGGCATCCACTTCATCCTCCCATACTCCCTTCTTAACCGTTGCCGCATCACCAAGGCGAGCAGCCGCAAATACAGCAGACCGAAGTAATTGTCCCCGTTGTTGCTGTGCACGCGCTGTTTTCTCTGCCTTCTTACGCTGTGCATCCGCCTGGGCTTTCTTACTTTCAGCCTTTGCCTTCTGACGCTCTTCGGCTGCAATTCGTTCTAAAGAGGCAGAATGATATAAGTATATCGTGAAGTAAGACCACCGCGACACAAACCTCTCTCACGATCATTCTCCGCCCTAGCTTTACGAGCTGCCGCTTCCCGTGCCCGACGTTCCTGGGCAGCCACTTGGTCCTCACGGGAGCGACGAACGCGCTCCCGATACTGTTCAGGAGTCTCTGTTGTAGGCTTAGGGCCACGACGGAAACCTGTGTGATAGAGGACGCTAAATGGCCATCTCGATTTTTATAATTGACCACTTACTCATATTTGCATATCGAGTAGCACGACCTCTCATCACCTCCTCAAACAAGAACCTGCATAAGATGTGATTAAATTACTCAAACGAAGCACCACAGCTAAAATAACGCACATGTAAAAGTCAAGACCCTCGTCATAATCATCAGAGTCGGGGTATTCGTCAGCGTATTTATCATCGTCTTCATCGTAAGAATCATAGCCGCCGAACCCAAATGGCGAGAAGGGATGGGACCCGCGAGGAGGTCCCCGTTGGGGAGGCGAAGACCTGTCCAGGTGCTTCAAAAGGACATTGTAGGCTTCGCTAATACGCTGGAACTGAGTTGTGGCATCGGGATTACCAGGGTTCTTGTCTGGATGTGTGCGCAAAGCAAGCTATAAAATATAATGTAAAACTAAGAGAACATGCGGCACATGCCATGTTCTGCATACATACCTGCTTGTACGTGCTTTTTACATCCTCTAGTGTAGAACCCTACAGTAGCAACTAAATATTCAGTAAGCCTTGTCTGAAAAGAAAAGCCTGACCTCCTCGAGACCGAGGACAGAATAAGCCTGGACGACTGAGGAATGCTTTTGCGGCATCGCGTCTAGTCACTGTGTGAAGCTCGTGGAGAGAAACGTGTGACAATTAAAAAAAAGACGCGACTCGGACGCGTTTGCATTAATATTTCATATTTAATCCCCGAACGACTCAATTCTGCGGGCCAACCTAATCACCGGTATACTTGACTTTAAATTTTCTTACAATCCTTGCAGCTTGCAGGGTCGTTGGCTTTGGGTTCAGGGATCTTGCTGGGAACCTCAGGCTTGTTATGCTCTTTTTGGTTCTCCTATGTCATCCGAGTCCAAGTCCAACCCGTCGACTTTGCTGAACAGTTCTCATGATCAACCCCGGATTTCAGCATCCATCGATGCTCCTCCTGGCATTTTGACCACTAATGTGGATAAATCTACGGGCGCATCACTTCTCGGTGGCCTTGTGGGCGATAAGTGCGTTTTCAACGCGGGGATCAACCTAGGACAGATTCGTTGACTGAGGGGTTTTATCAAGCGCAGCCCATACTTTCAGGCTGGTTTTGGTCTCATGGTGGTTTACTCTGATTTCGATGCATGGGGCGAGCCTGACTGTTATACAAAGGGAGTAGGTGTGGGCCTAACCGCCCTCCGTCAAGGTCTTGTGCTGGGAACGACCGCCCTGCGTCGGCGCATGCTCGTGTCCCTCGAAATCAATAACAAGGATCGTGCATACGAATGGTTCCTCGCTTGGATGGCCCACCAAACGAATGTAGCTTCCCAGGCGAAACGTTCAGTGCCTTGGCTAAGGAGTCACCACCTAAGTGTAGAAACAATGATCGAGCAGCGTAAGAATGGAAGTTCTTCGGTGTTATTCAAACTCGTTGCTGGACCAGGTACACATTGGTTCAACTACCGCGGAGTTTGGATGCAGGTTTGTCGGTATCCAGTTGGACACCCATAGTGCTTTCCCTCACCCTCTGCTTCAGGTAAAACGTGAACGGGAAACACGCTCCATGCAGCTCATGTCTGGAGTGCCTTGGGAAACTGTCACTGTCACCACACTCTCCCGTGACCGTACACTATTCCCACCGCTTCTTTCCGAGGCAAGAGACCTCGCGATGCGCGGGCAAGAAGGAAAACTTGTCATACATACGGCATGGGGAATCGAGTGGAAGCCCTTTGGTCAACCACGCCGGAAGAGACCTCTTCTGAGTGTCGTTTTAGAGCCCGGCGTGGCAGAGAAGATCGAGCAAGATATCAAGTCATTTTTGGAACGGAGGCAATGGTACGCTGATCGAGGTAGGTAAAGTTAAATAATGTATTTCCTGGTCTCTAAAATGCCGAAACCCATAGGCATCCCTTATCGTCGAGGGTACTTGTTACACGGTCCCCCTGGTTCGGGAAAAACCTCCTTCATACAGGCGTTGGCCGGATCTCTTTCGTACGACATTTGCTTGCTCAACCTTTCCGAAAGAGGCCTAACAGACGACAAACTCAATCACTTGTTGTCCAATGCTCCCGAGCGCAGTTTCGTGCTCATTGAGGATGTTGACGCTGCATTTAACAAACGTGTTCAAATGAGTGAAGACGGGTGAGCAATTCAATCAGTGAGCATGTAACACTGATATATGGCGTATTTTAGATATCAATCATCTGTGACGTTCTCCGGATTCTTAAATGCCCTAGATGGTGTCGCATCTGGTGAAGAACGTATCATTTTCATGACTACGAATCATGTCGAGAAACTCGACCCCGCACTTATTCGTCCGGGGCGAGTAGACCTCGCTGAACATATCGATGATGCGAGACCCCCGCAGGCGCGGACACTTTTCACGCGATTCTATGGCGGGGGTGAAGCAGTTGGGGGTGTGGAAGGTGAAGAATTGGAAAATCTTGGTCAACAGTTGGAAGAGCTGGTGGAGAAAAAGATGACGGATGGAGGTAGAGTCAGTATGGCTGCCCTGCAGGGGCTGTTCATACGGAGCAATGCACGAGAGGCAATTTTGAATTGTCACGAACTTTTCGTAGTGAAACAGAGATGACCTATCTTCGTAGCTGGGCACTTTCATCGATTAAAACAGTAGTGAAGGAAGCCAGCAGAGTACTGTGCCTGACCGGGAAGTGTAATCTGGCCAGCAAATATGCTGGAGAGTTTTATCTTAACTACCACTTGGAGGGTCTGGAGAAATATGTTTGGAACATGTGTATATATTTTATAGATATGATGAGTGATCCCATTGGAATATTCTGAGTTGGGGAGTTGAAAATGATATGTCAACTTGAACCATTAGCAATTAGTGCAAATCTTATTGACATCATGTTGGATCACTTGTAAACAGAAGACATACCTGCGGAGAGAAGTTTAGGTATAATAGGTTCCTCACATTTACCCAGATTTGACCTTCAAAAATAAAATATGTAGGCTATAGTATGGTTTACTAAACTGGTTCTAATTTACACCAAATCATAATTCATATATTACATGACCAATCTGTATCACATTTGGGGATATACAGCACAAGACAGGTATCTGACCATGACAAAAGAATGAGAAAGGAATAATCAGGTTGTCGTGGAGAAAATGTTGTCTGACCCACTTTCTAGGCTGACCCATTTCCCGGTCAGGCACAGTATATAGATCAGAATACTGGTCTCCGTTTGCGGCCAGTGAATTTTGAGTCACGCGGAACGCTTTCCTTTCCGCGTTGTCGATACAACTGCATCAAAAGAAATTGTCAAGGCCGCGTTCATCGCGACAACATCGAATCACGGCTAACCTCTTTTTTCTTCAATATCCAATCCTTATCCTTGACATTTTTCCGCTTCCCAGTCTTATCCCTCCCGCGTTCCCTCTCCCTTCGCTTCTCGAACTGCACTTTCTCGTCCTCTTCCTCGCCCTCCAGACCCTTCGGCACCTGATGTTGCCCCCCACCACCCCCCACAAACAAGCACAAAAAAACCTTTTTAGCCTTTTTTGAATTAGGATAATCAACCACTAGCCCTCCTCCGAACCCCGCCTTTTGAGCACTAGATGTAATTAGTTGAATTTGGTCATCGGAGGAAGGGTAGAATTGGAAGACGGCGCGTGATGGATTGCGCAGCGCAGAATGCAGTGTGGTGAAGAAACGTGTTAAGCGGTGTGGTGGGGAAGATGTTGGGTGTGATGTTTCGGCATTGAGTAGCCATTGGAGAACCGATATACTAGAGAACAATATTAGAAGAGGATAAGCAATAGGCAACAAAGGAAACAAACCTAATAGCACCATCAAAACTTCCGGGTCGGAACCCAAACCCTTGGCCAATATCTTGCAGGAAGAGATCCCCTTCAACCGCTCGCTCCAACGCGACCTCTACGTTAACATTTCCATCTCTACCGACACCACCATCACATGCGACTTTACGCACTCACCTAGCATGCTGGGAGCAATATCTACTCCGGTCCAAATGTAGCCTTCATCATCCAAGATTTCTCCTGACAAACCAGACCCGCACCCAATGTCTAGTAGAAATGCTGATTCATCTGGGGGTAAATTGAGAAGCTCTAGGGCTCTGTAGGTCATGTCCGCTTGGATTTGTTGATTCCGAGTGCTGCATTGCGATAGTTAGATAAAGATATTTCGACAGAGGGTTGACCCCACTTTTTTGTGTATTTTTTTGCTTCTGCATCTCCATAGTACTGTCAGTCAGATTTTTCAGCCTGAGTGGAGATGTTCTTTGATTTTGGGCTTACAATTTCTGGGGGTGCTTGAAGCTCTGGTCTTGACATGATGAAAAAGCGGCGGCAAGTCGTGACATGTGACAGGTTATGGTTTATTATTAATAATAATATTTAATACAGTTATGGACCGGCCCAAAATGAAACCTCATTGTTGAGTTCAAACTGAATTAGACTGGTGCACGTGGTAAGAAACAAATTTAATTTAAATCCTTCGAAACGTGGTGAAACGTGACAAAGCGATGCGTGACACAACGTGACAAGACTGATGGCGACAACGAGCAAGCAATATAAGGGTATCGGCGAAGACCTCTGGAAAGGCCGTACCGAGAAAGTCGTGAGTAGAACCGCATTTGTACAAGCTCCCTTCCTGACGTTTACAGAACGCAGAGCTTTTTGCCTTAACGTATGGCGCCCTTGTTGTTCAGCTCATCCAAGACTATGAAGATTACGCAGAGGTCAACAAGCAACTAGAAAAGATGGGGTATAATATAGGAACGAGGTTGATTGAAGATTTTTTGGCAAAAAGTGGGATGGGGAGGTGTGCGGATTTTAGGGAGGTTGGGGAGGTTGTTTCGAAAGTGCGTTCACTTGATCGTGGTCATAGTGTCGTACGCACGTTTATTGGAACTTGGCTGCCTGCCCTGTATGTATAGGTTGGATTTAAATCATTCCTCAACATCACACCCACCGTAACGCATGCTACCCCACTACCGCCACCCTCACCTAATCGACTCAATGGCGGTAACCCAGAACAGCAAGCGAACGCGGGGTCATCTTTCACTCTCACACTCGACGAAAATCCGTTAGCAGAGTTCGTGGAACTACCGGAGGAAGTGCTAGAAGGAGGCCTCTGGTTCAGCAATGTCCTGTGTGGAGTAATTCGAGGCGCCCTGGAGATGGTGAGTTACTTAGTGATATTCAAGTCTTTTCTGTATAATCATGTAATATTATAGGTTCAGATGCAGGTGCAGGTGGACTTTATATCGGATGTGTTACGCGGAGATGAGAGCACGGAAATCCGGGTTAAGCTGGTGAAGTACCTGGAGGAAGAAGTACCTGTAGGCGACGACTAAGACACGTTCTGATGAGTATGCGCATCTAATCACGGCCACTATCAAACATAATGAAAAGAGTGTTCAATTTCAATTTTGCCTTGCATTTTGGAGATCGGCAATAAGCCTCGAAATTTCACCAAATAGTCAATTTTAAGTAATAAAAAGAGCATTTTGTCAATGATTTCTATTGAGATATAGCTTGCAAGGACATTTGAGGGATATCAAAAATCGGATCTGTCAATTATTCATGGATTACAAAAAATAACTATGGGGCGCTCTAGCCCTCAACGACTCGGAGTACTACAATTTTCATTATATAACCATACCAATCCATGCTGTCGTTGTCAAATTATGGTGTGCCTTGAAATGGCTGAAAATAAACGAAATCCGCACTAAAACTCGAAACAGTGAACGACCTTAAAAATATCAATGATGTGAGGGAGGGGTTCGTCATCTCAGTGAGGAGAAGCGGAGGCATTCCATGTCGCCCTAGGCTTGAAATATCCAGTTCGAGGGACTTCGAACAGGTGAGAGGGAGAATGCCATAAATTATTAATACCATGGTCCCGTTAATACCGATCCAGTTGGTTAAGTTTCCTTGCCGTTTTAGCATTAGACTGAGTATTCTGTCCTCTAACTGGCAAATGCATCGCATGTCTCCTCCCAACATAACTCCCAATCATCCTCTGATGTGCGATATTCTCCCGGATCTCCCTCCGAAGCTCTGACTCGATCCTCAAATCCTTCAGCGGGTCTACATATCCCTTTCTATCCGTGATTTTCTTTTCCCTTGCCTTTCTCTTCTGGGGGGATTCAGATTTTGCGGTTGGCAGGTTCTGGATCGGTGTGTTGGGTGGAGGTGGAGTGAAATTAGGCGGGGCGAGTGAGTATCGGGGCATTGGGGGTGCTGTTCCAGGGGAGGAGAGAAAGGACGCGAGGGCGGTGACTTGATAGGGCGACAGACTTTTAACTTTGCATTTGTCGTGGATTTGGAGACGGGCGCAGAGACGATGGGAGGTTTTGTCACCTACGCCATAGAAATGGGTTAGTGCGAACTGGGCTATAAATTAGTGTACGCTGGTATGACAAAGACTAGTTTACGGTACCCGTGTCAGTTGCGCATCGGGTAGATTCACCCCAAGGATGTGTACCATTGAGAAAAGCAAGGGCTCGGAGCGTCTTCAAGTTCAGTCACGACTCGGACGATTCGTCGACGAAGCTACAATTTCACTCTCCGCTTTTGTTTCCTTGAACTGACTCACACACTTGTAATCCTCACCATGTCCACCAGTAAAGCCGAAGGACGTCGCGAAGATGCCCTCGCAAAACAGCGCAATCAAATGCGCGAAGACTTTGAACGCCAAAAGCAGACCCTCATCAGCGAAACCGAGAAGTCCCGTCCCTCCTCAAACCGTTTCGTAGGACAGCATGATTCGATGGAAGACACTCTCAAGAACAGTACTGTCGGTCTCGTGCGGCTTGAGGAATTTCAGCAGAGGAGAAAAGAGCTCGAGGAGGCCAAGGCGAGGGAGGCTGCAAGGACGAGTGATCTGAAGTAAGTTCATGTTCCCCTTACCTTTACTCCTCGGCCATTTGTTTTTGGCATATGCTTGCTCGAACTGGAAGATTAGATGGCTTATAGATTGTGGAGAATTTGTTTAGGGAAGAAACGAAAAAGGTGAAGAAAAGGAAGAAGGCTGCCAAAGCTACGCTATCATTTGCTATGGACGAGGAAGGAGACGGAGATGATTCTGCAGAAATGGATAGCAGTAGACGGTCCTCCTCAAAGGACAAGGACGAGCGGAACGACGAGGGTCCGCCCTCCAAACGGGGTAAATTTCGCAAAAACCCTAACGTTGATACTTCCTTCCTACCCGACAGAGATCGCGAAGAAGCTGAGAGGAAGGAAAGAGAGCGGCTGAGGCAGGAGTGGCTTAAGAACCAGGAGGATATTAAAAAAGAGGAAATTGAGGTGACGTATTCTTTTTGGGACGGGAGCGGGCATAGAAAGAGCGTTACGGTGAGTTGTTCACATTCCTTCATTTTTTTCGGAAAGAGGGCCTCATGAGAAGATTGCGGGGGTGATGCTCACGCTAGTGTAAAAAAGGCGACGATATTAGCAGTTTCTTGGAAAAGTGCCGTCAGCAATTCCCGGAGCTTAGAGGCGTCAGCGTAGATAACCTGATGTATGTCAAGGTATGTCATACTTCTTTCCTTCCCAGCATTTCCTCATTGTCCTCGAACATATATACAGGAAGATCTTATCATACCCCATGTATGCTCCCCAACGCAATATCTGCCTTGTCTAACCATCTCTCATCTGCCAGCACTACACATTCTATGATTTCATCATTAACAAAGCGCGTGGCAAATCTGGGCCGCTATTCAACTTTGACGTCCACGATGACGTGCGCCTCCTCGCGGACGCTACAAAGGAGAAGGACGAGTCGCATGCGGGAAAGGTTGTCGAGAGGGGTTACTACCAAAGGAATAAACATATTTTCCCAGCATCGAGATGGGAGGTGCGTTTTTGTCTTATTTTGTATGGAAATTGTAATTGATTTGCTATGTTCATTGCAGGTGTTCGATCCGGAGAAGAGTTATGGGAAGTATACAATTGCTTGATGAATAAATATACTTACCTGAAGTCTTGATATCCTTGCAATGTTCGTTGTTGGGGGCGAAAAACGCAAAATAATCCAAAAATTGGGGACAAAAACACATGGGGGCACCGCGGATCGAACGCGGGACCTTCAGAAACCAATCACACTTCAGTCTGCTGCTCTCCCAACTGAGCTATGCCCCCAATACAGATCTACACGTATCTACTGATATTGACGAAGCTACAGTCAAATCGTGGGAACACATATCCATTCACAAATCCAGTCCTTAGTAAGTGGACGCTATCCACCCAGCAGGTTTGTGACGCAAGCACGTGACTTATTTAAAAATTGCCAATTAAACCTCGCATCAGTCACCAACAAGGTTATTATTGGTGACGAAAAATATATTTCTCAGAGTCGCAAAAAAGG
>Ga0210387_10003763_pt1 | contig 11667 bp, 11 predicted proteins | sample IncBWC7OmetaG_FD_160108 | JGI IMG/M metagenome (GOLD analysis project Ga0210387, IMG submission 160108) | Forest soil microbial communities from Barre Woods Harvard Forest LTER site, Petersham, Massachusetts, United States - Inc-BW-C-7-O ... | reverse complement strand
GCGCGAAACGCATTCCAGCTGAGCAGGCGATATCGCTGCCGAAAATTATGGGCGTGCCGCTTTCCTGGCACGATGCGGAGCCGCTGCTGCGAAAAATGGATGGCCCGACGGCGCCGGATTCCTGGCAGGGCGGGCTGCCGTTCAAATATCACGTGGGCGGAAAGCGCGTAGTGGCGCATTTGAAAGTCGACATGGATCAGCGCGTGCAGCCTTACTACGTGACGGAAGCGCGCATACGCGGCAGTGAAGCGCCGGACGAATGGGTGATTCTGGGAAATCATCGCGACGCGTGGGTTTATGGCGGTGTGGATCCTTCGAGCGGCACAGCGGCGATGCTCGAGATGACGCGCAGTTTGGGGCAGTTGCTGGCGCGAGGCATTCGTCCCAAGCGCACGCTGGTGATTTGCAGTTGGGACGGAGAAGAATACGCGCTCACCGGTTCCACGGAGTGGGGCGAGCAGTATGCGGATGAATTGAAGCAGAAAGCTGTGGCGTATCTGAATGTGGATGAAGCGACGTCGGGAAAAAATTTCGAGGGCGACGCGGTGGGTTCGCTTGCGCCGCTGTTGGTGGAGGTCAGCCGCACGCTGCCCGCTCCATCGGGAAAAACTTTGTACGACGAGTGGAAAGCCTACCGGAAGGCGGAGCTGAATCTGACGCAAGCGGTGCCGGACGCGGAGTTGGCCAATACGCGGATTGGCAGCGGATCGGATCACACCGTTTTCCTGAATTATTTGGGGATTCCCACCGTGGGCTTGACGTTCACGGGCCCTTACGGCGTTTATCACTCCATGTATGACGATTTTTTCTGGATGAATCATTTTGGGGATCCCGGGTATCGCTATCACACTTTGATGGCACAGCTGTGGGGCGTGTTGGCGCTGCGTTTGGCGAATGCAGAAGTGCTTCCTTACGATTTCGATTCGTACGGCGAGAATATCCGGCAGTTCGTGGTGGATTTGAATCTGGCGAGCCACGTGAGCGGGCATATTGATCTGGCGGGGTTGCAGCAGCGCGTCACGGATTTTCAAGCGGCTGGGCGCGAGTTGAATCTGGCGGTGGCGCAGGCGATTTCTTCGGGGCGATTGGATGCGGCCGCGGCGGCGCAGGTGAATCAGCAATTGATGCAGGTGGAGCGAAATTGGTGCAGCCCGCAGGGAATTCCGGGGCGGCCGTGGTTCAAACATTCCTTGTACGCGGCGCGTTATACGTATGCGCATCTGGAATTGCCGGGGTTGACGGAAGCGTCCGAGGCTGGCGATTGGAAAGTTGCTGCGGCGCAGGCAAAGATCTTGCAGGACGAGCTCGTCAAGAACACCGAGCTTTTGAAGCAGACGCGCGCGCTGCTGGACCGGCCAGCTGCGAGCGCACAATGACGCGGATTACTTCGCGGGCGTAATTTTTCGAGGGAGCGGGGAACGTATGAGAGTGAAAAGGATCTCAGCGCGGGCGTTGCTCGCCGCGATGACTGCGGCTTGCTGCCTAATGATGGCAGCAGCATCTAACGCTAGCGCGCAGGGAGCGAAATTCGAGCGCGAGGCACGGGCGCGCGACTTAGGCGTGCCGTTCGAAGGGACGCCTGGTCCGCTGGATGCGATTACGGATGTGAAGGGCGTCGAAGTCGGATACCGCACGCTAATTTCCGGCGAGGGGAAATTGGTGGTGGGAACTGGGCCGGTGCGCACGGGCGTCACTGCCGTCTTTCCGCGCGGGAAGAGTTCCGTGGATCCTGTCTTTGCCGGCTGGTTCACGGAAAACGGCAATGGAGAGATGACCGGGACGACCTGGGTGGAGGAATCCGGATTTCTTTACGGGCCGGTGATGATTACAAACACGCACAGCGTCGGCGTGGTGCGCGACGCGGTGATTGCCTGGCAATTGCAGCATGCCCCTTCATTGCCTCTAGAGGATTGGTGGTCGCTGCCGGTAGTGGCTGAGACTTGGGACGGTTATCTGAACGACATCAACGGATTTCACGTGAAGGCGGAAGACGCGGACGCGGCGATGCACGACGCGCACGCCGGACCGATCGCGGAAGGGAACGTGGGCGGCGCGACCGGCATGATTTGTTTCGAATTCAAGGGCGGCACCGGAACGGCGTCGCGCGAATTGCCGGAAAAACTGGGCGGCTACACGGTCGGCGTGTTGGTGCAATGCAATTTCGGGACGCGGCATCTGCTGCGAATCGCAGGCACGCCGGTGGGCTATGAAATTACAGGGAAGCGCGTGTGGGAAGATGACACCGGGTCAATCATTGTAGTAGTTGCGACGGACGCTCCGCTGCTGCCCAGCCAGATGAAGCGCATCGCCAAGCGCGTGACGCTGGGGTTAGGTCGCCTCGGCAGCATTTCTGGCGACGGCTCTGGCGACATTTTTATCGCTTTTTCCACGGCGAATGCCGGCGCGGGGTTGGCGCAGAAAAAACCCCTCGGTGTGCAGATGTTGCCGAACGATCGCATGGACGCGCTGTTTGAAGCCACGGTGCAAGCCACCGAAGAAGCGGTGGTGAACGCGCTGGTGGCTGCGAAGACGATGACAGGAGCGGACGGTCATACAGTGGAGGCATTACCGCATGACCGGCTGCGGGAGGTCCTGAAGAAGTATAATCGCCTGGTGGACGCGAAATAGCCGGAAGCCGGCGGCGAACGTCTTAATAAGAAGGAGGCTGACCCGCGATGAAAGCGTTTCTATTTGGAGTCATACTAACTGTGTTTGCTCTAATTGCAGGCGGATATTTTCTGCTGAAGTCGGGGCGCGTGAGTTTCAGTGCCGATGATGAACCTTCCGCGATCGAAGAGCATCTGGCGATGTCCGCCGTGGATGCTTCGACGGAGCGCAATGCTCCTGAGATAAAAAATCCGTTGGCGGCGGACGAGGGCAATTTAGTCGCTGGGGCGAAATTGTATCTCGATCATTGCGCGGGATGCCACGGCGTGCCGGCAAATCCGGAGAGCCAGTTCGGGCGTTCTTTTAATCCGGCGGTGCCGGCATTCTTCAAGGACGCGCCAGACATGCCGGAGAATCAGAATTTTTACATTATTCAGCATGGGATTCGCTGGTCGGGGATGCCGGCGTGGAAGAATACGCTGAACGAAACGCAGACGTGGCAGTTGGTGACTTTTTTGAGCAGTGTGGAAAAACTTCCGCCGGCGGCAAAAAAGGAATTGGAATTGACGCCGAGTGCTGCGGTGGACGCGACGCCCGCGACGTTGCCGGCGCCATCGGCGATGCATATGAAGTGAGGAGTGCGCGCGCCGTGGCAGCCGGAAAGTTGGCGCTTCAGTGGGCAGAGAGGTTGCTGAAAAACAGTCCGCTTTGCGGCGGTTAGTCCTGCTAGAATTTGATTTTCCCCTGCGCTTGGGCTACGTTTTGTAGGGTGTGTGAGGGGCTGGTTTGTGCCGTTACGGCGCGAGTCGAGCGCACCTGCGGAGCACCTCTGGCGCGACGCGCCAATCATGAGTTGCATCGAATAGATGGAGGATATGCTTGATGTCTGATGCGGTCGCGGAAAAAGTGATCTCGACGCTGGCTTCGGTAAAGCGGATACCGGCGGATACGATCACGCTGCAAACAAATTTGCAGGATCTGGGCATTGATTCGCTGGACGTCTTTACCTTGTTGTTTGAGCTGGAAAACGCGTTCAAGATTTCCATTCCCGACGACGACGTGCGCTCCCTGCGCACGGTGAACGACGTGGTGGATGGCATCAAGAAGATTCTTGCCGCCGCGCCGCCCGACACTTCCCTGGGCTCGGCCACACCGGCGAGCTGACGAATGGCCTCGCGCCGTGTCGCCATCACAGGATTAGGAATCATTTCCCCGCTGGGATTAAACCTGGAAGAAAACTGGAAATCCCTCAGCGAAGGCCGTCCGGCAATCGGTCCGATCAAGGGTGCGGACTGTTCGACGTTGCGTTTCAAGAACGGAGCCGAGGTGAACGGCTACGATCCCGTGCAGCATTTCCCGGGCGGGAAAGACGCGTACATTGACCGCTTCGCGCAATTTTCGGTGGTGACGGCGCGCGAGGCGCTGCGCCATTCCGGGCTCGTCTTAACACCGGAATTAAAAGAGCGCTCCGCGATTGTTTGCGGCTCGGCGGTAGGCGGGCAGGCGGCGATTGAAGCAGGTTTCCAGGATCTTTGGGTGGAGGGGCGCGGGCGCGTGCATCCGCTAACGATTCCCAAAACCATGTCGAACGCGGGAGCAAGCCACATCGCGATGGACCTGGGGATGAGCGGACCGACTTACACCGTTTCCACCGCTTGCTCATCTGCGAACCACGCGATCGGGCAGGCGTTCCGGCTGGTGCGTGACGGCGAAGCGGAAGTCGCGATGACGGGCGGCAGCGAAGCGATGTTCTCGATCGGCATGTTGAAGGCGTGGGAAGCGATGCGCGTGATCGCTCCGGATACTTGCCGGCCGTTCAGCAAGGACCGCCGCGGAATGATTCTGGGCGAGGGCGGGGCGATGATGGTGCTGGAGCCGATGGATGCGGCGAAGGCGCGCGGCGCGAAAATTTTCGCGGAGATTTGCGGATTTGGCATGACCGCGGACGCGCATCATCTGACGCAGCCTGCGGTGCACGGTCCGGCGCGGGCGATGCGGGGCGCACTGCGCGAAGCGGGGCTCGAGCCAGAGGCGATTGGTTACATTAACGCGCACGGCACTGGCACGCCGGGGAATGATCCGGTGGAAAGCAGCGCCATCCGCGAAGTTTTCGGCGCGCACGCGGATAAGATTGGCGTGAGCTCGACGAAATCCATGCACGGACACGCGCTGGGGGCGGCTGGGGCGCTGGAAGCGATTGCGACGATTCTGGCGTTGCATCACGGGATTCTGCCGCCCACTGCGAATTTCAACGAGCGCGATCCGGAGTGCGAGTTGGATTACATTCCGAATCAGGCGCGCGCTTTGCGCGTCGAAGCAGCGCTGTCGAATTCTTTTGCGTTTGGCGGGTTGAACGCAGTGGTGGCGTTCCGCGCGGCGCCGCGTTAGAACGCTGCAGTCAATTCTGTATGCCTTCCGTCGTCTCTCGTTGAATCCATTTCTGTCTGGAGTATCATCCCGCCGTGCGTCGTTCGTCGTCCATGCGGTGCACAGGGGGAATTTCCATGGCAGATGCGTCGCTGGAGCGGATTGTGGAAGTGGATGTGGCGGAAAAAGTTTTCGGGAATGCGCCGAACATGCTGGTTTTATGCCTGACGGTGATTGGGCTGATCAAAATTTACACGCGCTTCGATAAAATCACCACGCTTGCCGATAATTTTCTGGCCTTCATCGCTCTCGGATATCTGGTTGCGACGATTGTTTCCTATCTGGCGCTGCGATCGCGGACTGCCGCGCAGCGGACGCGATTGGCGCGCGTTGCCGACATCGCGTTTCTAATTTCGCTGGTTCTCACGGCCGCAGAGGCGCTGTTTGTCACGTTTGCGCTGGCGGGTTGACGACGAGCCGGCCAGGGGCGACCACCTACGTCACTCCTGGGAACGCCAATCGCCCGATTGACGGTTTCCTGTCACAATCCGGCGGACTGCGCAGCGCGTTAGAAGTTAAAAGAGGCCGCGGAGTAACGGAAGAATTGTGGGAACTACGGTGTTCCAGGGGCCGGGTTCGGGCGACCAGTGGCGCGTGAGTTCGTCGGCGAGCGTGAGGGACACCAGAATCCCGAGAAACAGAAATCCCGACATCACCACGATTTTGGTCAGGCCGCTGCTGTACTTCACGTGCATGAAGAACAAGATCACCAGAAGCATTTTCGCTACGGCGATAGCCAGCGCGACTACTGTGTTAAGCGGAATCACATCCACGAGGCGCATTCCTGTGTGCAGGTCGCCGAAATCTACGAAGGCCGCGCCTGTCGTTAGCCCGGTAAGAACGAGCAGCGCGACGAATATCCCGAGATAGGTTTTTACCGGAACGACGTGCGCGGACATTAGTGCACCCCCGGTATCGCAAACCTGCCGCCAATTAAATACAACAACGGGAACAGGAAAATCCAGACTATATCCACGAAGTGCCAGTACAGGCCGCTGACTTCGAGCGGCGCGTAGTATTCGGGGTTGAACCGGTTGCGATGGGCCATCACCGTCAGCGTGCCGAGAATGCCGAAGCCGATGATCATGTGCAAGGCGTGCAGGCCGGTCATGAAAAAGTAGAAGCAGAAGAACAGCGGAACGTGCGGGCCCGCCGCGCCCCATTCCGGGCGGATGATGAATCCGAAGCCGGGAACCAGATGTTCGGCATGGTCAGCGCGCCACTCGTAATTGAATTTCAAGAACAGGAAGACCGCGCCCAGAATCATGGTTAGGACGAGGTACACCACTTGTTCGGACTTTTTCTTGCCGGCTTGCGCAGCGTGGATCGCCAGAGCCATGGTCAAGCTGCTGCCGATCAGGACCGCGGTGTTGGCAGCACCGAATTTCACGTTCAGCAGGCGGCTGCCGGTCTCGAACGCGGGCAGATAAAGCGCGCGATAAATAATGTAAGTGGCGAAAAGTCCGCCGAAGAACATAATTTCAGTAACCAGGAAAGTCCACATGCCGAGGCTGTCAGCTTCGCGCTGCTGGTCCATGTCCTCGAACTGATGTTTGAATCCCGGCGGATGCGCGGCGTGCGCGGCCATGTCAGACACGGGGCCCTCCGACGTTCGCGTAGTTGTAAGCGTCTTCGGTCACTACTGGAATCTCCTCAAAATTTTCCGTGGGCGGCGGCGAAGGCGTTTCCCACTCCAGTCCCTTCGCGCCCCAGGGATTTGGTCCGGCGATCGGCCCGTAGCGAATGGACCAGAGCAAATAAATCAGCGGGATCAAATACCCGATGCCGAGAATGGAAGCCCCCGCAGAGGACATGACGTTGAGCACCTGAAATTCAGGGGGATAGACAGCGTAGCGGCGCGGCATGCCCAGGTAGCCCAGCACGAATTGCGGGAAGAACGTCAGGTTGAAGCCGACGAAAATTACCAACGCGGCGAAACGCGCCCAGCCGTCTGGGTACATGCGTCCGGTAATTTTCGGCCACCAGAAATGAATGCCGCCCAGATAGGCCATCACGGCACCGCCAACCATGATGTAGTGAAAATGGGCGACGATGAAATAGGTGCCGTTGAGGTGCACGTCTGTAGCGAGCGATGCCAGAAACAATCCAGTGAGGCCGCCCATCGTGAACAGGCCGATAAAGCCCAGCGCGTAGAGCATCGGCGCGTCGTAGGAAATCGAACCCTTATAGAGCGTCGCGGTCCAGTTGAAAACTTTCACGGCGGATGGAATCGCGACCAGGAAGCTCAGTACCGAGAAAATCAGGCCGGCGTAGATCGACTGGCCGGTGACGAACATGTGATGGCCCCAGACCAGGAAGCTGATGATCGCGATCGCTAGGCTGGAAAACGCGACGAAGGTGTAACCGAAAATGCGTTTGCGCGAGAAGCAGGTGATCAGCTCGCTCATCACGCCCATGCCCGGCAGAATCATGATGTACACCGCCGGATGCGAATAGAACCAGAACATGTGCTGGAACAGGATGGGATCGCCGCCGATGGCCGGGTCAAAGATGCCGATGTGCAGCAGGCGTTCCAGGCCGAGAAGGAAAATGGTGATGGCGATTACGGGCGTGCCCAGGATGAAAATAATGCTGGTGGCATACATCGCCCAGATGAAAAGCGGCAGTCGGAACCAGGTGAGGCCGGGCGCGCGCATTTTGTGAATGGTGACGACGAAATTCAGACCCGTAAGAATTGACGAAAATCCGGTAATGAATACACCCAGCGCCGTGGGGATCACGCTGGTATGCGAAAAAGTGCTGCTGTAGGGCGTGTAGAACGTCCAGCCAGTGTCCACGCCGCCGGAGATTACCGCGTACAACGTGAAGGCCGCGCCGATAATGTAGATGTACCAGCTGAGCAGGTTCAGGCGCGGGAAAGCGAGGTCGCGCGCGCCGATCATCATGGGCACCAGGAAATTTCCCAGCGTGGCCGGGATGGATGGCACCAGGAAGAAAAACACCATGATCACGCCGTGCATCGTGAAGAGTTTGTTGTAGGTCTCCGGCGCCACCAACGCGCCCTGAGGATCAATCAAATGCATGCGCATCAGCACCGCGAATGTGCCGCCTACAAAAAACATGAAAGTGATCGAGCCGAGATACAGCAGCGCGATGCGCTTGTGGTCGGTGGTAAGCAGCCAGGACTTTACGCCGTAGCTCGCGTTCAAATAATTGACTCGCGATTCGGCCGGAATTTCCTGCCCGGGCATTTCTGGAATGACTGTGGTGCTCATTTCCCGTTCGTCTTCCTTTCTTCCGTCCCGAGCGACTTCACGTAGGCGATCAGCTGCAGCACCTGCTCCTCGTTGATCTGGCCCTGGAAGGTGGGCATGATCGGCGGATAGTTGGGCAGGATGATGGAATTGGGATTGACGATCGCCTGGCGAATCAGAGTTTCATCCACGAGTTTCGAATCGCCGTTGCGCAATTTTTCCGGTTTGCCGTAGAGGCCCGCGAGCGAGGGGCCGCGGCCCGAGTTGTCTGCCACGTGGCAAGTGACGCAGCCGAGCTGATTGAACAGGCGCTCGCCGGTCTGAGCCATGGATTCGTTGCGCGCGCCGCCAGAGAGCCACGCGGCGTAATCGGTGGGAGACATGACGTACACCCAGCCAATCATTTCGGCGTGGTCCGCGCCACAGTATTGCGCGCAGAAAATGTGATACGTGCCAATCTTGGTGGCCTGAAACCAGAGCGAAGTGTAGCGTCCGGGAACGGCGTCTTTCTTCACTCGGAACGCGGGAATGTAGAAATCGTGGATCACGTCGTCGGACGTCATGGTGATCTTGATGGGCGCGTTCACTGGGACGTGCAGCTCGTTGATTTCGCGCACGCCTTCGGGATGCTGGATGTGCCACATCCATTGCTTGCCGACGACGAAGATTTCCGTGGAGGCTTCGGGTGGGCGCGAATTTTCGAAATACAGGCTGGAGGCCCACACGAAAATTACCACGGTGATTAGCGTGGGGATGATGGTCCAGCTCAGTTCGAGCGCCAGGTGCGTTTTGGTGTCCGCGGGGCGTTCGTCAGGCGAACGGCGGCGGAATTTCACCATGAAGAAGAAAATAGTGGTGAAGATGCCGAAGGTGAAGAACAGCGTGATGGCGGTGAGGAAATAATAAAGATGGTCCACGCTATCCGCGATGGAAGACGCGGAGGTGGGGTGGATGGGAATCATGGCAGCGGCGAGCGCGGCCACGTTCGTGAAGCCCGTTTGCATCAGACCGGTCATCATTTGTGTCTAAGTGACCCTTTGCTGTTTCTCTGCAGCTGCGGCGGACGAATGAACGTCTGCGCCGGGCCTGCTTCCTTATGCTTTTCTTTGCGGCGGTGCGTAATGCTCGCCGCGGAACAGAATCAACATCCCAATGCCCATAATCAATACAGTCAGCGCACCGCCCGCCTGGATGACGTGCGAAATCAGCAGGCCATATTTTCCCGTCGCAGGATCGTAGTGATAGCAAAACAGCAGCACTTGATCCACAGGCGTACCGATTTTTCCTTCGGACGCTTCCACCAGTCCCAGGCGCAAATCGCGGGTCGGGTATTGAATGCCGTAGAAGTAGCGCGAAATTTTTCCTTCGGGCGTCAACAGCATGATGGCGCTGGCGTGCGCGAACTGCTTGGTGTCGGGATCGTAGGCGTAACGGAATCCGACGGCGTCGGCGAGCTGCTTGATTTGCGGCTCGTCGCCGGTGAGAAAATGCCAGCCTTGCGCGGCGCCGGGACGGCCGTACATGCCCACGTACATTTCCTTTTTTGTTTTGGCCAGGACGTGCGATTCCGTGGGGTCAATGCTGATGGTGACCACGTCGTACTGGTTGCCGATGTCTGTGGACAATTCTTTCAGGCTGGATTCCACGCCGTTAAGAACCTGAGTGCAGAGCATCGGGCAGTTGTAATAGACCAGAGTTAGGATCACGGGCTTCTGCCCGAAAAATTGCCGGAGCTGTACGTTAGCGCCGTTCTCGTCGCGGAATGTGAGGTCGAGTGGAATCGCTTGGTTCAGTTTCTGATCAATGCCCACTCGTTTCAGCAGCTCCGGGCGCACACCCACACTCTGCATCGGGTCTGAAGCTAATTGCGCTGCAGTCCCGGAAGCCAGCACGAAAGATGCCACGACCGCAGCCGCAGCGGCGGCCAGTGACGCCAGCAGCTTGCGCTTCATCGCGATTTTGCCGGACGCAAACATTCTAGCGGCGCGCCTCCTGGCTCATTTCGTGATCGTTATCGTGCTCCAGGACGTAGCCACACGGACCAGTCTGGTCCTGATCAGAAATATTTGGCACAAAAGTCGCGGGATTGCCGACGCCTGCGGGAATATCGTTCGGTGCGCGCGCGGGCAGACCTTGTTGCAGCGTCAATTCCATGGCGCGATCTACCGGGATGCGCACGACGCCGTTGTGTTCGTCCGCCCAACCGTAGCTATTCAGAAGTTTCGCTTGCGCCAGGCAATAAGCGTGCAAATCGGCGCGGGGTTCCACTTGCAGGCGTGGCGCCGGCGGCAGGACGCGCGCATTCTCGAATGGCGAAGCGGGCTTGCCCAGGCTTTGCACCTTGCCGTAAAACTCGAAGAGCCCGGCCATGGAGATAAACACCGCGACGAGCACAGCGATCAACCACAGAGCCCAGCGCACCACGCCGCTGGGGTTGGCGTCGCTGTGTTCGTAGCCCGCGTCCGCGCCATTCGGCGGCGGAGGCTGGCCCGGTCCGTGTTTAGTCTCCATGCTCATGCTGGAGCTCTCCTTCGAAACGCGGGTCATGCAGCGGGAGCAGCGGCATCTTGCCGAGCTGCCAGAAATAAGTGGCGATCCAGATGATGCCGATCACCACGAGGTAAAAAATATCCCAGACGAGCGAGCCCAGATGCGGACCCGTTTGTTCATACGCAGGAACCATCAGCCAGTACACGTCCACGATGCTGAGGATGAGCATCATGCCCGCGACGAGCGAGAGGCGGTGCACGCGGCGCTTGATGTTGCGCTGCAGCAGCAGCAAGAAAGGCAGCGCGAAATGCAGCACGATCAGCACCACAGCGAGCTTGCCCCAGCCGCCGAAGGCGCGCGTCATGTACCAGGGAATTTCGTCCTTGATATTGCCCGCCCAGATGATCAGGAACTGCGAGAATGAGAGATACGCCCAGAGCATGGTGAAGGCCAGCATCAGATTGCCGAGGTCGTTGAACTGGCCAGGCGTGACTTTTTCGCGAATTTCTTTGCCGCGGTCGTCATCCACTAGGCGGCGCAAGACAAAAATGATGAAAGACATTGCAGTGAGCGCTGCCACGATCATGAAAATCATGCCGTAGATGGTCGAGAACCACTTCGGTTCGAGCGACATGACCCAGTCAATCATCGCAAACGATACGGCCATGCCCCAGAGAATCAGGCCGGGGCCGCTGATGCCTTCCAGATATTTCGCCAGGCGCGGATCGCCGCTGGAATCCTGCTCGCGCGACCATTTATTGAGGAAATGCGCCAGGGTCATCAGAATGGCGAAATAAAGTATGGCGCGCACGATGAAAAAGTTCGGGTTCAGGTACGCAAGCTTGAAATGGTAGTTGGGATCGTGGGCCATGTCTTCGGTCGGATTCACCCACGGAAAAATCTGCTTCATCCAGATCACGACGGGGAC
>Ga0210387_10003762_pt1 | contig 11669 bp, 13 predicted proteins | sample IncBWC7OmetaG_FD_160108 | JGI IMG/M metagenome (GOLD analysis project Ga0210387, IMG submission 160108) | Forest soil microbial communities from Barre Woods Harvard Forest LTER site, Petersham, Massachusetts, United States - Inc-BW-C-7-O ... | reverse complement strand
CAACGGGCTCAGTTCCAGCAACGGGCGGTTCTGATCCAACCGCCCGTTCGCACATCCTGACAGATTTCCTGGACACAAGGGCGCAGGGAATGCCGGGCACACGCCGCACCCGCGGCCTTGCGTGCAACTAAGAAAGCACGCAAGCAAGTCACCACAGGTACGCCGTAGTTCACGGCATTCCCTGCGCAATGGGTTACGGCTTATGTCCGCGCTCTCCCCGGTGTACCGGGCTTTTTAGCCACCGTCGCCTCGCAGATCTCAGCGTGTCGGTCCGATAGGGCCGACATCGCGACACTGCGAAACTTGATCCCAGCGTCGGGGGATCAGGACCACGCGCCTTGGCCGTCCGCGGCAACGACACTCGTCTGGTGAAGTCGCCCGCGTCCATCGCATCCCGCTGCCTACGTCCGTGACGATCGCGATACGCCCCTCTGGCGGCGGCGGGATGCGCGGACCATACACCCGATTTTATCTTCTGAAAAAGCGAAATATTTTCGCTGATGGGCTTGAACAGGCCGATCACCTTGAATTGCGGAGCGAAAATCGCGCTTTGACGCATTTGGTTTTTGCCGCCGGGAAAGGCATTCCCGACCGCGATGGTCTTCCTCACTCCGAACTGATTTGCCCGTCGGGCAAATCAGCGCAAGATGGCGATAGCTCGGCAGCCCATAGCAAAATATTCCACGCAAGCGCCCGAGATCGCAGAAAGTCGGAGCTATTAAAGTTACGATTTAACCAATCGTTAAGGACGTATTTGCGGGCAAGCGGGCTGCGGCCTAAGCCTTCCCTTGGGTACCAAACGGCTACCAACAGTAATGGTGCGTGCCATGAGTTTCAAAACGAATATCGCGTTGATCGCCTCTCTCAGCGCCGTTGCGCTGATGCTTGCCACCAGCGAAGCGTCAGCAAGGGCGACGGGCTCCCGCGGCGGAATGACCGCGCCGCATGCCATCGGCCACCGTCCGTTCGTGCATACATTCCGGCACCGCGGCGGCCAGTTCGGTCCCGTCGTCTGGCCGGGCGATGCCGGCACTGACGCAGCCTACGGCCAGGCACCGGCGGATGTCACCCCGCCCGGCTCGAACGACGTGCATTACACCTACACCTACGACGTTCCCTGGGATTGGGCACATCGGCTGCCGCCACAGGTCGCGCCGTCCGACCGGGCCTATGTGCCGAGCTGTTCGGTGGAAGGCGTCACGGTCCCCGACAGCAACGGCGCAACGCACACCGTCAATGTGACGAGCTGCCACTAATCGGCGCTCGCAGTCGCAAGTAGCCCGCACGAGCGCAGCGACATACGGGACACCCCGGATATCGCTTCGCTCATCCGGGCTACAACTCTTCACATCTCTTTCAATGAGGCGATCGCTTCAGCCGCGGTCACGATCCGGGCGAACTCGCCGTTGAGGTTCGACAGCGTCATCGTGTGAATGGCTTCGGCTGAATGCGCGTCGCCATCGGGGCCGACGCGGTCGAACGTCCAGGTCGCATCGCGCACGAGGCGCGTGTCGAAGCCGAGATTGCCGGCCATCCGCGTCGTGGTCTCCACGCAATGATTGGTGGTGGCGCCGCAGATCACCACCGATTTGACGCCGGCATTGCGCAGGCGGCTCTCCAGATCTGTGCCGATGAAAGCGCTGTTGACGCGCTTGACGATTACGGGCTCGCCATCGCGTTCGCGCGCCTCATCCTTCACGGGGAAACCCGTGCCGCCGGGCCGGAACGACGAGTTGGGCCGCGTGCCTTCGTGGCGAATATGGAAGATCGGCGCGCGCTGCGTCCGAAACGCGTCGAGCAGATCGGCGATTCTCGCCACCGCGTCCGGATTATTCCGCCGCTTGGCCGCCGCTTCCCATTCGTCAAAGGCGCGCTGCACGTCGACGACAATGAGGGCGGTCGTGGATGGTCGATTGGTCATTGCCTGCGTCCCGGAATTACCCCGGCACTATGCCGCGACCATACGGGCTTCGAAACGGCTTTTTGCCTCGTTTTGCGACGCGCTGCGAATTACGCTCGCTTGCGCCACCACACGCCGAATGCGATCACGACCGCGAAACCGAGCGTGAACCAGGTGATGGCGTATTGCATGTGCTCGTCGCGCAGCTGAACCTGCAGCGGACCCGGCTTGGGGATGCCGCTTGGTGGCACCGGCGATTCCAGATCGATGTAGAACGGCGCGACCTTGTTCCAGCCGAACGCCTCTGCCATCGCCATGTGATCGCGGGTAAACCATAGCCGCTTGGATTGCTCGACATTGGGCGTGAGGATTCCGGCCGTCTCGGGAAAACGGATGTAGCCGGTCATCTCGACCGGTTTGCCGGTGATCAGCCGCGCTACCGCGCGATCCTGCACGTCGCGGTCCTGCATGGTGTTGGGCACGAAGCCGGCGTTGATCGCGAGCGTCTCGCCGGACGGCAGCTGCGCCGGAATGAAAGCCCAGGTGCCGGGGCCGGAAATATCGGGGCGAATCGCCGAGCCGGAGCTATAGACCATCGCATCCAGCCGGGTCTCATAGGTCGCCGTGAAGCTTACGCGCCTGAACTCGTCATGCGCGGGCGTGAGCTTGCTCCATTCCACCTCCAGCGGCAGCGGCACGGGAGCCGCCGCCAGCCGCGTATCGAGGGCTGCGATCAGCTCGTGCTTTTCGACGCGGCGCTGTAATTGCCAGACGCCGAGGCCCACGAACAGCGCGACCATAAACAGCGTGAAGATGCCGAAGCCGAGGCTTCGCCTGGGCGCCGCCCCGCTCATTTCGGCGAACGCTCGACCAAGCGGCCTTCGGCGGCCTTGTGATGGAATTGCAGCGCAATCAGCAGCGACTTGATCGCGCGCAGCGGCCACAGCGTGACCGCGAGCGTCAGCGGCAGCCACAGCACCGCATGCACCCAGAATGGCGGCTGATACTTGACCTCGGTGATCAGCGCCGCCGTGACCACGATCGCGCCCGCGATCATGATCACGAACACGGCAGGTCCATCGCCGGCATCGATGAAAGCATAATCGAGCCCGCAGGCCTCGCAGCCGGGCCGCAGGTCAAGGAAACCCGCGTAAAGCTTGCCCTTGCCGCAGCGCGGGCATCTGCACGCGAGCCCGCGCAGCGCGCTTTCCGTCACCGTCGGTAGCGTCTGATCTGACGTCTCATCTGACATCTCATCTGACATAGGGCCTCTTTACGCCTGCCTTGATGCGAGCGGAAGGCCACGCAAACAGAAAGGGCGGCCCGAGGGTCGCCCTTTGCGTTTTAGGTATTCTGCAAGACGTTCTGAAGAAGCCTACTCGCCGACGACGCCGATGCGGCCGCCGCCGGTGCCCCAGACATAGATGCAGATGAACAGGAACAGCCACACCACGTCGACGAAATGCCAGTACCAGGCGGCGAATTCGAAGCCGAGGTGATGGGTCGGGGTGAAGTGACCGCGATAGGCGCGGACCAGGCAGACGATCAGGAAGATGGTGCCGATCAAGACATGGAAGCCATGGAAGCCGGTCGCCATGAAGAAGGTCGCGCCGTAGACGTTGCCCGAGAAGCCAAAGGCGGCGTGGGCGTATTCCCAGGCCTGCACGCAGGTGAAGCTGGCGCCGAGCAGCACGGTCAGGATCAGGCCGTATTTGAGGCCCTTGCGATCCCCTTCCAGCAGCGCGTGGTGCGCCCAGGTCACGGTCGTGCCCGAGGTGAGCAGGATCAGCGTGTTGAGCAGCGGCAGATGCCAGGGATCGAACGCCTCGATGCCCTTCGGCGGCCAGGTGCCGGGCACCGCGCAGGCGCCCATCGCGGTGCCCGGGCCGCAGCCGAACACGGCGTCGCGGGTGGCGTGCACGGCGTCGGCCGGGAACAGCGAGGAGTTGAAGAAGGCCCAGAACCAGGCGACGAAGAACATCACCTCGGAGGCGATGAACAGGATCATGCCGTAGCGGTGGCTTATCTGCACCACGCGGGTGTGGTCGCCCTTGTGCTCGGCCTCATTGATGACGTCGCCCCACCAACCGGCCATGGTGTAGAGCACGCCGATGGTGCCGATGCCGAACACGATCGGCGCGGTGGACGTCATGTGGTGCATCCAGGTGATCGCACCGACGGCCATGATGAAGGCCGAGATCGAGCCGATGATCGGCCACGGGCTCGGATCGACCAGTTGGTAGTCGTGATGCTTGGCGTGGGCCTCAGCCATAGTCGCTCTCTCCTTCGAGGTGCCGCTCCAGCCAGCACCTATTCGTCCAGATCATAGCCGGATTTCGCAAGGAAAACCGGGGATGCATTAAAGACTGCCCTTGCGCTTGTCGCCCTCGCCCGCGGCCACCGGCTTGGTGGCCTGCTCGCGGACGGGATAGAAAGTGTAGGACAGGGTAATCGTGTTCAGCGAGTCGTTCTCGTGATCAGCCGCGATCGACGGATCGACATAGAAGACAACCGCCATCTCGCGCTTCTCGCCCGGCTTCATGGTCTGCTCGGTGAAGCAGAAGCAGTTGATCTTCTCGAAATAGGAGCCGACGGTGAGCGGGGCGACGTTATAGGCCGCCTGCCCGGTGGTCTCGCGCGCGGACTGGTTGGTCACGGTGTAATAGACGGTGGTGACCTCGCCGATATGGACCTGGATCTCGGTCTTCTCCGGCTCGAACTTCCAGGGCAGCCCGCCCGCGACATTGGAATCGAAGCGGATCGCGAGCGTGCGGGCCAGCGGCTTGCCGAGCGGAATGGAGGTCGCCACTTGCGTGGTGCCGTTGAAGCCGGTGGCGCGGCAGAACCAGTTGTAGAAGGGCACGGCGGCATAGGCGGCGCCCACCATCGCCACCACCACGAAGCCGGCGACAGAGGCCACCACCGCATCGCGGGTCAGCCGCGGCGGACGCTTCGTGGGATTGCTGGTGCTCCGGTTTTCCATGTCGCTCACAACGGCCGGTTCAGAACCGCCGGTCCCTTGACGATGGTGACCGCGAAAAACAGCAGCACGAGAACGCCGAGCGCGAGCGCAATGGCGATCGAGCGCTGGCGGCGGCTCTTGAGCTGCGCCTCGGTGAGGACGATTCCTTGCTGCTCTTTCTTGTCGTCCATTGCTGTCCCATGCGCCCCCTACCCGACCAAAGGCACAATGGCGCGCACGATGACCTCGGCGAGGAGCGTCGCAAACAGCCCGAACAGATAAAAGATGGAGAAAGCAAACAGTTTGCGCGTGGCGCGCAGCGAGGCGCTGCGTTCACGGCTGATGAACACGTTGACGGCGAGCACCAGCATGCCGGCGCCGAGCACCAGCGAGGTCACGCCGTAAACGAGATCGAAATAGCCGAGCGGCCAGGGGCTCGCGGCGATCGCGACCAGGACGATGGTGTAGAGCAGGATCTGCAGCCGCGTCGCATCGGCGCCGGCGACCACCGGCAGCATCGGAATGCCGGCGCGGGCGTAATCATCCGAGCGGAACAGCGCCAGCGCCCAGAAATGCGGCGGGGTCCAGAAGAAGATGATGAGGAAGAGAAGCAGCGGCTCGACCGAGATCGAGCCGGTCGCCGCGACCCAGGCCACGACAGGCGGCAGCGAGCCGGCGGCGCCGCCGATCACGATGTTCTGCGCGGTGCGGCGCTTCAGCCCGATCGTGTAGATCACGACATAGAAGAAGATGGTGAAGGCGAGCAGCGCTCCCGCATACCAGTTGACAAGGATGCCGAGCGTCAGCACCGAGAAGAACGCCAGCGTCATGCCGAACGTCATCGCTTCCGCACGCGTGATCCTGCCGCGCGGGATCGGCCGGTTCGCGGTGCGCGACATCAGGGCGTCGATGTCGCCCTCGAGCGCCATGTTCAGCGCGCCCGACGCGCCGGCGCCGACGGAAATGCAGAGCAGCGAGGTGAAGGCGAGCACGGGATGGAAGTGCCCGGGTGCGATCGCGAGCCCCACCAGTGCCGTGAAGATCACGAGCGACATCACCCGCGGCTTGAGCAGCGCGATGTAATCGCCGACCTCGGCCTCGGAGATCCGGACGGGCGCGAGCTCAATGGTGGTGTGGTCGACGACGGACAAGACGCTTCTTTTCCCTCAAAACGGCGCGGCGCCCGAGACAGGCGCCGCGGCTTGCTGATTACTGCACCCGCGGCAGCGTTTCGAACTGGTGGAACGGCGGCGGCGAGGACAACGTCCACTCCAGCGTCGTGGCGCCTGCGCCCCACGGATTGTCCGCGGCCCGCTCCTTGCGCAGGAAGAACGCGTCGAACAGGCCGTAGAAGAAGATCAGGAGGCCGAATCCGGAGATGTAGGAGCCGATCGAGGAGATGTAGTTCCAGCCGGCGAAGGCGTCCGGATAATCGACCACACGGCGCGGCATGCCGGAAAGGCCAAGGAAGTGCTGCGGGAAGAACACCAGGTTGACACCGATGAAGGTGAACCAGAAGTGCAGCTTGCCGATCGTCTCCGAGTACATGTAGCCGGTGATCTTCGGGAACCAGTAGTACCAGCCGGCGAAGATCGCGAACACGGCGCCGAGCGACAGCACGTAGTGGAAGTGCGCGATCACGTAATAGGTATCGTGCAGCACGCGGTCGACGCCAGCATTGGCGAGCACGACGCCGGTGACGCCGCCGACCGTGAACAGGAAGATGAAGCCGATCGCCCAGACCATCGGCGTCTTGAACTCGATCGAGCCGCCCCACATCGTGGCGATCCAGGAGAAGATCTTCACGCCGGTCGGCACCGCGATCACCATGGTGGCGGCGACGAAATAGGCCTGCGTCGCCGAAGACATGCCAACCGTATACATGTGGTGCGCCCATACAACGAAGCCGATGCCGCCGATCGCGACCATGGCGTAGGCCATGCCGAGATAGCCGAACACGGGCTTGCGCGAGAAGGTCGAGATGATCTGGCTGATCATGCCGAAGCCGGGCAGGATCAGGATGTAGACCTCAGGGTGGCCAAAGAACCAGAACAGATGCTGGAACAGCAGGGGGTCGCCGCCGCTGTCGGGCGCGAAGAAGGTCGTGCCGAAATTGCGGTCGGTGAGCAGCATGGTGATCGCACCTGCAAGCACCGGCAGCGACAACAGCAGCAGGAACACCGTCACCAGGATCGACCACACGAACAGCGGCATCTTGTGCAGGGTCATGCCCGGGGCGCGCATGTTGAAGATGGTGGTGATGAAGTTGATGGCGCCGAGGATCGACGACGCACCGGCCAAGTGGATCGAAAGGATCGCGAAGTCGACGGCCGGTCCCGGATGGCCCGAGGTCGACAGCGGCGCGTATATCGTCCAGCCGGTGCCGACGCCGTTGGCGCCCGGCTCACCCTCGACAAAGGTGGAGATAAGAAGCAGGGCGAAAGAGGCCGGCAACAGCCAGAACGAAATATTGTTCATGCGCGGGAATGCCATGTCCGGCGCGCCGATCATGAGAGGTACGAGCCAGTTGCCGAAACCACCGATCATCGCCGGCATCACCATGAAGAAGATCATGATCAGGCCGTGCGAGGTCGCGAATACATTATAAGTGTGGGTGTTGTGGAAGATCTGGACGCCCGGATACATCAGCTCGGCGCGGATCGCGATCGACATCGCCGCGCCGATGGTGCCCGCGATGATCGCGAACACCAGGTACATCGTGCCGATGTCCTTGTGGTTCGTCGAATAGACGAAGCGCTTCCAGCCAGTCGGATGGGCGTGCGCGTGGTCATCATGGGCGTGATCGTCGTGCGTGGTAGCGTTGGTTGCCATGTTCAAATCCTGCCTTGCAGTCCCTTAGCTCGGAACCTCGCCGGTCCCGTCGCCCTTGTCCCAAATGCGCGGCTAGTGCGTCGCGCCGTCCGCCGCCGAGGCGTAGTTCGAGTCCCTCGCGGACGAGAATTGCTTCTTCGCATCCACAAGCCACTTCGCATACTCTTCATCGGTGACCACCTTCACCGCGATCGGCATATAGGCGTGGTCCTTGCCGCAGAGCTGGGAGCACTGGCCGTAATACATGCCGGTCTTCTCGGCCTTGAACCAGGTCTCGTTGAGGCGGCCCGGGATGGCGTCGATCTAGATGCCGAAGGCCGGCACCGAGAAGGAGTGGATCACGTCCGCACCGGTGGTCTCGACCAGGATGATCTTGTTCACGGGCACTACGATGTTGTTATCGACCGCCAACAGACGCGGCGCGGTGCATTTGGTGCGCTCTTCGTCGCAGGCCAGCAGCGAATCGAATTCGATCTTCGCGTCGGGATAGGTGTAGGTCCAGTACCACTGCTTGCCGGTCGCCTTGATGGTGAGATCGGCCTTCGGGATATCGAGCTCCAGGAACAGGAGGCGGAACGACGGCACCGCGATCGAGACCAGGATCAGGACCGGGATCAGCGTCCAGGCCACCTCGATGATGGTGTTGTGGGTGGTCCGCGACGGCGTCGGGTTGGCCCTGGCGTTGAACTTGACCATCACGGTGATCAAAAGGCCAAGCACGATCAGCGTGATCACGGTGATGATGACGAGAAGCCAGTTATGGAACGTCTCGATGGTCTCCATGACAGGCGAGCCGGCCTGTTGCAGCCTCCACTCCCACTCCGCAGGCTGGCCCAATTCGGCGAACGCCGCAGTGCTCGTCACCAGCGCCACGCCGGCCGCAGCCAAACCCAGCAACCGCCGGCCCATCCGGCCCATCGACATCTTCATGCCGTTCGCGCTCCCTTAAATCATCCCCAAAGCACCCCACCGGACGGCGGACGTGCAGCCGATCCGCCCCCTGCCAAACCGCCTGAAGGGCTGCCATGCTGCTGCCCGGGCCAGATCGTGAGAACGTCGAAATCCAGCCTCTCAAACCATAATTCTTGGGCTCTCGCAATGCAGTAGTAGGGATCAAAGCGAGAGCGTCACAGCCTGTTCACGGAAGCGCTGCGATATCCGGGTTTCCCCATGAAATCGGGCGAAAGCACGCACAGGAGCGCGTTCCGCCGCTTGACAGCCGTTTTGTCAGATGTAGCTGAAGGTGGAAGGCGTCAGCGCGGACTGATTCGCAACTGGCCGACAGGCGCAAGCCGACGGGTGCGAAAGCCTCCTCAAGCCGTTCCTTGGCGCGGGATTTGCTCCGAATTGATGAAATCCGTGCCTTCAAGGCGCCGTCATTACCGTTTCAGTCGCGTGCGCTAGATACAACAGCTTGAATTTCAGGGAATGACCCGGATGGGGCCGAAAACTTACCCGATCTCCCGAGCGCGCCGCTCAGGCCTTAGTGCGGCGGCCCTGCTTTCGGCCGCGCTGCTTGGCTGGCATGCGCCGGCGCATGCACAAGGCGCCGTGCGCTCGGTGCATGGCGACTGGCAGATCCGCTGCGACACTCCGCCGGGCGCGCAGGCCGAGCAGTGCGCCCTGATCCAGAGCGTGGTGGCCGAGGACCGCTCCAATGCCGGCCTGACCGTCATCGTGCTCAAGACTGCCGACCAGAAGAGCCGCCTGATGCGCGTGGTCGCCCCGCTCGGCGTGCTGCTCCCCTCCGGTTTGGGATTAAAATTGGACAATCAGGACGTCGGCCGCGCCGGTTTCGTCCGCTGCCTGCCCAATGGCTGCGTCGCCGAGGTGATCATGGACGACAAGCTGCTGGGCCAACTGAAGACCGCGAAGACCGCGACGTTCATTATCTTCGAGACGCCGGAAGAGGGGATCGGTTTTCCGCTCAGTCTGAACGGGCTGGCGGAGGGGTTTGACAAGCTGCCGTGAGGTGGCGGCAAATAGATTTCAATACGCCCCGCGCTTTCGTCGGCGTCGAACTCCACGATGACGTCGGCGTGGCTGCGTAACAAGCTCGCGACAAAAGATCGGCGGCGTTTTCATAAAACTTACGAATGTGCGCTATGTCTCTCGCGGCCGGCTCTGATCAAACAACAGCGCCATCAGCACCAGATTCTCAAACCGCCCGTCGATCTTCAGCGCGTTGCGCTTGATCCCTTCGGTCTCGAAGCCGAATTTCCTGTAGAGCGCGATGGCGTTTCTGTTGTTCTCGCGCACGGTGAGCTCGACCCGCGAAAGCCCATACGCGTGCGCGGCTTCCAGCGTTCGTGCGATCAGCCGCCGTCCGACGCCTTGGCCGCGAAGCGGCGGCAAGAGTGCCACGCCGAGCACGCCGGTATGCGCATAGATCGGCCAGGTCTTCGGCAGCACGTCGCACCAGCCGACCACCTCGCCCACCGACAGCGCCACGAACTGCGGATAGCCGCGGCTGATGATGTTCTGAACGAAGCCGCGAAATTCCTCGATTGGCGGCGCCTCCAATAGTGCCAGATACCGCCGCTCCCGCACGACAAGGTCGAGGGCGCGATGGAAACTATCGATATGGGCGGGAGAGATAGGGACGATTTCGATCATTTCTGCTTTGTAATGTGCGCTATCCTGCCCCTCGCGGAGCGCTCCCAAAAGAACTATGTTCTGTTTCGACCCCCGACAATGGACCAGCCGATGAACCCCACGACCTCGTTACTCGACCGCGCCAATCTCGACCGCGACGCCGTTCGCCATGAGGTCGCGCGCGGGCTTTCCGGCGCCGATGACGGCGAGCTGTTTCTTGAATACAGCCAGACCGAAGCCCTGATGTTCGATAACGGGCGGCTGAAGCAGGCGACGTATGACACCTCTCAGGGTTTTGGGCTTCGCGCCGTCAAGGACGACGCGGTCGGCTATGCGCATTCCTCCGACGTCTCGCTGCCGGCCCTGATCCGCGCGGCGGATGCGGTTTCGGCCGTGCGCGGCGGCTATGCCGGCACCTTCGCCGCGCCGCCGGCGCACACCAACGTAAAGCTTTACAGCGACGACAATCCGCTGGATGCACCGGGCTTCGAGGCCAAGGTGAAACTACTTGGCGAAATTGATGCTTATTTGCGCGACAAGGATCCGCGCGTCCGCCAGGTGACAGTCAGTCTCGGCGCCACCTGGCAGGTGGTCGAGATCGTCCGCCCGGACGGCGAGAGCTATCGCGACATCCGCCCCTTGGTGCGGGTCAATGTTTCCGTGGTTGCCGGCCAGGGCGAGCGACAGGAGAGCGGCTCGAAGGGCTATGGCGGCCGCGAGGGCTATGCGCGCTTCATCGAGACCAAATCATGGCGCGATGCCGCCGACGGCGCGCTGCGCGAGGCGCTGGTCAATCTGGAGTCCGTCCCCGCCCCCGCCGGCGAGATGGATGTGGTGCTGGGCGCCGGCTGGCCCGGCGTGATGCTGCATGAAGCGGTCGGCCATGGGCTCGAAGGCGATTTCAATCGCAAGCAGACGTCGGCCTTTGCAGGATTGATGGGCAAGCAGGTCGCCGCCAAGGGCGTCACCGTGGTCGATGACGGCACCATGGCCTCGCGCCGCGGCTCGCTCTCGATCGACGATGAGGGCACGCCGACCAACCGCACCGTGCTGATCGAGGACGGAATTCTGGCCGGCTACATGCAGGACCGGCAGAACGCCCGGCTGATGAACATGAAGCCGACCGGCAACGGCCGCCGCCAGGGCTACGCCCATGTGCCGATGCCCCGCATGACCAACACCTACATGCTGGAGGGTAGCCGCGACCCCGCCGAAATCCTCAGCTCAGTGAAAAAGGGCGTCTATGCCGCCAATTTCGGCGGCGGCCAGGTCGATATCACCTCCGGTAAATACGTATTCCAGTGCACCGAGGCGTACCAAATCGAGAACGGCAAGCTCGGCGCGCCGCTGAAGGGCGCGATGCTTATTGGCAACGGACCG